>Ga0182024_10008294_pt1 | contig 21996 bp, 17 predicted proteins | sample P32metaG_FD_120480 | JGI IMG/M metagenome (GOLD analysis project Ga0182024, IMG submission 120480) | Permafrost microbial communities from Stordalen Mire, Sweden - P3-2 metaG (Illumina Assembly) | ecosystem: Environmental > Terrestrial > Soil > Wetlands > Permafrost | place: Sweden: Stordalen...
CGACTACATCGAGCAGGATGCGGCCCGATTCGATCGCCTCACGACGGCTGATCTCCAGCGCGTCGCCCGCAGCTACCTCGGCGCCCACAAAGTGGTGCTGACCGTGGTGCCGATGGGGCACCCGGAGCTCGAAGTGCGTGGAGCCCCCATCCAATGATGCGGCCGTCCGTTTCGGGTTACGGTTTGCGTGCCCAGTGGCATGCCGCGGCGATGGTGCTCGCGTTTGCGGGGTGGAGCGCGGCCTGCGCGCATCCGGCCGTTACTACCGAGGCGCCCACGGCGGCGTTCGACCGCACGCATCAGCCGGTGTTGGGGCCGCCGCCCGCGCTGGTGATGCCGGCGGTGCTGCGACGCGAGCTGCCCAATGGACTGCAGATCGTCGAGGTGGAGCGGCACAATCTACCGGTTGCGGATTTCATCCTGCTGGTTCGCACCGGGCCGGAATCCGATCCGGCCGGGAAGCCGGGGTTGTCGAGTCTCACTGCGGACCTGCTCACGCGCGGGACCGCCACGCGATCGGCGACGGCGATCGCGGAGCAGGAGGCCCTGCTTGGCGTATCGCTCCGTATCTCGAGCACGTGGGACCAGACGACGATCGCGCTGCATACGCCGATCGCGGAGCTCGACAGTGCACTCGCGCTGTTCGCGGACGTGGCTCTCCATCCAGCATTTGCACCAGCCGAAGTTGATCGGGCAAAGCAGGACCGGGTCACCCGGCTGATCGAGCTCAGTGACCGTGGACCGTTTGTCGCGGGACGGGCCTTCGACGCGATTCTCTACGGATCGGGGCAACCGTACGGGCGGCCGCCGCTGGGCACGGAGACATCTATCGCGGGCATGACACCGGGCGACCTGCGTGCGTTCTACGCCGCCGCGTTCCAGCCGCGGAACGCGGTCCTGATCGTCGCCGGCGACGTCAAGCCCGGTGATGTCGAACGGCGCGCACACGCGTTATTCGGCGGGTGGGCACCGCAAGGGTCGCCCGCGGGCACAGCGGCGCCAGGCGGCGCGTCCGGCGGTGCGTCCGCGGGGGCATCGCCGCCGGCCACGATCTACCTCATCAACAAGGCCGACGCCGCGCAATCGTCGATCCGGATCGGCAGTGTCGGCGTGGCGCGCTCGACACCGGACTATTTCCCGCTGCTCGTGCTCAACACCGCGCTGGGCGGAGCGTTCACGAGCCGGCTCAATCAGAACCTCCGGGAAACGCACGGCTACACGTACGGTGCATTCTCGGACTTCGACATGCGCCGCGATCCTGGACCGTTCATCGCCGAGGCGGAGGTGGTCTCCGCGAAGACCGATTCCTCGCTCCTCGAGTTCATGCGCGAGCTGCGCGCGATCCACGACACGATGCCGGCCGCCGAGTTGAGTAAGACCAAGCGTTATCTGCAACTGGAGCTGCCCGGGGACTTCGAGACGACCAGCGACATCGCGTCCGAGCTCATTCCGGTCGTGCTCTACGGACTTCCCGATGACTTCTACACGACATATCAGTTGCGGGTGGGTGCGGTCACGCAGGCTGAGGTCCAGCGCGTCGCGCAGCGCTACATCGACCCGGGTAAGCTCACGATCGTCGTGGTGGGCGACCGGCGATCGATCGAGTCCCCGCTCCGTGCGACTGGCATCGGCGCGATCGTGCCGCGCGGGCCCAGTGGCGAGGCCATCCAGCCATGAGTGACATCGCCCGCCGCCTCGGCTATCTCGCCGGATGGTGTGCCCTCAGCGCGTCAAGCGCGGTCGCCCAGGAGGGCGCCGAGTCGCACGCCGCTGGGCGGCCGATCACGTTCGAGGATTTCGCCGCGATGGGTGCAGTGTCGGATCCGCAGGTGTCGCCCGATGGGCAGCGGGTGTTGTACGCCGTCCGGACGACCGACCTTGCCGGCAATGCGCGAACGACCGTCACCTATGTGATGCCGGCTGCTGGCGGGGCGCCCAAGCAATTCCCGGATGACACCACGCGCGCGGGCGAGGCCCGATGGGCGCCAACGGGACGCATGGTCGCGTACGTCTCGCATGGGCAGCTCTGGGTCGTTGCTCCGGATGGGTCGGGGCGGCGCCAGCTTACGACGCTGAATGGAAACGCCGAAGGGCCGGTGTGGTCGCCGGACGGGTCCCGGATTGCCTTCACCTCCGCGGTCTATCCGGACTGCAGCGACGACGCCTGCAACACGGCGCGAGGGAAGGCGGACCAGCTCAATCCCGTGAAGGCGCACGTCGCCGACCATCTGCTGTACCGGCACTGGAACGCGTGGGACGCCGGCACCCGATCGCACCTGTTCGTGGTGGCGGCGGCCGGTGGTGCGCCGATGGATCTCATTCCCGGCGCGACCTATGACGTCCCGCCGCCGCCGTTCGCCGGGAGCGAGTCGTACGCCTGGGCGCCGGCCGGGGATGAGATCGCGTATACAGCCAAGGATCAGGGTGCGGCAGACGCCTGGAGCACCGATCTCAATCTCTACACCGTGCCAGCGGCGGGCGGCCAGTCCATCGTGATCACGGCGTCCAATCGCGGCGCGGATCAGAATCCGGTCTACTCGCCCGACGGCCATTACATCGCGTATGCGTCGCAAGCGCGCCCCGGATTCGAGTCCGATCGATGGCGGTTGATGTTCTACGACCGGCGCACTCGCGAGTCCCGTGAGGTGTTACCGAACTGGGACCGCAACGCCGACGGATATCTGTTCTCGCCCGATGGGCGCGGCCTGATCGTGTCCACGACCGACGCCGCGCGCGAGAAGTTCTATCACGTCTCGATCGCGAACGGAGTGGCGGCCGGCCGGCCAGTGCTCATGACGGGCGACCACAACAACGGCTCGCCATCGCTCTCTGGTCCGTCGCACGTGGCGCCCGCGAAAAATGCTGGCGCCGCGGTGCTGGTCTGGATGCGGGACGCGAGCGAGGCCCCGCCTGAGGTGTACGCCGCGAGCGTCGTGGGCGCGGCCGTCTCCAACGTCCGCCGGCTCACCCACGTCAACGATGCGCTGGTCGCCCAGCTTCGCTTGAACCCCGCCGAGGACTACTGGTACCACGGTGCCGACGGCGACAGCGTCCAGGGATTCATCATCAAGCCGCCGCAGTGGGAACCAGGCAAGCGCTATCCGGCCGTGCTGCTGATCCACGGCGGCCCCGAAGGGGCGTGGCTCGACAACTGGCACTCGCGTTGGAACTACCAACTCTTCGCGGCGCCCGGCTTCGCGGTCATCGCGATCAACCCGCGTGGGTCGACGGGCTACGGCCAGAAGTTCGTGGATGGTGTCACGAAGGATTGGGGTGGCAAGGCCTACACGGATCTGATGGATGGTCTCGACGCGGCGCTCACTCGCGCGCCGTGGATCGATCCGGCGCGCCTCGGCGCGGCCGGAGGATCATACGGCGGCTACATGGTCAATTGGATCGCGGGCCATACGGACCGGTTCAAGGCGCTGGTCAGCCATGCGGGCCCGTTCAATCTGGAAAACATGGACGGCGCAACCGAAGAGCTCTGGTTCCCGGAGTGGGAATACGGCGGGCCGTTCTGGGACTCGGCCGCGATGTCAACGCAGTACCGGCGATTCTCCCCGCATCTCTTCGCGAGCCATTTCGCCACGCCGACGCTCGTGCTGAACGGTGAGCTGGACTATCGGGTGCCGTATACCGAGGGTCTCTCGATGTTCACCGCGTTGCAGCGGCAGGGCGTGCCGAGCCGGCTCGTCGTGTTCCCGGACGAGGGGCACTGGGTCGGAAAGCCGCAGAACCAGCGCCTGTGGTGGGGCGAGGTTCAGGGATGGCTGGCGAAGTACCTGCTTGCGGCTGGCGTGAGGGCAGAGCGGTGACGGCCGGGCCTCCGCGCAATGCCGCCGCGCGGCTTACAGCAGCGGGGATTGTGCCGCTGGATCTCCGTCGCCAGCAACGATCCGGGTGAGCGTGGCGGCATCGGGCGCCGGGGCGGCACTACCGGCAGCGCTGGCGATGTTGGAGGGCACTTCGGTCACACCGCCGGAGACGATGAAGGCCAGGACGTCGGAGCTGACGGATTGGAGCCGCGTCACCTGGCTGGCCGGGTACAGCAGCAAGCGCCCGGAGAGGCTGTACGAGAAGGGCACGTACACCGTGACGTAGTCGGCGAGGCCGAGGCGCGTCAGCGAATCCTGAGTGATGAATCCGAGGACACGCGCAGTCTCGCTGCCATCGGCGGGCACCATGACCGGTGCGTCGAACCGCCGGTGCTCGCCGACGAATGCGTTGAGGAGATCTTTGGTCGCCGAATACAGCAATCGCACGAATGGCAGCCGCTCGACGGCGTCATCGATCGCCGAGAGGGCACTGGTGGCGAGGATGGTCGATCCGAGGAATCCGATGAGCGTGAACAGCAGGATCGTCACGACGAATCCGAGGCCGGGGATCGGCAACCCCATCCAGCCGTCGATCGCGGTGAATATGCGGAAGCAGACGTAGATCGTGACCGCGAGGGGAGCGCCGAACGCCACGCCGCGGAGAAAGTACGAAGCAAGCCGCCGCATGTGAGTTAACTTATACGCCGATCACGACCGTGAGGACACGTTCGATGCAACAGCCGCGGTGGGCGCACCGGCACCGATCCGTGTTGTGGCTGGTGGTCTGGTGGGCGGGCCTGGCGTGCGCCACCGGCAACGGCTCCGCAATTCCGCGCGGCTCGCCGCGGCTTGCGCCGGGGTCGACCCCGGAGCCGTTGCGATACGAGGTCGTCGTGGCGGGCCGCCGGCCGGTGGTCCGGACCCGGGTGGCGCGGCTTCTGTCCGACTCGCTCTTCTACGTCACGAGCGCTGATCTGGGCGCGGTCACCGCCTATAGCTTGAGCCGGCTGGCCAAGATCCGGGTCGAAGTCGTTCCGGCCGGCAAGGACTCCATGCGCCTCGCCCTGACCGGTGAGACCTACATTGGCGACACGACCCGGCGGGACAGCATCTCGGGGCTGCCCGAGCGGTGGCGGCTCGTCACCGCCAGCGACCCGACCGCGCAGGTGCTCCGCGGATTGGCGCGAGCCATCCGAATGTCCCGCGGCGAGCGGCCGGTAGCCGGCTCCGAGGCGGATGGGGCCACACCGCCGCCGGGTGAGGCGCAACCGCCGGGGGATCCGGCCACCGTCGCGCTCCTGGCGACGACCCCGGTCGGCCGGTCCGCGGACGTCTGCCGGGACGTGCAAGTTCCAGCCGGCTGGCTCGTCCTCTTCTGGTATCGAGACCCGGCTCGGTGCACGGGGCTCACGGACCAGGTGTTCAGGGGCGAGCCGAACACGATGCGGATCGAACGGGAGTGGTAGTCCGGGTCGTGCCGAGGGCGTCCTCGCAGGAGTTCTGACGGGTGTAGGGACGGTGACAGGGCCGGGCGCGCCTCGTCATCCAGTGTGCCTTCGTCTTCCCCGCCACAGTTCTCGGCCGATCAGGTCACTCCACTGGCCGAGGGCCCGCACCGTAACGGTGCACGGCGATCCGCGCCACGCGATCGCGAACTCACGACCCTCGAGGGGCTGGAGTTTCTCGACATCAGCGGGGGAGCTGAGCGGCGTGGCGCGCGGGTGCGCACGAAGATCATCCTGTACGTCATCACGTCGCTGCTCCCGGTCTTTTTCGTTCTGAGCGCGATCTATCTCCCCCGGAAATTCTGGGCGGTGCAACTCGCCGAGGCGCAGGAGAGCGCCAGCACGGTGGCCGCGATCCTGGTGCGGCATCCGACGCCCGGCGAAGTCGACGACGCGTTTGCCGCGTCGCTGGGGCAACTGCTCTATCTCGGTGTGCTCGACTCCGCAGGCCATGTCGTCAGCGCGCGCTCGGAGCACGATCAGGTGGCGCCGCCACCCGAGGTGCGGAACGCCGCCTCTCTGGCGGGGCTGCGCCGGGGGACGGAACGCGTACTCTGGGTCGTTCGGCCAACGCGCGACAACCAGCGCGTCGTCCTTGGCTGGTCGCTCGACCGGGCCAGCGCGGCCTGGTACGAGACCCGTGCGGTGTTCGGTGTGGCGACGTTTGCCGCCGTGGTGGTGGCCTCGTTGATCGCGTACGTGCTGTCGCGGTCGGTGACCCGGCCGCTCGAATCGGTGACTGTGTCGCTGGATCAGCTCATGCGGCAGTCGCGGTGGGATCTCAGCACCCGCGTCGCGGTGCGGACCCGTGACGAGATCGGTGACCTGGCGGTGAGCGTGAACCGGTTCATCGCAGAGCTGGCGAGTCTGGTCGCATCGGCGCGCGCGACCGCCGAGCACGTGGTGCGCCGCACGGATGAACTGAGCGCGTCCACGGAGCAGATGAGTGCCTCGGGGCGGCAGCTCACCGCGGCCGTCGAGCACGTGGCCGCCGACGCGGCCGCGCAGGCAGTGGCGGCGGCGAAGACCCGTGAAGAGGCGATCGCCGCCGGTGGCGCGGCGGAGGCCATGCTCGCCCGGGTGGGCGAGGCGGATTCGATCACTGAAGACACGCTGCGGGCGGCGCAAGCTGGATTGGCCGGCGTCGCGGATGCGGACACGGCGATCGAGCGGATCGTGCAGGCCGCGTCCCACGCGCGCGGCAGTTTCGCGGAGGTGGAGCAGCGGCTCCGGGCGATTGCCGGCGCGACAGCGGGGATTGCCGGCATCGCGCAGACCACGAATCTCATCGCGCTCAATGCGGCGATCGAAGCCGCCCGCGCGGGGGAGAACGGCCGCGGCTTCGCGGTGGTGGCCGAGGAAGTCCGCAAATTGGCCCGTGGATCGGCGCGCCTCGTGGAGCAGATCCGGAACGAGATCCTGAGCATCCAGCAGGGCACGCGTGCGACCGCGGCCGATCTGGCGCGCGCAAATGAAGAAGTGCTGGCTGGTCGCCAGGTGATCGGCGCGACGGCGACCGCGATCCGGCAGTCGGCCGCCCGGGTCGAAGAGGCTGCAGGGATCGTGCGTGGCGTGGCGGGCCTCGCCACCGCGCAGCGCGAGGCTGTGCGCCGCATCGAGACACAGGCGGCACACGTGGCGGCGCTCTCCGGCAACCAGGCGTCAGCGGCTGCACAGATGGCCGCGTCGACCGCGGCGCAGGCTGGTGTCATCGCCAACGCCGCGTCGGATCTCGCCGCGCTGCAGGCCGTCGTGTCGAAGCTGCTGGCATCGGTCGATCGGTTCTCGGTGTAACAGCTGCGGTCCCGCGCCGCGCGGCGCGAATTTCCACTAGCTAGGGCGCCATCGCGGCCGGTATGTTGCGACCGTGAGCGCCGCGATACTGACGCAAGGGCTGCGCAAGGTCTACCCGGCGCCGAGCTCGCGCGGGCGGCGCGACGGATCCCAGTCCGGCCGCGGGCCACGCGGCGTGTCGGGACCACCGGTCCGTCCCCCTCCGGCCCCAGGCGCGAACCTGCAGCGAGACGGGAACGGTATCGTCGCGCTGGCCGGACTCGACCTCGAGATTCACAGCGGCGAGTTCTTCGGGCTCCTCGGGCCCAACGGGGCGGGGAAGACGACCACGATCGGCATTCTCACCACGCGGGTCCGGGCGACGGCCGGCCGCGGTCTGGTCGCCGGCGCCGACGTCGGGACGGAGGCTGTGGCAGTCCGCCAGCGGATCGGCGTCGTGCCGCAGCGGCCGAATCCGGATCGCAGTCTCTCCGTGCTCGACAACCTGGTGTTTCACGCCGCGTATTTCGGGATTCCCAGGAGCCACGCGGTGCCGCGGGCGCGCGCCCTGCTCGAGCAGTTCGAGATCGGCCAGCGCGCCGAGTCGAAGGTCGATGAGCTGTCGGGAGGCCAGCAGCAGCGCCTCATGATCGCGCGGGCGCTGATCCACGAGCCGCGCGTGATCTTCCTCGACGAGCCGACGGTCGGGTTGGATCCGCAGGCGCGGCGCTCGCTGTGGGACATCCTGCGTGATCTGCACGCCCAAGGGCGTACCATCGTGATGACCACGCACTACATGGAGGAGGCGGACCGCCTCTGCGAGCGCGTGGCCATCGTTGACGAGGGGAGGCTTCTGGCGATCGACACGCCCGCGGCGCTCCGGGCCCGTGCACCGGGGGGCACGCTCGTCGAGCTGGCACTGGACGGCGATGCCGCTCCCTCGGTCCTGCTCGTCCAGGCGTTGCCGCACGTGACCGGCGTGTCGGCGCGCGACGGTGTGCTCCGGGTATACAGCGACCGTGGGGGACAGATCATTCCCATGCTCATCGACACGGTCCAGGGCGCTGGCCGGACGGTCAACAACATCAACCTCGCCGCGCCAAGCCTCGAAACGTTGTTTCTCTCCCTGACCGGAAAGAGGCTGGATTGATGGATGCACTCCGGACCGTGCGGGCGTCGACGGTGTTCGTCGCGCTGCTGCGCCGCGATGTCCGGGTCGCGCAGCGCGAGCTGCCGTATTTTCTGCTGCGCACGATCATGCAGCCGATCATGTTCATCGTCGTCTTCGGTTACTTGCTGCCGAAGATGGGGTTCGTGCGCGGGACCTACTCCGCGGCGCTGGTGCCGGGAGTCCTCGCACTCAGTCTGGCGCTCGCGGCCGTCCAATCCGTGACACTGCCCATGGTCCAGGACTTCGGTTGGTCGCGGGAGATCGAGGACCGTCTGTTGGCGCCCATTCCGATACCGCTGATCGCGGCCGAGAAGATCGTGATGGGCGTATTGCAGGGCGTGATCGCGGCGGTCGTCGTGCTGCCGGTGGCCCGGGTGATCATGGGGCCGATCCCGGGGCTGACGCTGGCCCATGCTGGTGCCCTGGCGCTGGTGACGGTCGTCGGTGCCAGTACCTTCTCCGCGCTCGGTCTCTTCATCGGATCGGTGATCCGGCCGGAGCAGATCGGACTCATGTTCAGTATCATCATCGCGCCCATGATCTTCTTTGGCTGCGCGTACTATCCTTGGCGTGGTCTCGACGTGGTGCCGGTTGTGCAGTATGCGGTGCTGATCAACCCACTAGTCTACGTGGCGGAGGGCATGCGGGGTGCACTGACGCCGGCACTGCCGCACATGAGTCTCGCGGTGGTTACCGGGGCACAACTGGTGATCCTGACGGTGTTCTGTACGCTCGGCTTGCGGAGCTTCATGCGCCGGGCAGTGGGGTGAGAGACGTGACGACATCCAGTGGGGCGGCGAGCGACACGCAAGTCGGGAACGAACCGGTGGCCGATACGGCCACAACGCAGGTCATCGTGCCGGCGGTTGCGCCAGGTGCCGAGCCGGGTGAGGCGCGACGCGCGCGCCGGAGCGGGGCTCGCGGGCGGGAGCGGCAGGCGGAGTCACCGCGGGCTCCGTGGACGAACGACGATGTCCGGGCCGTCTACAACATCGACGGCTGGGGCGCCGGCTTCTTCGACATCAACGACGAGGGCCACGTCGTCGTGCGCCCGGATGCTGAGCATCCCGAGCGCCAGGTGGACCTGTTCGACGTGGCGCGCGACCTCGAGGAGCAGGGCGTCGCGCTGCCCGTGCTGCTCCGGTTCTCGGACATCCTGCGTTCCCGGCTGAACGCGATCAGCACGCGGTTCACGGAAGCGATCCAGGAGTTCGGGTACACGGGCGGCTACACGACGGTGTATCCGATCAAGGTCAACCAGCAGCGCCACGTCGTCGACGAGATCGTGCGGGCGGGGCGGGCGCACGGCGTTGGGCTCGAATGCGGGTCCAAGCCGGAGCTGCAGGCGGTGCTCGCCCTGTCGGATTCCACCGACCACATGATCGTTTGCAACGGTTACAAGGACGAAGAGTTCATGCGGCTGGCGCTCATGGGCCAGCGGCTGGGGCACAAGGTGTTCATCGTGATCGAGCAGCTCAGCGAAATCGATGTGCTGCTGCAGGCCGCGGACGATCTCGGCATCGTGCCGGTGGCGGGCGTGCGCATCAAGCTGCGCTCCGCCGGGTATGGCCGGTGGGCACAAAGCGGCGGCGAGCGGTCGAAGTTCGGGCTGACGGCCGCGCAGCTCGTTGAGGCGATCGACTATCTGCGGAGCCGCGGCCGGCTGGACATCCTCAAGCTGATCCACTTCCACCTCGGCAGCCAGATCACGGACATCCGGTACATCAAATCAGGATTGCAGGAGATCGGGCGGTTCTACGCCGAGTTACGCGGGATGGGCGTGGATATCACCCACGTGGATGTCGGGGGCGGCCTGGGCGTGGACTACGACGGCACCTCGTCGACATCCGAAGCGAGCGTGAACTACACGCTGCAGGAGTACGCCAACGACGTGATCTACGTGCTCGGCGAGTCGTGCCGCGAGGGCGACCTGCCGATGCCGCACGTGATCAGCGAGTCGGGGCGCGCGCTGACGGCGCACCACGCGCTGCTCCTGCTCAAAGTCATCGATGTCGAATCGCAAGCCGAACCGGCCATGCCAGTGCTCGGCCCCGAGGATCATCCGCTGCTGCACGACATGGTGGCGGACTGCCGCGAGCTGAGCGCTCCGGGCGTGCGTGCGCGCCGGGTGGTCGAGGCCTACCACGACGCGACCTTCTACAAGGAGCACGCGCAGGAGCTGTTCAGCAGCGGAGTCCTGACGCTGAGCGGGCGGGCCGCAGCGGAGCAACTGTACTACTCGATCCTCAACGCCGTAGCGCGCGTCACGGAACGCGATCCCGAACGATATGAGGAGATCCGCGCCGATGTCGAGGCGACGCTCGTGGACCGGTACTTCTGCAACTTCTCGCTGTTCCAGTCGCTACCCGACAGCTGGGCGATCAATCACCTCTTCCCGATCATGCCGGTCCACCGGCTGACGGAGGAGCCGACGCGGCGGGGCACCCTGCAGGACATCACCTGCGACTCCGATGGCAAGATCGATCAATTCGCGGGGCGCGGCCGGGGGCCGGCGTCCAGCCTGCGGCTCCACCCGTACCACCACGGCGAGGATTACATCCTCGGCATCTTCCTGACCGGGGCGTACCAGGAAATCCTGGGCGATCTGCACAATCTCTTCGGCGACACCAACGCCGTGCACATGCGCCTCACCGCCGATGGATACGACGTGACCGACATCATGCACGGCGACACGGTGACCCAGGTGCTGCAGTACGTGCACTTCGAGCCGAGCGCGCTCCTGACGGCGTTCCGCCGGAAAGTGGCGGCCGCCACCGCGTTGACCCGGCAAGAGGGCAACATGTTCATTGCCGAGTACGTGGCGGGCCTCGAGGGCTACACCTACCTCGAGGGTGAAGCGGCGCAGTAGCGCAGCGAGAGGACGCGCCCGAGCGCTAGCCCTTCGCCTTGTCGAAGCGCTTGGAGACTTCCCCCCAGTTCACCACGTTCCAGAACGCCGCGATGTAGTCGGGGCGCCGGTTCTGGTACTTGAGGTAGTAGGCGTGCTCCCAGACGTCGAGACCGAGCAGCACGTGCGAGGGCCGCGTGCCCTCCATCGCCGGGTTGTCCTGGTTCGGTGTGGACGTGATGGCCAGCTTGCCGTCCTTGTGCACGAGCCACGCCCAGCCTGAGCCGAAGCGGCCAACCGCGGCGGCCGCGAATTGCTCCTTGAACTTCGTGTAATCGCCGAAGGCTTTCGTCACCGCTTCGCCGAGCGCGCCGGAGGGCTCGCCGCCTTTTTTCGCCGGATCGAGCCACGTCCAGAAGAGCGAGTGGTTCCAGTGGCCGCCGGCATTGTTGCGGACCGCCGCGCGAACCGCTTCCGGCACCGTCGCCACTCCCGTGATCAGTTCGTCGAGCGATTTCTTGGCGAGCTCGGGAGCTTTCTCGATGGCTGCGTTGAGGTTGTTGACGTAGGCCGCGTGATGCTTGTCGTGATGGATCTGCATCGTCTGGGCGTCGATATGGGGCTCCAGCGCGTTGAACGCGTAGGGCAGCGGCGGGAGCGTGAAGGCCGGGGTTACGGGAGCAGTGGTCGTCATGGCTGAGAGTGGTTCAGGGTGGTATTACGGCGATGCGGGCGGAAGATCGGCGACGCCGGGCATGGCGCGCCGTTCGCGCCACCAGCCGATGATGCCGGGAAGAATCGATACAAAGATCACGCCAGCGATTACGAGCTCGATATGCTTGGTGACCCCGGGGACGTATTGGCCGAGGTAATAGCCGAGGAGCACCATGCTCCAGATCCACGCGGTGCCGCCGACGATGCTGAACGTCAGGAACGTACGGTAGTCCATGAGCGCGACCCCGGCGACGAGCGGCGCAAAGGTCCGGATGATCGGCATGAAGCGCGCGAGCACGATGGTCTTGGCGCCGTAGCGCTCGTAGAACGCGTGGGCGCGCTCCACGTGGCGGCGGCGAAAGAAGAGTGATTCATCTCGCCGGAAGATCCGCGGTCCGGAGAGCCGGCCGACCCAGTAGTTGGTATTGTCGCCGGCGATGGCCGCGACGTTGAGCAGGATGGCGAGGGCGTAGACGTTGAGCGGGAGTCCCTGAGAGGCCAGTAGGCCGGCGGTTACCAGGACGGAGTCCCCGGGCAGGAAGAAGCCGAAGAAGAGCCCGGTCTCGACGAAGATGATGAGCGCCAGTCCGCCATACCCGGCCCACTGGACGAGTCCGGCCAGATCGCGCGATTGGAGCAGGTGGAGCAGGTGTTGGATGACTCCCATGCCCGGGAAGCTAGTGGGGACCGGGGAGCAGGGGTTAGGGGTGGCGCGGCCCCGGTGTAGGCGGCGCCGAGCGGTCTCTCGGGCCGGATCGGCGCTTCAATGGGGCGGAGCAATTGGTTACTCATCCCCGGTCTCGTTTCCGGAGCGTCGTGCCGGTCCTCGACCGTATCATTGTCGTCCTGCTCGAGCCGCAGAATCCGGTCAACATCGCCGGGACCGTCCGGGCGATGCGAAACATGGGACTCTCAGCTCTCCGTCTGGTCCGTGCGGTGCCTTATACGCCCGAGCAGATCGAGACCATCGCCCACGACACGACGGACCTCGTCGCGTCGATTCGCCATTTCGACGATCTGGATGGAGCGCTTGCCGACTGTGCCGACGTGATCGCGTTCACGGCGCGGCGCCGCGCGGCCAAGCGAACGGTACTCACGCCCCGGGAGACGGCGGCGCGACTGGTGTCGGCGGACGAGCGAGCGCCGGCCGCACTCCTGTTCGGCCGGGAAGATGCGGGACTCCCCAACGAAGCGCTCGACCGGGCGAACGGCTTGTGCACGATTCCAACCACGACCCACGGGTCGCTCAACCTGGCTCAGGCAGTCATGGTGGCGGCGTACGAGCTGCATCTGGCCGCGGGCGATGCGACGCGCGTCGTGGCACCTCCGAAGCACGACGCGCCTCCGGCGACGGCGAAGCAGTTCGGACAACTCTTCGAGGATGTCGAGCGGGCGCTGGAGGCGATCGATTTCTTCAAGACGCGATATGCCGAGCACGTGATGCGGACGGCGAAATCGCTGGCGTATCGTGCCGAGCCCACCGCGCGAGAGATCGAATTAGTTCGCGCAATGGCGATCGAGGTCTTGCGAACGCTGGAGCGCGCGCGCATCATTTCGCGCAACAGATGACCTTGTGAAAAAGTTCACAAGGCGATTGGTTCACCGTGAGCCTACACGACGGATCGATTTGATGCCGGGACGGAGGAAGTGGGCGGCGATACCGACAGTCATCGCCGTAGCTGGTGTGGTCGCCGCGCTGGCGGCTTACCAGGGTGCTTCGTCCCAGCAAGTCGCGAAGGCAGCGCCGGACACCGTGATCACGCACGACCCCGGCCCCGGTCCCTGGGGCTATCATGGCGCATCGTCGGAGCAGGGGTCGAGTCCCGTCCAGCCGATCAAGTTCCCCCATCCGAAGCACGTGAAGGGCTTGGGGATGAACTGTCTGTATTGCCACTATACGGCGAACAAGTCGATGGATCCCGGCTTGCCGGCGATGAGCACCTGCATGGGGTGCCATCTCTCGACCTATTCGCTAGCCAAGAAGCCCGAAATCGTGAAGCTGACGGCGTACTGGAACAAGCAGCAGCCGATTCCATGGGTACGCATTCATAAGCTCCCGGAATACGTTCATTTCCCGCACATGCGGCACGTCAACGCGGGCGTGACCTGCCAGACCTGCCACGGCCAGATCCAGGAGATGTACCAGGTCTACCAGTACGCCTCGCTCAACATGGGCTGGTGTCTCACCTGCCATGTCAACGGGTACAGCCCGGCCGAAGGCGACGCCGCAGCGGGGTCGGCGCGGGACTATGGTCCGAAGGGTGCGAGCTCGCAGCCCAACATGGGGACGCCGCCTGCGGCGGCCGCCGGCGCGGCGCCCGCACTGGGCGCGGCCGTGCGATTCAACATCGGTCCTCCGCTGAGCGACGCCCGGCACCGGGCGCGCTACGACTGCAGCACATGCCACTTCTAGCTGTCCGGGCGCATGCCTGGGCGAGTGACGAGCGCCAGGCGAGTGATTTCCGCATCCCCCCATCAAGGCAGAGGCCGTGAGCGCCACCGTTGAGCCGGACGCCGCACCGGCGGCGAGTGGCGTCAAGCGCCGCGATTTCCTCAAGATCCTGGGCGCGGGCACCGCGGTCACGGCCAGCGTGGGGTGCAGCACCAAAGGAGTAGGGCACCTCATCCCGTATCTCGTCTCACCGGACGAGACCGTTCCCGGCGTTTCCACGTACTACGCGAGCACGTGTCGCGAGTGTGCGGCGTCGTGTGGGCTGCTGGTGGAGACGCGGGATGGGCGGGTCATCAAGCTCGAAGGAAATCCGGCGCACCCGCTGAATCGCGGGGCGTTGTGTGCGCGGGGCCAGGCGGCGCCGCAGGGTTTGTACAACCCGGACCGGTATCGGGAGCCGATGGTGCGTAAGGACGGGAAGCTCGTGCCCACGACGTGGGACGACGCGCTTCATCTCCTGGCGCAGAAGCTGGGCGAAGTCCGGAGCCGCAACCAGGCGGCGGACGCCGCGTTCGTGAATCTGCACGAGTCGGGCGCGTTCCCTGGGTTTCTCGACGAGTGGCTCGCGGCGTACGGGATGCCGGGGCACGTCTCGTACGATCCCGACGTCCCCTCCGCGGTACTCGCGGCGAACCGCGAGAGCTACGGCGTCAGTTGGCCGGGGCTCGATTTCTCAGCCGCCCGTGTCATCGTCTCGTTCGGCGCGGATTTCCTCGAGGGGTGGGGCGCGAACGTGCCGCAGCAGCTCGACTGGGCGGACGCGAGAGCGAAGCTGGCCGATGCCCCGCGGCTGATCTACATCGGCGCGCGGCGTTCGCTGACCGGTCTCAACGCCGACGAGTGGATTCCCGCCAAGCCGGGTTCTGACGCGATCATCGCGAACGCGCTGTTGGGCAGCGTCGGACACGCGACGGGCGTGACGATGGCCCAAGCCGCGACGGCGAGCGGCGTGGACCAGGCGGTGCTGGAGCGGCTAGCCGCGACGCTCGCGCAATCGAAGCCCAGTCTCGTGCTCGCTGGCGGGTCCGGCGTCGATGCGCTGGACGTCGCACACGCGGTGAACGCGATCAACCAGGCGGCCGGCAACGTCGGCCAGACCGTGAATCCGGCTGCTGCGATCACGGCATTCGAGGGTGCTGCGACGTACGCGGACATCCGCGATCTGGCGGATCGGATGCGAAAGGGCGCGGTGCCGCTCCTCATGGTGCGGGGCGCCAATCCGGCCTTCTCGACGCCGCCCGCACTGGGGTTCGCGGCCGCGATGCAGAAAGTGCCCTTCAAGGTCAGCTTCTCGAGTTATCCGGATGAGACGGCCGAGCTCTGCGATCTCGTGCTCCCGGATCATCACGCGCTGGAGAGCTGGGGGGAGGCAGCGCCGCTGGCGGCGACGATCTCGCTGCAACAGCCCGGGATGGATCCGGTCTTCGCGAGCCGGCAGACGGCGGATGTCCTCGTGTCGCTGGCCAAGACCGATCCGGCGCTCGCCGCGAAGTATCCGTGGCCCGATTACCGGACGTGGTTGATCAGCCGGTTCCCGGGCGCGGCGACCGGGTTCACCAACGCGCTGACCACGGGCGTCGTGGTGGGCGGAGCACCCGCGGCGGCGCCGACTGGCGCGGCCAAGACCGGCGCGCCGAGGAATGCGGCCGCTGCAGCGGCGTCTCCGACCGGTTCGCCGAAGGGCCAGCCGGCGAAGGGCGTGGCCTTCAAGGCTGCGGCGCCGGTGCCCGGTGCTGGGCTCGATCAGAGTCACGGCGACTACTATCTCGTGATCTATCCGTCGCCCGCGCTCGGTGACGGGCGAGGCGCCAACAAGCCCTGGCTCCAGGAGTTGCCAGACCCGGTCACGAAGATCGTCTGGCAAACCGTCATCGAGATTCATCCGGAGATGGCGCGGAAGCTCGGTGTCGAGGCCGGGGACCACCTGAAAGTCGAGACCGACACCGGCTCGCTCGAGGCGCCGGCGTTCGTGTATCTGGGCATCCGGGCGGACACCGTTGCGGTGTCGCTGGGCCGCGGCCACACGGCGTACGGGCGGTACGCGAAGAATCAGGGCTTGAGTCCATTAGGACTCATTCCGACGGCCGAGGATCACGCCGGGGCGTTGGCGCTGACGTGCAGCAAGGCGCGGGTGAGCAAGGCCGCGGACCATACGCTGCTCGTCTCCACCGAAGGCTCGGCGCGCCAGCACGGCCGCGGGATCGCACGTGCGATCACTGTCAGCGAGCTCGCGTCCGCGCCGTCGCCGGAGACCAATCCCGTGGCCGGTGTCGCCGCTCCCGCCGGCGGTGGCACCACGGAGGGCGCCGAAGAGGAGATGCCGGGGGACGCGTCTCACGCGTTTCTACCGGGGCTTCGGTCTCCGGTCGCCAACGACGCTCAGGGTAATTACGGCGACACCGCATCCAAGTCGCTCGGCATGTACGCCGCGGACCACTGGAGCGGCATGGCGAAGCGCCGGTGGGCGATGACGGTCGATCTCGCGCGATGCACGGGCTGCTCGGCGTGCGTGACGGCGTGCTACGCCGAGAACAACATCCCGACCGTGGGTGCGCCGTGGCAGGGCGCGCAGGTGATGCCGGACCATACGGGATTCGGCGCCAACATCCTGCGCGGCCGCGAGATGGCGTGGATCCGTCTGGAGCGCTATTTCGAGGGCGCAAACCACGAAGACGGGCGCTTCGATCCGGATTTCGAGACGCGGTTCATTCCGATGCTGTGCCAGCAGTGCGGCAACGCGCCGTGCGAGCCGGTGTGTCCGGTGTATGCCACGTACCATTCGCCCGACGGCCTCAACGTGCAGGTGTACAACCGCTGCGTCGGGACGCGGTACTGCTCGAACAACTGTCCGTACAAAGTCCGCTACTTCAACTGGTTCGGCTATGGCGAGAGCGACCGTATCCAGTACGCGTTCCCGGAGCCGTTGAACTGGCAGCTCAACCCGGACGTGACCGTGCGGGGCAAGGGTGTGATGGAGAAGTGCACCTTCTGCCTGCAGCGGATCCGCGAGGCCGAGCACCGGGCGCGGCTCGAGCATCGGGAGCTGGAGCCGGACGAGTTCACGGTCGCCTGTGCGCAGGCCTGTCCGTCACGCGCGATCACGTTCGGTGATGCGGCGGATCCTCGCTGGTCGATGACCAAGATGATCGAGGATCGCCGAGCCTATCACGTGTTCGAGGAACTCAACACGTTCACCGCGGTGGTCTATCTGAAGCGAGTCACCCACCCGGCGCCGGCGGCGCCGGCGACGACATAGGGAGGCGGCGGATGGCGACGAGCGCACCTCCGTATCCCGTCACGGCCGCCGACGACGCGCCGCATCCCAACATCGCGTCCGCGGGGCGGCGGCTTCCCGCCGTCAAAGACTACGAGCAGGTCACCCGTGAGATTATGGGGACCCTGCGGCCGACGGTCGCGTGGTTCATCGGGCTCGGGATCGCGATTGCATTCATGGTGACTGGCGTGGCGGCGTGGATGTATCAGATCCACGAGGGGCTGGGGGTGGCCGGTTATCACCCGCCCGTGATGTGGGCCGTGTACATCGTGAGCTTCGTGTTCTGGGTCGGTATCGGCCACGCGGGCACGCTGATCTCCGCCATTCTCTATCTGTTCCGTGCGGGCTTCCGGACGACGATTTACCGTGCCGCGGAAGTCATGACCGTGTTTGCCGTGATGACGGCCGGGCTCTTTCCCGTGCTCCACCTCGGGCGCCCGTGGAAGTTCTTCTGGCTGATCGCGTACCCGAACTGGCGGTGGATCTGGCCGCAGTTCAAGAGTCCGCTGGTGTGGGACGTCTTCGCGATCCTGACGTACCTGACCATCTCCGCGACATTCCTGTACGTCGGGCTGCTGCCGGATCTCGCGGTGCTGCGCGACCACGACACGAACCCGATCCGGAAGAAGATCTACGGGGCGCTTTCGCTGGGGTGGCGCAACAGCGACCGTGAGTGGCGCCATTTCGCCCGGGCGTACCTGTTCCTGGCCGCGTTGGCGACCCCGCTGGTGCTGTCGGTGCACTCGGTGGTGTCGTTCGACTTCGCGATGGCGAACACGCCCGGGTGGCATGCGACGATCTTCCCGCCGTACTTCGTGGCGGGGGCGATCTTCTCCGGCATCGGGATGGTGTTCACGATCATCATTCCGCTGCGGAAGTGGTTCGGGCTCAAGCGCTACGTCACGCTCAACGATCTGGACGCGGCGGCGAAGCTCTGCCTGTTCACGTCGATGGTCGTGGGGCTCGCGTATCTGACCGAGTTCTACGTCGGGTGGTACTCCGGGAGCGCGATCGAGAAGGAATACTGGTGGAACCGGGTATTCGGGCAGTGGTGGTGGGCGGCGTGGATCATGCTGATCTGCAACGCGGTGCTGCCGATTTCGCTCTTCTCGCAGAACCTGCGGCGCAACACGACCTGGCTGTTCATCCTGTCGCTGTTCATCAACCTCGGGATGTGGTTCGAGCGGTTTGTGATCATCGTGCCGGCGTTGTCGCACGAGTTCGAGCCGTGGCAGTGGGCGGGATACCAGGCGACGTGGGTGGACTTCGCGATTCTGTGCGGCAGCTTCGGTTGGTTCTTCATGTGGTTCCTGCTCTTCGTCAAGCAGCTCCCGATCCTGGCGATCTCCGAAGTGAAAGAGATCGTGCCGCCGAAGCGGCGGCCGCGCCCGCTGGCGGCGGCGACCGGAGGAGCCGACTGATGCAAGGTGTGCTCGGGCGGTTTCGCGAAGTGGACGCTACGGTAGCGGCGATCAAGGCGCTCAAGCGCCAGCCCTCGACGAGCGTCACGGTCTACAGCCCGGCGCCGGACCACTCCATCGCGGACGCGATCGACGCGCCTACGAGCGTCGTCCGCCGGTTTACGCTGATCGGCGGATTGTGCGGTATGACGTTCGGGTACTGGATCCCGATTTACATCTCGAAATGGTGGCCGCTGGTCGTCGGGGGCAAGGCGGTGCCGTCGTGGATCCCGTATACGATCATCGGCTTCGAGCTCATGGTGCTGATCGGAGGCCTGTCGACAGTGTTCGGGCTGTTCATCGTCGCGAGACTGCCCGACCTGCGTTTGACCGTGGGGTACGACGCGCGCTTCAGCGATGGCGACTATGGCGTGTGGGTGGAGTGTCTGCCCCAGCAGGCGAAGGCCGTGACCGATACGCTCCGCAAGACTGGCGCAGTGGAGGTGCGGAATGCGCCGTGACGGGGGGAATGCCATGCGCCGCGCCGCGGCACTGATCGCACTCGCGGGTGCGGTAGTGACTGCGCAGGGGTGCTCGTGGTTTACCGCGTTCGTCGAGCAGCCCAAGATCGACCCGTGGGAAGTCGTGACGTTCCCCGGGAAGACGCTGCTGCCGTCGCGCGGCAATCCACAGCTCTCCGTGCCCATCACGGGGACATTCGTGTCCGGACTGCAGGTCTCGTATGCGCCGCTTCCGGGCGTCGTGGACTCGATGTCGGCGATCCAGAATCCGACGGCGCCGTCCGCGGCATCGCTCGTGAACGGACGGAAGCTGTTCCAGATCAACTGTTCGCCGTGTCATGGTGTGGCTGGACTCGGGGATGGTGCGGCCACCAAGTACGGAGTGACCGGGATCAACCTGACGGCGGATCATGCGAAGGGGCTGACCGATGGGTACATCTTCGGCATGATCCGGAACGGCCGGGGTGCGATGCCGACCTACAACCGGATCGAGGAAATGGACCGGTGGGACGTGGTGAATTACGTCCGCGGGCTGCAAGGCAAGCTCGCGCAGCCGGTGCCGACCGGTCCCGTGGGATATCCGGGGCAGACGGGTGATGCGCTGCCGGGAGCGACAATGACGGCGCCGACGCGGCCGGTCCCGTATTACCGCGGCCCCGGCTCACTGGATTCGCTACATGCGATCCGTGCGCAGGTACCGGGGGTGGGGGCGGTGGTGGGGGCGGGGGTGGCTCAGTGAGCGGGCACGACGGACACGACGCGCCGTCGCGCGCCGAAGTCGCGGCATTGGCCGCGCGTCCGGCGCCGGCTGGTGCTCGCACGGCCGCCATGGGTGCCGCGGTCATCGGCGCCCTGGTGTTCATTGCCTACTTGTTCATCGATCCGGACCGTGCGTGGCGCGCGTTCCACGTGAACTGGTGGTATTTCTCGCTCATTTCGGTAGCGGCCGTGACATTCGTGGCCGTACAGCGGATCACGACGGCGCGGTGGTCGCGGGAAGTCATCCGGTTCGCCGAAGGGTACGTGGCGTTTCTGCCGGTCGCGTTCGTGTTCCTCGTGTTGATCATGACGGCGGGGCGGTCCCACATCTTCCCGTGGGCGCACGTGGTTCCGCCGGGGCCGGAGAAGCGGCTGTATCTGGCTCCGGGGTTCCTGATCCCGCGCGATCTCATCATGTTCGCGATCCTGACGTGCCTCGCGCTGTGGTTCATTTACCTGTCGCTCCGGCTCGACGTGGGTGTCGTGCCGGAGGCGGGGGCGGCGTGGGCGAAGGGGATCCGGGCCCGGATGCGCGCGGGGTTCGGCGACGAGCGGCGCGAGCTGCACACGACCCATTCGAGGCAGGGCGTGATCGCCGTGTTCATGGTCCTGGCGTACGGCTATTTCGCCGAAGTGCTGTCATTCGATTTGTCGATGACGCTGGACATGCACTTTCAGAGCACGCTGTACGGATGGTGGTCGTTCATGACGGCGTGGCTCGGCGCGCTCTCGTCGTTCGCGCTGCTGACGATGTGGTGGCGGAAGACCTTGCGCGCGGAATCGATGATCGAGGAGCGGCATTTCCACGACATCGGCAAGCTGGTCTTCGCGTTCACGGCGTTCTGGGGCTACCTGACGTTCGGGCAGTACCTCGTGATGTGGTACGGCAACATGGGCGAGGAGACGCACTGGTTCCGGCTGCGGTTCATCCATCCGTGGCAGGGCATTGCGACGGCGGCGGTGGTGCTGATCTGGGTGCTGCCGTTCTTCGGGTTGCTGTCGCGCGCCGCGAAGGTGTATCTGCCGACGTTCGTGTTCTTCACCACGAGCAGCATTGTCGGGATCTGGTTACAGCGGTATTCCGAGATCTATCCGTCGCTCTACGGCCGTGCGGCGAGCGCACCGATTGGCGTCCCCGAGATCGGTGTGCTGCTGCTGTATCTCGGGACGTGGGGGCTGTGCTATCTCGCCTTCATGGATGCGTTCCCCAAGACGCGGATCCTGCTCCAGACCTCGCCCTTCCGGGACGAGGTGCAGGTGCCCGTGGATCCGCGGACCATGGAGCCGCTGCCCGCGACCGAGTAGCTTTCCCGGGCACGGGGGCGCGATCGGCGGCAGGTGCAGGGTGCGATTGCGCGTTCCGCGGGCCGGTAGCTCAGTTGGGAGAGCGCCTGGTTTGCAACCAGGAGGTCATGGGTTCGATCCCCTTCCGGTCCACTCTGTCACTCCGTGCCTCGCCGTCGCATCGACGCGCGAGGCATTGTGCATCAGGCAATGCGTTATCCGTCTGCAGCGGCGGTGGTGAGGCGGCGTCACCACAACAACTGTAAACAACTTCGACAACTGTAAACAACTTCGACGCTAATCGTTTCGCGCTGCGACGTGTTCGCGTGTGAGGCCGGCGCGATTCGACAACAGCGACCGCTGGCACACTCTTCGCTCCTGTTCAGCTCGGGTCAAGTCTTGCTCGGCTTACCTCTTCCCGGGCGGTTCTGTATGCAAACGTGCGGAGAGCATCTCGATTCGGTGACGCGCATCGTTCAA
>Ga0182024_10008295_pt1 | contig 21996 bp, 15 predicted proteins | sample P32metaG_FD_120480 | JGI IMG/M metagenome (GOLD analysis project Ga0182024, IMG submission 120480) | Permafrost microbial communities from Stordalen Mire, Sweden - P3-2 metaG (Illumina Assembly) | ecosystem: Environmental > Terrestrial > Soil > Wetlands > Permafrost | place: Sweden: Stordalen...
CGAAACGGACGAGAAAAAGCCGAAGCGTGCAGGGACGGCGTTCTAGGTTCCGATATCGTTCCACATCCGCCGCAGCCACGCGGCGACAACAAATGGAAACGCCCGATCATGATCAAGCTGTATTACTCACCCGGCGCCTGCTCGACGGCCTCGCATCTGGCCCTGGAAGAAGCCGGCGCGGATTATAGCGTCGAGCGGGTCAACTTCGCCGCCAATCAGCAGCAAAGTCCAGAATACAAGGCGATCAATCCGAAAGGGAGGGTGCCGGCCATGGTCACGGACCGCGGCGTGCTCACTGAAACGCCGGCGATCCTGGCGTTGCTGTTGTATTCGTCGCTCGGCTGGAACATCTACCTCGCGACCGCGACCGGCCTGGTCGCGTCGGTCGCGCTCGGCATCCTCGTCGAGTTCTTGTTCCTGCGCCGGTTCTTCCGCGCGCCGCGCCTGATCCTGACGGTCGCGACGATCGGTGTCACCGAGGTGGTCGTCGCGCTCGGGCTCTTGTTGCCGCAATGGCTCGGCAACAGCAGCGTCGTGCAGTACCCGCCGTTCATCAACTTGAGCTTCGGGGTGGGTCGCGGGTTGAGCGCCACCGAGTTCTACGGCAACGACGTGCTGACCCTGATCGTCGTGCCGTTGGTCCTGCTCGGTCTGGTGGCGTTCTTCCGGTTCACGTCGATCGGTGTCGCGCTGCGCGCGTCGGCCGAGAATGCCGACCGGGCATCCCTGCTCGGCATTCCGGTACGCCGGCTGCAGAGCGTCGTATGGGGTCTCACCGGCCTGCTCGCCTTCATCGCGATGTTCTTGCGCATCGGCGTCGACGGTTCTCAGCTCGGGCAGGTGCTCGACCCGACCCTCCTGCTCAGCGCGCTGGGGGCCGCGGTGATCGGCCGGATGGAGCGACTACCGACGATCACCTTCGCGGCGATCGGTCTCGGCATCGTGTCGCAGGCCGCCCGCTACCACTACTCGTCGGACGCGTACCGGTCGGCGATCATCGCCGCGATCATCGTCGTGGCGCTGTTGGCGCAGCGCTCCACCAGCCTGTCAAGACTCACGAGCGCAGCGACGTCGACGTGGCAGGAGACTCGGGAGGTCCGGCCGATACCTGCCGAACTGCGCCGCGAACCGGCGGTGCGTATCGCCCGCTGGGTGCTGGGCGGCCTCCTCGTGACCGGCCTCGCGCTGATCCCGATCATCCTTCCCGGCAACCGGATCGAGCTCGTCACCGTCATCGCCATCTACGGGCTGATCGGACTGTCGCTCGTCGTGCTGACCGGCTGGGCCGGTCAGATCAGCCTCGGCCAGATGGCGTTCGTCGGTTTCGGTTCGGCGCTGGCCGGCACGATGGCCGCCCGCTGGCACGTCGATACCGGGCTAATACTGGTCGCTGCCGGCGTGCTCGGCGCCGCCCTCGCCGTCTTGGTCGGCATGCCGACGCTGCGAGCACGGGGATTGGCGTTCGCGGTGATCACGCTCGCGTTCGCGTTGGCGACCTCCGACTTCTTGTTGAACACGGGCTACTCGCCGTTGCGCAACTGGCTGCCCCAGAACGTCATCAACCGCACCGACTTGTTCGGCGTGATCCCGTTGGGAACCGACACCGAATTTTACTTACTGACCATCGCGGTGCTGACCCTCGCGATGATCGGCGTACGCGGCTTGCGTTCGAGCCGAACCGGGCGGGTCCTGATCGGTGTACGCGACAACGAACGCGGCACCGAGGCATACGCGATCCGCGCCCGCAACGCGCTGATGCTCGGGTTCGCGATCTCCGGTTTCCTCGCCGGCGTCGCCGGCGCGCTGTTCGTGCTGGAACAACAGCTCCTCATCCCCCAGACGTTCACGCCTGATGTGAGTTTGCAGATCTTCGCGATGGTCGTGGTGGGAGGGTTGGGATCGATCTCGGGCGCGGTGCTGGGCGCCGTGTTCGTGTACGGCGTGCAGTACTTCTTACCGTCGCAGTGGGCGTTCCTCGCGACCGGCGCCGGCCTCCTGTTGGTGTTGCTGTTGGTGCCGGGCGGACTGGGCGCGATGTTCGGCGACGCCCGCGACGGCATCTTGCGGTTCTACGCGCGCCGCAAAGGGATCCGCGTTCCGAGCCTGTTGGCCGACACCTACGTCGAACCGGACATCAAGTCGGCGCCGCTCGCCGAGGCGGTCGCCGACACCGCCGAGCGCGGCGAGCTCGAGGTGCTCCCCCAGTGACGCATGCGCCGACCGCACGCCCAGACCGTGTCCCGCGTCGCACGGGCGAACGCGGGTCGGAGGTCCGAAGGTCATGAACATGACGCAGGCGCGCCCGGTCCGTCAGCCTCCGACCGTCTGGTTCACCGTTCGCGGTTTCCCGATACACAAACCCCGCCCGCCCCGCCGCTTCTTCGAGGAGATGAGTGGCGGCCAGGCGCTGTTCCCGCTGATCGTGCTGGTCGGTCTCAACTGCGTGAACCAGCTCGACGTGAGCGCGTTCGCCATCCTCGGCCCCGACATCCGTGACGCGTTCCATCTTTCCAACCAGGGATACCTGACGCTGGTCGCGCTGACCCAGCTCGGCGGTCTCCTGCTCGCGATCCCGCTCGCCTACTACTCCGACCGGATCCCTCGGGTCGCGATCGCGTTCGTCGGCGCGGCGGTCTGGGCCGTGTTCGGGTTGTTCACCGGCCTGGCGACCTCGGTGTTGCTGCTCGTCCTCGCCCGCTCCGGCGGCGGCATGGGTCGGGCGGAGATCACCCCGGCGCACAACTCGCTGTTGTCTGACTACTACCCGCCGGAAGTGCGGCCCGACGTGTTCGGGTTCCACGCGATGGGCCTGGCCCTCGGCGCGCTCGTCGGACCTGTCGTGGGCGGCCTGCTCGGACAGCTCTACGGCTGGCGAATGCCGTTCTACGTGTTCGTGATCCCAACCGTCGTGTTCGCGATCCTCGCGCTGCGGCTGCGCGAGCCGGGACGCGGCCACTGGGAACGCGCCGCGGCCGGTGCGAGCGCCGCAGTGATCGCCACTGACGAGATCCCACCCTCGTTCGCCGAATCGATTCGCATCCTGTGGCAGGTCGGCACACTCAGACGCATCTGGTATTCGCTGCCGTTCCTCGCAGCGTCGTTCATCGGCCTCGTGACGCTCACCTCGCTGTTCTACCAGCACGTCTTCCACCTCGACGATTTCCAACGCGGCATCGTCGCCGCGCTCGCCGAACCCGGACAGATCATCGCGATTCTGCTCGGCATCCCGCTCGCGTCGAGACTGATGCTGCGCGACCCGGGCGGCGGCCTGCGAATGCTGGCGGGGCTCGGCGTCGTCATCGCGGCCGCGTGGACCGCGTTCGCGTTCGCCCCGAACCTCGGAATCGCGATCGCGATGAACTTCGTCGTTTCCGGCCTTTCCTCCCTTCTCGTGCCCGGCATCTTCGCGGCGCTGTCGTTGACGATCCCCCCCAAGGTGCGCTCCATGGGATTCGCGATGTCGGCGCTGTTCATCGTGCCGGGCCTGCTCGCGCTGTACGTCGTCGGCGGGATCGCCGACACGTACGGCCTGCGTGCCGGCCTTTTCATCGTGGCGCCGATCTTCCTGATCGGAGCGTGGGTCCTGGCCTCCGGTTCGTTCTATGTGCGCTCCGACATCAACCGGGTCTGGACGTCCACCGCAGCCCAAGCCGAAGTGATGTTCAAACGCCAGCAGGGCGAAGTGAAGCTCCTGCTCGTACGCAACGTGGACGTCCACTACGACAGCGTGCAGGTGCTGTTCGGCGTCAACTTCGAAGTCGACGAGGGCGAAATCGTCGCGCTGCTCGGCACCAACGGCGCCGGCAAGTCGACCCTGTTGAAAACCATCGCCGGACTGGTCGAGGCCACCAACGGCGCGGTGGTCTTCGACGGTCGCGACATGACCTACGCACCACCGAACGAGGTGGCCGGCCGCGGCGTGATCATGATGCCGGGCGGGCAGGGCACATTCCCGGCCATGACCGTCGCCGAACATCTGCGGCTCGCGTCGTGGTTGCACCGCAAAGACAAAGCGCGCGTCGCCGCCGCGACCGAACACGTCCTCGACCTGTTCCCGATCCTGCGGGAACGCATCGACGAACCGGCCGGCAACCTCTCCGGCGGCCAGCAGCAGATGCTTGCGCTCGGCATGGCGTTCATCGAACAGCCCCGGCTCCTGATGATCGACGAACTGTCACTCGGCCTCGCACCCACGATCGTCGAGCAACTCCTTCCACTCGTCCGCGACTTCGCGGCGCGGGGAACCACCGTGATTCTCGTCGAACAGTCCGTGAACCTCGCACTCACGATCGCAGAAACCGCCTACTTCATGGAAAAGGGCGAAATCCGCTTTAACGGCCCGACCGCCGAACTTCTCGAACGACCCGACGTGCTCCGCTCGGTGTTCTTGGAAGGCGCGGACACGTTCGGGACCGTGCAGCCGACGTCCGCCGGTCCGGTCCCGTCGATCGGTACGACGGTGCCGGCCACGCCGGTGCATGTCGACCTGCCTGCGGGCAACGGCCACGACGCGCCCGCCGAACGCCCGATTCGTCTCGGGCTCGACAGTGTGTCGAAACGCTTCGGTGGCCTTTCGGCCCTGTCGGAGGTGTCATTCTCGGCGTACGGCGGCGAGATCGTCGGCATTATCGGACCGAACGGCGCCGGCAAAACGACCCTGTTCGACGCGATCTCGGGCTTCTCGCGGGTCGATTCGGGAACGATCGTGCTCGGCGAAGGCGACGACGCGCTCGACGTGACGCGTCTGGCGCCCGCCCGCCGCGCCCGCCTCGGGCTGGGCCGCTCGTTCCAGGACGGCCGCCTGTTCCCGTCGCTCACCGTCGCCGAGACGGTCTCGTTGGCGTTCGAACGTCATCTCGAAGTTCGGGACCCGATCGGCGCCGCGTTGCACCTGCCGTTCGTCACTGACGCCGAGGCCGACACCAATATCCGCGTCGAAGAGCTGCTCGAACTGCTCGGGATCACCGACTTTCGCGACAAGCTCGGACGCGAGCTGTCCACCGGCAGCCGGCGCATCGTCGACCTCGCCTGCGTTCTGGCGCACCGTCCCTCGGTGCTCCTGCTCGACGAGCCGTCGTCGGGCATCGCGCAGCGCGAAGCCGAAGCGCTCGGGCCGCTGCTGTTGCGCATCCGCGAACAGACCGACGCCACCCTGCTGGTGATCGAACATGATGTGCCGCTCCTGTTGTCGGTCGCGGACCGTCTGATCGCCCTCGATCTCGGCGAGATCGTGATGAGCGGCAACCCTGACGACGTCGTACACGACCCGACCGTTGTGAAGTCGTATCTCGGAACCACCGAAGCCGCGATCGCCCGCAGTGGCGTTCGTGAACCAAGCTGACGCGCGTCGACACCCAACGGCGCGTACACCGCTCTCAAGGGAGATCACCATGGCTACACCGCAGACTCCGCGTGCTCGGCGCTCGCCGCTGGCCCGTTACGCGCCGCTGATCGCGGTCGTGGTGGTCGTCGCGATCGTTGCTGTGGTGGTCGGCGTCGTCAGCGGCAAGAAGAAGTCCAACAATTCGTCGGTCACGACCAACACGAACTCGGCAGGCCAACAGACGTTCTCTGACGTTCCGATCTTCTACAACGAAGCGAAACAGAACGGCACGCTGGCCAAGTACACGTGGCAGCCGCACTGCGACACCACAACGGGCATGGTGGCGATCCCGATCCTGTTGCCGCCCCCGTGCGTGCCGGCCGCGTCGGCGTCGTCCGCGCCGAACGGTGGCGCAACGTCGCCGGGCGTGACGGCGACGACGATCAAGGTCGGATACTTCAGCGCGAAGCCGGACCCGACGTTCGATGCGCTCCTGAGAGCGGCCGGCGCGTACGACACACCCGCGAACACCGACAAGGCGTACGAGGACTACGCGCAGATCTACCAGAACGTGTACGAGCTGTACGGACGCAAAGTGCAGCTCGTGAGGATCAACGGCTCGGGGACGAGCACCGACGAGGTCGCCGCCAAAGCCGACGCCGATCAGGCCGCCGCCGACGGCGTGTTCGCAGTGATGGGCGGACCCACGCAGGCGGAAAGCTTCGAGACCGAACTTGCCCGCAAACACATCCTGTGCCTCGGCAGCTGCGTGATCTCGTCGCCGGCCTCGACCCTCGCCGAGGACGCACCGTACCTGTGGGGGACCGGTCCGACACCGGAACAGACCGCGTTGATGACCACCTCGCTCATCAAAGCGCAGCTGTTGGGTAAGGACGCCGTCTACGCCGGCGCCGCCTTGAAGAACCAGCCGCGCAAGTTCGCGCTGCTCAGCTACGACACACCCGACGGCGAGTACAAAGCGTCGTGGGATCAGTTCTACGACGACATCAAAGCGACCGGAGCGCCGGTCGTCGGTCACGTCAGCTACTTCCTCAACCTGGCGACGCTGACCACCGACGCCCGTACCATCGCCACGAAACTCAAGGCCACCGGCGCGACGACGATCGTGTTCACCGGCGACCCGATCTTCCCCGAATATCTCACCAAGGCGATGACCGCGCAGAACTACTTCCCCGAATGGTTGATGGCCGGCACCGTGTACGCGGACACCAACGTGTTCGCACGCACGTTCGACCAACAGCAGTGGCAACACGCGTTCGGTCTGCAGCTCATCCCGGCACGGGTACCCAAGACGTCACAGGACTCCTACACGTTGCACGAATGGTGGTTCGGGACGCCGCCGCCGACGCAGAACAACTACTCGATCGTCAAAGGCGACGTCGAGCTGCTGATGGACGGACTGCAGCTCGCCGGCCCGAACCTGACACCCGACACGTTCCGCGACGGCCTCTATCACGTACCGCCGCCAACGAACGGCCCCACTTTGAAGGCGATCAGCACGTACGGCAACCACGGCTTCTGGCAGGGCACCGACTACGGCGGGCTCGACAATGCGGGCATCTTGTACTGGGATCCCAACGCGGTCGGCGAAGACGAAGTCGGCGTCGTCGGCAAAGGGATGTACCGGCTCGTCAACGGCGGCCTGCGCTACCTTCCCGGCCAGTGGCCCACCACGCCGATCAAGCTGTTCGATCCGGCCGGGACCGTGACCATCTACCCGGCCAACCAGATCCCGGCCGAGCTGTTACCGAAGAGCGAACCGGTCCCGGCCAACGCGCCGGCCGCGACCAAGACGTGACGTGGCTCACGACGACAAGATCGCATCCGAACGCGCGTACACGACTGTCTCAACGTTCAACCTGATCGATGTCAGCGGTACCCGCCGAACCTCGACGCGCCCGGTTTGATCCTCGTCGCCTCCCCGGGCGACGGTGGCCAGCGTGTTCCGCCGAACGGTCCGGACCTCGTCGCGGCCGCGAAGCTCGATGAGCGAGACGGTCTGCCCGGGCCGTCACGAAGGGAGCGGACGTCGCCGTCGGCGGTTCGTGCGGCACGGCTCAACGTTCTACCGTCGTTCGATGTCCGTACAGATCCAACGTGCCACCGCCGGTCAGACGTTTCCGCTGCGTCAGCGTGTGCTGCGACCCCACGACACGTTCGACGAACTGTCCGGGCCGGTCGAGGACGACGCCGATACGGCTCACTTCGCGGCGGTCGACGATGGAAACGTGATCGGTGCCGCGTCAGTGCAGCGCGAGACACCGCCGTGGGCGCCGCAGCTCCGACGGTCGTCGTGGCGGCTTCGAGGGATGGCCACCGCCGAGGATCGGCGAAGCCAAGGGGTCGGGACGGCGGTATTGGCGGCCGCGATTGAGCACGTCCGGTTGTATGGGGGCGGCCTTGTGTGGTGCAACGCTCGGCTGGCGGCGATGTCGTTTTACGAACGCGCAGAATTCGTCGCTCGAGGCGAACCTTGGGACGATCCCACCATCGGTCCTCACGTCGCGATGCAACGGTTCGTCGAGGCCGCCGCTGCATGACCGACCAGGCGAAGCGTTCCGTTCGGGGCGGCCGGCGGCGGAGACCGTACGGGTGACGGACCGACATTCCTGTTGCCGCCCGAGTGGCATGGATAGCTGCCGTCACCGTTCGACGAGGGCGACGACGCGGTCACCCACGGAAGCCTGCCATCATGCCCCGGTTGCGCAGCAGAACTCCGCGGCCTCTGGCCGCCGGCGGCCGCAGGAAGCATCGGAGGGGCAGTCGCCCAGCACCTTCGAGGCACGTTGTCTGATCAGCGCCGGACACGCGCACCATGTCGTCGCCGTGGCGGGCCGTCGTTCGAGGATCTGCCTTGGCGTCTGTGACGGGCGCGACAGGAATGACCGACGTTCACGCGTGGTAACACGGGTTGCATGAGCGAAGCAGAACGTCCCGTCGGCAATGCCCGAGGTCGGTTCGATCGCGAGGCACGAACGCGCCGATGACGATCGACGTGGTGTTGTTGGGGACGGGGAATCCGTTGCCGGACCGCGACCGCGCCGGCGCGGCGACGCTCGTGCGCGCCGGGGGACGCACCATCCTCATCGACGCAGGCCGCGGCGTGTGCATGCGGCTCGTCGCGGCCGGAGTGCTGCCGGTCATGCTCGACGCGGTCCTGTTGACCCATCTCCACAGCGATCACATCTGTGACCTCAACGACGTCGTGACGACACACTGGGTGATGAGCCCGGTCCCGAAGACGTTGCGCGTCTTCGGTCCGTCGCGTCTGCGAGCGGTGATGGATGGACTGGGTGCCATGTTGGCACCCGATGTCGAATACCGACTCGCCCACCACGCCGATCTCACCTGGGAACCGCAGATCGACGTGACCGAAGTGGCACCGGGAGTTGTGTTCGACGAGGACGGCCTTCGGGTCATCGCGGCTTCGACGGATCACCGTCCGGTCGAACCGACGTTCGGCTACCGCGTCGAGTTCGGCGGCAAAGTCGTCGTGCTCGCCGGAGACACCGTGCCGTGCGGCGGGCTCGACGAGCTCTGCGCCACAGCCGACGTATACGTGCAAACGGTGCTGCGCGACGATCTTGTACGAATGGTCCCGATGGCGCGGTTCGTGGAAACCATCGACTACCACTCGACGGTCGCGCAGGCGGCGCAAACCGCCGCCCGCAACGGCGTACGCACCCTTGTCCTCACCCACCAGATCCCGACGCCGGGGATCGGCGCGGCAGACGAGTGGATCGCCGTCGCTCGTGAGCACTTCGACGGTGACATCGTGTTCGGCGAAGATCTGATGTCGATCTCGGTCTGACGGCGGTCGAGCGGTGCGGGCGCACAGGAGCAGCGCCCACACCGCACCGCCCTCCCCAGGCCGGGGGTGGTGGGGAGATCTTGAACGAGTTCCACGACGCCGCAGCGCCGTCGCACTCATCCGTGCTTGAGTAATCGTCCAAGGCCACGAAAAGGAAACCGTCCCGCGCCTAGCTTGGCGTCGTGGCCCGCGAGACGGTTCGAGACGACGGCCGGCACCAGGTCGCGGCGCGCGATCTGACGCCCGCCGCGGTTGCGCACCTCACACGCGACGCCCTCGCCCGCATTGACCTGTCGGTGTTGGCGCCCGTCAAAGGGCTGCTCAAGCGGTTCTTCTCGCAGGACCGGTGGACGGCAGACGATGACCGCGCCCTCGCGGATTTCGTTGGGCCGGGCGACGGGTGGTGGGAGTACGAACTCGCCGAAGATCTCGTGTTCGCGTTCGGATGGCGCGACGGTGCGTTCCGCCTCGACGTGACGCGGACAGTTCCCGACCAGTCGAGGCTCTTGGCCGAAACGTTCGAACAGCCGGTCGTCCCCGAGGCGACGCCGAACCCGAGGACGATCCGATTCGTCACCGGACCCATCCATGATGGTCCGAGCCGTTGGTACGAATCTGCGCAGGGCGTCGACGATCCGCGAGTCGCGCGGCTGTTCGGCGAGTTCGACGACGTCGACGACGTGCTCGTCGGTCCGGACTTCGTTGCTGTCGGCTTACGTCGTCCCGATCTTTGGAAGGACCTCCTCGTGCCGGTGCTGCGCGTCGTCGTCGCGCAGTTCGCATCCCCATCGCAACCGGCCGACGTTCCCGCGGCCGGCCCGGCCGGCGAGTCGCCCGTCGGCTCACCCGCGGCGCGCGAACGGCCGTCCGATGAACGACCCGGACATCTCGAACGCGCGTGGCGGGAACTCGGACGGCTGCGGCCCGATCGGCCCGACGACCTCGAGCGGATCGTCGCCGCGTTGTCGTCGCCGAACGTCGCGGATCGCCAGGTCGCGGCGCGCGTCGTCGCTGACGCCGACCCCGACACGGCGCGCGCGGCGTGGGAACGGCTTCTCGACGATCCCAGCCGAAGCGTCCGGCGCGCGGCGGTCGACGCGATGGACGACACGGAACGGCCGGCGTTGCGGCCGCTATTCGAGCGGGCGCTGCGAGATCCCGACGCATGGATCCGCTGGAAGGCGATCAGCGGACTTGTCGGAATCGGGATCGAGTCGAGTCGCAGCGCGGTCGCGCCGCTGGCATCGGACAGCGACTTCCGGGTCCGGCTCGAAACAGCCGCGGCGCTGCGCCGCGCCGAGTAGCGAGCGTCAGCCGATCGGCCGCAGGAATATGTCGAGTGCTGCGCGGTCGCCGTCCACCGCGACGCGGTCGGGGCTTCTTCGCGCGTACAGCACGAGCACGAGCTCCGACGCCGCTGCCGACACCACGACGACCGGTTCGTCGTCGCAGAGGCGGAATACACGGCTGGTGTCGGTCGCGAGGAGCACGATCGGTGCCGGGTCGCGGAGCTGACGAGCGATCCTGACGAACTCGTCGACGCCGTCGTCAGCGACTGGTTGAGGAATCTCCTCGGGAACGCCACACGCCGATTGTGCATCCCATCGGTGTACAGCGGCTTCGAGCAGCTGGTGGCGCGCGATCGCGCCGACGGTGCGGTCGTCGCGCCACCAGTTCACGCGGGCGTGCCCGACGGGGCCGCGCCGAGCGCGTCGAGGAGCGTCGCGGTCGAGGCGCGCATCCAGTCTGCGAGGTCACCGGCGACGGTCGGGCCGGTACCGGTCTGGAACGCCGGCTCGACGTCGACGCCGGCGCGAACGACCGTCGACCAGAACCGCTGCACGCCGCCGAGATGCCACGCGAGGTCGCGCAGTGTCCAGTCGGGACAGCCCGGCACCCGCCGTCCGAGCTGTCCGGCGTCGAGCGTCGACGCGAACGTGTCGCTCTCGTGGGCGATCCAAGCTTTGAAGTCCACGTCGGGCATAGTGCTCAGCCCTCGATCATCGTGACGATGTCAACCCGTCGCCAACCGTTGGGACACTCGACGCGTCGGGTGTCGGTGCGCCGGTCGTACACCGACCACGCCGACTCCGCACCGGAACGCAGGCGCGGGTCATGGCCTCACAGGAGTCGGCGATCGACGCGCTGCGGACGCGGCGAGCCGGGCGCCGTCACTCGACCAACCGGAGTCCCGACGGCGCCATCGACCGATCGGCGACCGGGAGCTCGACGACGAATTCGGTGCGGTGACCGGCGAATACGTGCTCGCTGTACAACACAGCTTCACCGGCGACGGTGCGGGTCGTGCGCCGGCACAACAGCACCGGCGAGCCGGCCGGCACTTCGAGGAGTTCGGCGTCCGCCGCCGACGCGGCCGCAGCCGCGATCGTTTGGCTTGCGCCGCCCAGCGGCGTGTCGAGCAACTCGTAGAACGGCGCGCGCTCGACGTCGGCCAGTGACAGACCTTTGCCGAGTCGTTCGGGACACCACACGGTCACGCGCGCGAACGGATGTGAGTCAGCGAGATTGCAGCGGCGCACCTCGAGCACGCGCCGCACGCCGAGGATCTTGCGGACGTGCACAGGCGCGGTGACGAACCCGAAGTCGAGCACCCTGCGTTCCGAGGCGATGCCGGCGTCGGCGAGTTGCGCTTCGATCGTCCCGAGCCGGCCCAGCGATTGGCGCAGCGGGTCGGCGGCGACGAACCAACCCAGCCCCTGACGGGAATCGATCAGCCCTTCGTCGTGCAGCTCTTCAAGCGCTCGGCGGACGGTGACGCGGCTCGCCGCGAACGTCGTGGCGATCTGGGCTTCGCTCGGGAGCAGCCCGCCGCCCGCAAACTCGCCGGCGACGACCCGCCGGCGAAGCTCGCCGGCGATTTCCTGGTAGCGGACGTTACGCACTTGTCTTATACTTGTCTATATCAGGTCGAGACACCGTCCGAAAGGAGCCTCCCCGATGGCCGTGACCGCATCCACTCCCGTCGAGCTCGTCGAACCCGTCTACGCACGGCTCCCGGCGCGCAGCGCGCTCGCCCGCGAGCGCTTCGGACGTCCGGTGACCTTGGCTGAGAAGATCCTCGTGAACCATCTGCGCGATCCCTTCTCGCCGTCATCGCAGCTCGAACGCATCGAACGGGGCCGAAGCTACGCCGATTTCGATCCCGACCGCGTCGCCCTGCAAGATGCCCTCGCGCAGATCGTGATACTCCAGTTCATCAGCGCCGGATTGTCGCGTTCCGAAGCGCCCACGACCGTGCACTGCGACCACCTGATCCAAGCGCGCGTGAAGGCCGCGACCGATCTTGACGCCGCGCTCGACGCCAACAAGGAGGTCTACGACTTCTTGCGCACCGCGTGCGCCAAGTACGGGATCGGCTTTTGGCAGCCGGGCTCGGGAATCATCCACCAAGTCGTGTTGGAGAACTACGCGTTCCCCGGCGGAATGATGATCGGCACGGACAGCCACACACCCAACGCCGGTGGCCTGGGCATGGTCGCGATCGGCGTCGGGGGCGGCGACGCGCTCGACGCAATGACCGGGCTTGCGTTCAACGTGCGGTGGCCGACGTTGATCGGCGTGCACCTCGTGGGGACGCTGTCCGGTTGGTCAGCGCCCAAAGACGTGATCTTGCGCCTCGCGGGCTTGCTCACCGTGAAGGGCGGCACCGGCGCCATCGTCGAGTACTTCGGCCCCGGAGCCGAGTCCTTGGCCGCGACCGGCAAGGCCACGATCTGCAACATGGGCGCCGAGATCGGCGCGACGACCTCGTTGTTCCCGTACGACGAGCGCACCGCCGCATATTTGAAGGCGACGCGGCGCGAGGAGCTGGCCGACGCGGCCGACGCGGTCGTCGACGATCTTCGGGCCGATCCCGACGTCGAGCGCGATCCCGAACGGTATTTCGACCAGGTCATCGAAATCGACCTGTCCGCGTTGGTGCCGCTCATCAACGGGCCCGACACCCCTGATCTCGCTCACCCGGTCAGCGACGTTGGCGTCTGGGCCCGTGCCAACGGTGTTCCCACTCAGATTTCGACGGCGCTGATCGGCTCGTGCACCAACTCGTCGTACGAAGACATCACCCGGGCCGCGTCGATTGCACGAGACGCCGCCGCACACGGCCTGCGCGCCAAGACGCAGCTCTTCGTGACCCCGGGCTCGGAGCAGGTGCGGGCCACGATCGAACGCGACGGCTTGCTCGGCGATCTCGAAGCCATCGGCGCCACGGTGCTCGCCAACGCGTGCGGGCCCTGCATCGGACAGTGGGACCGTCCCGCGCTCGACGCGGCGACGGCCAACACCATCGTCACGAGCTACAACCGCAACTTCCCGAAGCGCAACGACGGCCAGGCGACCACGAAAGCGTTCGTCACGTCACCAGAGACCGTGATCGCCTTCGCGTTGGCCGGCACGCTCGAGTTCGATCCGCGCACCGACGACATCGACGGCGTACACCTCGCGTCGCCGGAAGGTATCGACTTGCCGCCGCGGGGATTCGACCCCGGCAGGTCCGGTTACCTCGCGCCGCCCGAAGACAGCTCCGCAGTGGAGGTCACAGTCGATCCCAACAGTGATCGGCTACAGCTGCTCGCGCCGTTCCCGGCGTGGAACGGTGCCGACTACCTGGATCTGTCGGTGTTATGCAAGGCCCGAGGGAAATGCACCACCGACCAGATCTCCGCGGCCGGGACATGGCTGCGTTACCGCGGCCACCTCGAGAACATCTCGGGCAATCTTTTCGCGGGCGTGACCAACGCCTACACAGGTGCGACGGGGGAGGGCAAAGATCCGCTCGACGGCGACACACGCGCCTTCCCTGACATCGCCAAGCATCTTGCGGCCGTCGGCGTACCGTGGTGTGTCGTCGGAGACGACAACTACGGCGAAGGCTCATCGCGCGAACACGCCGCGATGGAGCCGCGCTTTCGGGGCGGCGTCGTCATGCTCGCGCGCAGCTTCGCCCGCATTCACGAAACCAACTTGAAGAAACAGGGTCTGTTACCGCTGAGGTTCAGCGATCCGATCACCTACGACCAGATCGGCGAGGACGATCGCATCTCCGTCTTCGACCTCGCGGCCCTGGCGCCCGAACAGCCGGTGCGCTGTCGCATCACCAAGCCCGACGGCGCCGTGATCGACTTCGGGTGCACCCACACCTTCAGCGACGAACAGATCGACTGGTTCAAGGCAGGCGGTGCGCTGAACCTCATCCGCCAACGCCAGCGCGAGTCACTTCGTGGAGGCGCCGGCTGAGATAACGCCGTTCGGCATCGGTACTCGCAAGCACATGAGCCTGGCGGTACGCGACCGCGGCTTCCTCCCGGCGGTCAAGGCGGCGCAACAGATCGGCACGAGCCGCCCACAACAGGTGATAGTCATTCAATCGGCCGGAAGCCTCGATGGTGTCGATGATCGTGAGTCCGACCTCGGGGCCGTCAGCCATCGCGACCGCAACCGCACGATTCAGTTCCACGACCGGGGACGCAGTCATCTTCGCGAGCTCGCCGTAGAGCGCGGCGATCTCCGCCCAGTCGGTATCGGCCGCCTCGCGGGCGGTCGCGTGACACGCCGCGATTGAGGCCTGCACCTGATACGGGCCGGCCCGACCTCTGCGCAGCGCACCCTCGAGCAGCGCAACCGCCTCCTCGATCGCGACCGTGTCCCACAGCCGACGATCCTGCGCGTCGAGCAGCACGAGGTCGCCGTTCCCGTCGACGCGCGCGGCTCGGCGCGCGTCGTGCGCCAGCATGAGTGCGAGCAGTCCGACCACCTCCGGTTCGTCGGGCATGAGCTCGGCCAACGTGCGACCGAGCCGAATTGCTTCCACACACAGGCCCTGACGTACGAGGTCGGCGCCGGCGGTCGCGGCGTATCCCTCGTTGAACAAGAGATACAGCACGGCCAGCACCGCGTTCGTGCGTTCCGGAAGCAGATGGCCTGGCGGCACCCGATACGGGATCGCCGCGTTGCGAATCTTGTGCTTGGCGCGGACCAGACGCTGCGCCATCGTCGGCTCCGGTACAAGGAACGCACGGCTGATCTCAGCGGTCGTCAGACCGGCGAGCGTTCGGAGCGTCAGCGCGACCTGGGCGTCAGTCGAAAGCGCAGGATGACAACACGTGAAGATCAGCCGCAACCGGTCGTCGACGACGCCACTGTCGTCCGGTCGGAACGGCTCATCTCCCGACGACAGCACGGCTACCTCCCGGAGTTTCGACGCGCCGGTACTCACCCGACGGGCGCGATCGATCGCACGGTTTCGAGCGGTCGTCGTGAGCCATCCGCCGGGATTGCGCGGAACGCCGTCGCGCCGCCAGTGTTGGACGGCGAGCACGAAGGCGTCCTGCGCGCATTCCTCGGCGACGTCCCAGTCGCCGGTGACCCGGATCAACGTCGCGACGACCCGGCCCCACTCGTCGTGAAACGCGGCCGAGACCGCGGCCTCGACATCGACCTCGACGTCGGCCGGCACGTCGGACGTCACATCTCCCAGATCGGCCTCACTTCGATCGAACCGTCCCGTGCGGAAGGAATCTTGGCCGCGATCTCGATGGCTTCGTCCAGATCCTTGCAGTCGACCGCGAAGTAGCCGCCGATCTGCTCCTTGGTCTCGGCGAACGGACCGTCAGAGGTCACCGTTTCGCCGTCGCGGACTCGCACCGTCGTGGCGTCGGCCGTCGGGCGCAGCCGCTCTCCGCCCTGCAGGACGCCGCGCGTTCCCATCTCCTCCATGAACCGGCCGTACTCGGCTGTGCTGGCCGCCGCTTCGTCGGGACTGACCGCGGCGCCGGCGCTCTCGTCGGTGCAGATCATCAACAGGTACCGCATGGGACCTCCTCGTTGTCGGTTACGAGGCTACGACGAACGAGATTCCCCAAAATCGACACGGACACGCTTGAATGCGTGCGTGTCTGACGGGACCGCAACCGGCCACCGACTCGAGACGGGTCCGCTCGGCGTCGACGTCACCGACGCCGGCGAGGTACGGATCGGGTGGGACCAGCCCGACTGGCTCGGGCCTGCACGGCTGGTGACGCCAGCCGGCCCGGCCGCCGCCACGCGCGTCTCGGCGACGACCGACCTCATCACCCTCGAGTCGGAGTGGGTCGTCGGTGAGGTGCGCACACTGCCCGAAGAACCCGTCGTCGTGTTGCGCCTCGCCGCCCGCACGTCGAAGAGCGGCTTCGGAACGGGAGACTTCGCTCGGCCTTCGGTCGCGTGGCATGTCCTTCCCGGCGCGCGGGCAGCCGGCGGCGCCCCGCCGGGCCTGCGTACCTTCGGTCATCAGTATACGGAGTTCGCGCTCCCCGTCTTCAGCGACGCCGCCATGGCGCGTTGGCGACTGTTGCCCTTGCGGCCTCCGGTGGTCATGCCGTTAGGTCTGGTCGCTCCCGATGGCCGCACAATGTTGATCGCGCCGCTGCAAGCCTTCCACGAGCAGGTGATCGTGGTCCCGGCCGGGAACGACGACGCAAACCGCGGCTTGCACATGGGCTGGCACGGCGACATCGACCGCGTCGAAGCCGGATTCGCCACCGAACTTGCGATCATCGCCGGCGACGGACCCCGCGACGTCTTCGCACGCTGGGCACGGCTGCTGCGGTCGGCGTCGGGCGTGCCGGCACCCGCCCGGGACGCCGATGTGCTCGGGACGCGACTGTCGTACTGGACCGACAATGGCAGCGCCTACTGGTATCGAACCGAGTCCGATCTCGACGCCGCGTCGTCGATCGTCGCGGCGGTCGACGATCTCGAAGCGCGCGGTCTTCCAGTGGGTGCCGTGCAACTCGACTCGTGGTGGTATCCGCACGAAGTGAGCCGACCGTTCGACACCGACGAATGGGTCGTTCCTCCGACGGGCATGATCCGTTGGGAGCCCCGTCCCGACGTCTTGCCCGAAGGCATCGAGATGTTGCGCGAGCGCCTCGACCGCCGTCCACTGGTCGCGCATTGCCGCCATCTGTCTTCGCAGTCGCCGTACCGCGACGAGTTCCCGATGTGGGTCGATGGCGACCGCGCCCATCCGCAAGACTCCGAGCTTTACGAACGACTGTTCGACCAGGCCGTCGCCTGGGGTGTCGAGGTCTTCGAGCACGACTGGCTGATCGAATGTTTCCTCGGGGTGCGGGCACTGCGGGCGCCGGGTCGCGCCGCGGCCTGGCAGGAAGGCATCGACGCCGGACTCGGAGCGCGCGACCTTCACGCCCAATGGTGCATGGCGTCGCCCGCCGACTTCGCGCAGACCAGCCGTCTGCACAACGTCACGTCGATTCGCACGAGCGGCGACCACGGCTACATGGTCGGACCGGAAGTGCTCTGGGCGTGGTTCCTGCACACCAACGTGATGGCCCGCGCGCTGGGACTGTGGCCGTACAAGGACGTGTTTCGTTCCGCACCCGGTTCCGACACCCGTGAGGTCGAGGCGTTGCTCGCCGCGCTGTCTGGCGGTCCGGTCGGCATTGGTGACGCCCTCGGCGATGCCGACGTCGGACTGATCCGGCGAACGTGCCGCGCCGACGGCGTGCTCGTACGTCCCGACGTGCCGGTCGCCGCGATCGATCGAGCGGCCTTCGGTGCGCCGGTCTGGTCCGGTGAGCTGCTCGTCGGCAGCGCGCACACGCGCCACGCCGCAGGTCGCTGGGCGTACGTGGCCGCATGCAATGTCGGCATCGATCAGCGAGCGGAGCGCGCGCGAATCTCGGTGACCGATCTCGGCGACGACCGACCCGACACGAACCGGGTCGCGGTGTTCGACTGGCGAAACCGCCGCGTCGACGTGCTCGCCGCAGATGGTGCGTACGACGTCGCGCTCGAACCCCGCGACTGGGACTATCGCGTCGTCGCGCCGATCCTCGACAGCGGTATCGCCATGATCGGCGACCCGAAGCTGTACGCATGTTCGGGCGATACCCGCATCGCCGACGTGCAGGTCGACGACGACGGCGAAGGGTTGACGATCACCGTGTTGGGTGCGAATGAACTCGTCACCCTCGTCGGTTGGTCGCAGCTTCCGATCTCGGCTCGTGCATGGTCACCCGCCTCCGGTGCGACAGACGTTGTGTGCACCCGTGACGTCGCGAGCGGAATGTGGGACCTCGAGCTCGAGATCGCCAGCCCAGGTTGGACGAAACTCCATGTCCGCTGACCGCACGTGATCGGACGCTCGACGATGGCGGCCCTGTGACCGAGTGGGATGTCGTCATCGCCGACGCGGCGGCCGACTCGGACGTCGCGCAGTTGCGGGCCGCGCTGCTCGCGTTCAACTTCGCTGCGACCGGCTATCGCGATGGTCGCTCACTTTCGTGTTTCGTTCGCGACGACGGCGAACTGATCGCCGGCATCGACGGCTTCACGTGGGGCGGATATGCGCGTATCGAGTACCTGTGGGTGACCGAGGTGCTCCGCCGGCGGGGACTCGGCAGCCAGCTCCTGTCCGCCGCCGAGGCCGAGGCGCGCCGGCGCGGCTGCACAACTGTCGTGCTCGACACGCATTCGTTCCAGGCGCCCGACCTCTACCGGGCTCGGCGCTACGTCGAGATCGGGACCACGGTCGACACGCCACGCGGATATTCACAAACGCTGTTCCAAAAGCAGCTCTGAATGACAAAGGGAATTTCGGGTGCAACAACTGACGTTTGTCGGCGCCGGTCGGTTCGTGTGGGAAGACACGCCGGCGCCGGAGCTTTCGAGTGGCGACGCTGCGCTGGTTCGGCCCGTCGCGGTCGCAACGTGCGACCTCGACGTCGCCCTCGTTTCGGGACGGGCACCGATCCCCGGTCCGTTTGCGTTCGGTCACGAATTTGTGGCAGACGTGATCGAGGTCGGCGAAACGGTCGCGACGTTCCGGCCGGGTGACCGTGTGATCGTGCCATTCCAGGTGAGTTGCGGCGTCTGCGACTTCTGCCGGCGTGGTCTCACGGCGAGTTGCGCGACCGCCGGCGCCGGTGCCGCGTACGGGATGGCGCCGATCGCGCGTCGTGAATGGGGTGGCGCGTTGAGCGACCGCGTGTATGTCCCGTACGCGGACGCGATGCTGGTCGCGCTGCCCGAGGGGGTGACGCCCGACTCGGCTGCAAGCGTCTCCGACAACGTGCCCGACGGTTGGCGGGCGGTTGCGCCGCCGCTGGAACGCCGGTCGGGCGCGCCAGTTCTGGTCGTTGGAGGCGCGGGTGACGTCGCGCTGTACGCGGTCGCGGTCGCGGTTGCGCTCGGTTCGACGCAAGTCGACTACGTCGATACAGATGTTCGACGGTTGGCGGTGGCCGAACGGATCGGCGCGAACGCGTTGGAGCGAACGGTGGATGGGAGTCGTCTTGGACGCTACCCAATCACGGTCGATCACAGCGGCGCCGTCGCGGGCCTCCACAGCGCGCTGCGGTCAACGGAGCCCGAGGGCACGTGCACGTCGACCGCGATCTACTTCGCGGCGCACACTGCGCTCCCGCTCCTCGACATGTACACACGTGGTGTCGAGTATCGCACCGGACGGGTCAACGCACGCGCGGCCATCCCGCACGTGCTCGACCTCATCGTCTCGGGTCGACTTCGGCCCGAGCTGGTCACCAGCGCGATCGTGATGTGGGACGACGCGCCGGACGTGCTCGCGAGTCTCGAAGCCAAGACGGTCATTGTGCGATAGCACCGAACGCGAGTGCGACGCACAGCGGCGAATACAACCGTCGGCCAAGGCGGCGAAAACGTGGCGACGTGCTCCCGGGCGAGAGGGCGTCGGTACGGCCGGCGAGGCCGACGAAGCCTCGAACCGCGAAGATGGCGCCGACCACCCAACGGCCCAGTCGACGCACGCGCCGCGGACCGACGGGAACGTCGCAGACGAGCGCACCCGCGGCGGCCAACGCGCCCGCCACCGCATAACAGGCCCGAGCGGACGGCACTGCCGCGATCCGATCACCGCGTCGGCGAGGTCGGCCCGGCTCGCGTACGGAAACGACGATCCGAGTCCCCAGGCCACGTGGACGGCAGCGATTCCGCCCAACGCCGCCGAAGTCAGACGAGCCGAGGTGCGACCCACGAACCAGTGATGTCGTCAGTCGAGCTGTTCGTGCAGGAACGAAACGACGCCCGGCCAAATCTTCGCTGCGAGCGCGGCGTCGAGGGTGCCCAACGCGTTGTGCGGAGCCATAAACGCGTGTCCTGTACCCGGATGGACAGTGAGTGACACGTCTTTGCCCATGCCTTGCAGCTTGGTCTCCAGAGCACGCGCCGCGTCCGGACCGAAGAAGTCATCGTTTTCTGCCATGTGGCCGCGCACCGATGCCTGAAGTTGCGACCAGTCGGGCTCCATGTCCCCCTGTGGGAAACCGTAAAACGGGACGATCGCCTTGATCTTGTCGGGTCGCCCGGCCGCCAACAGGAACGACAGCATCCCTCCCATGCAAAAGCCGACGACCCCCAATCCGTCGCCGGTGACCGCTTCGTGGGCGCTGAGATAGTCGACCGCGGCGCTCATGTCACGGGCGGCGCGATCGGCAGGCAGTTGCGACATCAGCTGCGCGGCTTTGTCCATCTCGTCGTGACCGGCGACCTCACCGCGATACAGGTCGGGTGCGAGCGCAACAAAGCCGGCCGTGCCAAGCCGATCGGCCATCTCCTTGATGCCCGAGTCGAGACCCCACCACTCCTGGACGACAACGACTCCCGGCCCAGAACCGCTCGGTGGTCGAACCAGATAGCCGCCGGCGGTGTCCCCGTTGCTCGCGAATTCGATCTGTTCTCCCATGGGCGGGGAAGCTACTCGTCCGTTACCGTGAACGGAAAGCGGACCGAGGAGTCGGCATGGTGGATCTCGTGACCGCGTTCGGCGACGAACTCCATCATGTGCTGCGCGAAGCCGCGTCCGCCGGACCGCTGGCGCGTGATCCTGAAACTGGCGTCGTGATCGTCCTTCGACACGCCGATGTCGACGCACTCGGCCGCGATCCTCGGATGGTCGGAGTCGGGTTGGGCAACTTCGACCTGATGGGCATCGGCGACGGCCCCTTGCGCACCTGGTACAGCCAACTCATGTTCACCAACGAAGGCGCGGCACATCGTCGTTTGCGTTCGCTGGTGCAGAAGGCGTTCACGCCGCGAGCGGTCGACGCGATTCGGGCCGCGACGAGCGATCTTGCCACGCAAAGTTTCGCGACGTTACGAGCCGACGGTGGCGGTGACCTCATCGAAGCCGCGTCGATACTGCCGCTGCGGGTCATCTGCCGGCTCATCGGCGTTCCTGACCGCGACGTCGAGCAGTTCGCGGGCTGGGCCGACGCGCTGAGCACCATCTTCGGGTTCTTGTCCGCCGAGCAGGCGGAGGCGGCCACGTGCGCGCTCGTGAAGTTGAACGCCTACGTCGACGACCTGCTCGAACAACGACGGTCGGCTCCCGGCGACGACCTCGTGAGCGCGCTCGTCGTCGCCGACGTGGACGGGCAGCGACTCACCCACGACGAGGTACGCACGATGGTTGCCAACTTGATCGTTGCCGGCCACGACACCACCGGCAGCCAGATTGGTTGCACGTTCCTCACGTTGCTTCGCCATCCCGACCAGGCGGCGCGGCTGGCCGGCCGGCCAGAACTTGTTCCCAACGCGGTGGAAGAGACGATGCGGTTCGAGCCCAGCATCTCCGGCATTCCGCGCACGCCCACCGAGACGATCGTGGTCGGCGGCGAGGAGGTGCCTGCCGGGAATGTGCTGATCCTGTCCACCGCGGCCGCGAATCGTGAGCCCGGAGGATGGGCCGATCCCGACACCGTCGACCTCGCTCGCTTCGGTCAGCCCGATGTTCCCCGGCTCATGTCGTTCGGAATCGGGACGCACTACTGCCTCGGCGCCG
>Ga0182024_10008296_pt1 | contig 21994 bp, 24 predicted proteins | sample P32metaG_FD_120480 | JGI IMG/M metagenome (GOLD analysis project Ga0182024, IMG submission 120480) | Permafrost microbial communities from Stordalen Mire, Sweden - P3-2 metaG (Illumina Assembly) | ecosystem: Environmental > Terrestrial > Soil > Wetlands > Permafrost | place: Sweden: Stordalen...
CAGCGCGCTATCGTCAGTCATGTCACCGGGGCCGATAAGCTTGACGCCAGCTTTGTCCAGTCCGCGTTCGACAAACTGCCTGGCGAAGGCGGCTGCCTGGACCGAGGGAACGAACACGAATAAAACCTGCGGCATTGCTTCCCGCACACGTTGAAGGAACGGAGCAAAATCGGGGCTTCGCAGCGGTACGCGAATGGCTTCTGCGATCTGTCCACCGGCGGCTGTAAAGTTGTTGCTGAAGGTGGTCTCGGCCTCCTGGCCTGGAGCGAAGTCCGTCACCAGGGTTACAGCTTTCTTGAGGCCGTTCTGCACAGCCCAATCGGCCAAAATGGCCGATGATTGCGCGAGCGTGCAACTCGTTCGGACAAAATAGGGCGACCTCTCGATCACTGAAGTTGTACTCGACAGCATAATCACGGTTGGCTTTTTTGCCTCCGTGATCAGCGTCGCACTTCCAAGAAGATCCGCCGTCAGGCCGCCTCCAATGATATCGACCTTGTCGTTGACGATTGCCTCCTGAATAAGACGTTTGCCGTTGTCGGCCGAAGACGCATCGTCGCGGACAATCAACTCAATTCGCTTGCCCGCGACCGTATCGCCATGCTGGCTGACGTATAGCCGCGCGCCCGCGACCACCTGCTGACCTGCGGTCGCCAGCGGTCCCGTCAACGGCATGACCATCCCGAGTTTGATGGTGTCCTGCGCGGAAGCCATACCCACGAAGTTCGGTGCGACACTCAAGGCCAGGATTATCGGGACGGCGTATTTGTTAGACATCGCGATGCTCCATGGATCGGGCTGAATGAGGGCTTTTTGCCTGCTGTACGTCCTGCGTTCGATGGTGGTTGAAAGTCTGCGCCGGTTAGCCGTAGGATAGAAGCCGTGTTTTGTGATCTCCCTGTAGCCATTTAACTAAGGGTGCCGAATATGGACTGGACGGATCGTATCGGCCGCCGTGTCAGGTTGCGGGATCTCCACATCGTGCTTGCAGTCGCCGAGCGGGGCAGCATGGCCAAAGCATCCGCTCACCTCGCCATCTCACATCCGGTTGTCTCGAAGACCATCTCGGATTTGGAGCGCACTTTGGGTGTCCAGCTGTTCGACCGAAACGCCAAAGGCGTGGAGCTGACGATCTACGGACGGGCATTACTTAAATGCGGGGTGACCGTCTTCGACGAAATGCGCCAGGGCTTGAAGCAGATTGAGTTTCTGACGCATCCAAATTCGGGTGAACTCGGGATCGGCTGCACCGAAATCGCCGTAGCCGGCATACTGCCCGGGATTACGGACAGGTTTCTGAAACAATATCCCGCTGTGAACCTGCGCATGGTTCTTACCGACACCGCGACTTTGGAATTCAACGAGCTGCGCGACCGCCGTGTCGAACTTCAGATCGGAAGAATGCCCAAATCATTTCCGAACGACGAATTGACAGCCGAGCCGTTGCTCGACGAACCCTTTCTGGTGGTAGCGGGCGGGAGCAGTTCGTGGTCCCGGCGGGCGAGGTTAAAACTGACCGATTTGGCGGACGCTCCGTGGGTGCTTCCACCATATGACAGTATTCCCGGCACGCTCATCCAAGAGATCTTTAGGGCTGCAGGCGTCGAGCCTCCACGCCCAAGTATCGCAACCTTGTCCATCGAGCTTACACGCAAGCTTGTGGGCGACGGAGAATACGTTGGATTATTGCCCCGTTCAGTCGTGCTGTTCAGCGGCAAGCGCGCCGGCTTGAAGACGCTGCCGATTCGCTTTGAAGATCCGCATATCGCCGTAGGTATCGTTACGGTCAGGAACCGTACGCTTAGTCCCCTCGCGGAACTATTCATTGGTTGCGCGAAGGAATTTGCGTTGGGTACCAAGTAGCGCGCTACGACAAGACTTTAGCCACTCCAACCTGGAGTTTCGGAACCAGTTGGCCGCTTTTGGCACCAACCGGACATGCCGTCGCGGCCGCGTCATGTCCATTGTTGGGGCCAGACCGGAAAACATAGGCTCGGATCGAGTATTTCGTCTTTTGACCCGAAGCGGTCATGAGTGGCCCATTTTTGCTGCGATGCGAAGCACAGTTCTCCATCCGCGATGTGGTAGAGTGTGGTCCTGGGTCAGAAGGCAAATTCATGAGGCGGCGCGAGTTCATCACGCTTCTCGGCAGCGCGGCGGCAGCGTGGCCGTTCTCAGCGCGCGGATGCGGCGGATCGGCGTGCTCATGAGGGTCGCGGCTGACGATCCGGAGGGACAGGCCCTCCGCTGCAGGCTCTTTTTGGTCATGTAATCCCGAACCGGACATGCGGTTTGAGGTTTGACGTGAGGACATGAGACATAACGCAGGCTCCAGCCCGTTAGCTGTCAGGAAACCCCAGCAAGACCGCTTCGTCTTCGGTCAGCTTACTGCCTTCTATCTTGATGAGCTCAAATTCGTAGGCGCCGACTGCTTGCAGGGAGAGCGCCGTCGCGTCGTCATAAGATGCGCGATTTGGCGGCGCCAGTATAGCCGATCCTCGGGGCCGCAAGGCGTCGATAGCCCCGAGTAGTCGCGCGGCGTCCCCACTACGGCCCTGTCGCGCTAGTAAGTAGGAGACGTGACATAGCGTGGTGCGCGCCGTACCAAGCGCGCGTCGAATTTTGGGGAAAGCTGCTCGAAGCGACAACTCGGCCTTGGCCAGTTCGCCAATCTGAATCAACGCTGCAATCCAAAAACTTTCCGCAATGGCGCGGTTAAATCCTCGAACTGGCGGACTGACGCGCTCCAACATTTCGCGGCCGGCGCGCACAGCTTCGTAAGAATTGCGCGATGCGACGTCACACCCGAGTAGGAGCAATTCGATCTGCTCCGCGTGAGAGGCGTCGCCACCAATGCCGCGGCTTAGTTCAAGCGCCGCGCGAAGGCGTTGACGCGCTTCGTCCAACGCTCCGGCCCAATAATTTGCACTGCTTGAAGCAAACTCGAATGCGACCCAGGTCCAGCCGGGCCATTCCGGGTTAAGAAGAGTCTTGGCTTCGACCAGAGCGCTCTGAGCCGCGATGACATTTCCGGCCCGGTTGAATTGGATCGACACATTGGTCAGAGCGTCGAATAACGCTTCGCGATCACCTCGCGTGCGAAAAATATCAGCAGCCTTCATTCCATCTTCGGCCGCGGTTCGTATCGCTGCATGATATAACCTGCAGCGCGAAAGCCAGAATCTAGCTGCCAACTCCCTCGGCGTCGAAGCGTCCACCCATGGCTCGACGGTTTGAAACAGGTTGGCCCCCTCGTCGTTGTATCCGAGCACATACCAAATGTGGCCGGCCTCTGCCGCAAGCTCAATCGCGATTTCGCGATCGCCGCCGGGTCCGATCGCCCAGGCTGCCGCAGCGAGGAGATTACCCATGTCAGATGCGACGTTTTGAGCGCGCGCGAGCGGTGATTGCTTGAAGCTATGTGATCGCAAACTCGAGATCAGCGCCAGTGCATGTTTTCGGCGCATCGCCTCAATCACACCCATCGTCGCTTGGCGTTCCAAGGCGAAGGTACGGGTGGTTTCCAGCAAACGATAGCGCGGCGGCTCGCCGTGCTCGACCATAACCAGCGATTTGTCGACCAGCGTCGAAAGATGCTCAAGCGCTGTCCATTTGTCGATCCGTTCGTCGGCGACGAGTTCTCGTGCTACATTAAGCGAAAAACTGCCAACGAAGATCCCCAGTTGATCAAGCACGTGCCGTTCGTCATCGGACAGAAGACCATAACTCCATTCGAGCGCAGCAGACAGCGCGCGATGACGCGGCAATGCCTCACGTAGACCTCCGGCGAGCAGTCGCAGTCGCTCATCGAGCCGTTGATGGACGCCGTGTATGCCCAGTAACGAGACCCGTGCAGCCGCCAACTCGATCGCTAGTGCAACGCCGTCAAGCCGAGTGCACGTCTCGACGACCGCGTCGACATTTTCTTCATCAAGCTCAAAGCGCCCGTCCGCCGCCTGCGCGCGAGCCACAAATAGCGCCACTGCACCGTGGTCAAGTGCCGTAGCCGTATCAGCGCTGGCAGGCACGGCGAGCGAACCCAAGCGATAGACCCGCTCCTCCAGTAGGTGTAACGGCTCCTGGCTCGTGACGAGCAACTTGACGCCGGGCGCCTCTGCCAGGAGAGCGTGAGCCAGTTCAGCGACGGCACCTGTCATGTGTTCGCAGTTGTCGAGAACCAGCAGTAATTCCTGCTTCCTCATGGCCTCAACCAGCGAGGCGAGTGCCTTATCCTTCGAACCGAGCGCGTGACCGAGTACGCGCGCCACCGCCGAAACTATCAATTCGGAGTTCTCGATCGACGCGAGTTCGACCAGCCACACGCCATCGGTGTCGACGCCGCGCCTTTCATGCGCCACCGCGTGTGCGAGGCGGGTCTTACCGATGCCGCCGGGACCTACAACGCTGACCAATCGATGCTGGGAAATTATCAACTTAGTTGCTGTCACGTCGGCATCACGACCGTAAAGCATCGGCAGATGAGTCGGCAGATTGCCAAGCCGACCCCTGGTCTCGGCCGATGAGGCGGACTGCGCACCGGGAATGACCGGTTGTTCTCCCTCGAATGCCGCCACGAATTGATAGCCGCGGCCCGGAATAGTGGCGATCGCGCTCGCGCCCAGCAGCTTGCGCAGAGCAAAAATCTGCACTTGCAGATTGCCTTGCTCTACTGCCATGGCCGGCCAAACAAGATCGAGCAATTCGCTCTTGCTAACAATCCTTTGCCGCCGCTCGATCAGCGCCAGCAAGACGTCAAACGCACGCGCGCCGATTTTGACCGGCTCGCCGTCGATCAATAGTCGGCGCCGCACCGGATCCACCAGGCATCGGTCAAAGCGACATTCGGCCATTGCGTGCATCGTCCGCCGCTCCGCCAGCCGGCTCGTGGCATAAGGTGCGCCCGTACTTCGCGTTAAACTTCAGCGACTTGAGGCATCTGTCAAGGTGTTGCTCAGGCCGATCTCGATGTGGAGACCGGAGCCCCGCCAACCGATCAGGTCGCAAGCGGTGTTCCGAACATTCCAGTGACCGATCTGCGACCTCGATTAATAACAATTAAGATCTTTTAAGAGCCGCCTTAGGGACGCACGCCCCACTGCACGATAAGATGCAGCGAGCTTTTCGCGTGCGGAGTTGCAAGCATGAATTTGAAAATCAAAATTTTGTTCGCTATGCTGCTTCTGATTGCATCAGGAAGGATGGCAAACGCATCCGTCTACAGCTTCACTTTTAGTGGACCCGTCATTGAAAATATCAACGACACCAACGTCCTGGTGGGTTCAGGAACAACTACGGGTTTGATCTTTGGCCTCGATGCCAGCGTCGACGGTGAGCAAGCTCCGACCTCGGCAGAGGTTACGTCTGCGCCGATCTCGCTAGGTATACAACCATGGTCGTGGCTATTTGGAACCTTCGACATCAGCGGGGGACAAATTGTCGGTTCCTCCGACCCTTCCGGGACCGGCTCTGTGGTAGGTTTCCTTGATGAATTGGGTAATACCCTCGGTTTCAGTGGCGGCACTACTACCCCCATTAACAGTCTGCAGATTTTTAGTCAGGACGGTTCATTTATTACTGGCAATTCAGACGGATTTGACGGTGTTACATATGCGTTGGTTCCTCAGGTTTCCGGCGTTCCCGAGCCATCAACTTGGGCCATGATGCTTCTCGGCTTCGCTGGCATTGGCTTCATGGCCTATCGCCGCAAGTCAAAGCCAGCATTGTTGGCTGCCTGATCGACGATCATCAGGATTGAAATTGAGAGCCGCCTTCGGGCGGCTTTTTTGTTGCGCAACAGACATTCGCCACTTCCGTTCATGGCACAAAACCGACATGCCGCCGTGGTCGCCCTATGTCCGTTGCTGGGGTAACAACAGAAGTCCCGTTTCGGGGGCGTCAGGGCAGTTTTTGACCCAACCTAGACGTTCCAATTTGGGAATTCGCACGAGATCCACCGAACTGGGGGATATGCAAGCGGTTATCCATCTCGCGGCCACAGCGTGCTGTTGCGTAAATGTACCAGTGCAACTGAAAACGAGCTCTTTTAAAGCTGCCTCGTATGCCCCAGTAGAGGGCATGCTAGCGTGAGTTCCGGACAGCGCCGCAAGAGATGGACGGCGCCGGAGGCGTGACGTTGCGCTCTTGCTATCAGTGGCAACTGAAAGCGAACGCTATTGGCCATAGGTCAGGCGCGGTACGCCGATTGGCCTACGTCGTGCTGACCTTTGGGATTGCCGTCCGGCTGATCAGCGAGCCCCAAAGCGCGCTGGCGCAGTCCTGTTCTACCTCAGGCGTCGACCCAGTCGCGGCAACGTGCAGCAATCCGGGCGGCACAATCGTGACGAACAATACGACCAATCTCGTTAGTCCGAACGCAGTCACCAATGACAGGATCCAAAGCTTCAATGCTGATCTGATCGGCAGCGTTACCAACACTACCACCGTCAATGGCGCTGGGCTTAGCCTTATCACCACTAAGGTGAACGGTGGGATCACCATGACCAATAACGGCGCGGTGACAACCAACCAAGCGCTGAATGCGCTACAGCTCAATGGCAATGGCGGACTGATCACCTATTCCGGCAACGGAAGCATGAGCACCAACAGCGGTATCGCTCTTGCGATTACTAACAATGGCGGGGGAAACATCAATGCCAATACCGGAACCGGAACTATCGTGGGTTCAAGCGCGATTTCGCTGAGTACGACCGGCAGCGGCACAATCGGTATGACGACCGGGGGCGCAATCACCGGCACCATCAGCACCACCGCAGTCGATGGTCTCAACACCGTCAACGTCACCGGAGGAACGATTCAGGCTGCCGGGTTCGCCATTGAGGCAAGCTCTACAGGAACTGGCGGTGTGACGGTGAACACGACAGGAGGCCAGGTCAACGGCGGCTTGACGGGCATCGTTGCCGTATCTTCCGGCACTGCTGGTGACCTGCACGTCACGGCGGGCTCCATCAATTCGGCGTTAGAGAGCGGCGTATTCGCCAGCATCAGCAATGCGCAAAGCGCTGGGGCTGTCCGCGTCGACGTGAATGGTACGATTTCCGCAAACGAAGATGGGGTAAGCGCTGGAGGGTTCGGTGCCGTAACGGTGAATGTCGGCAGCAATATTACGGCGGGGGGACGCGGCGTCGATGCGGCCAACGAAAACGGCTTGGTGACGGTAAATCAAACCGCTGGAACCATCCACTCGAACGCCGACGGCATAGACGCGGGTGCGGTCGGAACTGGCGGCGTTTCGGTCAACATGAGCGGAGGCCAAATCGGATCTAGCGGGAATGCAGTGGGCGGCGCCGGAATCTTTACCCAGTCTCTCGGTACATCCGGCGATATCAATGTCACCGCCAGGAGCATTTTTTCGCTCGGAGATGGCATTTACGCCCGGATTGGCAACGCGGGGAGTGCAGGCAACATCAGCGTCACGGTCAGCACTGGTGCGACGGTCAATGTCAGCTCCGCCACCGGAATTTTTGCGGAGACGGTCGGCTCCGGCGATATCACCATCAACGTCAAAGGCAACGTCAGCACATCAAACGGTCATGGCATCGACGCGGAAATCACCAGAGACCCTTTCGATCCTCTTAGCGGGACCGGCAGCGTCAGTATCGTCAACAACGCCAATATCGTCTCGGGTGGAGCCTTCGCTGGTGTGAACATCGTTGGTGGAAGCGCAAATTCAATTACAAATACCGCAAGCATTACCGGCAACGTCGGACTCCGGATAGCGGGAGGCACAACGTCGCTGACGAATTTGGGAACCATCACTGGTGCCGGCGGAACGGCGCTCCAGATCGACAGTGGCACGCTCCAGCTCGGAAATGGCAACGGCACGATTGTTGGAAATATTATCGACAATGGCGTGTTTGCGATCAATCGAACCGAAGCGTGGATTTTTGCAGGTGGAATTTCAGGTACAGGGGAATTTCAGCAGCTCGGTACCAACACGACCACGCTAGCCGGTGCCAACAGCTACACAGGCCCGACCACGATCAATGCTGGCATGCTGCAAGCCGGCGCCGTCAATGCCTTCTCACCGTTCAGCGCCTTTTCGGTCGCGAGCGGCGCGGGTCTGGATCTAAACGGTTTCAGCCAGGTCATCGGTTCACTCGCTGGCGACGGTAATGTGACACTCGGCCCGGCAACGTTGATCACCGGCAATGACGGCACCAGCACGATATTTTCCGGCGGTATTTCAGGGGCCGGCGGTCTTACCAAGATCGGCGTCGGCACGTTCGCGCTGTCGGGAGTCAACAGTTATGCCGGTGCGACGGTTATCAACGGCGGCACGCTGGAAGTCGACGGCACGCTCACGGGCACCTCGAGTGTAATGGTGAACACGGGCGGCATGCTGACCGGCACCGGCACGATCGATCCCCTAGCGGTCATCATCAACAACGGTGCCACCTTCGCACCGGGCAACGGCGCACCCGGAACTTCGATGGCTATCGTCGGCAATCTCGCTTTCCAGTCGGGCGCGATCTACTTGATCCAGCTTAATCCGGCGACATCATCGTTCGCCAACGTCACGGGCACGGCGACGCCCGGTGGGGCGGCCGTCGAAGCGTTCTGGGCCAATGGCAGCTATATTTCGAAGAAATATACCATCTTGACGGCAACCGGCGGCGTCAGCGGCACTTTCGGATCACTTGCGAATACCAATCTTCCGGCGAACTTCTCGACCAGCCTGAGCTATGACGCCAATCATGCCTTCCTCGATCTGATGCTGAACTTCACGCCTCGACCAGGTCCAAACTTCGGCAGCGGCCTCAACGTCAACCAGCAAAATATCGCCAACGCGCTGGTGAACTTCTTCAACAGCACCGGGAGCATCCCGCTTATATTCGGGACGCTCAGTCCTACCGGCCTGACGCAGGCGTCGGGCGAGACCGCAACCGGTTCGCAGCAGACCACTTTCGATGCGATGAACCAGTTCCTCGGCCTGTTGCTCGATCCATTCATTGATGGCCGTGGCAATCCTGTCGCTCCGCCGATCGGTGCGGCTTCGTATGCCGGGGAAGACGCATTCGCCGATGCCGGGAGCGGCAAAAAGCGCAAAGCCAGCGAACGCGATACCTATGGCCTCTTGACCAAAGCCCCGCTCCGCAACGTCTACGACCCACACTGGAGCGTGTGGGCAGCAAGCTTTGGCGGGTCGCAGTCCACGGATGGCAGTCGTACGCTGGGATCGAACAACACCACTAGCCGAATATTCGGCGTGGCGGCGGGCGCCGACTATCTGCTGTCGCCGCGTACCATTGTCGGGTTTGCCCTAGCCGGCGGCGGCACCGGTTTCAGCGTGGCGAATGGCGGGGCCGGGCGCTCCGACCTATTCCAGGCCGGCGGCTTCGTGCGCCACACCGTCGGGCAGGCCTATATCTCCGGCGCGCTCGCCTATGGCTGGCAGGACATCACCACCGATCGCACAGTCACCGTTGCCGGTGTCGACCGCCTAGGCGCGGAATTCAATGCCAACGCCTTCTCCGGCCGCGTCGAGGGCGGCTATCGCTTTGTCACCCCCTGGCTCGGCGGCGTCGGCATCACGCCTTACGCGGCGGCGCAGTTCACCACCTTCGATCTGCCGGCTTATGCCGAACAAGTCTTGTCCGGCGCTACTACCTTTGCGCTTGCTTACGGCGCGCAGAGCATCACCGACAGCCGCAGCGAGGTCGGCATTCGCACCGACAAATCCTACGCCATGCAAAGCGCGATCTTGACCTTGCGCAGCAGGTTTGCGTGGTCCCACGATTTCAACCCGGACCGCAATATCGGCGCCACCTTTCAGGCGCTGCCCGGAGCTTCCTTCGTCGTCAACGGCGCCGCGCAAGCTCACGACTCCGAGCTGACCACTGCTTCCGCCGAGATGAAGTGGATGAACGGCTGGTCGGCGGCGGCCACCTTCGAGAGCGAATTCTCCGCGGTGACCCGCTCCTACGCCGGCAAGGGCGTTGTGCGATATTCCTGGTAGGCTCGCCACTTCCGTTCTTGGCACAAACGGACATGGCACGATGTCTGACTTGAGTCCGTAAAGCGATCAGAAGCGGACATTGCAGGACTTCTATTGTCGCTCGTTGATGCGTCACGCTGATTGATCCAACTCGTGCTCTTTTTCATTGCGATTGCTTTCTACGTCGTTAGAATCGCGGCAGTTCTTCGAAAAATGTCGAGCAATGGCTGGCGAGCAAGCAGAGATCATCGTTTCGAACGCCGGCGTCACTAACCTCCTGCTGTTGGTTGATCATCCTGGACACCCACACCGGTGATCAAGTCCGACATGGCCAAGGTCAGGAAGGCCGCGTCGAACAAAGTCCAACTCTCTGGCATCGATCACGCTGTGCGGATCGTTGATCGGATTTGTTTGGTGACGGGATCAATCGACTTTACGAACGAATTGCAGGTCGGCGGCTCTCGGCTGCGTCGCATCTTGGACCGTCGAGACAACGTCGGACTGTTCAACTGGCTGGTCGAAGCGTTCAGTCATCAAGGTGTCTCTGATCAACTTGCCGACGGCTACATGCGGCGCAACGGTCGCCTAACCTGGGCTGACGTGTCTGCTGGGGTAGCGCCTGACGTTGTTTGCCCGAAACTGAACAGTTTCTGGCAGTTCGAAGATTGCCGTTACAGCAAGAGCACCGGGTTGTGCGCCGAACCGCAGTTCAGGCCATCCTGCGAACTGCCGAACGCCGTATTGCGAAACGGCCGTCTCAACCAGCTGGCCTATTCGCTGTTTCTGTTCATCCGGGATGTCGCGGACGGGGATCTGATCGGCTGGATCGACGAACGCCTGCGCCATGAAGCAGCCAATTCTGACGATCGAATAGCGGTCGGCCGAGCCGCGATCATCGAGCCGCTGCGTAGTGTGTACGGGGTCGCCGACAAGGTCTTGATGATGGCGTTCGCCGACCTGCTCATGAGCGCGCCTGCAAGGTACCCAGGCTGGTTTGAGGTCGGTGCTGCCATGATCGCCGTCGATACCCTCGTACATGCGTTTCTGGCCCGTACAGGCGTCCTGCAGCGGCTGGGGCACGAGCACCCGTATGGACCGGCCTGCTATCAGAAGCACGGCTGCGCTGCCGTGATCCGGACCGTTGCGGGGCACCTCGACTGCCGAAAGTACAACCCCGCCTTCCCCGCCAACTTTCCCCGATTTGTTCAGCACGCGATCTGGCACTACTGCGCACAATCGGGGATGGACGTTTGCAACGGCAACCGGATCGATGATCGGCAGCGGTGCCGTAATAAAGGCTGTGATGTCTACAGCATATGTAGCCGAAAAAGCCTGAAAAGCCTGTTTAAATTACAATAAAAGAGTGTATTAAACAATATAATATAAGTATAATTAGGGTATATGAAAGTATTACTCTCGTTGACACAAAGTATTGTATTTAATACACTATCTTTGCGAGTGAATTAATGCTTCGGATTGGAAGAATAAATCGCCCGTATACCGTTCTATACTTGGAAATAGCAGTTCCAGTATGGGAATCATCAATCAGCCAGACTCGGGGCCCCATCGCGGGCCCCGTCGGCGTTTTAAGGAGACTGTCGATGTCGAAGCAAACAACCAAACCAACCAAGACGGAAAAGAGCAGCGTGTTCATCGTGTTGGGATTCGACGACCAGCGCAAACCTCGCGGCGCCAGGTACGTCGATCCCAACGTAGATGTCCTGACCAAAGCCGCCGCCGCCATGAGCTTGAATCTTTACGAGATCAAATCCACCGATTTGATCAAGGTGGTTCAAGCCCTCCCAGTCGGGCGATTACTATCGACTGGCAACGGCCTGATCCCGAACATTCGGCAAAGCCTCTACAGCGAGATGGTGTCGGAGATCGCGGCTGAACCGGAGGCGATCCCGAGGGGAAAGACCGACGGACCCTTGCCCGTTCAAAAGGGGCTGCCGGAAAGCTGGGACGCGATCAGCACAGGCCATCTGGTGATTGCGATGGAATCCCTCGAGTGTGGATGGGCCGAAGCTGTAGTGATCGACCGAGCCGATGATCTACTGACATTGCGCTACCGCGACTATGCCAAGTTGCCCAAGTTCTACCGGCACTATCGGGCCGTCGCGCTTTTGAGTCAGCCAGCGGGCTGACCTGCCCTGCCCGGACGGTCAGCTCGTCCGAGCATTTTCTTGCTCATGTTGCATCAGTCTCACGAACGGCGTCGCTGTTCGTGAGACTTCCTCCTCCTTCATCACCTTATCACGGAGATATACCATGACCGTTCACACGGATCGGATTCGCGCGCTTAACGACGAACTGAGAAAGACACTGTTAGGCGGCGGCGCAGTTATGACACTCGGCATCGCCGCACTGGGGCCGGAAGCAGTCAATCGGCTGGTTCAGACCATCGCGATCTTTGACGATTTCTGTACCGCGAACGACCCGCACGGCGAACACGATTTCGGAGCTTTTGAGTTTGACGGCACGCAGGTTTTTTTTAAGGTGGACTATTTCGATAAAAGCCTGGAGTTCGGATCACCAGACCCCGCTGATCCCACCGTCACCGAGCGGGTAATCACCATCATGCTTGCCGAAGAATATTGACCCGCCTGCATCGCGACAAACGATGTTTGGTACCCTGCCATTTTCATTCCTTGGTTCAATGAGCGAAGCATGGGCGAGGGGAAGAACCCCCTCGTCCATACTCAAGATTTTAGGCTACACCGGCCAGCGCCATTAAAAGTTGCCCATTTCCGAATCCGCCTCACGCAAGTCATCAATTAGCGCTTTGCACCTCCTTCGCATCATTTTCAACGAAGCAATCAGATTGTCGATTTCGCCCGCGGGCACAGTTAGCCTCGCTACGCCCTTTTCCTTTAACAAAAAGCTCCAGACATCATTGACTTTCGAATGAGATTTACGGCAGCAACACGTCGCCTCTGGTTCTTCTACCGATGTAGCGTGGATAATATCAGTCATATCGATTTCTCCTGGGCATCTCTACTCACACAATGCGGTGGATGATGCGGGATACTTTACAGGTATATTTCTGCGCATGGCTGTTTCGCTGAAACCCGAAAATGATTCGCAAGGTAAAAAATGGTCTCGTTTACGGCCCTCTGAGAGAAACGCAGCTTCAGACGCTAATGGATGTTTTCGCTCAAACACCGGGTCCGGCGGCCAAACGGTGCCTCGAATGACCTCCACGAACTTTAATCCCAACGCCATAAATCGCGTACTTTTATGGTCGCTCAGAAAAACACAGTATTTCATGCAAACCGGTGCATTGACGCTCAAACACCCGCCGCGATCACTCAATCCCGGACAGAAAATTGCTGGTTTCGTTGGAAAATGTGAAAATGGCGAAATACGGCAAAAAGCAATCATCCCAACCGCGGTGGTCAGCAAGAGCTAGCCGAAATGAAAAACACGCAGCGCAAGCCGGACGTGAGCGACGACAATCACCCACGCCCGGAGTATTGCGTCGTGGCTATTCCAAGCGGGTTTCTAATTCCTTCAAACTGGCCGCAACTTCTGAACGCATTAACTTTAGAACTTGAACCAGCCTTTCAAGTTTTTCCGTCGTCATGACCAGCTCGTCGCACAGATATGAATCAAACTCCAGTGTTTTTGAATGCCACAGATTGTTGATCCGGGTCACAATTTCATAGGCGGGATCCAATCTAGGCTTACTTTTCAACTGAGGTAATTTTATCTTTCGCATGTTATTTTCTCCAGCATCTCGAAACGCACAGCGCGAATGATGATGCTAACTAATTTACAGGTTTTATTTTCGGTTTTCCTTTTTTTTTACAGATCCGAGCAATACTCCGACTTGGATCGTCGCTTTAAGAGACGATCATTCGACGGCTCGCGTAGCTCGGCAGTGAGGTGCAAAACTCCTGGAACGCTGCCCGGCTATTTTCAAGTGCAGCAGGACCGTGATAATGTTTGCAAAAAGAACGGCAGCAAATGGTTTCGTCCGAGGATTTCAGAGCAGAGTTACAAGCACAGATGGAGCGTGCTGCTACCCGAGGGCAGAAGCACATCGTGATAAACGCACTTGAATTACACGTCGCCCTTGGTGTTTTCCCTCGCCCCAACCATCACACGGCGGCAGACGTAATGGAGTGCGAAAGGAAATCTGGCGATGTCCTACTTGTTGCGAAAGGCGAGGCAACGGGGCTGACTATTCGTTATCTCCTGCCGAGAGTAGCGAACCCTTCGGCAAGGTCAGGAGCGTAACATCATGGCTCACCCGACTTGGAAAGATATGACAGCCCACCAGAAGTTTGAATTTCTGAACGAATGGTGCGCTAGTCTTTCTGTGGCACTTGAGGCTCAACAGGCAGTCTCGCAACGTCTTCACGAACGCCTTCAACAGGTCGAAGCTAAAATTGCGGGAACTGCCTGACTGCTTCGTGGACAAAACTGAACGGCGGGAATGTGGCAACCGGCGTTGAGATTTTGCAACTCCTCGTCTGCGACAACCTGCGTAGGTTACTCAGTCTTCGTAAGCTGAAATTTCGATCAGGCGTCCATCCGGGTCGCGACAATAGACCGAAACGAGGATACCAATCGCACCGTGCTTTTTCGCTGGTCCTTCTTCTACGAAGACACCACACTTTTTGAGATGAGTAACCACCTGCTGCGGCGTAGTTTCTGTCAAAAAACAGAGATCGTCAGCCACAACGATCCCGTCCTGTCCATCTTTTGAGATTGAACGAAGGTTGATCTTCTGACTGCCGAACGACAATGAAATTCGCTTATCCCTTCCGTGGGCAGGCCCGAACTCCTTCCTCTTCATCCCCAGCACCCGTTGATACCACACTGCAGATATTTCTGCGTTTGAGACATTCAGCACAACATGATCGAGGGCAGTGATTCTGATGGACATGACCGAGCCCGTGATTTTCTGGCGAAATTACACAGTGGCAACAATAATAGTATTACGATGGGGCGGAATAGTTTCGGCCACTATCAAATAAGAAACTTCTCTTACAGAACTTTCTCTTACAGAACCTCAATCACCGCTTCCAATGAAACGCTGCTGCGATTGATGCCGTCGCGGCGTTACTCTGCCATAAGGCTCGTGCAAGGGCCCGGCGGCCGGGGTCGTCGAGGACGACCACCGTAGGGCCTGCGACGACGCTATATACCACAGCGGCCGCCGACCCTCGTGATCATGCTGGAGGGAGCTGAACGCTGGAAGACCTCGCGAAGTTTGAAGGCCATTCGGCCGCTTCGCTTGGAACCTTCCAAGTCGCGGCGACTTCATCCACCGAGAGGACGCAAATCTCTCGAAAACTCAGTCTAAGGTCGGAGCGTGTCAGCGAGGTTGACCTAATGAGTGCCATCTATCCTTTGAGCGTCCACCGCCGCATTGATCGGCAGTGGGCAGAACGCATTAATTCGCTGAGACAAATCCACGGCCAAGTTGTTGTTGAGACCGAAAGACCGTTGCAAGGCGTATTCAACAATGACGATTCGGTGATTCCAGTGCCGGTAAAAGCTGCCGTGGACCGGCGACAACTTGATCGGTCTCGACCACATGATTGATTTTCCAAATCATAGTCGCTCATATGACCCAACGCGGCATGCTGTGAGATTTTGGGGACACGATAGCGCGATGGAGGCATCGTTTTTTATAAACGAAGATGCATTGACGAGAATTCAACCAGATGCGCGCCCCGATGAGTCGGGTTTTCTGAATGCGTTCGATTCCAACCGTGATTTAATATGCGCCGCCGCAGCCAAGGTCTATGTTCGGGGAAGCAGAGGCTCTTATGATCTAGTCGCTGCTAATTTCTGAAACAATTTGGCTACCCGAGGCGCGAACGATGGCGCATTGTAATGACAATTGAGCATTTTTATGTTTTGCTTCTAGTGCACTGGCGGAATGACCACAATCGAATCTATTGCAGCGCCGTTCCGAAGACATTATCCCAAAGCGTTGTAGTAACCCCGTAATTCCTGGTCGCAAATTGATGATGGCCTTTGTGGCTTCTGATCAAGAAGGCTGGCAGTCTATCGGCGCTATGGTGAGTGCAGTGATGAACAAACAAATACCATGCGTAGGTAACTAGAGATCCGGCTAGAAAGGCCCCACCGGCGACCAAATAGACGGCTGCGAAGCAAACCCATATCTGCCAAAAAATGCTGAGCACCGGTTTATTCGGGGTAGCATGGTGCATTCGGTGTTGCGTCGGAACCAAACGATGAAGCACAAATCGATGAAATGCGTATTCGGCCAACGTCCATGCGACGATACCAGCGGACGAAGAGACTAAGGCATTGCCCCAACTTAATGTTGATGTCTCGAATAGGAAAATTGCAAATAAAGGGGCAAAAACCATTTCACCGAAATAAATTGCGGTCTCGAACACCCCTCTGACCAATCTCACTTTTCTCTCCGCATAAAGGCGGGGCCGATCCAAGGTGGCCATTGATCTATCACACTCTCTTTCGCGAGGTTGTTACGCTGCCCATATCGTTGTGACGAACATGATTCATATGCCCATTATCCCAAACAACCTCGACGCTGCTCCAATTTATGTCAGCAATCGTCCCCTGGTCGGTCGCGCTATCCTCCCAAGAGAGATGCGGTCGCCGCTTCTGAGTAGGCCTTGATTGATCACCCGTCATTAGGTTCATAATCCGCAGGATAGTCGCGATCATCACTCAGTAAATCAGCACTGGATTCACGTTTCTAGAGTGAACCCGATCTTGAGCGTCACTTGGTAGTGGCCTATCTTACCGTTTTCGATGTGTCCACGCGTGTGGACGACTTCAAACCAATCCATGTTCCTAACTGTCTTACTGGCTTGCGCAACTGCTGTACCGATTGCATCCTCGATGCTCGTTTCGGACGAGCCGACGAGTTCGAGTATTTTGTAAACGTGATTTTTCATTAGTCTCTTCCTTCGAACACGGTTCACCAAACAGTTTGGGCAACGCTAAGATCGGTTTGAAACACAGTGCAGCAACCCAGTTCGATGATAAATGTTCCACGAGGCAAACGATTTGCCACTTGCTTAAATCCTGAAACATAAGTCCCCCGTCCCAATGCCACATCGCGTTTTGTCCGGATTAACTGCCGTGGCAGTAGTCCCGCGCTGCGACGCGAGATCACCGGGAAACAAGCAGCGCGGCTGGTTCACAAGCTGAATAAGATACGCTTTTCGGAGCAGCTCATCAGGTCATTCCGAAACCTACTCGTTACCGTCGAGCCCCGGCCGATCATTATAATTCTCGCTACGGGTGCGAGTTCGCATCGTCAGAGCAATCGCCCGGCTTGCCGCCGTGGCGGATACAAGCGCGAAATAGCCAAGGCTCAACATAGCTACCTTCCCACATCCCCCGTCCGGCGTGATCAGCCTCTCGTTGCGCCCCATCATATTTGCCTTTCGAGTATTGTGGCCAATCCAGCGCGAGACCGTTACGGACGAGCCAATCTCCGAGGTCCGTACCATCAACCGAACAAGTCGCAACGGTCCGACCATACTGATCCAGATTTACCGGCGAGCAATTGATGGTTCTCTTTGCAATGAAAGCATCAAGCTCGTTCGCAGACTTTGCACCGCATCGATATTGAAGGCTATCGTCAGCCCTGCAAAGCTGACTGCTTTCAGGTGCATCAATTCCCCAAAGACGAATACGCGTTCCGTGCATTTCTAGTGTATCGCCATCAATCACGGACGCCTTACCGATCAAATCATCGGCTAACGCTGCCCCACCCAGCGCAACGAGAAGCAAAAGAGATGAGGTTGTCCAACAAACCTTCATTTGCGCTTGCCTGCCGCAGCCTCAGCGTTGTGGGCCGCATTTTGCCCCCCCAACCAAAATCATGAAGAAAATTTTCGAAAAGCCTGCCGGTTCCATAGTGACCCTCCGCCTTGTAATTATGCTGCACCGCACTATATGAAAGGTGGGTTCTAGAGGCCGATTTCCTCGGTCGAACCCAAAAGGATTTCAGATGAATAACGTTGAGCAATTCCAGCAAAAGGCCAAAGAACACAGCGATGCGGCAATGGCGTCGGCAACTACCCTGGCAGCGAGTGTACAGGCGATCACAACTGCCCATGCTGACTACACCAAGAAGGCGCTTCAGGATGGTTCAGAATTTATTTCGAAGCTGACCAGCCTCAAGGCACCCGGCGATTTCATGGCGCTTCAGAGTGAGTTCGCAAAGACTGCCTACGAAACGTTCGTAGCAGAATCGAAAAAAATCTCGGAGCTTTATGCGGATCTAGCCAAACAGGCTTACAAGCCGCTTGAGGGCTTGGTCGCAAAGATGACCCCCGCAAAGTAATAGCAAGACATTCGGCAATGAATATTGGAGCCCGGCCCTCAAAGCCGGGCTTTTGATTTAGGAATCCGATTGACCTGCATCATAACGCTAGCTCGAAGAGCGAATATCCAGCATAAGCCCGTGAGAGAGAGGTAGCGATGTTCTTTTCTTTTTATTCGACCATGATGCTTGGTTTGGAATCCGGCAACGTGATCGGGCTTCGGATGCTCAAATTATCATGCGGTGACAGTGACGCTTTGAATGAGATGCATCTGATGATGGGCGAGAAGGTCAATGCCATGGTCGAAACGAGTGCCAATCTGTTGGCGGGCGGTTCTGCTGATAGTGTAGTTGATCAGTATCGGCAGCATGTCGCTGCGAATGCGAAACGCCTTTTGATCCGTTAAATCTGTCTTGCACATTTTGCGGTCGATAGTTCAGTCGTCGTCTGGATTTTTTGATGAAGCGGGCTAAAATTAGCCCAATGACCGACTCCCCTGCAGACGCCATCGCCACCCTACGCATCGAAATCAAGGACATTGAACCGTTGATCTGGCGGAGAGTTGCCGTTCGTAGCTCGATGAACCTCATGGCCCTGCACAAGGTTATCCAGGCGGCCATGGGCTGGCTCGATTATCATCGGTGGGAACTTGTCGTTGAAGAGCGCAAATACGGCATCCTCGACCCCGACCGGCCCCACGTCAAGAACGGTGCGACGACCCAGCTTGCCACCATCCTAGTGTCGGGAGTAACCGAGTTCGATTACGTCTACGATTTTGGCGACAACTGGGAACATCGGATTGTCGTTGAAGGAATCAGCAATGCCGAGGCTGATGCAAAATATCCCCGGTTCTTGGGCGGTGAACGACGCTGCCCGCCTGAAGATTGCGGTGGCCCACCTGGCTATTTTGAGTTTATGGAAAATATCGCCAACAAGAGAAGCAAGAAAGCCAAAGAAGCTCTTGATTGGTACGGCGGTCCCTACCACCCAGACGACATTGATGTGGAGCAAATCAACGTTACCCTTGGCCGGATCGCTAATTCCTACCGAACAGGGCGACCCAAACCCGTGAAGAAATAATCCCGCCTGTACAACAAGCCCTGCTTGGAAGAAACACCACGAACTATTGTTGGCGCAGGAGCTTGTGGCCAGTATAGCTCATCACGGCCGATGACATTTTGCTCGTAAGCCTTCCTCTAAAGAGGACTAAGATGGGGTAGCTCCAACGCATCAAATATCGATTGTTCCCAATCCTGAACGATTTTCCTCGTAGAGCTGTATTTTTGCTCTCCGCCCGCGTGACGTTCCATTTTAGCGTGGCCTAGCTCAATTGCGGTGTCCAAAATGGTCTTGACGATATTGTTTTCGAGCATTTCCTCCACGGGTAATTGATCGGTAAAAAACCTCTCCAGCACCACCGCAATATATTCCGCCAAGGTATCGTCGATAGTAGTCTTACAGCGGCGTCTTATTTCACGTCGAAGCCGACGTTTACGTGACTTCATTTTGATCTCCTATAACCTACAATTCAAATCGCACAGCATTGCCGCGCCATCAATTTTACAAGATTCCAAAATGGCATCTTCGCTTTAAGCGAAGTAACCGAATGATCGGGGAGAGGGCGTTAACGATCAAAGCTCGCTGCTAGTCCGCGGCAAGATGAGAATGTCGTCGTGAAAAACATTACCGCGCTTGAAATGTTTCAACATGTAATCCACCATCGTTCCATCCTCGATAAATTTTGCGTGGATACGATCAAGATAATATTCATTCTTGTAATACTTGTCCTGATTGTTGCGAAAATGACGATCCAGATGTCCCTTGATGCGACATTTACCTTCAGGCGGCAACAACAAGCATCCATTAAAATGCCATCCATCATTAACAACCACGTTTCGCACCAATTCCTTTTCCCATTTTGCAACCGGCAAATCAGGACACCCGATAAAAGACGGCAAGTAAGGTACCCATGAAGGAGATTTAGGGTGATGCACTACATGTTTCACGAGCGTGGTGTAAACGCCCTGTACCCCCTGTTTCATCATTTCCTTTTTCGTTGATCTATTTCCTGGAAGTCTCTTGAACATGAAGTTCACAAAATAAGGCTGCCAGTCATTCTTGATGCGCTCTTGAATCATTTCGTCGTACGCGACGATCATGGCGGTTCTTTCATGGTAGGGAATGTAGGTCATAGAGAACCACTCCTTTTTATATATGTATAATATGATAATCATCATAATAGAATGAGTCAGCTATTGCATGAATCAGCTAGTGCATGAATCAGCTAATGCATGAATCAATGAATGCTATAATTGAGAATGTCTCTGTAGATGACATATCTAATCGAAATCTGTATGATTTAGACATAGCTATCTCATATAAAAAGCCTGTCCCAGATATCCGCAGTGATCTCGACCGTGGCCAACCGACGTCCGCATCGCTCTGCTTGAAATGTCATCATTATTTTACAAGATTTGTTTTCTTAAATTAGCATTTTTTCGGAGAGTTTCGGCGAGGTGTATGTGGTCATAAAAACGCAGATCCGTCTGATGGGAATTGTTTTTTAGCGAATCTTGACAAACCTATTCAGGCGGCACTTCGCTTTAAGCGAAATCGATAACCCGCCAAACGCCATTTTCGGGCCAACCAGTGGAGCTACCGTGGTTTGCCTAATTCATACTTCGGCGGGCGGGGCCCTGAAGACAAACATCAATCAAAATGAAGTAGAGCGATGAAGCATTTTAGTCCATGGTAGGATAAAAATGCAGGGCGTTAGAAAAATCGGAGGACGTTTAGGATGGCAGACAAAAAGCCAAACAACGAAGACCGTGGTGAACATCTGAAGGGTTTGGACTACGAGTTTTGGTGTCGTATGCCGGGCTGGACGATTACGGAAGCTGCGGCTCTGTTGTTGGATCTTGATCCGGATCGCCCAAGAAAGATTGAGGACAGTACGGATTGCGATGCAAAGGAATGGGAATATTCTAAATTGCGTCGTCTCATGAAGCGGGCTGAAACGATGGACCTGCTGTCGAGTCCGACATCTCCACGCGAGGTTTTGCAGTGGGCGAGGAGCAACAATATACCAGGAAACGGAAAGCTAGAAGGAATTGTCGCTTCAACGAAGCCGCTGAGTAATTGGAGAAAGCGATATTTCAGTATGAAACGCCAGCGCGACGTGCTTGCCAAGGAAGTTGAGGACAAGATTCTGCCAAAAGAGCGTCTAACGCTTTTAATGCTGATCCTTGGGATGGCTCGTGCGCACTACGGACATATACAAGGAAACAAAAGTGCCGTGGGCAACATTCATAAAAATCTGGCTGAGAAGGGAGTTAAGCTGAGTAAGGACACCATAAAAAAATACTTAGATGAGGCTGAGGACCGCGACCGTATTGAGGAGGATCCGTCAGTTTTAAATGGGCTTGAGTAGCATTGATGCCGTACGCGTTGGCGATATCGACCCGTCACCTTTGGCTCGCAGGTCCGAAATGTGTCGATCAGATCAGTGCCACTAGACGGCGTTATGCATCGCTAACGCCGCGATGTATCGCTGAGTGGTCTGGATCGAACGATGGCTAGTGGATAGAATCTAACATTTGATGCCCTCGGCGTACGGCGGCGATGATTTTATCAGGGTCGGCGGTCCAGACGAAAGGTTTTGGCCGCATATTGTGCTCTTTCAGGAAGCGGTTGATCGAAGCTTGCAGATCGAAGATCGAATGGAACACGCCACGTTTCAATCGCCGTTTGG
>Ga0182024_10008297_pt1 | contig 21993 bp, 10 predicted proteins | sample P32metaG_FD_120480 | JGI IMG/M metagenome (GOLD analysis project Ga0182024, IMG submission 120480) | Permafrost microbial communities from Stordalen Mire, Sweden - P3-2 metaG (Illumina Assembly) | ecosystem: Environmental > Terrestrial > Soil > Wetlands > Permafrost | place: Sweden: Stordalen...
GCGTGAACCTTGGACATTCGGCGGCGATTCGCACCCGGCGTACAAGGCGATCGTGAAGTTCGACCGGCTCCGCTATCGGCTCCTTCCCTACATCTATTCGCTGGCCGGCGCGGTCACGCAGGATGGGGACACGATCATGCGGCCGCTGGTCATGGATTTTCCGGCTGACACGACCGCGCGAGCGCTCACCGACGAATATCTGTTCGGCCCCGCGCTGCTCGTGGCTCCCGTGACCAGCTATCAGGCGCGCAGCCGCCCGGTGTACCTGCCGGCGACGGCGGGCGGGTGGTTCGATTTCTGGACGGGCGCCGCCTCGGCCGGCGGGCGTTCGGCCGTCGCACCCGCGCCGTATGATGAGATTCCGCTCTATGCGCGGGCCGGCGCGATCCTGCCCTTCGGGCCGGAACTTCAATACACGGCGGAGAAAGCGGTCGACCCCATCGCGCTTTATGTTTACGCAGGCTCGGACGGGGCGTTCACGCTCTACGAGGACGATGGCACAAGCTACGGCTACGAGCGCGGCGAATTCTCGCAGATTGCGCTGCATTGGGATGACGCTGCGCGCACGCTCACGATTGGGCGGCGCGCCGGCGCGTATCCCGGCATGCGAGCGGAGCGGACATTTGAAATCGTGCTGATCAAGCCCGATAAGCCGGTGGGTTTCTCTTTTGCGCCGAAACCCGACCGGACGGTGCGCTACAGCGGCGATAGGACCACGGTTTCTTTCAAATGAGCGCAGGCCGTCTTTCCGGCATTGCGCCCCTGACTCTGGGCTTCTGCGCTTTTTTTGGTCCGCGGCCGCTCGGGGCCGAGGAATCGCGGCCAACCTATCTCGACCCTGCCGCGCCGCTCGAATCGCGGGTGGAGGACCTCCTCGGCCGTATGACACTGGAAGAGAAGCTGTCGCTTGTGCATGCCGACTCCAAGTTCACGACCGCCGCGATCCCGCGCCTGGGCATTCCGCGCCGCTGGATGTCCGACGGTCCGAATGGCGTGCGCGAAGACGTCGGGCCGGACACCTGGCAGGTCGCCGGGCACACCGACGATTTTGCCACCTGCATGCCGGTGCTGATCGGCGTTGCCGCGACCTGGAATACCGAGGCGGCGCGCATCTATGGCAATGTGATCGGGGAGGAGGCCCGCAAGCGGGGCAAGGACATCATGCTCGGGCCCGGCGTGAACATCCAGCGCACGCCTCTCAACGGCCGAACTTCCGAATTCCTGGGAGAGGATCCGTTCCTCGCTTCGCGAATGGTCGTGAGCTACATCCGCGCAGTGCAGTCGCATGGCGTCGCCTCCTGCGTGAAGCATTTCGCGGCTAACAATCAGGAGACGCAGCGGGGCTCCATCGATGTCGAGATGGACGAGCGCACGCTGCGGGAGATCTACCTGCCGGCGTTTCGGGCGGCCGTCCAGGAGGGCGGCGCCTGGGCGGTCATGGGCGCATACAACAAGTTCCGCGGCCAGTTCTGCTGCGAAAACGACTACCTTCTCAACCACATCCTCAAGGGGGAGTGGGGGTTTCAGGGCCTCGTCATGTCCGATTGGGGCGGGACGCACGATACCCGCGAAGCCGTCTTCAACGGTCTCGATCTTGAGATGGGCACCGAGCCCGGTCCGCGAAGGGGGGCGGAGCAGGCGCCGCCGGCGGCGGGCTCCAGTCAGAGTCCGTACGAGCGGTATTATCTCGCCGGCGCGTTCCGGGACGGCCTGAATCGGGGCGATTTTCCCGTCTCCGCTCTCGACGAGAAGGTGCGCCGCAATCTGCGGGTGATGATCGCCACGCATGTGTTTGACGGCCGGGAGGAGGGCTCGCTGAACACCGCCGCCCATCAGGAGGCGGCCCGCAAGGTCGCCGAGGAGGGAATCGTCCTGCTGAAGAACGACGGCGGCGCACTGCCGCTGGCCGCCGACAAGCTGAACTCGATCGCTGTCATAGGCGAAAATGCCGTTCGCCTCCAGGCCTACGGTGGGGACAGCGCCCGCATCAAGGCGCTGTACGAAATAAGCCCCCTCGAGGGCATTCTCCGCCTCGTGGGAGCCAGGACAAACGTCACCTATTCTCCCGGATACCGCAAGGACGGCGGCCCCGACCTGATCGAAAAAGCGGTTGCCGCGGCCCGGTCGGCGGACGTTGCCATCGTTGTCGGGGGCCTTGTCCACGCGCATCCGTTCGACAGCGAAGGAGAGGATCGCAAGGACCTGAACCTGCCGTGGGGTCAGGACGAATTGATCCGACGGGTGGTTGCCGCCAACCCCCATACGATCGTCGTGATCGTCTCCGGCTCGCCCGTGGAGATGAGCGGTTGGCTGGACCAAGTGCCGGCCGTCGTCCAAGCCTGGTACGGCGGCACGGAGGGAGGAAATGCCCTCGCAAGCGTGCTTTTCGGCGGGGTGAACCCTTCCGGCAAACTGCCCTGCAGCTATCCGAAGCGGATCGAGGATTCGCCGGCCCACGCGCTGGGGGAGTATCCGGGCAGGAACGGCGTTGTCCATTATGCCGAGGGCCTTTTGGTCGGCTATCGTTGGTTCGACACGAAGCAGATCGAGCCGCTTTTCCCTTTCGGCTACGGTCTCTCGTACACGAAATTCGAATATTCCGGCCTGACAATCGCCGCGGGATCGGGCCCGAATGATCCGATCGTCACCGTCGCGTTTCAGATCACAAACACCGGCGATCGCGCGGGCGCCGAGGTGGCGCAGCTCTACGTACATCAGGGAAGGCCGAGCCTTCCGCGCCCGCTCAAGGAATTGAAGGGCTTCAGCAAGGTTGCGCTGAACCCCGGTGAGAAGAAGACCGTTTCGATCGCCCTGGATCGCCGCGCATTCGCATTTTACGATCCGGCCAGATCAGGCTGGGTGGCGGAGGCGGATGATTTCACGCTCCAAATCGGAAGTTCGTCGCGCGACATAAGGCTCGAAGGCCGGTATCACCTTGGAGAAACGACCGTGGAAAAATGAGCCTGTGACAGGCGGCGCGGAGTGTTTCAATTGCCGGGCATAGACTGACCCGGCATCGTCTTTCCGGCATCGGGGGCCGCCTTGCGGCGGCCGGGCCCGCGCGGTCCCGAGGGGTCCTGCGGCAGGGTGTAATGGGCCGGCGTGGGCTCGGGATGACTCGGATCGAATTCGCCGAAGTCGTCCACGATGTACTTTGCGAGGGGAAGGTTGTCCTGCTTGATCCCTTCGACGACGCACTTGGCCTGCATGTAGGCCCCATATTCAACGTGATGCGTGTGATCTCCGAATTGCTTGGCGGCGTCAGCTCCCAGTGCCGAACTCATCTTCATCCCCATTTCGTTGAGGTTGATGAACGGAACTCCGAGCTCCTTGGCGGTGGCCATGGCCGCGTTGGCGTACGCGGTAAGGCTGCCCGGGGGCGCCAGCTCGCCGCTGCGGGCCGAAGGAGAGAGGATGACGGGTTGGGCGCCGCGTTTTTGCGCGTCGGCGACAAAGCGGCGGAGGAGCTCCCGATAGGTGGTGTTTGCCGGGGCGTAGGTTTCGGAAAAATCCTGATTGGGATAAATATTCTGAGGGCCCCTTGATTTGGAATCGTTCGTCCCGAACTCGATCAGGACGTAGTCGCCGGCCTTTATCGAGTCCAGGACTTTGTTCCAGCGCCGTTCCTTGAGGAAGCCCTTGAGCGTTTCGCCGGACTCGGCATGGTTGGCGATTGCGACTTCCGGTTTGAACCAGCGGGTGAACATCTGGCCCCAACTGCCGCCCGGCGCCCCCGACTGATCGACGACAGTGGAGTCTCCGAGAACGAACACCGTGATCGCGTCCACTTTTTGAATTTCGAGGGCGGCAACGGCGGGGTGAGCATCGCCAAAAGTGATGGTCAGTTTATTGTCCCAACTGCGGGAGAGGGCTTTATTGGCGGTTTTGTCCCACTCGTGGCTGTCCAGGTCGACCATTCCTCCTGTCGAAATCCGCGGCGTGCGGACATTGACAGTGAAGACACGGGTATCGAATTGGCCCGCGTGGGTTTGAGCGTGCTCGACCATCAGGCGCCTCACTTCCGCTTTTACCGTGGTGGTCGCATCCGCTGTTGGATTGCCCAGGGTGACGGTGACCCTGTAGTTGCCTTCCGGCGCGGTTATGGAAAACGCGAATGGTTTTTGAGAAGCGACCGCGCCGCAATGCAGGGGATCGCTGTCCTCTCCCACGACCGCTGTGGGCGCCGAGCCTGGTTCGAAACCATAGCCGGTTTCATCAGAGTACATTGTGCTCGGCGCAACCAAGGTGTACCCGGGGGCGGCTTTTTCGGCTCCGAACTGGAATCGGTACCAATCGGAAGCTGGCGCAACCGCGGTTCCGGCCGCGGGAGGCGCTTCCTGGCTGAACAGCAAGCCGCTGGCTGCGAAGAGATAAAGAATTGCGAGGGTCGGTGTTTTCATGTCCGTCAGGATTGGATGGGGTGGGCGTCTCGCTGAAAGACGAAAGAGGCGGGGCGATGGTGACTCTTTCAGCCGGCTCTGCCCTGCGTTCGGGCACCCTACGGTACGTTGTAGACCTCGATGAGGGCGATGCCGGTGGTGGAGTTGACGCCGTTCACCTGGGCGGTGTAGCCATTGTTGGGGGGAAGGGTGACCACCATTGCGCAGTCCGTGGATCCTGCGGCTATCGTTGAGGCGTAGACACTGTTCATGATTGCGGTGGTCGCGGACTGGAGCCCCGCTGCGACCGTTGAATTGCCCTTGACCGGGCCGTTGCCCCACCCGGTGTTGGTCGCAATAACGTTTCCGGACGAGTCATACACGGTGAGCGTGGGCGTGGCCAGGGTCAGGCCGTTAAGCGCCGGATCGCTCGCCGCCAGGCCCGGACCGACTGCACGGATGAGCACAGTTTGGGAAGTGCTTCCGATCGTCCAAAATCCGGCTACCAGCACATCGTTGCCCGTTCCGACAAATGCGCGCGTAGAGATGTTGATCAGGTTCGATGCGGGCGTACCGGTATAGGCGTCGTAGTCGTAGGCCTCGACAAGCGCGATCCCGGTGCTGTTGTTTGCGCTGTCCACCTCCGCCGTGTACCCGATTCCGGGACCGGCCGGAACGCTCGTGAAGATCACCGTATCATTGGAATTAGTCGGCAACGGAGGGGCGTACACGCTTGCCAATGCGTTGACCAAAGTCTGGCTGCCTCCCCACGCCGTATTGGTGGCCAGCACGGTGGCGCTCCCGTTGAACAGAGTCAGTTTCGGGTTGGTCAGGACCAGGCCGCTCAGTGATGGCTGAATCACCGCCAAATCCGGGCCGATTCCGCCAAGGACCACGTTCTTCGAGCCCGATCCGTTGGTGTAAAACCCGGCCACGATATTCTGGTCGGGGCCCGAGCCCAGGTACGCCCGCGAGGAAATATTGTACAAGTTCGAACCGACGTTGACCGTCACGGCCGCGGCGGAGGAATTCGTCGAACCGTATGAGTTTGAGGCGATCACGGTGTAGCTGCCCACCTGTGTCGTGCCGATATTCGTCAGGGCGAGCGTGGAATTCGTCGCACCCGCGACGTTGGCGCCGTTGAGCTGCCATTGGTAGCTCGCGGCGCCAGAGGTCGTGACGCTCAGGGTCGGGCTGCCACCAGCGTTGACGGTGGTTTGTGGGGCCGGCTGCGCAGAAATCGCAGGAAGGAGAAGCGAGGCAATGGAGGAGGGGTTGTCGACCGCATCGTTTGCAGGCGTATAGGTTCCCGAGGTCACGAATTCGTAGTCGCTCCAGCCGCGGGTGGCTGGAGCGGCCGAGGTATTCGTGGTTTCCATCCGCAGAGCGTCGTACTCGACGTCTCCGTCGGTCGAAAGGGTTATCTCATTCGAGGCTCCCGCCGGGTTCAAATCGGTCGTCGGCCACTGAAATACGACCCATTGATACGTGCCCTGCAGGCCGCTGCGGGTCGCGGCGTCGCTTGTCTTGAGCGTGGAATTGCCCAACCAGGTCAAGCTGTGCCCATTCAACGCCACGGTCACGTCGCCGTCGGTGGATGCGAATCCAACCGAAAGAACCGTGTACTGTCCCTGACTCAGCTGTGACGAATTCGCTGTAAAATAGACCTGCCAGGGCGGGCAGGCCGTGGTGACGCCGCTCGTCCCGCTGGCTCCCTTCAGCCCGGCCACGTAGGAAGGAATTGTGTACCTATAGCCGTCCGTCGTGTCATCGGAGGCGTTGTAGACCCCCCCGAAAATTCCGGGATCGAACGAGTTCCATTGCACGTAATTCCACGCCTGAAGATTGTTTGTCGCGGGAGTGGAGCCGACGGCTGTCGCGTAATAGACAACGGCTCCGGAATTGGCTGCGAAATCGCTCCAATAATTCCAGGTGCCGGGGTACTCCCGGTCGTCCTCGCCGGTGGTGCTATCAGTCCCGTGGAGGTACTTGTCAGCCGAACGGGTGGGCGTGCCGATCGTCCAAATGGGCGGCAAACTATTAAAGTTTTCCGGTGTAAAGGATAGGCTGACATTTGTCGCATTACCCGCAGTCGCGGAGACGCCGTTCAGGCGCGACTCTCCCCACTGCCCGAGGACGTACGAGGACAGGCGGTAGGTGCCCGGGGCCACACCGGTGAGCTGCACGTTTCCGTTGTTGTCGTTGGCATCCCAATACTGGCTGCCGACATTTGTGAACTGAAGTTCCGTATGGTTGTCCGCGAGCACCGTCCAGGCGGTGTTTGTGGAACTGGATCCGCCGCCGGAGACCGATGCGGAAACGGTGCCTCTGCCCGACGATGGCACGTACCCCGCGGCGATGAGGGTGCCGTCGGTGTCCCAATTGGCTAGCGTCGAGGCCATCGAGCCCAGGGCGTCGTTGAACATCGCCGTCGGAGTACCCGTATTGAACCGGAAGTAAATCGGCCCGAATAGCCGGGTGCTGTTGACGCCCTGGGGCGGGGTGTAGCCCACATTATAGGCCAGGTGGTCGGAGAGCAGCTCTCCGATGCAGATGTTGCCGGTGTAGATCAGATCCTGCTTCCCGGGGCCTCCCACCATTGAATCGGTCCTTGGAAATACGCCCCAGCAGCCGTACGTGCTGCCATAGACTCCGTGCACCTCATGGAGGTACTCAAAGCTCGAGTAGTCGTACTTGGTGTAAAACTCGCGGGTGAAGCCGGAGGGTATGGGCGACAGGCCGTGAAGGTCGACGACTGCATTCTGAACCTGTCGCCCCGGATCCGTATTGTTGATGATGCTGGATGCGGGCAGCGGAATCAGCGTCGGACCAAGATTATTCAGGCCGGAGTTGTAAGAGTAGGTATTGGTAAAAAAATTCTGGCTGATTCGAAAGACATATTGCACCTGCCCGAGGCTGCCTGCGATGTCGGTCGCGCTGTGCGAACACACGATGTAGGCGTGGATTCCCGGATCGTTCGGAAATACGATGAAGTGCTCCGTGTATGTGAATGCGTTTGCGGAGTTCGAGGCGGTCGTAATCCACCAATCGAGGTACTTGCCCTGGCTCAAAACGTATCCGCTTGTGACGTTGCCGGAGCCGGTGCCCGAATTGTCCATGTACAGCCCCTTGTACGTCCCGTCCCCGGAAAACTGGGTCGTGTCGACCAAGTTGTCGGTGTGTCCGGCGAGCACGACATTCCAGACATTCCCGCCGGTCGAATCCCAATCGAGGGTAATTGCTCCGTTGGTAATCTGCCAGTCGGTCGCCGAATTCTCCGTGATCGAGAGTTGTGCAAATGCCGGTCGGGGGGCGCCGAGCAGCAATAAGGCACCTGTTACCAGCCATGCGCCGGTCATGCCGATTTTCTTCTCCACGGGATCCGATTGCATCTTCACGCGCAACCGCTAAAAAGTAACCGGAATTGAGTTTTCGTCGAGGCGAGAATGGCAGGTTGTTAGCGCAGGAACACCAACTGGATACGTAGTAGTACTGGCGAGTGGCAGCTTGTCCTATGCCGCGGGTTGGAGGAGCGTAGGGTGTATTCCCTATACCGACACCGGCACATGTTATTTTCAACTAAACGCACTTGGGCAATCGGCTTGGTCCTCGCGCGCATATACTTGGTTCCAATGACGGGTCTCGGCGACTCCGGCGCCGGGATCGCTGGCGCCCGGTTGCGTTACGAGGATTCGATCGTGGCGGTTCCGTTCGTCGCAGCGGCCTCCCGGCCTCATCGGGTTCGAGAAATACTTACAGCGCAGGAGCTTGCGGAGAATCGCGATTTGGTCATCAGCCTGAGGATGAAAAATCTCGGCGAATTGCAGTCGCGGATTCATTCCGGCGGCGTTGTTCCTCGATCCGAGATGGAGGCGAAGTACCTGCCGGCCAAGGGCCAATACGATCGGGTCGCCTCGTGGCTCGTCAGCCAGGGTCTTGCGCTGACCCTCGTGGACCCGAATCACATCAATCTGTTCGTCCGTGGAACGGTTGCGCAGATCTCGGCTGCACTCGGCGTGGCGTTTGCCCGTGTAGCGACCGGCGACGGCGAATTCACATCCGCCGTTTCCGCCCCGAGTCTGCCGCAGGAAATCGCCGGTTACGTGCTAGGGATTGACGGACTTCAGCCCCATCTGTTGATGCGCGCGCCAATTTCTCGGCCACAAACGGTGACATCGGCGGACGGCTTCCTTACACCGGCCGACGTCGCAGCGGCCTACGGCATTCCGGCGGGCATGAACGGTTCCGGACAGACTATCGCGATAATCATGGGGGCGGCGCCGAGCCAGAGCGACCTCGACGAATTCCGGCAGGTTTGCGGGTTCAACGGAACCCTGGCCCCATCCGTTGACGTCCCAGTCCTGGGGGGCCCGACGGGCGCTTCGCAGGCGCAGGATGCAACCGAGGTCACACTCGATTCTGAGTGGGCGATTGGCATGGCACCCGGCGCAAGATTGCGAATCTACGAAATTCCTAGTCTGAACACCGCGAACATTCTGGCGGCCTGCACTCAAATCCTAGCTGACGCGGCGAACGACCCTTCAATCCGGGTCGTTTCATACAGCGGAGCGGGTCTGGAATCCGAGTATTCGATCGGAAGCCTGATGGCCAACTCTCAGACATTCGCCCAGCTTGCGGCGGCTGGAATCACTTTTCTCACGAGCTCGGGCGACGGCGGCTCCAACCCTAATCCGCCGTCCGATTCGAACGGTTACAATTCGTCGAACCCCCTGGGCGTTGAGTATCCGGCGAGCGACCCAAACGCGACCGGCGTGGGAGGAACGACGCTTGTCATTAACTCCAGTTGGACCGTGACGGCTGAAACCGCTTGGACTTCGGGCAGTCTGGCTACGGGCGGAGGAATCAGCGCCGCGTTCGCCCGGCCGTCGTGGCAGACCGGGAGCGGATTGCCCTCGGGCAATGGGCGCTGCGTTCCCGATATTGCGGCGGTTGCCAGCGCGAATTCATCCGCGAACCTGGCTGGAGGAGCCCTATTGATATTGAACGGACAAGCCCAGAGCGAGGTCGGAACCAGTCTTTCGGCTCCGGTCTGGGCCGGAATTGCTGCGGTGATAAATCAAGCCCGTTCCAATCTTGGATTTAAGCCGCTGGGACTGTTGGGGCCCTGGATTTATCCGCTGATCGGCACCGACGCGTTTCAGGATATAACGACGGGCAGCAATGGCTCCTACAGCGCTGGGCCGGGTTATGACCTCTGCACGGGGATCGGCTCGCCCAATGTCGCCAACCTCATCGTTCGAATCGATCAGGAATTCACTGCGCCGGCCTTCTCCGTTCAACCGGCTTCGCTGACGATCAATGCGGGCGGGACCGTCACATTCATAGCGACCGCGACGGGCTTCCCGGCTCCCGGTTATCAGTGGCAGCTGAATGGTTTTTCAATCTCCGGCGCCACGAGTTCCCGGCTCGTAATTTTGGGCGCAAGCGCGGCAAATGCGGGAACCTATGCTTGCGTTGCAAACAATTTCCTGGGATCGGCAGTCAGCGATGCCGCCACGCTCTCGGTCTCTCCGACGACTGATATCGGCCGGCTTGTCAATTTTTCGACTTTGGCGCCTGTCGCAGAAAACCAGATGCTGACGGTCGGATTTTTTACCGGCGGAGCGGGCACTCGTGGAACTCAAAATCTCCTAGTCCGTGCAATCGGACCGGCCCTTGCCGGAATGGGGCTTGGCGACGTGCTGGCGGATCCGATGCTGACCTTATTCAGCGGTTCGACCGCGATCGATTTCAACGACGGCTGGGGTGCGTCAGCCGCCAACCAGGCGTCCGTTACCGCCGCAGACTCCGCTGTGTTCGCTTTCCCCCTGACCGATCCCAAAAGCCTTGATGCCGCATTGGTCACCGCTCTTGGCGCGGGTGGTTACACTGCGCAGATCGGCGGCGGCGGAGCCTCAGGCTACGTTTTGACTGAAGTATACGACAACACACCCGCGGGTGCGTACACGCTGTCCACGCCCCGCCTGATCAACATCTCCTGCAGGGCGCAGATCGCCGCGGGCGGTTCCATGACCGCGGGATTCGTGATCGGCGGAACGACTTCAAAGACCGTCTTGGTCCGGGCCAGCGGTCCTGCGCTTGCAGCCTTTGGGGTCGCGGGGTTCATGCCGGATCCGCAGCTTGCATTGCACACATCCGTCAATGGCGTCGACACGATCCTGGCATTGAATGCGGGCTGGGGCGGCGATCCCCAGATAACCGCGATGAGCGGTGCCGTCTCGGCCTTCCCATTCACCAATCCCGCGAGCCATGACTCTGTGGTCCTGGCGACCCTCGCCCCCGGAAGCTACACTGCGGTGGCATCGAGCGTCAGCGGGACCGCAGGCGTTGTCATGATCGAGGTGTACGAAGTGCCTTAATCCCCAGTCACGGGCCGCCCTTTTCGGCGGGCTTGCTCCCCTCGCCAGGCTTCGGCGTCGCCGCTTTGACCAAAAGATCATGCCACGGGCCATCGTCGATGTGACCGAGGGTTCCCCCGAAATGAACGGTTTGATTGAGAGGGGTGTAGCCGAGCTTGTCCTTTTGCGCCGAAAGCAAACCGGTGTTTGAAAGAAGTTCGGCAACCGGGCCGCGTGCGCTGACCAGAAGTTCCAGGCTGAGTGGCTGGGCGGGAAGCGACAGGCCCCCGACGTAGCGGATCTGGCCGGATCCCGTCAATCGCTCGTTCGGAGCGGTCATCACAATGTCGGAAATTTGGATCGAGCCATCCCCTCTCCGGATTGCATCGACCGTGACTTGGTCGTATCCGATCTCCGAAACTTGGTTTGTGAAGTCGAGAACACCCTGGGTTGTTTTATTGAGGTGAATTTCGGCGCCCTTGGTTGGGTCGTGCTTGATCCCGATCAGCGAACCCATGAGCGAGCCCACGGATCCCAGCGTGTCCGACACCGGGGTCGTGACTTCCGGCAGAGACTCCGCGACATTCGTCTTAAGCAACCGGACTATCCCCGTTGTGCTTGCGAGGTGGAGGGCCGCCTGGGTATGCGAAACCAGATCTTCCAGGCTTTTCCCATCGCCCGTCAAAGTGCTTGCGATTGAAAAATGGCCTTCGACGACCGGGTCCTCCCCGTCTTTCGGCGTGCCGAAAAACGGCGCGGCTTCAACTTCCTTGATGGAAGTCGCGGCATTTAGCCTGTATGGAATCGCCGCAGCGCCATCGAATGAAATCGATCCTTCCGCGGTCGCCTGGCTGCGGTGAGGGGGAAGCACGGCGCGGCCGTACTTAAGCCTAAGGGATCGCGGGTCGATGTCGAATGTCCCGGCCACGCCGGCAAGGTCACGATTCCCTTCCCTCAATCGATCGAACCCGAACGTCACGCTTCCGGCCCAATCGCCCCAGAATGGAGTCCGATCCCTCGCGTCCGCGGACGTCTGCGCCGATTCGAGCCGGGCGGCTGAAATCGAAGGGAAGGGGATCCCCGCGGCCGCGGCCGAAACGGCCGCCAGCAGGCGGAGGTGCTCAAAGTCGGCATTCGGGCCGGTCAGTTTGGCCTCGATCCGAGCTCCCGACTGGTCGCGGACCCATGTGCCTTCGGCCGACAGGTCCGACACACTCGTTCCAATTGCCATTTTGAACGGCGCCAGAAATCCGACCGAGCCGTCGGAATTGAAATCCACATGAATGCTTCCGGCGACGGACTTAGAAGGATCGTGTCCGACAGCGGTCAGCTTGACATCCACATCTGCCGGAAATCCCAGGTCTGCGGAAAAGTCGCCCGCGGCCGAACGGCCCGTCAGCCAACCGATTCCCGGGATCGACTGCTGGGCGGCGAGTGCCTCGAGGTCGGCATCCCACGTCCCTGTTATCGTGATCGACTGGCCTGCGCCGCCATGCCGGCCGGCCTTGGCCTGGACAGTCGCCAGGCGCCGGCCGCCGCTTCCGAGCGTGAGCGGCGCTCCCTCCACTTGCCACCCGTCGGACGCGCGATCGACGAGCAGCGCGAGCGATAGATCCAGCCCGCGCGCGATCACGCTGCCTGCGCGCTGCAAGGAGACGCCGGTCGCCGTAAACGGCGCCTTTGAGCGCAACGACAGCTCGCCGTTCACGGCTCGGATGGCGAAATCACCGTTTGCATTTCCCGCGGCGAAGGCGAGGACATCATTCGGGCCCGAAAGCAATGCCACCGGAAGTCCCTGGAATTTCCCATCCATCCAGTCGCCGCTGGAATCCGCCACTTTCAAAGCGCCGGTATTCTCGTCGACAACGAACGATTGCAGGGACTGCACGAGCGCGTTTGAACCGGTTGCGGATATAGAGATGCTCAATTGATCGACCCGGAGGGTATGACCGATTTGGTCGAGATCGAACCGGGCGTCGATTGCGACGGGACCGACGCGGTCCAGAGGCGGAGCGAGGACGCCCAGTCGGCTCGCCGTACCATTCAACCGGCCAAGGACATGCACCTGCTCGAACGCCGCATCGGAGTCGAATTGGCCGCCACCGGCGGCTGTGACAGCGGGCAGCGAATTGTCAGGAAAGAAGGGCGCGAGGTCGGAGTCTCGCAAATCGGCTTTCCAGGTACCCGCGAGCCGGCCGGTCGCCTCGGGGAAGCGAGCCGAGACGGTCGCGATGTGCCGGCTGCCGCGGCCCAAGTCGAGCGTGTAGTCTTCCTCGCCCGTGCCGCGAGCAGCCGCTATATCCGCCGACAGGTCCACATCCTGGGGAAGCGATCCTCCCTTGGCGGAGAGGTCGGCTTTGATTTCGATGCGATCCAGGGCGCGCGAAGACGCGAGCGCGGCGGCGAGGCGGCCCTGGGCGGCGTAGACAATCACCGAAAGATCCGAGTTTACGACCGCGTTCGAGGCATCGAAAGTGAACTCTCCATCGCGGCCGGCGGCCAAACCTCCGCCCTTGATTATCACATGGAGGCGGGTCGAGGCCTTTCCCGATTGCACGGGGATTACGACATCGCCCTCGAGATCGACCCCGTCCAGGGACGCGTCGAAAGGCACCTTCCATACGCTCAATATATTGTGCAGGGCGTCGGCCACCATCTGCGCGGGGGAGGCCTCCCCCTTGGCCGGCTGCGCCTCCGCGGAGGCACCGGGGGCCGCTGCGGCGCCCGCTCGTTCGACCTGCGCCTTGCGGATACCGCGCAGGTCGAGCGTCCAGTCCTTTGCTGCCAGGCTCTGAATAAAGAGCTTCCTGTCCCACGCTGCAGATATCAGCGGAAGCCTGCCCTGAACGGAAGGCATTGTGAGCACAGCGCCGTCGAACTCCAAATGCAGGTCCTGGACTTCAACCTTTCCAAATCCGGCTGACAGCGATCCCACGGATCCATGAATGGTCGGGCTCCAGGCGAGCACCGCCTGCGCAACCAAGGTTTGCACAACGGGAGCAAAGGCGAGGGCCGCAAGAATGGCAGCCAGCACGAATGCATACGCGAGATATCTAAGAATGCGTCGGAGGAGTTTCACTCGATGAACAGGTCGGTCAGACCGCGGATAGCGGGCGGAGTGTCATCGAAATCCGGCCGAGCCGTCAGCTGAAACCGAGGAGGGGATGCGGCTCGTAGGGCTCCTCGAGGGAAGCGGCTTCTTCGGGCGTCAGGCGCACCGAAAGGGCGGCGACAGCGTCCTTGAGATGGTTCGGCTGCGTGGCGCCGACAATGGGTGCGGTGATGAACGGCTTGCCGAGCATCCACGCGAGCGCGACCTGGGCGCGCGGGAGACCCCGGCGATCCGCGATTTCTCCCAACCGGTCGACCACCTTTCGATCGCTCTCTTCTGTGCGCGAGTACATTGCATTTCCGAATTGGTCGGACTGGGAGCGCTTCGTGCTTTCCGTCTTCCAGGGACGGGCGAGGCGCCCGCGCGCCAGGGGGCTCCAGGGAATCACTCCGATCCCTTCGGCCTGGCACAGGGGCATCATTTCGCGCTCTTCCTCGCGATACAGAAGGTTGTAGTGATTCTGCATCGAGACAAAACGGGTCCAGGAGCGCCGATCCGCGAGATAGAGCGCTTTGGCAAACTGCCATGCGTGCATGGAGGAGGTTCCGATGTAGCGCACCTTGCCCGACTTCACTACGTCGTTCAGCGCCTCCAACGTTTCTTCGATCGGCGTTTCATGGTCCCATCGATGGGTTTGATAGAGATCGATGTAGTCCATTCCGAGCCGGCGAAGGCTTTCGTCGAGCTCGTGAAAGATCGCCTTGCGGGACAGGCCCCGGCCATTGGGCTCGTTGCGCATGATTCCCTGGACCTTGGTCGCCACGACGACCGACTCGCGGCGGGCGTTGCGCTTCAGGAAACGCCCGAGCACCTCCTCGCTGGCGCCGCTCGAATACACGTTGGCGGTGTCGAAAAGGTTTATCCCCAGATCGAGAGCTTGGCGCAGGTAAGGCTGGCTTTCCTCCTCGCTGAAGCTCCATGCGTGGCGCCCCGGCAGCTTGAGATCGCCCGCGGCGGTCACGCCGTAGGACATGCAACCGAGGCCGATGCGGGATACCTTCAGGCCGGTCTTGCCTAGAGTGACGTAGTCCATGATTGCTTCCCCAATCCGAACCTATGGATGAATCTCAAGTCAATCACCTTGGAGCCGAGGTGATGGCACAGTTTGGGCGTGAAGGGTCCTTTCGGGTCGGAGTTGTTCGCTGCCGCGCCCTGGGGGCGCCCGCGGCAGCTCACCCCTCCGCTTCGCGCTCCGTGGCCAAGCCCGCAACTCCCCGACAAGACCCTTCACGCCCAAACTGTACAACCGCCTCGAAAGCCTTGTCATCCGCCCGGGCAGGATCCAATCTCCCCGGCCATGAAACCCTACCTATCTGCCACACTTATCGCCTGCACTATCTTGGGATTTGCCCGCGCCGCTTCGGCGGCCGACGCTCCCACTCCAAAGGCGCCGTACGTCCCAAAGGAGCCGCCCACCGACGTTATCGTGTATGACCATACCAGGGTCGACACGGCCTTCCAGACCGGCACTAGCCCCAATTTCAACTCCAACACCCACTACAAGGTGGTCGCCGGGCGGAGGGTGGCCCCGGGCTTGGTCGAGATTCATACGAAAGATACCGACGTATTCTATATCGTGGGCGGCTCGGCGACCTTTGTGACCGGCGGAACCGCGGTGGATCCGAAGGAAATCGGCCCGAACGAACTCCACGCGACCTCGATCACGGGCGGGACTGAACACCAACTCACCAAGGGAGATGTCGTCATCATTCCGCACGGCATTCCCCATCAGTTCACCAAAGTGGACGGCACGTTCCTTTACTTCGTGGTCAAGGTGACCGAGTGACGCTCAGGTCCTGATGTCCACGATATTCGCATTGCCCAAGAGGGCTGCATCGACTGAGGCCAGTCTTCGCGCGTGGGCCATCGAAGACGCGATGCGCTTCATGGGCGAGTGGGACAGGGCTGGAATCACCGCTCATTATTGGCAAAAAAACCTCAGGGAACTGGCGGCGGAGACCGCGTCAATCTGTGTTGCCCAGCTCGAGAGCGACAAGATGCAATTGAGGCTCTTCGGCGCGGATCCGGGCGTGAAGGAGACTTGGCGGCTCGCCCAAGGCCTCGAACTGGTCAGGGAACTTGCCAAGAAGATGGGCTGGCGGATCTCATTCGAAAGGGATCCGTCGGGCGGCTGCCGGTGCGAGATCGAATCGCCGGAGCCGGCCCTACCGGGCAGCTGAAATCTTGAGGATATTGATCGAATAGGGCGCGAGGGTTCGGACAAAGCTGGTTCCGAACCCGCTTTCCTTTGCGGTGACCGGCACGATCTTGATCGGCTCCGTTATGGAGTTTGTGTCCGAAAGGCTGTCGCCTTTCATTATCACGGACTCGCCGTCCGATGCGACCGAGGCTGCCCCCTTGATCTGCACTTGGACGTCCTGCGGGGTGCCCAGTGGATTGACCAAGTTCAGATAAATGACGCCCGTTTTGCTGTCGCGGGTGGCGACTTCGAATAGGGCCGGCACCGACTGGGGCGGGGGCGCCTGGCCGCCCCGGGGCGCGGGCGCCTGCCAGGACCGCGTTCCAACATTGTCCGCGCTCGTCATCAGGATTTGGTCGCCGCGGTTGTTGTTGAACATGACCTGCGCGTAAAACGCCGGAGAGCCGTAGCTATTGAGGGCATCGTAACCGATCAAGTCGGTCGGCCATTGCATGCCGCCGGGGCTGACATTGACGAACAGCGGGGCGTACGAGGCCATGATGACGATGTCCGAATTGCGCTCCAAGCCGGTCATGTACGCCGCATCGCCGATTGCGCCGGCCAGATTCGGGGTCGGGGCCCCGACCCGCGTGGCCCATTCGCCCTCAAAAATCTTCGGGCCGGCGCGGTCGTACGTGTCATAGTCGGTCGAACGGGCCTCGGATTGCTGTTCCGACCTCGTGTAAAGATGGCAGTCGTAGACGTCCGCCTTTCGGGCCTTCGCGAAGGTGGTGACACGGCCATTCGGGGCGCTGCGGGCGGAGGAATCTATGAGTTGCAACTGAGGGTACTTGGCCTTGATGGCGTCGTAGATCTGGGTGAAGCGCCCGTCATAGGTATCCCGCCAGTCCTCGTTTCCGATTTCGACATAGGTCAGGGCGAATGGAGCCGGATGGCCGTCTTGTGCGCGGCGGGCGCCCCATTTGGTGCTCGTATCGCCTGTGACATACTCGATTTCGTCCAGGGCATCCTGGACATAGGGCGCAAGGTCGGGCCCTGCCGCGATCGTGCCGCCGTTGCGCAGCGCCAGGCCGGCGTAGACCGCCAGCAACGGCTGCATCTTCAAATCCTCGCACCACTCCAGAAACTCAAGCAGGCCCATGCCGTCCGAGGAGCGATAGCGCCAGGCATCATCCATATGGCCCGGGCGCTGGGAAATATCGCCTATGGTTTCCTTCCAGTTGAAACGGGTCGCGAGGGTGTTTCCCTCGAGATAGTTGCCGCCCGGAAAACGAAGGAACGCCGGCTTGTACTCGGCGAGCAATTGCATGATGTCGGGCCGGTTTCCGTTGGGGCGGTCGTTGTAGGTCGGGGGGAAGAGCGAGACATTCTGCAGCCAGATCGTGCCGGCGCCCTCCGCCCAGAGGGTGAAATGGTTGTTCTTAGACGGGGTGACGTCGGCGCCCGTCGCCAGGGTCACTTCGTATTTTTTCCATTCATTGGAAAGAGCGGGGACCTCGGCGGTCGCAAAATTTGTCGGGGTGTCGTTCCCGGCAAGGGCGATCGTCAGGCGGCAGTTGAAGCCCGGCGCCGCTTTGGCATAAAACGATGCGCGATAAGTGCTCGACGGCCGGACGGCGATTCCCCAGAAACCCCCGTTCGAGAGGCCTGCGCGCTGCCCGGCTCCCGCGGCGTTTACTTCGAATTTCAGGCTCGTATCGAGCGCGTCATTCAGCGGCTGGCTCTTGTCCAGCGAGATCGCGCCTGTGCCTCCATTTTCCGCGCTCGTGCTCCATTTCACGGGCTCGCTGGCGCTGTCCTTGAATGCTCGGTTGGCAATCAACTCCCCGTAAAGTCCGCCATCGTAGGAATAATTTATCTCCTCGGTCATCAGGCCGAACAACGTCGGACTCGAGCTTCCCTTGATCTGGCTGGCGTCGACTGTGACGGTTGGATTCGCGGCTGCGGCCGGTGCATCGCCTTCGGCGCCATACGCGAGGCCGGCGGCGGCAAACAGAAGCAGGGCGGGCGAGGTTCGCAAAAAAGTCAGGGTCGGGGCGTGTATTTTCATTGGGCGGTTTGAGATACGGATACCAGGGCAAACTGGCCCGCCCAATCAAGCGGCAGCCGGCAATTCGAGGACAAAAGTCGCTCCCTTGCCCGGGCCGTCGCTCAGGGCGAAGAGCGAGCCACCCATTTCTTTGGCGGCATTCGCGCTCGAATGCAATCCGTACCCGTGTCCGCCCGCCTTGGTCGTGTAACCAAAGCCAAAGATTCGCGTGATATTTTCCGGCGGGATACCGATGCCATTGTCGGTCACGTACATCTGAATCCGGTCCTCGGTCGAAACGCGGACGCCCAAGATCAGCTGCTTCTCCGTGCGGCGAGCTTCGTCCATCGATTCTTTGGCGTTTCGGATCAGGTTGACCAGTATCTGCATCACCTTTTGACGTTCCACCGTCAGCGGCGGCGCGGGCGAGAATTCGCGGGAGACGGACACGCCGTGCCGCGCCAGGGACGCTTCGCTGATTCGCAGGGCGTATTCCATCAATTCTGTGGCCGGACCGGTCTCGCTGACCCCGGAGACCTGCGCGAATCGCTGCTGCGCCAGCACGAGCTGCTTGATGTGATCGACACCTTCCTGCAGGGATTCGAGTTCGCTCACGGACTCGGAGCGCTCGTCCTGGAGGAGGGCGGCCAGCTTCTCGAGGTAGCCGGGCATTTGGCAGCCTCGCGGATCAGTGGCGAAAAACTCCGCCAGGCGATCGCCTTGGTCCAGCAGCAACCGGGCAACCTTGCCCAGGCTCGGCACCTTGGACTGGCGGAGCCGATCCGCCGCCATGGAGGCCGAAGTGTTCACGCTGTTGAGCGCGTTGCCGAGATTGTGCAGGACGCCTGTGGCCACCTCCGCGATTCCCGCCAGCCGCGAGGTCTCGATGAGTTCCCGTTGCGCCTGGCGCAATTGCTCCTCCGTCTCGCGAAATACCGTCATGTCCCAGAATTGAACGAGCACGCCGATGGGCCGCTGCTCGCGGAGGAGCGGCACTTTCTTCACGTGGAGGTAGCGTCTCTTCTGACCCGGAAGTTCGACCACGTTCTCGTACTCCATCACCTGGGCGGTCTGCATGACGCGCAAGTCGTCTGCGCGGGCCTTGGCGGCCTTTTCGGGCGGGTAGATTTCATTGTCGCTCTTTCCGACGATCTGCTCGACAGGCAGCGCGACCAGCTCGCCGAAGGCGGAATTGACGTAAGTGTAGCGGCCATCGGCGTCCTTGCGCGCGATGATCTGCGGCAGGCTTTCGACCAGCGAATGGTACAGGTATTCCGAAGCCCGGATGGTCTCGTTGGACGTGGCCAGCTCAGTCGTGCGCTCGCCGATGCGGCGTTCCAACTCGTCGTTTCTCCGGCGCAAGGCCGCTGTGCGCAGTCGAAAGACCCCCAGGCCGCTCAATCCCAGGCTCATCGTCACCGCGCCCCAAAACCATTTGGTTTGGTAGGCAAACGATTCCTGCACTATGGCCACGCTCGCTCCAGTATCGTTCCAGACCCCGTCGCTGTTGCACGCGACGACGCGGAAGGTGTAGTTCCCGGGCTCCAAATTGGTGTAATAGGCCGTGCGACGGGTGTCGGCGCTGATCCAATTCGTGTCATGGCCTTCCAGGCGGTAGCGAAAAAGCACCTGTCTGGGTTCGATAAAGCTCGGCGCGGTGTAGTCGATTGTCAGCGCCCGGGTGCCGGCCTGGAGACGGGCGATGTCTCCGGCGGCTAGGACTTGGTCGTTCCTCGACACGCGTTCGATTTTAACCGTAGGCGCCACGGCGGAGACGACTGAAGCCTGTTTTGTGTCGACCGCCGCCACTCCGCGGTTGGTGGCGAAAAGAATCGTGCCATCCGCACCCCGCCATGCGGCTGGATAGGCTCCGTAAATCCCGTTTCCGACCGCTGCGGGGCGGATGCCATCGCTTGCCACCGCCTGGCGGAAAGTCGCTTCGGGGCGCTTGTTCTGGGCCACGGCGAGCAACTCCGACTTGGATGCGGAAAGAATCCCCTTCATCGTGCCGATCCACAGACGGCCCGAATCGTCCTCGGTGATCGTCACGACGTGATCGTTAAACGGAATGGAAAAACTGTCGGGGTTTGACCAGCGGCCGTGGCTGAAGACCGCAAGGCCCCTGCCTCTCGTCCCCACCCAGAGGTTGCCGTCCGCATCGGGATAAATCGCGAATACCTCGCTCGTCTCGAAAATCGGCTTTGAATCGTAAACAGTCACGGCGCCGTCCTTCAATTTGACGACGCCTGAATTTCGAAAAACAAGCCCGATATAGAGAGCCCCATCTTCGCTCTCCGCAAAAGTGCGCGCTATGATTGCGGCCGGTGGCGTCGCGAGGGCCTCCTTGATAAGCTCGGCATACGAGGAGTCGAACTTCCCGTTCTGGTACCGAACCACGCCGCCGCCGACCTCCGCGCCGATCCAGATCGCCCCGGCCCGGTCCTGATAGACTGCGTAGACGCGCTTAAACTGGGGAAACACAGTCTGGTTGCCGTCGCGCCAGAGGCGCAAGGAGGTGTCCGTGCCGATCCAGACACTGCCGTCGGCGGCCGGACAAATGGTTGACACGACTCCGTCTGTATCCACCGGGATGAGCTTTCCGTCCGGCGAGATCCGCACGACCCCGCCGTCGGGCAGGCTCGCCCAGATAAATCCCGCGCGGTCGACGGACACCGCCCGCACGTTTCCGTCAAGAAGCGGGTTTTGCGGCAGGACCATTCGAAACGCCGAGGAACGGACTTGCCACAACCCTTCCGTGGCTGTGCCCACCCAATAGCTGCCTTCCTGGTCCTGCGTCACCCACCGGGCGTATTCGACAGGGATCGGCACCTTCACGAACGAAGCGGCATCCGGCCGGTCCAACATGTACACCTTGTCTGCCGACACCCAGAGCCTGCCCCTCCGGTCGGCATATAAATGGCGGACCGCCGCGCTACCCAGTCCCCCTTCTTCACTGTATTTGCGCAACTGACCGTCGCGCAGACGGAAAACGCCATCCTTGGTGCCGAACCAAAGGGTGCCGCGCGGAGTTTCAGCCATGGGAACCCCCTGCTCGGATGTTGCTCCCAATCCATTGAAAAGCCGCAGCGAGTCCCCCTCGAAGTAAGCCATGCCCTTGCTCCGGATCCACACCCACACCCGTCCCGTCGAATCCGTGAACAGCGACCGCACATCGTGCAGAGGCGCCACTTCCGGTATCAACGGATCCTTGTGCTCGGCGAGCTTTCCAGCCGAAAACTCCCACAGCCCGTGTTCCAATGTCCCAATCCACAGCCGGCCCGTCCGATCCTTGACGATCGAAGTGACAGCCATGCGCGACAGGCCGATGAGCTCCATTTTTCCATGCCAGTACCGTGACAGGCCGCGCTGGGTCCCTATCCACAAAGCGCCAGTGTCGTCCTGAAACAGGGAGCGTATCTCGTTGTCGGCCAGTCCCGGATATTCGGAGGCGCGGTAGGTGACGAAGCGCACGCCATCGAATCGGGTCAGTCCGGAGGTAGTGGCGATCCAAAGGTAGCCGTCGCTCGTCTGGACAACAGGCCAAGCGTAATTATTTGGCAGACCGGTATGTATGTCATAGGTATAGGTCGCGTACGAATCGGCGGTAGGCCCCCCCGTTTCGGCGGCCTTGAGGGTGGAAAAAGACCATAGCGCCGCCGCAGCCATCGAGCACGACAGCTTCAGTAGGAACGCAGTGCGCACACCCATGATAGAATCCTATCACGGTTTGGCTTACGACAGGACAAGACCCTTAGCACCGAGCGCTATCCTGCGGCCTCGGAGGCCGGGCTGGATGGCTTCCTAACAGTTGCGGGCCTGTCCCTGCCGGCTTTGAGCCTCCAGGTTGTAAGTAGCAGCGCGCCGCCGGCCGCGGCGGAACTGGCGTAAAGCCAGAGCGCGCCGTTCCAGCCGAATCAATCGACCAGCATGCCCGTGCCGATGCCGCAGGCTGA
>Ga0182024_10008298_pt1 | contig 21993 bp, 16 predicted proteins | sample P32metaG_FD_120480 | JGI IMG/M metagenome (GOLD analysis project Ga0182024, IMG submission 120480) | Permafrost microbial communities from Stordalen Mire, Sweden - P3-2 metaG (Illumina Assembly) | ecosystem: Environmental > Terrestrial > Soil > Wetlands > Permafrost | place: Sweden: Stordalen...
ATGCAAGCACTTGGGTTTGGGCTGTTCCGATTTCGCTCGCCGCTACTTTCGGAATCTCTGTGATTTATTTTCCTCCAGGTACTGAGATGGTTCACTTCCCTGGGTTGGCTCATACCCGCCTATTTATTCAGCGGGCTGTAACGAGAGTTCATCTCGCCGGGTTTCCCCATTCGGAGATCCTCGGATCAAAACCTGCTTGCGGCTCCCCGAGGCTTATCGCAGCTTGCCACGTCCTTCTTCGCCTTCTGGCGCCAAGGCATCCACCGTACGCTCTTAGTAGCTTAATCATAAAACTTACTCAATCCGTCTTCTGGCTCCGTCGATTTTGCAATCGATAAATCCTTCGGCGTTTTGATTCACGCAGCTCCATACATCCTCGTACCTCTTCTCTTCCCGGCCTTCACAGGTGGGGCTGATTCGTGGCACAGGCTTTCGTATCTACGCTCTTCAAACAATTGGTAAGTCCGCCTTTTCTTCCACAGTTATGCTCAACTCGAGCAAAACTTGTAATCGTCCACAGCAATTCTCCATAGTCCTCCGCCGTGCGTCTGCTCGCGCAGTCACACTTCCGGAAGATCACAGAGGCCCTTACTGTGAACTTGCCAGCCTTTCTGTTGTCAAAGAGCGTTAACCCTGATCCCGTCAGGGCGCTTCGATTTCTCGAAGCTTTCTCCGGCTATTCCATCTCGAACTTTGCAATCAACGCTCGAAACAAAAGTCCCCGAAAAATAAAAAACCCGGCGCCGAGCGCCGGGCACAGTCACCTTTCTCAGGTGGCTTTGCGCGAGGCTCGACAAATCTCTATCCTGTGCTCGTAAAGAACCTCACTTAGGATCTACTTCAGGAGTTCGACCCGACTGTGACGCCCTGCTTGGTCCGTCCCACCATGTCATGGTGGCCCCTGACACTTTGCAGTGCCCCGAACCATTTGTAACTTTATACCAGCTTTACCGCAGACGTCAACCCCTTGTCCTATTTTATTTTTGTTCACCTCTGTGGGCAGCTGTGCAAAAGCGCGCGGTCTCCTCAGCAACAAAATCACCGCTCAAATCGTACCGATTTGTCGCCTGCTTATTATGCCTCCGGAGAATCCTCACGTTTCACTTTGACACCGTCCGCCAATCGCAAATTTCGGTATACACTTCGTCGCTGTTTGGCATTGCGAAGGAGATCTATGACTAAGCTTTCCCGGCGCGAAGCCACGAAAATGTTGTTGGCCGCTACGGTTACGCCATCTGCTCTCACGGCAGGCACACCGCACGCCCCTCCCCCGTCCGCCTCCTCGAAAACCTGGGATGTTGCGGTTATCGGTGCCGGAGCATTTGGCGCTTGGTCGGCTTACTTTCTTCGCAAAGCGGGCCTGCGTGTCATCCTCCTCGACGCCTATGGGCCCGCCAATAGCCGTGCCAGCTCCGGAGGTGAGTCGAGGATCATCCGCACCGCGTATGGCTCCGACGACTTTTACAGCCGTTGGGCTTTGCGTTCACTTCCACACTGGAAAAGCCTCGCGGCACGTTGCGAACAGACTATCTTTCACGAAACAGGAGTTCTGGCGATCTCCGACGGCACGTCCGACTTTGTGACCCAGAGCGGCCATTCTCTGCAACGCCTGAATATCGAGCACGAGATGCTCGATGCCGCACAACTAGCCAAGCGCTACCCCCAGATCGGCATCAAGCCTAACGACATTGGCATTCTCGAACCGCACAGCGGAGCGCTCATGGCCCGGCGCGGCATTCAGCTATTGGTGGACGAGATGGTCACGGTAGGCCTGGAGTATCGAATCGCCGCAGTTCTTCCGCCCTCGTCAAAGGGCCGCTTGGACGCAATCATCACCACGTCTAAAGACATCATCACTGCCGGAACATTGGTCTTCGCTTGCGGCCCTTGGCTGCCCAAAGTTTTTCCCACACTGTTGGGGCACGCAGTCATGCCGGAACGCGCAGAAGTTTATTTTCTAGGCGTAGCGTCGGGCGAACTGCGTTTTTCCCCTCCGCAAATGCCCACTTGGATTTACCAAAGTAAAGACGTCGAGGCCTACGGCATGCCAATCCTGGAAAGTCGCGGTTTCAAGATCGCCGTGGACAAGCTATCGTTACCCGCCGACCCGGATAGCATGGATCGCGAACCAACCGAGCCATACCGCGCTCAATTGCGCGCCTTCCTTGCCGAGCGCTTTCCAGCTCTGAAGGATGCGCCGGTAATCGAAACTCGAGTGTGCCAATATGAAAACACCGAGTTCGGAAACTATCTCGTCGACCGTCACCCAGAAATGAAAAATGTCCTGTTCGTCGGTGGCGGTTCGGGCCACGGCTTCAAAAATGGGCCTGCAATGGGCGAGTACGTCGCAAACGTGGTAGCCCACGGCGCTCCTCTGGAAAAATTGTTCACCCTCGGATACAAACCGAATTCTGATCATCGCGTCCTGTAAACGCCTTCCATTCGGCGAGTTTTAACTTTCGTTCGAGTGTTCCGGCGAGATTAAGTCCAGAAATGGTCATGGTCGGAGAGTGCTTCCTGCATTTAGCGTACCGCCGCGCAACCACCGTACTCGGGCAAAGACCTGATGGTTTGCCCCCCATCTGGCGGCGCATATTCAGCACGTGAACCAATAGGTTCCAGGAGGACAATGATGCAGAGTCAAGTTGGTGAACGATATCGATGTTCTGATCCAGATTGTGGATGCGAAATCCAAATTACTGCTGCCAGCAGATTGCAAGACGAAACTTCCATGAACGAAAATGCAAATGACCGCTCCGTCGGCGGCGCCGCTACCGGCGAAACTGGAGTGGGCACGCTGCGAAACGCCGAAGCCGGCGGTATCTCAACGCCAGGCGATTTTGGTTCACAGGGTGCCACCGGCGAAGGAGTCTTTGGTACCTCAGGTGGCAGCCAGCGAAGCACCATGTCAGGCCGTCTCGGTTCCAGCACCGGCGGGCTGCGCTCCGGCGCAACCGGATCGCCCGCTTCCAGTGAAGCTTCGAATTTGAGTGGATCAGGTGACCCAACGAGCTTTAGCGCGGACGATGATTCTACGTTGATCGAAGAAGAAAGCTTCTTCTGCTTCTGCGGCCAGCCGATGACCAAGACCACCGGTCAAACTTCGAGCCGCGCGGCCCGAGCCTAGCTTCATCCGGCTAAAATTTAAACGCAAGTAAAAAGGCGAGCTAGTGATGATTCTGGCCCGCCTTTTCGTTTCCTGCGCGTTTTCGGTTACCGTTTCGGCCTCGCTATCCACAGGTCCACACTCCGGGATTACAGTCGTAACTCGTTCGATCGATCCGCATTTTCAGTTTTCCTGTTATAGAAGTTTCACCTCAGCCTGGTTGGACTGCCAATTCCGGTTTGGTTAAACTGAGATATTGCCGAAACAGTCGGCCACCTAACTATGAGTGAATCGATCACATCCGCCGGCAGCGTGCGCGTGCGCTTTGCGCCTTCGCCGACCGGTTATCTGCACGTCGGAGGAGCGCGCACCGCTCTGTTTAACTGGCTCTTTGCGAAACAGCAGGGCGGCACCATGGTCCTGCGCATCGAAGATACCGACGCCGAGCGCAATAAACCGGAGCTTGTCGAAGGCATTTTGTCTGGGCTGCAGTGGCTGGGTCTCACCTGGGACGAAGGCCCGTTCTATCAGTCGCAGAGAAATGAGCTTTACCGTGCCGCTGCAAAAAAATGTCTCGCCAACGGAAACGCTTTTCTCTGCTATTGCCCACCCGAAAAATATGCTGGCGGCGATCACGCCGACGATAGCGGTGAAGGCGCAACCCAGGTACGCCGCGTCGTCCGCTGCAGTTGCCGCGACACGAGGCCTTCCACATCGGACGCCAAACCGGCCATTCGGTTTAAAGTTCCGGTTGGCGGAAAAACCACTTTCTATGACGTCGTTTTTGGTGAAACAAAATTCTCCAACGACGACATCGAAGACTTCATGCTCTTGCGCTCCGACCAGCACGAAGAATTCGGCCAGCCCATGTATCAACTAAGCGTCGTCGTGGACGACATCGATATGCGCATCACCCACGTCATTCGCGGCGCGGACCATCTCTCCAACACTCCGAAGCAAGTCCTTCTCTACCGCGCGCTGGATGCCAAACCGCCCATCTTCGCGCACCTGCCGCTGATCCTCGGCCCGGATCGCAAGCGCCTTTCTAAACGTTACGGCGCCACCAGCGTCAGCATGTATCGCGACGAAGGGTTCTTGCCTGAAGCTTTTCAGAATTTCCTTGCGCTGCTGGGATGGGCGCCCGGCGGTGACGTGGAGTTTATGCGCGCCCCCGATCTGATCGAAAGATTTAAATTGGAAGGTGTGAGCCGCACCAACGGAGTCTTCGACAAAGCCAAGCTCGAATGGTTCAACACCCAATATCTGCAGAAACTGCCGATTGAAGATCTGGTTCCTCAGGTGGAACAGGAACTCCGCCGTACCGGCTTGTGGAAAGCGGAGTGGGCTTGGGGATCTGGCCGTGAATGGTTCACGCGAACGGTTGATTTACTGCGTCCCCGCGTCCGACTCATGCCGGACTTTTCCACCTGGTCGCGCGCTTTCTTCAGCGATGAATTTCCCATCGAGGCCGCCGCCGAAGCGAAATTCTGGAAGGACCCTAAGGTTCCCGACTTGCTGGCCAAGCTGGCCCACGCGCTCGACGCGCTGCCGGATTGGAATCACGATGCGTGTGACCATGCCTTGCGCGCTCTATGCGAGGCGGAAGGCGTAAAAGCCGGATTGCTGATCAATGCTACCCGCGTAGCCATCGTGGGCCAGGCCGTTGCTCCCCCACTTTTCGATAGCATGGTCGTCTTGGGCCGTGAGCGCGTCGTGCGAAGATTACGGGCCGCAGCACCAGCCGCCGTTACCAAGACTTAAAAGTTAAGAAGTCCATCCGTTCTCTTCACGGTGAGTTCTTCGTAACCGGCTGGCCTCTTGCGGTATCCCCATTCCCTTTGTTCTTGGTGTTCGCGTTTTTATCGCTGCCGAAGCTCTTCTTGATCTTGCGATGAAAGATGCTGAATTCCAGCGTGGGATTATCGCGCGTCCCCGCTATCGTAATTGGGATTAACGTTCCCGCGCCCTGCTTACTGAAAAAAGGATCGACGGCCTTCAGGAAAAATGCTTTCTTTCCGGGAACCATCTGCGAGAGTTTCGCGTCCATGCGCAGTTGGCCGGTAAAATCCAGATATTCTCCACGAATCTTGTACGTCCCCGCCAGTTGGATCACCGCCCCTGGAACGCTGAAAGTGAGCGTGTCAAAAGTGATGACGCCCTCTTTCAGATGGAATTTTCCTTTCAGATCGGAGATCGCGCTCCCTGCGTCGGGATTATCCGGCTGGCCTTGGGCGTGACGGCTGAAGGATGCCAGTTTGTCGCGCACGTCGGAACTGGCAAACTGCGCATCGCTCACATCAAACGTGCCGTCCAGCAACAATTTATCCAGAACTTTCACCTTGCCGGGCGGCAAGACCAGTTTCGTTTTCAGATTCACCATCCCGCTCATCATCGGCTGCGTGGATTTTGTAGCCAATTGCAGCAGGTCTTCGAGTCGCGCCTTCGGCGCCACTACATCCAGCGTGATCAAATGCCCTTGTTTCGCGGGAACGCGCACCACGCTACCATTCGCGGTGATTTGCGAATGAATCAGCGTGGCCCGCACCGGATGCAGGTACGTATCCCCGTCGGTGCCATCCACGGTGGCGGAGAATTCCGTGTGCAGCGGAACAGTCCGGCCCACCGGGTCAAGTGAAAAATTGGGTGTATCCGTTATGCCCTGCACTTCCAGCCCCCCCAGCACACCGGAATATTTGCCAGTGGACGATAGGGTTCCGCCGATTCCAGGAAACGGATTGAGATTGGCATTCGTGAAGTTATACGAACCGTCGACCGGCGTTGAACCGGGATCATCCACCTGCCACGGCCCGAAATTTCCTTTCGTCTTGATGTCTCCGACCGGCTTCGCATTGGTCAGGTCGCCGCGAAAGGAAAAGGCCTTGCCCGATCCGACGGCATACAGAATCAGGTCGTGAATGTCGAAATCCAGCGGTTCCTTGCCCGCCTGTTTGGGAAGAATGAGCAGCGTGGTGTTGTCACATGCCACCTGGTCGATCACGATGTTTGGCAGCGGTTTTTTTATTTTCGTTGGCGGCGGCGCAGGCGCCTGATCGCCACGCGGCTGTCCGCGAGGCGGAATAGTGATGACCATGTTATCCACGTGCAGTCCGTGAATGTGCCGGGGAACCTCGAGCAGGCCCAGCAGTCCCAGGTGAAATGTGAATTGTTGGATGCGTATCATCGGCGGCACATCCGTGCGATTGTGATAATGAATGGCCAGGTTCTCGCCGATGACGCTCACTTCTGGAAATGCCGTGACCCGAATGGATTCCAGTTCTACTCGGCTGCTGAAGTGTTCCGTGAGCGCTCTCACCACCCAATCGCGGGTCCAGTCGTCAAGATTCTGAACGCGTTGATACAGAAATCCGCCAGGAACAATGAGCAGGAGGACGAGAAGAACAATCAGGATTACAAGCCGTATTCGCGAACGCGGCTGGTTGCCTTCTGCGGACGCCATGACCGGAGAATACCGCAGAGTGCTCTAAGGCGCTGGGAATAATTCCGGGCGTGCGGCCTTGGCTACCGCGGCCGAGCCCGCCACATTTACCGCGGCCTGCAAGTCGATGGTCACCGGCGGTAAACAAACTTCCGTGCTGCACGCTTGATAGCGCAACTTCAAAGGGATCTTCTGCATGCCGAGCCGCGCGTTGGAAAGTGCGGTGATCGGCATCCGTAACGTGACCGTTTCCTGATAAACATTCAGCGGTGTCTTCGAGAACGTAAAGGTGTGCAGCTCGCCCTTGGGGTAATTTACTTCTCCGCCCTTGAACCCCGCGGGAACCTCGGCGCGCAAATCCGTGGCAATTAAATAATCCGCGGATTTCTCACGGGCGTTCACATGAAAGCCCGGTCGAATCTTAAGCACCACCGCCAGTTGAAACGGAACGCCGCGCGCGGCAGGATCGGATGACGCAAAAACCGACGGAACAACCACCTCACGCGGTGAGGGCACGTCCGACTGCGCCCGTAACAACGGAGACAAAATCGCCAGGCCGAGAACCACAACATTGGGGCCGGTAAGCCCGCCGCCGAATCTCACAACCTAACCTGCGTTCCCAGTTGTTGTGATATGACTCGCGCCATTACCGCATCCAGATTTTCGCCCGTCTTCTCCAGCACAAAAGCATTCTGCTTTTCCGACCAACCTAATTTGAAGCTGGTTGACAGCGCCGAAATCCAGATTTCACGAACAGGTGTATTCGGCGAAATGACGAACTTCGTTTCGTCGTCATCCTCGAACAGCACTTCGAGTTTGCCGCTCTCGCCCTCCACATCAAAGCCGTGCTCATCGCCCGCGGTGAGCAAACGCTTCTTCAGTTCCTCGAATGCGCTGTCTGCTTTTCGTTGAAAATCTTTCTCTTCCAGCATGATTCGAGCGTACACGAACAAAGTGCCCGGTGGGAAGTGCTTCGTGGATGGAGTGAAACGCTCGCGCTAAAGCTGCGATTCGATAGCGTGCGAAATTTCCTCATAGCTGATCAGGCCCGTGATACGTTTCACCTGCTTACCGTTGCGGGAAATCAGAACGCTGGTGGGGTAACCGAGCAATCCGCCAAATTTATCGGCAATAGCATCGGTTCCGAGCACGATGGGATAACTCATGGGCAGTTGCTGGCCGCTGACATCAAAATGTTCCTTGGCTACAAATGGCGCCACAACGCCGTTTCCTTCTTCATCCATGGCCACGCCAAGTACCGTGAATCCCTTGTCCGCATATTTCTTTTGCATCTCGATCAGCCAGGGGATTTCTGTGCGGCAAGGGTCGCACCATGTGGCCCAGAAATTCACCAGAACCACTTTCCCTCTGTAATCAGCCAGAGAAACATCCTTTCCCTCGAGGTCCTTAAAATGCACATCCGGCTCCGGCTGGCCGATGGATCTATCTGCGGAAACGTCCGCATGCGCCGATACATTATTCGAGACCCGCGTCTTCTTATCCGCATAATACGTCGCGCCGATGAGGATCAGCACGGTTGCCACTATCACGACTACATTTTTCATCTTCATTCCTGATTTAAACCTGCCTACAGTGAGAAACGGTTCAAGAAAGTCAGTTTACCTGAGAGCCATGTCAGTTTGTTAACGAACACCAGTCCACCTACAAATAGCAACAGCCCGCCACTAAAAACCTCCACGGCGTGCAGGTACTTGCGAAAATTTTGGTAGAAGCGCAGAAACTGTCCAATTCCCAAAGCGGTCAGAAGAAAGGGCACCGCCAGTCCCGCCGAATACACTGCTAAAAGTAAGATGCCGCGAGCGATCGTGTCGCTGGCCGCCGCAAGTGCCAGAACCGTGGCCAGGATCGGCCCGATGCAGGGCGTCCAGCCGAACGCAAACGCAAATCCCAGCAAAAACGCGCTCCACACTCCCGGCTGACCGATTTTACTTTGTATCCGCACGTCGCGATTCAGCCACCGCGCCATCGATGGACCCAAAAACCCGATAAGCGATAAAGAGAAAAAGTGAATCGCGCCCAACCCGGCGAAAAGCGGCGCGTGTCGCAGCAAAGAAATGAGCCCTAGCAACGCGAGCACGCCGCCGAGAATCAGGCCCGTTTTCAATGTCAGCTTAATCAACACCCCCAGAAGATGTAGACCAAACAATAGAATCAGCGCACCCGCGATGGGCGCCAGAAATGCGCGGTTTTGTCGCAGAAACGCACCCACCGCGCTCGCGGACGCTCCGAAGGAAATGAACACCACCGAAAATCCCGCCACGAACGCCAGCGACGACCCGAACAGTCCGGAGCTCGGAAGTTCCCCTTTCCGCAGTTGCTCCATGCCAATTCCCGACAACATGGAGATGTAACCCGGAACGAGAGGCAGAACACACGGCGAGAGAAACGAAACCAGGCCGGCAAGAAATGCCCCCGCCAGTGAAACGTCGCTCATCCGTCAGCCTTCGTGTGATTTTTGTTCATCGCGATTACGTGCTGCCGGGCCAATGCCTTATTCTCCCACAAGGTGCCCGGCGCCGCCCGCCAAGCCGTCCTCTATAAGTACGTTCAGTGAAGTGCGAATGGATGCATTCCCTTGGACGCATCATCTCTCTTCGTGGCTTCCGGCGTAGCGTGGAATCGCCATGAGGACCGATTCAGGCGGATGCGGCACTTTAAAATTAATTACAAATCAGGTGTTTTCGACAGCCCCGCCGAACGCTCGTACACATCTGCAATATGGAGCAACAGTTCTTCGCTGTTCGGTGCGCCAATCAATTGCAGCCCCACCGGAAGTCCGCCCGGCGTAAATCCGCTCGGGACAGATATCGCTGGCACACCGGCCAGATTCGCCGGCCGCGTCAGCACCAGTAACAGCGCCCGCGTCGGATAGTCTTTTCCGCCTACACTGCTGGTTTCTTCATTGATGAGCGGAGCCGCCAATGTCGCCGAAGGCACCACCAGCGCGTCGATATTTTCTGTCTTCATGACCTGCGCCAGCTGACTGGTGAAATTATTTTGCTGATCAAGCGCTTCCAGATATTCCGTCGCCGAAACTTTCGTTCCGGCCAGCAAGCGCGAGCGAACGTCTACGCCATACTCCGCGGCGCGTTCAGGAAACCATCCGGACTGCTGGTGATAATGGGTAGCTTCTGCCCAGGCAATTCGGTTTCCGGCGCCTTCGGTTTGCCGCAACAGCGGAATGGAAACCTCTTTGATTTTAGCTCCGGACCGCTTCAAACATTTCAGAGCGAGCTCGAACACTTTCTGCACTTCAGGAGACACCATCTCAAAGAAAAATTCACGTGGTAATCCCAGCCGAAGATTGGAGAGTGTTTTCCTCCCCATGCGTAGCCGCCCAGCAGCCCCACCTTGCTCGCTATCTTCACGCAAAATTGCCCGAAACAAGGTCTCTGTGTCCCGCGTCGTACGCCCCAACGGTCCAACGCAATCCAGGCTCGGCGAAAGTGGGATCACACCCATAACGTCGACTCGGTGAATTGTCGGCTTTAAGCCCACCACACCGCACAGTGCCGCCGGTATCCGAATCGAGCCGCCGGTATCCGACCCGATACTTCCAAAACAAAGACCGGCACTCACCGCCGCAGCGGAACCGCCGCTGGAGCCGCCCGGAATCCTGCTCTTATCCCACGGATTGTGCGCCGCTCCATAATGCGGATTATTCGTCGTCACTCCGTAGGCAAATTCGTGCATGTTGCATTTACCCAGGAACACCGCGCCCGCATTCCTTAGACGGGCAACAATCGGCGCGTCGTTTTCCGGAATAAATTCCCGCAAAATTGTCGACCCGGCCGTCGTGCGAATTCCAGCCGTGCAAATGTTATCTTTCAGCGAAATAGGAATGCCGTGCAACGGCCCTCGGTCGCGGCGAGATTTACGGCCGCGTGCAACACTGAGTTCCGCTTCAGCTCTCTTGGCCTGCTGTCGCGCAAGCTCGCCCGTCACCGTGATGTACGCGTTCAGCTCCGGATTAAATCGTTCAATCCGCTCCAGCATGAGCTCCGTGAGCTCGACCGGCGAAAGCTCACCACTGCGAAACATTCGCCCAACTTCGGCGATTGACGCAAAGCCCAAATCCTCATTGCTTATCGTTAAGCTTTTCAGAAAGTGCCAGTCCTAATAAATTTTCTCCGTCCGGCGCAAATTTCCAAATGCCCCGATATTGGCGATGATAAACGCCACGCGAAACTGATTTTCTGTGCGCACTTGGCCAAGCGCAATGCGCCGGTATTCAAGGGAGAGCCCACAGCAGCTTCCGTTGTAGCTGACTTGTACCAGTTGGTTTTGCAATTCACCATTGGTGATGTCGTAGCTGATTCCGCCAGTCGCGCTGAACCCTTGGTTATTCTGCGCTCCATATCCGAACAGCGCGCGCACCTGATTCGAAATCGGCTGAAGCGTGGACTCCGCATCCAGACGAAAATGCGCGACCGTGGCGTAGAATTTTCCGTACGGCTTTAATTTGAACAGCGACCCGATCGTTGTCAGTTTTGCCAGCGTCGGGTCGTACATCAGGATCTGTTCGATGTCGTAGTTGCTGCCCGGAGAAATCGTGACATCGCTGACGATCGGCGACCAGTTTACCGGGCCCAGCGCGAACGCGAATGGAGTAATGCTATCTAGCGCCTGAAAAACGTTGCGCTCTCCGGGCACAATGGCTCCGCCAAACGTCGGATCGAAGTAATGCTTCTGCACCAGCTTCCATGAAATGAGCTCGTGCGGCTCATCATCGCTTTCGCCCCTCACATAGAATCGTTGCACCACGCCGTATTCCAGCTCAGTGGTGTCCGTCAGCGTGGAGTCCGAATCGAAGCGGATGAAATCCGCGAAATTATTTACTCCCGTGACGTAGCGGTACGTAAGCAACGGCTCGATGGAATGTTTGTATTTCTTTTTTGTTTTGGGCCGGTCAAAAAATCGCTCTAGCGTCGGCGGCCGAATGTCCACGGTGAATTCGCCGGTATTGCGGACAATCGAGCGATTCGTTACTACATCCGGATCAGTTGGCGACAGCGAAGCGCCGTAACGGGTGGTGCGAAACGCCGCCGTAGTGGTTACACCCAGCCAGTCGCCGAAGTGCAAAGGTACCGTGACCCGCGGAGAAAATTCCGTGCGCCCCACAAAGCTGGGTGTAGTGAAATCGATATCTGAGCGGTGCAGCGCGTCCACAAAACTGTCAAATGCAAAATAGATTGGCAGCCCTGCCCAGGGAGCCTGCTCCACAGAATCAAATCGCGCTTCCGGTAAGTTGCGCAGCGTCACCGCCACCGGCGGGGTGATCTGCAGAAAACTTTTATCATCTAGGCCGGCGAAATTCAGACTGAATCCGTGAAAATTATTCGTCAAAAAAGTGGCGCTTAACACTTCGGAATTGATCGCTTCACCGTAAGTGTCTGCGAACGCCAGCCGAAATGTGAGTGAAGAGAGGTGATTGTAGTCCGTGACGAATCGCCAGCCGTCGGGCAATTCCGATTGGATTTCCAGTCGTTGTTGCTCGCCACCTTGCGGCTGTCGCACTCCGTTGACCAGCAAGCCGCGGTCATCAACTCCAAAATACGTATAGTTAATCGTCGTGCCCTCAAAAGGGCGGACTCGCAGTTCGCCGCGCTCCAGCGCCCCGCGGCGGCTCATGTATTGCAGTCCAAGCGTGGCATCCCACCACGGTTTGGGCGCCCAGTAAAAAGCGTCCCCAAGAACCACGCCCTTACGCGAACTGTCGCCAATGTCCGGTATCAGAAACCCGGACTGACGCACTTTGGCCCCCGCCGGAGCCGTGGCGTACGGAAGCCACACTAGCGGAACACGGAATAAACGGAAGTCCGCGTCGACCATCGCTACCGTCTTATCCACTTGCACACGCGCATTCTTGGCAAAAAATTGCCAGGTAGGATGCTGTGGATCGCAAATGGTGATCCACGCATGGTCGATCACGTAGTAGTCGTTGGCAAAGCGCTCTACGTCATGCGCTTCGAAGTACAGCGGATTATCGGAAAGTAAAACGCTGGGATTGGGACGCCGCTCAATTTTCACCGTTCCACGAACATTGTGAAACGTGCCATGCCCAGTCTTTACGTTGTAATGAGCTTCGTCAGCCTCGAGATGCTGATTCTCATAGTCGAACTGTACGTGCCCGCGCGCCAGCGCTTCTGAGGTCGCGTCGTTATATTCCACGTGATCGGCGCGCAAACGCTGGCCATCGTAGTGAATGTCAACGTCTCCGTCGGCGATGTACACGTCGCCGTGCCGGCTCTGCGGACCACTGGAGGAGAGTTCGGCAACCCCACCGGACTTGAGAGGCAGATGCGCCTGTTGCGCATTAGCGACCATCGCGGTCGGGCCGGCGCAAACAGCAATAAATAAAACAGCCGCCAGCCAGAAGTAGCGAGCGCCGGCGACACACCTCGGCTGGAGATGGCGGTTCACAAGCAGCATGCAAGCCATGAAAGCAGTTGGATAGCCTAGCATGGGGTCACGATCATACGTAACCTATGCTGAGAATGAGGAGAAGATGCTGGGATAAATACGCGAGATGCCTGATTTCAGAAATTAACTGGCGGCGACACCATCGGACACTAAGAACCCACGGCCTGGGGCGATTTCCACCGTGTGAATCTCGTCGAAACCCTCGTCTACGGTCGGTAGAACCAGCTTTTTGAACGCCGCCGCTACTGCCGGCGCGGGAATCTTTAGTTTGCCGCTCCGCAAATTGTTCCGCTGCATGGCCTCGCGCAACGCCGTTTTGAAGAAGTAGGCCACCGTCCGAAAACCCGCTGCGCGCGCCGGTTCGATATAACGGCGCCGGTCCTCCGGCAACGGATTGGTGTTATCGATCACAAATGCTTGGCCGCTTTGCAGGCACGCCGCCAGCAACATTCCTTCGCGGCTCCGCGTGCGCAACATATCCAGATTAATCCGCACATGGGTGTCAAAGAACCGCTCGCGGAAAAATGTGCTTTTCCCCGCTCCCTGGATTCCGATGAAGATAACAGCGTCCATAAGTGAGTCCGCAAACGTTCAGAAATGCAGCACCAGCTTACAAGCGCTGCAACTTTGGCAATTTGGGTGGCCGCGGTCCATGTCGCACCGCCGAACACACCGGCTCGTACGAAAGTTCTGCGCCTTCGCGGACGGAACGCAGCATCAGTCCGCCGCGGCTCATGTCACCACGCCCCACAAACGCCGACGGAAAAACCAGCCGCTGGTCGAAAATTCCCAACAACGGTTCCACGTATTTCGCCGTCGCGATGCTGCCGAGCAGCACTACCTCGCACCGCTTTCCCGCGTTGCGCAACAAGTCATGAGCGTCACGTTCCAATGGCTGCCGGTAACGCGGATCGGTGGCCTCCACGGGTACCTCGGCAATTTCCAGCAGTTCGTCGTGGGTAAGTACTGTTTCCGGTGGCACCAGTCCGTGCCCTGCGGTAATCACCAACACTCCCGGCAAACCTTTCGGCGGAGAAGCAAACGCCTGCGCGTACGCCAGCTTCCCACGGAAATACAGGCCGCTGATAAAACTGAATAACTCTCCGATAGGCAGTCCGTCGTTGCGAAGCCGCCGCGCGAGCACGAAGCGCGCGTTCTCGCTCATGATCATCTTCGCCCGCAAACCACCGGCATTCGCTGGCGAGAGCAGAAATATGCGGCGGGGAGCACCTGAAATCGACGATGTTTTTAGATTTCGACTATTAGATTGAATGGGTGGAGCAAGCTTTGGCGGCATAAACCTTGGCGACAAATGCTAAGAAATAACTCTACAGCAATCCCAACGCGGACTTATTTTCGCGCTTCACCTGCTTCATGGTGCAATCTCGCGGAGATTTTTCCGGCCGCCAACGTAAAAACTTTGTGCCATGTCGGAATCGACCGCCGGTGAAGTGATCGAACTGCACTTCAGCGATCAGCACAGTCTCCAACGGTTGCCACGCCATGGAATGTTTGGTGCTCCAACGGCTCAAACCCCCTGGAGCTTTTCCCGTAAACCCTGGCGGCTTAATTAGTTTCTCCAGCTTTTTGGTCAACGCCGGGCGCCCGTCGCTCTGAATCGAAGAGCTGAAGCCCACGTGATCCAACAACCCTTCATCAGTATAAAGTCCCAACAACAACGAACCCACCAGCGGCTTTTTCTCCAGATAACGAAATCCTCCCACGACGCAATCCGCGGTGCGCTGCTTTTTGATCTTTTGCATGCCGGTGCGGTCACCGGTCTGATACGGCAGGTCCTTGCGCTTGGCCACTATGCCATCCAGCCCCACGCCCATGTGAAACCATTTCTGCGCCTCCGCTAAAGCGTCGGTCACGGGAGAAAGACTAATGGTCGAATTTCCGTCAAGATAAGATTTCGCCAGCCGGTCCAGTTGTTGGCGGCGCTTTTCCAGCGGTAGCTCCACCAGCGATTTTTCCTTTTCGTTCACCAGCAAATCAAAAACGATGAAAACGCACGGATGCTCCTGGCTCAACTTCAAAACTCGGCTGGCCGCCGGATGAATGCGCATCAGCAACTCGTCGAAGGAGAGATGCCCATCGACCGGTATCACGATTTCGCCGTCCAGCACGAATTTCTTAGGCTTGATTGCCAGCAGTGCCGCGGCCAGCTCGGGAAAATACCTTGTAAGCGGCTTGCTCGATTTCGATTGCAGCTCGACACTGTCACCATCGCGAAATGCCAGGCACCGAAACCCGTCCCATTTGGGTTCGTATTGCCATTCCTTGCCGGTCGGCAAGTCCGTAGCCGGCAGGGCCTCCATTGGCGCATAATTTTTTTTGAGTGGTAATGTCATAGGAACGCTTTCAGGTTCACACGCCCTTTTTCTTCCAGCAGCGACTTCCACAGGTCCCCAATTTTCTTGAGTCGCGCCGGCACATTCATCATCGTAAAGTCTTCGATGCGTATTCCTTTTTCAACTTCCTCCCAGGTCACCGGGGCCGAAACCGTCGCGGCCGGCTTTGGCCGCACCGAATAAACCGACGCCAGCGTTCTGTTCCACGCATTTTGATTGTAATCGACCAGCACACGCCCTCGCGGACGCTTGGCCACGCGATATTCCGCCGTAATTATTTTTGGATGGCGGGCTTCCAGCTCTTTCGCAAGCGCTTTGGCGAGCGTCCATACTTGCTTTTGGGTGGGTCCGCGTTCGATGGGAACGTATACGTGAATTCCCCGCGAGCCGGTGGTCTTTGCGTAGTTTTTGATTTTTAGGGAATTCAGCGCGCCCCGGACGATCAGTGCCGTCTCTAGCACGCCTTTGAACGAGGCGCCCGGAACCGGATCAAGATCAAAATGCAGATAATCTGGCTTGTCGACATCGTCGCATCGCGCGTACCACGGATTTAGGTCGATACAACCTAGATTCACCACCCACAGCAGCGACGACAAATGCTGAATCACTGGAAAGCCGATAACATTCCCCGAGCCATGCTCGATGGAACAAATGGGAATCGAGTCAGGCCGCGGCGAAGGTGCACGCTTCATAAAAAAGAATTCGCCATTGATGCCGTTCGGATAGCGTTTCATCACCATCGCGCGATTCTGTAGATGCGGCAGCAACCACGGAGAAACGTCCAGATAATATTGCAGCAGGTCGCGTTTCGTCAGCCGCAGCCCAGGGAAGAAAACTTTTTGTAGATTGGTGAGAGTAACAACGCCGCCATCGACCGTCAGAGTGGCGCTCTCGCCGTCGACGGGTATCCGCGGCTCCAGGCTGTCCGTATCGGAACCGCGCGGTGAGGACTGCGCGCGGTTAGAGCGTGCCGGCTTTTGCCGCGTGGCCGTCTTTGGCTTCGATTTGGTTTTCACGCTGGTTAGATGTCGATTTTGTCGAGAGCGGTCTTTTTATTTCCAGAGTAGTGTAAGTGGTTTAATGCTGTCGTGCAGGTTGCCTTTTAGGAGGAGCCATCTTTAGCCCCCGCGTTCGCAGCTCTAAAAATGCGCTTTAGCTCGGAAACGCGAAATCTGAATGATTTGCGTGGTATTTAATGGAAATCGTGCGAACTGGTCGGTGCGTGCGTGATTGTAAGCGGCTCGATCCTCTGCGATTTTACCGACACCACGTTGTCCTGATTCTGCAATTGTCCTTCGATCAGCAAAAATTGCTGGTGCACCACCACAATGTGGCATTTCTCAAAAAGTTGCGGCGAAATAATGGCATTGGCGATGCCTGTCTCGTCTTCCATGCTCAAAAACACAAATCCCTTAGCGGTACCGGGCCGCTGGCGCGCAATCACTCCGCCCGCGATGCGCACGTGCATGCCATCCGGCAAACACGCTAATTCTGCTGCACAGCGAACGCCCATTTTTTGCAATTCAGCGCGATGATACGACATCGGGTGCGGCCCGACAGTCATTCCCGTGCCGCGATAATCCGCCACCAGTCTTTGTTCCGCGTTCATCGGAGCGAGCGGCGAACTTGCCGCACCGGAATCATCCAGAGACGAGTCTACGAACACATCTGCTCCGCTGTCATCACTCCGTTCATACAGTGGCCCACTCGAGCGGGCCGTTCGCTCCACCTGCCATAGCGCGCTCCGGCGGTGAAATGCACGTTGATTTCCAAGCTTGTTCAAAGCTCCAATTTCCGCCAGCACCGCCAACTCTTCTTTCTGAATCCGTGGGACGCTCCGCTTCAGATCATCCACCGACGTAAAAGAATGAATCCCGCGTTCGCGAACAATTTCGGCGCCAATATCCCCGCGCAGCCCTTTGACGTACCGCAGTCCGAGCCGCACGGCAAATTTCCCATCTATTTTTTCCAGGGTACAAAGCCAATCCGAACACGTGATGTCGATGGGCCGCACGCGCAAACCATGCCGTTGTGCATCAGTGACCAGCGAAGGCGGCTGGTAAAAACCCATCGGCTGATTATTGAGCATGGCCGCGGTAAATGCGGCGAGGTAATGACACTTCAAATAAGCACTGGCATACGCCAGCAGCGCAAAACTCGCCGCGTGCGATTCGGGAAACCCGTAAAGCGCAAACGAAGTAATCGAACGAATGATCGTTTCCTGCGTCTCGCCAATAATTCCATTTTTTTCCATGCCCCGCCGCAGTTTGTACTCCACTTCTCGCATGCGCTTTTCGGAGCGTTTGAAACCGAACGCGCGGCGCAGTTCTTCTGCCTCGCCGCCGCTGAAGCCCGCGGCAATCATGGCGATGCGCAGTAATTGCTCCTGAAAAAGCGGCACTCCTAAAGTGCGCGCCAACACCTGCTCCAGAGAAGGATGCAGGCAATTGGCCGGTTCACGCCCCTGCCGGCGCTTCAAATAAGGATTCACCATTTGTCCGACGATGGGTCCTGGTCGAATAATCGCCACCTGCACCACGATGTCGTAAAAGCATGTCGGCTTCAGGCGCGGTAAACACGCCATCTGCGCGCGGCTTTCGATTTGGAACATGCCCACGGTGTCCGCTTTTTGCAAAGTGCTGTAAACCAACTTGTCGTTGGCCGGCAGGCGGCTCAAATCCACTTCTTCGCCGTAATCGTCGCTAATAATTTTCAGCGAATCTTCCAGCACTGCCATCATGCCCAGCCCCAGCAAATCCACTTTGACGATGCCCATGTCCGCGCAATCGTCTTTGTCCCATTGCACCACTACACGACCTGGCATTGTCGCTGGCTCCAGCGGCACCACCGCATCGAGTTGCCCCTGGCACACCACCATGCCGCCGGAATGTTGTCCCAGATGGCGCGGCAAATCCTGAAACCGTAAACACAGCTCACAGAATTTACGAATCTGCGGATGTTGCAGATCGAGCCCGGCATCCTGAAACTGCCGCTCCAGCGTGTCGTTAGCATCCTTGTATTCCCACGCGCCCACCAGTGAGGTCAGCCGGTTCAATACTTCCACATCAAAAGCAAACGCCTTTCCGATTTCGCGCGCGGCGGAACGGCCGCGATACGTGACCACATTCGCGGTCATCGCCGCACCCAGTTTTCCGTAACGCTCGTAAACATATTGAATAGCGCGCTCGCGTTGGTCCCCGCTGGGCAGATCAAGATCGATATCCGGCCATTCTCCGCGCTCCTCGGATAAAAACCTTTCGAACAGCAGCTCCATCCCCACTGGATCGACCGCGGTAATGCCCAACGCATAGCAAACCGCGCTGTTTGCCGCCGAGCCGCGCCCCTGCACCAAAATATTTTGTCGCGCGCAAAAACGGATAATGTCCCAGACAATCAGAAAATATCCTGCCAGATCAAGCCTTTCGATGACATCCAGTTCGTGTGCAATCTGCTTGCGCGCGCGTTCGTTGTCCTCACCGTAGCGCGAAAGCAAGCCGTCGTAAGTGCGGTCCCGCAGAAACTGCATTTGCGAGCGGCCGTCGGGAACGGGATAAATCGGAAATTGGTAGCCCAGATCATTCAACGTAAATTGCAAGCGCGAAGCCAGGACCTGCGTATTCGCAATCGCTTCCGGAAGGTCGGCGAACAATTTCTGCATCTCTGCCGTAGATTTCAGATGGCGCTCCGCATTGCGCGCCAGCAAACGCCCCGCGGTTGCCAGCATGCGGTGGTGGCGTACGCACGAAAATACGTCGAGCACTTCACGCTGCTCTGGCAACGCGTAACAAACGCCGTTCGTCGCTAAAATGGGCAGATTTAATTTATGTGCGATCTCCAACGCGCGCTGGTTGCGCACCTCTTCGTCACGGCAATAATGACGTTGCAATTCCACATACACATTTCTTGATCCAAATATTTCGCCCAACTGCTGAACACACTTGGTGGCGGCGTCCATTCCGCCGGAGGCCATCGCATGCGCCAGCGGACCTTCCTCTCCACCTGTAAGACAAATCAATCCGCTCGCGCCATTTTCCAGTTCTTCACGCGAAATCTGCCCTTCCCCTTTTTGGGCGCGCAATTTCATACGCGTGATCAGCCGGCAGATATTTTGATAACCCTGCCGTGACTCCACCAGCAACGGATAGCGCCAGCCCTCTTCTGAAGTGACTTCCGCTCCGATCAACGCGCGTACATTTATTTTCTTAGCCGCCAGGTAAAAACGCGGCGCGCCATACATGCCATCACGATCGAGCACCGCCATGGCTTCCATCTCGCGCTCGGCGCACACGCTGGCCAATTCTTCCGGCAAGGATGCCCCCGCGAGAAAGCTGAACGCGGACCGCACATGCAATTCGGTGTACATCAGTCGTAGCTGCCTCGCAGAAACCAGCCTTGCTGGCGCGCATCGTAATAAATGAGATAGAGACCGCGCGAATTTACAGACTTCGCAGAATGAAAAGAATTGGCAGCTCGTTTTGATGTTTGGCTGCTCGTAGAAAACCGGACCTCCACATCCCATTCCGCTTGATCCCACGGCTCCTGCCACCAATCTCCCGAAGTTCGCCAAGGCCCGGCTACCGCCACAACCTCGCCGCGCAAACCATTGAAAAATAATCGTGCCGGCAAACCATCGCGTAATTCCACCCGTGCAGGGACGTCCGGACGAAAAAACCGAAAGCCATTGGCAGGCTTTTCGGCGCCTGCAATATCCGCGCGTGTCTTTTTGCCTGCCGATTCGAAAGGTGATGTGTTCAGCTTTTTCTTGCGCCCGCCCGCTGCGGCTGCCTGCGCCAGGCGAAACCGCTCCATGCGAATCGCGTCCGGCCGGTGTGTATCCATCAGTTGCGGCGAGCCGACATTCGCTTCGCCCACCAGATTCGCCAGCCGCGCCATGGTCAACTCCAGTTTTTCTGGCTCCGGTGAAGCGGGTAGAAATAATCCGCGCTGTGTGGTGCGCGGCCGGTCTGGTTCGGCGGACATGGTGATTTTTGTGATGGCCGCAGACGGCGGATCGGCCTGCAAACGCAATCGCACCAGTTTCAAAAGCAGCTTGGCATCCCGCATGGGCACGGGCAGCGTCAGAATCTTCTCAAATTTGCGCGGAACCAGCTTTTGCTGACCGGAACGCGCGGAGCGTTGCAGGTCTTTTTCAAATGATCGCTCCAAATCGAATTCCATGCCAATCGCGCGCGCCGACAGCGAACGAGCCGCCAACCGCGCGCACAATTGGTCGAGCAACCGGCCAAGCAAAAAGCTGAGCGATTCCAACTCCTCGACAGAATCGTCCAACTCCATCTCTTCCTGAAAAGAAACGGATGGTTTGGCCAGCACCAGTGAACGTTCGAACGCGCCACGCGCCAGGGTGTGCAGGCGCACGCCTTCCTGCCCCAGACGCTCGGAAAGCTGAATCACCGGCAATGCGGCAAGCGCGCCGCATGTTTCCACGCCCCAGCGTGCCAATGTTTCCAGAATTTCAAACGATGGTAGTAGCCGGTGAACAGGCAACCCACTCAAACTTTTTGCTTCTTCTCCCGGCTCGATCAATGTCACGCCGGGAAAACCACGCGCCGCCAAAACAGCCACTTCGATACTCGTTGCCGCTACTGCTACACGCGCGTTTAACCCCAGTCCGGTACTGCGCGTCGCAAGCTCATGCGCAATTTTTTCGTCGGGGCCAAACAAAACGCCCAGCCCGGCAAGATCGACTACGACGGTGTCCGGCGCGGTATCTTCCACCCGCGGCGAAACCGACCAGCCTAGGTCCAGCAAAGCTTCATGCGCTGTTTTTTCCTGTGCCGCTGAGCGATGACGAATTTCCACCGCGGTAAATTGGGCCGCCTGCGATTTTGCCATCCCTAATTCGATGCCGATTTGCAACGCCGCCGGGTTGGTGGCCACCACGCTCCACAGTGGCGGCGTACCGTCTACAATCGCAACCGCTCGCCCGCGTAACGTAGGCTCGCTGCGCACGATGGCTTGCACAATAAAATCCGGAATATGAATGGCGGCAAAAGACATGGACGATTCGATCTCGCGTTGAAAATAACATTCAGCAAATTAGTTTGCGGCTCCTTCATTTCAGTTTGGCTTCAACGGGCATAGCGTGCAGATAGCTCCAAATGGATTGCGCTGCAAAACTTTGCGAATGGTTGCGATCTTGATGGTGACGACCCGAATCTTTACCTGCTGAATGTGTCGCGATGGAAATCGGTCTATTACACGCTGGTGGAAAATTGATTGACTGAATGCGCGTATGCAGCATTTCCGCTTCAACATCCGAGCCATCCAGCAAACATGCATGCGCGCAGGCATTCGGATGTTCATAAAGATTTTTCACAATCTCTGTGCGCCCGTCTCCAACGATGCTGCGAGCCGTCACCGACCACTGCGTCGATTCGCTCTTCATCTGCACCACCAGCGAGGCACATGTTTTGGCGTTCGACTCCTGCTCCATCAGCAATAAAACCGTGGACGTATCTTCCACTGCGCGCCGAAAACGAAACCACGCATTCAGCGGCACATGGCGCACGGTTTCCGGCGCGATATCGCTGAGGTCCAGCGCAATAAATCCAAAGCCGCCGCCTTGTATCAAAAGATCGGCGGCCCGCAAAGACTGGTCGAGCCCCCGGCAACGCACCCACAATAATTGCTGC
>Ga0182024_10008299_pt1 | contig 21985 bp, 25 predicted proteins | sample P32metaG_FD_120480 | JGI IMG/M metagenome (GOLD analysis project Ga0182024, IMG submission 120480) | Permafrost microbial communities from Stordalen Mire, Sweden - P3-2 metaG (Illumina Assembly) | ecosystem: Environmental > Terrestrial > Soil > Wetlands > Permafrost | place: Sweden: Stordalen...
ATCTCGCCGCTGATTCGAAACGACTTGCCAACGCCGGGTACTGCACGCACCGTAAATAACTTCCCAATTTGAGCGAACTATTTTCCGTTGAGTGCGTATGCAGCGCGTTGGGCAATACATTCGGGCTGGAAGCGGTCGTGCTGAGTGTGCGGGATGCGATAGCGAGCGATGCGTTCAACTGGCCTGTGGGCGGCCCAGGGCTATAGCTTTCGCATCACCACCAACAACCCTAACAAACCCCCTAGTCCTGTCAGCGTGAGCGCCGCGGAGCCGGGTTCCGGCGTTGCTACCACCGCAAATTCATCCCAGGCGTAGACCGACGGGACCGCTTGTTGGGCGGACAAAAAAATCGCGGTCGGCACGGCCCCCAACAACCACACGCCCCCCATCGACTCTGCGCCATAATCCGTTTCCACACCAGCGTCGGCCCCAACCGCCCCGATGTCGGTACCGGCGGAATCAGCGACTCCGGATGCTCCGGCCGCAGTTAAATCCAATACGATGGCCTCGTTTACTTCCCCCGCATCGGCGGGCGATGCGGCGAACGTGGTGTCGATCGCCGTTCCCCAAGTTACATTATAGGTGGTACCAGCGACGGTGATCCCGTTAATCCCGGTTACATTTCCACCGGTTGTGACGATCATATCGGCGCGCGCTGCTGTGCTGCCCAAGGCCGTGAATAGTAATACGACGGGTATCATCCACAAAGATTTTCGCATTTTCCAAATCCTCCTCGTCGTGCCGGGGACGTAGGTAGACTACCCCGAACCTGTTTTGACGTGCACGTTCGTGGCCGATGTCATTGATTGAAAACACAAGGGTTGTCGCCAAGCCGGGCCGAGTATGTGCAACGGATTTGATAACTGTGGCAAAGCCGCAGTCAAGAAGACGGTAGCTGCCTCGGGTGGGGGACGGCATCGAGCGGCGATTATTTCTTTTTTAGTCTCTTAGTCCCGCGCTTCGTTGCTTCGTCTGGCGCAGGAGTGACGGGTTCTTTTTCTTCTTCAGCCCGCATTACCCGCAGATTTTTGAACTCAGGCGGAAGGTCTTCAACGGGGATAACGCGGAGCCCATGGAATTCCGGGGCGATATCATTTTGCTTAGTCATAAGTTCTCTTTTCAGGGAATGGGTAACGATGAAACTGGTTACGAGGGATTGGAAAAACTCACTCGGAGATTTGTGATTATGACTTCTTGGTTGGCCACGAAATCGGGAATCGTCTCGTTGCTATAAACGTTGGCGTTTCCGTTCGATGCTATCGCTCTACTGTTTGCGCCGAAGCGGTCGCCCGTCCAAGCGTTGCTCGCCTGCGGCAGGAAAACTGCAACGCACGCCGCCCATTTAACGTTTTCGCCAGGGATTGTCCCACCGTACGTATAAGTCCCGGGCAATGAAACAATCTGGTCGGCAAGAAACACATTTTTACTAGCGTTTTGCTCGTCGGAGAATCCCCCGGACGGCACATCCGTACGATTGCTGGCGGTGTCGTTGGCCACGGCTCCGATGAGCAGCGCATAGGGAGCCTGGATTGTGACCGGGACACTATACGTTGTGTTATAAGCCGAGGCGGAATTCGTCTGGGACAGTGCAGATGCTTGAACGCCAGAGTATTCCGCGATTACCATTTGGCTTTCCGACTTGGTTACGGCCACCGTGTTCGCCCCTACGGCGCAATTCGCGGCGAACCATATTTCAGTTGCCGATGTTCCCGCTGTCGTTATCTGCGAAACCGCCCGAGTCCAAAGGTTTTTATTCGAATCGGTGACGACAGATGCTCCACTGACATTTCCGCGGAACGCGGCGACTAGAAGATTGCCGGACGTGTTGGGAGATGGAAAGGCACATGATGCCGCCGCGGCATTGGCGAATTGAATAGACTGGATGAGCGGGTTGTTAGCCGTGACCGACGCCGAAGATGCGCCGTTATCCACGACGGAGTAATTTCCCTGAGAGGAGGAAACCTTTAGCGGTTGAGCCGCGGGAGCAAATTGCTCAGCGGCGGTGAAATTGATAGGAGGCACGTTGCCTGCCGAAACCGTGACACTTTGACTCGTCGGGCTGAAACCGTAGCCTGCTAGTCCTGGTGTAATCGTGTAACTGCCCAGCGGCAATGCAGCCAGGCTGTAATTTCCGCTGCTATTGGCAGTCGCTGAACCACTCGCAGTCCCGGTATATGAAACCGTGGCGTTTGGCACACCCGCACTGCCCGATACCGAATATGTCGCGTTCACATAGACGTTCAGCAACTCGGTTCCATAGGCCACCGAGGCTCCCGATATTCCGTGCGCGTTTGTCGGCGTAGTACCGAACGTACACGGGTTGTTCATGGCGTTGCCGGTGCAAAATTCCTCTTGCACAGCGAGTGCTACTTGCACGCCGTTGACGAGTGCCGCCCCTGCGGCGTCTAGACTCCAGCCCATTTCTCCGACGACGGGCGGTTGAGTATATGGGTTCGTGGCGCTTTTGCTTCCCTTGTTGAAGGTGCTTCCATCGGTCGTGGTTGCAACAGCGCAGGTAATCGCGAACAGGCCATATAGATTGGTTGCGCCGCCGAGGGTGATATTTCCGTTTACGACCAGACCATAATCGGGTGGGAATGTTATGGGATAACAACCGAGGGAACCGTTTTCCCCAGCGATGTCGGTGTTTGCGGTATCACCGCCCGGGGAGATGCTCTCGACTTCGTAAGCGACGATGCCCACAACGCAGTTGGCTGACGCCGATAGCGGCGTGAAAGTGAAAGTCACGGTGTCGCTGCCACCGGTAATGTCGCCCGCGTTTAGCTGCATGTAAATTCCGCAGAAGAGAGTTGTGCCGTGGGTCTGATCGCCCCAGATTGCCACGGTGCTGCCGATGGGTGCCAAACTGTTACTGAGCGTGTCGGTCACGGAAGCATATCCCGGCGCGGTGCCGGTAGTCCCGTATGAGTCCGCAGCAATCGCGGCGCCGGTATCGACAGCCATCACAGCGACAATCAAGCCAGAGGTGGCCTGGATTGGGTTGGTAAACGTCACGCTGGCGGTATCACTGCCAGTCGTATTTATCTGGGAGACTTTTTGGAGAATTTGCGCCAACGGCACGGGCGTAGCGGTGAAGGTGTAATTGAGATTCTGAGTGACTCCGGGGTAGTAGTAAGAGCTTGGGCTGAACGTGTAAGGCGGGAGAGCCAGGCTCGGCGTGATTGTGTAATCTCCGCCGGATGTCAGCACACCGACAGCGCTGAAATTCCCAAGAGAGTCGGCGACGGTGCTGCCCGATGTCGTTCCAGACCAAGCGACTGTTGCTCCTGCGACCCCTGCATTTCCTGATAGGTTATATGCCATGATTGCTCTTTCTTATTGCTTTGCCGCTTTGCGGTCAAAGTTGCGGATGGTGTTGATAACTCGAAAGTCGGCGGGCACTTTGACTCTTGAAAACATCAAAGCATCGCAGACCTGAATCTTTTTTGTTCTTACCCACACTGTGCTTCAATAGCGTCAGACGACGATGGGGCATATTTGACGAAATGGAGCAGAGAAGAACTCGGGCATGGAGCTATCCCTCTTGGCGGAACCTGCTCATGGCTCTGCCGTGGACCTTGGGCCTAATCTTGTGTATTCACGACTGGAAAACCGATGACGCGATTGCCAAGCGGCAACAAACAACACAGGGAGTCATTACTGCACACGACGCCGCGAATCACAATCAGTACGGATACATCTTCTATGTGAACGGCAGGTCTTATACAGGGGGGCAAAGTCCCCGAGCCAACGAATTTCAGGTCGCCAAGCAAGTGCTCGTCTACTACGACCCCATTGACCCTTCCAAGAACGCGCTCACCGACTTTGGCGACTTGAGTGTCCGAAGCCTAGGTCCGGTTCCATTGTTGATGTTTGGAATCGGGGCCGTAGCGTTGTTCATCTTCCTTAAGCGGCGCAAGCGGGTCGATTCGAGGACGGTTTGAGACTCGGGCGATTTTGAGTCGTTTGAAACCCTCGAAAACGCATCTATGGGCTATTACACGGTTTTGCGCATACTACGAAAACACCCCTCAAAACCCTAATGAAAACGCGGGTCGCAGAAGGCGCTGCACAGTTATCCGTATCAAGTGGGACGTTCTGCCGTCCTGTTTGGCTGCTGAACCGCAGAGTGAGCCCTATTCCAGCGAAGTTTACACTTTGGCGTGTGAAACTCTTGGTCAACACGCTTTGCTAGGAACCTTGCCCCGCAGTATTTGCAGGCTTTGAAGTGACGCGGAACCGTCCGCTTCTGCTTGGTTCTGGCGGCGTCTGTGTTCCACATTGTACGGACATCATCAAGCGGCAACTTCTCTTCGTCGGCGTTCAGTGCGGCGCCGAGCGTCGTCAAGTCTATACAGCTTCTTGTTGGAATCCATTTCGACTTACTTCGCCTTAGAAGATAGATAAACTTCACGGCCATCTTGCGGCAGGACTCCGCAGTTTGTTTTGGTGCGATGTGCGCCGCTTCCATCAAACGGGTCACTATGTCTTCCGTCCAGTTTGATTTGTCGGACAGTGTTCGGAATACAAAGTCGTCCTTTTCGTTATCGTCGGGGATATTCTGGGATTGAATCCACTCGTTCCATGTTGGCGTTCCCTGCGCGTCAGCATAGGCATCGAGCAGGTCTTGGCGGTTGCGGTAGACATCACGCTCATTCGGGCACACTACGGAGACTGCGGTATCCATTTGCTTTTTCCTTTTCTGGTTTATTTGTGTTGCAGGGAAACTGAAAAAATATTTTATCTGTCTTGGTCAGGAGCAACGGCTAGGGCGCCGAACCGCTCCCGGGTAGGAACCAAAAGGGATTGGCGGCACGGCTCAGCCGATCGGACGCCTCCGGTACCTTACGCCTTAGCGCGATGCTCGAACACCGCGGCGCACCGGTGGAAACTAACTATTGCCCGCGGTATGCCGTGCCCGCGGCGGTACTGGATTCGAGAACGGGCGCCGGTAGGTATTCAGGCATAGGCGAACAAAAGGAGTTAGTTAACATTCTGGCTAGTATAGGACACTGCGCTGGCATGTCCTACAGAATCAATAGCTTTGTCTCGCAAAAACCGTTATGGCGCGCTGTAGTGGACGTTTCCCTATCCGCAAGTCGTTGATTCTAGGTAAGCGGTAGGTAAGCGGGCGAATAGACGGCGAAAGTCAAGGTAAGGGTGCTCCGCGGTAATCCCAGCGGAGTGCCAAACACCGCTGACGTTCAACGCTAGGCTGGTGTGTGGTCAATATGGCGTCGTTTCGCCACTACTGCACCGGTGAGTGCCATAAACCACAACTTTTCCACATGGCGTCTCGCAGTGTGGGACGAAAAGAGACAACTTCGACTCAAGTGGACGCCCTTTTACGTCGTCCTGGCCGCTGAACAAGGACACAAAACAAAACCTTGACCCATGTTCTTTGCATAACTGGTGTGTTTTCAACGCCGCGGCACGAACACGGCGCTGCGCTCTGAGAATCGCTAGGTTGAGACCGTTTAGTCTCCAGGTTGCTTCCTCGGTCGCCGAGATGGTTTGCACGATCCATCCAACGCCATGATGCGGTCCCGAATCCGTTCTCTAGTTTTGAGGTCTATGAACGGGTCGTCCAGGTCCGTCTGCATCGAGTCAATCAATCGCCGAACTTGCGTCAACGTCATGCCTCGCCGCCGCCCTAAATAAACACGCTTCGGCTCCGCTGCCGCTTTGTTCGCCGCTGCCCAATCAAAGGGCTCGTGGCTGTTTCTCATAACGACGCTTCCTGCCAACCTGTCGAGCTTAACGATGTGCCAACTTCCTTCAGCGTATTGTGCCGCTGATTGCGGTTTTGAACTGACTTGGTTGCCCATCGAAGATTGCCGCGCTGATAGCCTTTGTCGTTATCAATCCTGTCCAGAGACAGAAGCGGTGAGGGCCGCAGACCTACTTCTTTGATGAAATTTTGGAAGCCGTTCTCGCCGCGGAAGTCTTCAGCAACCTGAATGCCGCGTCCACCATACCAGCGGTAACCAGCGGAGTTTGGGTTTGTGCAGCGTCGGATTGCTCCTCGCAAGGCGCAATACTCGGGAGTTTGTGACGCGCCGTGAATGAAGTGCGGGTTGTTCGCTCCGCGCCGTTCGCGCAAGCAGCCGCAACTTTCGGAGAGTCCTCGTCGCAATGAACCGCCACTGACAGTCGTCTCTTGACCACAATCGCACCTACAAATCCAGTACGCGCCATCTGTCCCCCATTCATTCCTTGGAGCCACGCCTAGCACTAGCCAGCGTTCGAAACGCACACCCGTGATATCTACAAAATTTGCCATTTTGAATCTCGCTTTCTTGAGTTGCGTTACTGAGTTGCTTCTAAGAAGACTTGATTACTGCGGTGTTTCCCTTCGCCAAGCCAAGAATGGCAGGTCCGGCGGTCACCAGAGCATCTCGTGTTTGCCGCCGCTGTGGCCTACCCTCCCGACATATGGATTTCGCCCAGAAACGGATTCGGCGCTCGAATTGAACCTGCTCCCGTAGCGAGAGGTCTTCCGACGACAACCTCTCTACGTCGTAGCAAATCGCCCGAATCAGCCATAGGTTGGTGAGCCCTCGCTGCGAGCTGGGCGTTGCAACTGCTGGTCGTCTTGTATGTTTGTGACCGGTCTTCATATTCTCCTCTTTCGTTGTCCGCCGAGCGGAGTCTGCCTTTACTGCTTGTGCCGTTTGCTGCAAATCACGTGTCACGTCTCCATCTGCGACCTTGCGATGTTCTTTTTGGCACCAAAAGAAGGTCGCATGCGATGTTCATGTGTATGATAATAAACAACATATATTACAAACGTATGCCCGCGAGAGGCAAGATTGCAGGTTGCGATGTTCTTGCGATGTTCATTTGTATGAAAACACTGGACTTAAAAAAGAAGGTCGCAAGGTCGCAAGAATTGTATGGGTGGTAGGAATCTGCGATGTTCTTTTCGCTTCCTGCCTCACAGCAGGTTGATTTGTTCGCGCAGCGGACTCTGGTCGCCGCACCTCGGGGAATATAGCCTGTCCCTGAGCGCGAGGAAGTCTTCCTTTGACTTCGCCCAATACCATCGCTCATTTACCTTCTCCGTCAGGTACCCCAACCGGCTATGCGCCCGTTTCATCTTGTCGGAGCTGATGCCTACCTCCTCACCGGCCTGGTAGATATCCTTGGCAAGCGCGGCGCCGTCCTTCAGTCGTTCCGTAAGCAGGTCCTCGGCCTTGGCACTGCGCTTGTTCTTCGGGTCGCTGGCATCCTGCAAAACCTCGTCGCAGGTATGGTCAGTAACGCCGTCCCAAACTAACAGGGGCACTCCATCAGGGTCGGCGGGCCTACCGTCCTTGAAATCGAACGGATGGCTCACAATCCGATAGGCTAAGGTCTTCGTACCGCCTGAACTGGAGAGGTTGCCTTTTCCTTTCATCATAAGGTACCTGGTGGGGTCTTCAGGCGACTTGCAGAACATCCATGTTGCCCGCGGTGCTGATACCATCGTCTTGGCACCAGAGGTCTTGTTAATGGAAGTAGCGTTTTGATTCTTGTTCCAGTGATTGACGAACAACCAGGCAACTCCCAACCGCTTCGCAAACGACTTCATCTTGGAGTAAATCGGACGGACTTCCTTATCCTTGTTCGGGTCGGCGTCACCGAGGAAAGCAATCACCGGGTCAGGGATAATCAAAACGATATCCGGGTTTGTCTTGACCTGTGCCTCCAGTAGCGGGAGGTCGCGGTCTAAACATACAATTCCTTCCTCGGCAGTCCCTGTAGTATTTTCACTAATCTGGACGAAGTGAATACGACTCATATCCGCGCCAGCGACAATCAATCGAGGCACGATTGTATCGGCCATGTCGTCTTCGCTCGAAAGAAATAGGACATCTTTGCAGCCGCCCAACTCATTCCTACAGTCTGGAAAGTCTCGATGGGTTGTTATTCTCGCGGCGAAATCCGCAGTGGTCATCCCCTTGCCGACATCAGGCTCACCAGAGAAGACATTCAGTTTCGCAGCCAGAATACGCCCACGCCATAACCACTCCACTCGCTCGGGTTTGACAGAACTTCCCGATATGAAAGACAACGTGCGGGGAGCTACAGCCACATTGTTCGGGTTCATGACTGCCGCAGGCAACACAACAATCGCAGACGCAGGATTCGCGGAAGTCTGCGAAGCAGGCTGCAAAAATGTATCGCTAGCCCAAAAATCGTCCTCCGTTGAGTCCTCCGTTGAGTCAGCAACAACCGGCACGGTGTTTTGAGGTTCCGCAAACTTTGACTCTAGCGAAGGCGTCAAAGCGAACACCAACCGCACGCCCGCCGCCTTATCCATCCACGCCCGCAGTTCCTTCCACTGGCGGATGTTCAAACAGTGACTGTGCTGGCACGCGTAGATGCGTTTTCCGTCCGAATACAGAATAACGGCGGATGATGTGTCGTTTTCAGTTGTGTTTGTTGGTGAGTGGTCTGAGTACCACGGGCATTGGACAATCCACTTGACGGAGCCCGCCACAGGCCCTGCGCTTCTGTCTGGTGTCTTGTAGTCGGGTGATGTAATGCCCGCGATTTTGAACGCCGCCTCGATATACTTCGCAAGCGACTCCAACTCAGCGGGACAGACCGCAGCACCCTTCTTGACCGGCGCCGCTTCGTTCTGCACTGGTGATACTGCGAGCGGAACATCATTGACGACTTCGTATCGCCGCTTGGTGTCGGGGTGGATTGAGCCAGCGGCCATAACATACATACCACGACCGCGAACTTCTCCCTTACGGTCGGCGTGATTCTGTGTCTTGCATGAGCCAGTGAAATAAATCTGCAAGCCGCCAATGCCGTTGACTTCTTCGCGCCCTGTCTTGACCGTGAAACTCGCAGGCAAGTTATCAAAGGGCTCGCTTCCGTCAAAGTCGTAGACGACCAGACCTGATGGTCCTAGTGCAATAGCGGGATTGAAATTCGGGTTCACTGCCCACCATTCACGAACTTTGTCCTCGCTATTCGAGGCGTCGTTCACGCCGTGTGGCACAAGACTGCCAGCGGGAGTTTTTGTCTTTGGTTTGCATGGAAAAACAAACCAACCACGTCGGATACAATCGAGCGCGTATTCCAACATTGTTTTTGGTTGCTGTTGTTCCGCGGTCATGCTCGCTGGCGGAGCTATCCACGGGGGAATGATGGCTGCTGGGACGCCGATAGTTTGCGCGCTCATTGGACTCCGCCATCGGTATCGAGTGACGCCGCTGGAGTCGGTTCCGGTTCTTTGCTCACAAGCGGAGTGACATTGCCCGCGATATACGCGCCCTTTTCAGGGCTCCGCGTATTCGGTTTGAGAATGTAACTGACCTTCATGAGTTTTCGGACGTGCCAGCGTATCTGTTTCGGGAGATTGATTTCACCGGTCGGAAAGAAAACCTCTTGACCGCCAGTTTCTGGAATAATGAAACCATAGCCGCGGAGCCTGTCGTGAAATAGGACAGTTCCGTATAAAATTGCTTCAGTGGACATGATATTTCCTGGTGTTGGATTTCGCTTCAGACTTCTCGCACGATGAAACGTTGAACTCACAAGGCGACGTGCTCCGCCAGCGAGCTACTTCAATTGGTTCGTTACGTGATTCGCCAAATGCTTGGCAACATCGAGGTGCATACCACTGCGCCCGAAGCTACAGAGGGTCGATTGTGGTGCTAGAAGTTCATCTAACGCGAGGATTAGATTTCCGAGCACCTCGGGGCTCGCCCACATTTTGCCTGCGACCTGGAATATCCAGTCGAGTGTTTCAGCGGCGGTGCGGCACGTCTCCAAATCAACTGCGTAGTATCCGATATCAAGCGTCAAATTGTCGGGACAATACTTCCATGTGTTGTTATTCATAAACTGTTCTTTCATTCCGAGGTTCAAACCCGACTTTGATCGTGCTAGCAGGGTGATTGGTTTTGTTACGCGAGAACGGAAGGCGCCGCGGAGGGCTCGGTACGGAGGAAACCCACGAGATCGTAGAAATTTGGTGACTACTTGTAAAAAGTGCGCTTGATATCTTCTGGTTGATCTTTAATGCTCTGCCCGAGATCGGATACGTTGGGGCTCATTAAAGTTCCTCTCGATTCGGTGCGCTTGGATTGTCGAGTGCGGCTGAAAAGTCGCTCGCATCTCTAACGAAGCGTGCGAACCAATCCATCCTGTGCTCTTTCGCAGGCGGAAAAACGACGTTATACGCGCAACCTCTCGCGGTCCTTGAATGAAGTTTCACGTAACCCAGCTTCTCAAGATGCTTTACGGTTGCCATCGTTCGTGGCTCGTACGGTTTCATAAAGCAGACCGGCATATCTGGGTCCGGTAGCCAATCGTCGCCGCCCATAGTCCTGCCTTCTATACCCTCCATCGTGACGTTGCTTGCGCTCATCTTGACGAGCATCACATCTTTCAGAAGACTGAACATCTCTCCTGGGTCTTCGCCCCTGGCGAGGTATATTGCCATCTCACCCACTGCGTTATTTTCGTACACTTCCTTTGGTAGTCTTGGCTTCTCATCAGCGGTAACTGGTGTCGCGTTTTCGTACATCGTTTCTCCTTTGGAATTACTTTGCGATGGGTTCCGCAATCGCAGTGCTGTTCAAATTCTCAATGCAGGTCGAAATTTTCGCGAAGAATGCGCCTGCCCGCGATTGTTCCGCAGCCGAGCCGCACTGCGCGGCCACCGATGTAACGCCGTTGCGAGAGTCGCAAATTATGTGGACTTCAACCGTTTCGATTTCAGCCATCTGGTATCCTCTCTGGTCCGTGCCCTGGCGCGGTAACCCGCTTGCCGCCGAATTCGCGGAAGCCGCTGTTGTGATGTGCATCAAGTTCTTCGAGATCGTGACCGCCGCCAACAAACGTCAAATTCTTGCCCGCGGGCACGTATGGGTCTGCCCCCGGCACAAAGTTCGGGCGCGATCCGTACTCCATCAGCGTGGTTGCCCGCGATTGATCCAAATTCCAGTTGCGTAGCTCCACGTTCCAAGTCCGGGCGACGGACTGGCGGGCTGGGATTGGCGTGACCCAGTGCTTGCGGTTGTATCCACAGATCGAACAGCCGCAACCGGGTCGAAGAACGCGAAGATCGTGGTGCAATCTACGGGGGCTCGGCGCTAGCGCTTTCTGCCGAGGGCGCTGCCAACGGGGTTTTGCTACGTGGCGATTTGCTGCTTGCTCACCATAAGGTGCTGGTTCGGCTACGGGCGCCGCGGACACGGCGTTCTGGTGTTGTTTCGCCCCCCGGCGGCCCGGTGCGCATCGTTCGCAGGAGAGGCTACGACCGCTGATGACGATATCCGCGCGGCGCAGGACCGGTTCGGCGCCTTCGCATGAGCACTGGACCCGCAAAGCGCGGCGACCCTTGATAACCCCCAGATCGGCGATAATTGTCCACCTGGACCCCTCCGGCAGCGCTGGCAGGCCGGGCGTCACCGGTGGGGCGGGCAGTGGTCTGTTGGCGCCGAGTTGGGTGGTCTCATTCATTCCATGCCCGCAGACCGCGGCTACCTTGTGTCCTTCTTCCCCCGCTGTGCGGGTTGTTGCGGCTGATGTCCGTGCCGCTGCGGCCTGACGTTCGAACTACGTCCCAGCAAACTCACCCTTGTACTTCTTCACGCTTTCCTCGATTTCGTCTTCTTCGCCGTGGTCCACCACGTTGTGGCCCGCCTCGTCCCACGTTCTCTCAACAAGGACGATTGGAGGCGTCAATTCGTATGGGAAAGAGTCGTATATGCGTCTGCCTTTGCCCGAAAACAATTCACGTGGACCCTTGCCAGTGCCAACGCCTGCCGACGCCGCTTGGGAGTCATATATGGACACTTTGCGCTTGTAGGTCTTCCGTGTGTGGGCTGTCGCCCATTCCCGAGCCAATTCCTCGTCCAGCATTCCATTTAGGTTTCGCATTGTTCTCCTCACTGTGCCGCGGGAAATAACGGCTCTTATTACTTTTGGGATTTCAAATCAGTGCGAGGACTTCAGTTTCGAGGAGGGGCTCAGCCTTTACGCTGCGATTGAGGTGCTGCGACGGCTTTTTGGGCGACTGGAGAACTCTTAACCCAGAAACATCGGGTTCTTCGCCTTTACGGAAGAGAGTCTACCACACGCCGCCGTGAAAGTCAAGAAAATTCTTGACACTGCGCACGGTTTGGTGATAGGCCCTCTCGTTTCCCCGCGGGAAATTATTTCCCTCGATTGCGGCAGCGGAACCTTCAGGCAATGTTGCCTTACCCTGCTTGGTGTGCAGAACCCCACTAAGCATTCTTGCGAGTGACTCTACTGGCTGATATATTTGCGCCACGATGAGTACCCCGGCACAAGTTCCGCACAACGCAGAAGACGGCAAATCCGACTTGGTGCAGAGCATAAGCAAGAACCTAGGTGCTATTTTCAGGCATCTATTCCCCGGAATACTCATCATGGGTGCGGCTGCGGTAGCCCATCCGTCTTGGTTTCTAGGTGTCGTGGATTTTCACTCATGGCAGCACATCATAGTTGCCGCCGTGGTTGCCCTGTCGGCAGGCAACATTTGGTTCGCCATCAACCGCTACGGAATTCACCAACTTGTGGACTGGTTGATGTATTTGGGCAAATTGCAAGGCCCGGCACGAAGTGATTCTTGGCTTGGATACACTGAGGACTTGGGGGCCTACGTCGCGAAGTCGCTGTGTACGGAGTCGATTTCCTCGCGGGGCCGACAGCATGTGACGTTCCGTGCATCTTCTGTCCTTCTCCTCTATATCGTCGCCGAAGTTGGATGGGTTGCCGCATGCTGGCATGAGCCGACAAAGCTGTTTGCGGCGCACCATTGCTGCATTCTTTTATTGTCGGCTCTCATATTTGTAGTAGCGATTTGGCAAGATGCGCTTACGCGACGGATTGACTATCACGTGATCCACTTCAAAAGTACCACTGTGCCCTAAGCTTGCCCCGCTTTTTATGGGTGCGCTTGGATGTAACCGCACACGTCTTTGACGAGGTTGGAAACTTTGACCCTTGCATGCGACACATAAACTACGTCGCCGTTCTTCTTGTAAAGCGTCGAACTCCCCTTGTTGGGCCGAAGGATATAATCCGCCGCGTCTTTATCGCTGGTCACCGTCACAGCGGGGCAACGCTTGATAAATCCGTCGGTCGCCTCCAACGAGATATTCCTCCCAACGACCGAAGCGCTTCCGTATGTGCTGCCGTTTGTGGTTTGAGACGAACCAACCGCGCCAGTGATGATGTAGTCTGCGATAAAAAGTCTCTTGGTGGGCGGGGTTGGTGGCGGCTGGGTTTGCTTAGTAGGTTCGGTGGGGTTTTGAGAGGCAGCAGGTGACTGCGCTAACAGTGATACTGAGAAGAACAGCGATAACACCAACGATGTCGATTTCATCGGTCGTCTCCAGCGCCACGGTCTTTTGCCTCCGAGGCGTTCGTGTACGGCTCACCTTGCGACGTGAAGTATAATCCCGCAATCGCCGTGCGAAGCGAAGAAGCGCTGAGCCCCCAGTGCGCCCACTTCCAGCGAATCAACCGATTCTATCGCTTTTGTGGCTTCCTAGAATCAACAAGTTGCGTCTTATCAACACGGGTGCCAGTTTCGAATTCCAGTCAGCACGCTGCGTCCTCTGCGCACGTAAAGTCTGCGCACACCAAAGCTCTGATACGCTTGGAAGATTTCGATCAGCATACCAAACCGGGCGCAAGCTGGGCAAAAATCGGTTCGGAGTGGAGTTAGGACGTCTCGTGGTGAGAACGGGCGGCCCTCAACGTAATTCTTCAGACGCTTGTTGCCGGCAACCCAGAGGAACTCATAACAAACGGGTTTGGACCTTGGTTCACAAGCGTTTCTGCTGCCCAGCGTATGGCGCAACAGCACACTGAGCGACAGGCTTGACGGGTGCCACGATCAGCAGCAGATTCGCAGTGGACGCCAAGAACAGCCCAAATCCCTTCGCGCGCGGCTGATTCCCCCCGCCGGCGGCCGCTGCTTCCCTACCTGGCACCCAGCAGCCCAATTTCTGCATCCAAGCAACCGTTTGTTTGAGCTTCCATTCAGCGGCGATGGCAGTTAATAATGGGGGCCGCTTCCGTGTCCGGGGCAGGGGTGTTCCAACTATCTAAGGTGAGGAAGATACCGGTGTGTCACCATCAGGTTCTGCTGTGGGATCGTATCTGTCGGAGTAGCCGTGGTCTTGCTTTGAGCGGCCGGCAGCCGCTGCTGATTGCGGCGGCCGCCTGTGTGTTTATGATCGGATGCTTCGGCAACGGTAACAGCAGCCGCTTCACAGGCTCCTCGTCTGGGACGATCACAGTGACGGTTGCTCCCTCCGCCACCACGGTGCAAATCGGCACGACGGCGCAATTTGTCGCCACCCTTACCAATGACACCTCGAATCTCGGCGTCGTCTGGGCTCTCACGGGCAAGGGCTGCAGCGGCGCAACCTGCGGCAACCTTTCAACGACCGGCAGCGTGAGCGGTGTGGCCATCACCTACACCGCGCCCGCCGGTGTGCCGAGTCCAGCCAGCGTCACGCTGAACGCAACATCGGTGGCCAACGGAGCACAATCTTCTTCCGCAACGATCACTATCACGTCAACAGCCGTCGTCTCGGTGTCTATCGTGCCCATCACCGCAACTGTCGCGCCAGACGCAACGCAGCAGGTCTACGCCACGGTCGCGAACGACAACGCAAATAAGGGCGTGACCTGGGCGCTTACCGGCAGCGGCTGCAGCGGGTCCACGTGTGGATCCCTTTCCGCGACGTCGAGTGCGAGCGGCGCGCCGATCACGTACACGGCGCCGGCCACCACTCCTAGTCCGAATACGGTCACCATCACGGCGACATCGGTGACGGATGTGACGCAGTCCGCAACATCCACGATTACGCTCACGTCGCCGGCGATCATCGTGTCGGTGAGTCCCGCCAACGCGAGTGTCGTAACCCTGGCCACGGCGCAATTTACCGCGACTGTGACAAATGATGCCGCGGCCAAGGGTGTGACCTGGACGCTTTCAGGACTGGGCTGCTCCGGCGGAGGCTGCGGCGCTATTTCGCCGACAGCGACGCTGACCGGCGTGGCCGCCACTTACACGGCTCCGGGCTACGTGCCCAGTTCGACCGTGACGCTCACCGCGCGCTCGGTCACGGACCCGACGAAAATCAGCATCGCGACGATTGTCATTACCGCGGCACAAGGAGCTCTGGTTCCGGCGCTGGCGCGGAATAGCCTGCTCAACAGCAATTACATCTTCATGTTCCGCGGATTTAATTCTTCGGGGCCAGTTTCCTACGGAGGCGTTCTCAATTTCAATGGGGCCGGGGCGATCAGCGGCGGTGTCGAGGACATTGTCACGAACTCGGGCGCGGCCACGAATCTTTCCGTCACCGGTGCGTACAGTCTTTCGAGCGACGGTCGCGGGGCCATGGTACTGAACAGCAGCTTGGGCTCGACAACATTTCGCTTCGCGATGCAGGCAGCGAGTTCAGGCGCGTCGCCGGCGGGACAAATCATCGAGTTTGACGACGCGACCGGCACCGGGAACCGCGGATCGGGATCGTTGCGGCTCCAGGCCGCCGCAGCCTATTCGAACAGCAGCCTCGGCGGCAATTTCGCTTTTGGCGTGAGCGGCGCAGCCGCCGATGGACGCTTCGCCGCCGCAGGGACTTTCGTCGCGGACGGCAACGGTAACATCACCAACGGCTCGATGGATACGAACGACGCCGGCACAATACAGGCGAGCCAAACCTTCAGCGGAACATACTCGGTGGCGGCAAATGGCCGTGGCACCGCCGCACTCATGCCAGCGACCGGACCCGCCGTGCACGTGAATCTTTACCTCAACGCCTCCGCGACCGGCACCGGCTTCTTCTTGATGGATACCGATCCTCCCGGCGAGGGGACCGCAAATTTCGTGGGGCAGGGTGACGCGCAGGTCGGCACCTTTAGCTCTTCTTCGCTAAACGCGCCCGCCGCGATCTGGTCCGAGGGCGTTGATTCTGGCGGCGCCGACGTAGTGGCGGGGCTGATAACGTGCGACGGCTCCGGGAGCGCCACGCTCGCCACGGATGAAAACGACAACGGCACGATCCGCTCAAACCATCTCGCGTGGACGTATAACGTGGCCGCCAATGGGCGCGTGACGTTCAACGCGGGATCGGCGAATCCGCCGGTAATCTATCTGAGCGGGGCGAATTCGGGTTACTACGTCTCTTCGGATGGCACAGTAGCCAGCGGCGTGATCCAGCCGCAAAGCGGAGCGCCCTTTTCATTGGCGAGCCTAACGGGGGCGTTTGCAGGAAGCACGCTAGCGCCTGCGCTTCCGTCCGTGCGGAACACCAGCCTCGCGTTGACGATTGATGCTTCTGGAAACCTCAGCAGCACCGAGGACACTAGCGGTCCCAGCGGCCTGCAAACTGCCACGAGTACTGATGTGGTCGTCGCCGTCGCACCGAACGGCCGCGTCACGTTTGCTTCGGCCACCGCGGTGGGCTGGATGATTAGCAGCACGCAGTGTCTGATATTGGACGTAAACCCCGGCGACACCGGCGCGACCCTAATCCAAATCTTCAAGTAACACCCGGCCGCCGTTGCTCATTGCCTCGCCGCAGGCCCTCAGGGTCGCCGCGCAAAATTCGCGCGGCACGCCCTACAGTTCAATCCGGGCGGCAATCGCTTCGAATTTAGCGTGGGACGACTTAACGCGCTCTTTACGACGAAAGCCTTGGGGCTTCGCTCTGCGCTTCGCGCCTTCGATTGTTATTCCTCCTGCGCCTGGCTCACCCCGTACAAAGGTCGAGGAAACGCCTTGCCCGGTCTGCTACGTCTTATCACTGGGTTATGAGTGGTGGCTCGAAGAGTGGTGGGGAACCGAAGTCGCGCGCCTGGCCACAAGTACTTGTTTTTGTGCCGTTTGCGTGATGTTGGAGGATCTCATGTTTAGCAAGAGTAGGTCCGTATTGGTGCAGGCCGGGGGTATAGCAGTGATTCTGGTGGCAGCCTTGGTCTCCCCAGCCAACGCAGGCGCGTCGCTTCGGCAGGCGGCGCCGCAAACCGCGCCGACGCTCAAGCAGCAACTAGGCTCGATCAAAACGATCAACGGCAACACAATTACGCTCACCACCGACGCAGGAACCGACGTCACGGTAAACGTGAGGGACAACGCAAAAGTGGTTCGTGTCGAACCAGGACAAACGAACCTCGCTTACGCCGCCCCGATTCAATTGACCGATCTGCAGATCGGTGACCGGATTCTCGTCCGAGGGCTGCCATCCGACGACGGCAAGACCTTCACGGCCGTCCGCGTGGTCGCTATGAAGCGCGCGGATGTGGATGCGAAGCACAAAGAGCAAAGCGACGACTGGCAGAAGCGCGGCATCGGGGGACTGGTGCACGGCGTTGACGCCGCATCGAACGTCGTGACGATTTCCGTGGCGGCTCCGGGCGGCGGCAAGACCATCACGGTTCACACGACCAAGGACACGATCCTGCGGCGCTACGCTCCGGATTCGGTGAAGTTCGACGACGCAAAGAACAGCACGCTGGCCGCGATTCAGCCGGGCGATCAGCTTCGCGCACTCGGCAATCGCAGCGCCGATGGAATGGAGTTCACCGCGGAGGAAATTGTCACCGGAGCATTCCGCAATATTGCGGGCACGATCAACTCGGTAGACGCGGATGGAAACACACTCAACGTCCTGGATTTGATCACGAAGAAGTCCGTGGTCGTGCGAATTACCGCGAACACGAAACTTGTGAAGCTGTCTGTGCAGATGGCGCAAGGAATTGCGTTTCGGCTGAAAGGACAGGCAGGCGGCACCGAAGGCGCCTCGGGAACGAATAGCGGCGCGGCTACCCCCATGGGCGGGCGCCAAGGCGGCACTGGCCGACGTGGAGCGCAAACCGATTTTCAACAGGTGGTAAACCGCCTGCCGGCGGCCAAGCTGGCCGACCTGCAAAAAGGCGACGCAGTGATGATCGTTTCCACGCAAAGCGCAAACGCCGGTGAAGTGACGGCAATCGAGTTGGTGGGGGGTGTCGAGCCGATCCTGGCCGCACCCAACGGCGGGCAGATGATGACTCTTTCACCGTGGAACCTCAGCGGTGGCGCCGAGGGAGACATCCAGAACTAACCATTAGGCCGATTGGCGCGAGACTCGCGGCTCTAACTCAGGAGAGACAATGAACGTTCGGCACTACCTAACTCATATTCGCGTGGCGATCCTTATCCTTTTGGGGCTGGGTTGCGCGAGCCGCGTGTTGGCTCAAGGCGCGAACGGCTCGATTCACGGCCAGATCTTGGACCCTTCCGGCGCCTCGGTGGCAGACGCCACCGTTCTGGTGACCGGCGCCGATGGCCAGTCGAAGGGCGCGACCTCGGACAAGACGGGAACGTTCGAGATTAAGGATCTCCCGCCCGGTACGTATACAGTGAAAGTTTTCGCAAAGGGATTGACGCTCTATCAAAAGGACGGAGTGGTGCTCGCTTCGGGGCAAGCGTTGCGGCTGAGCGTCTCGATGACCATTGAAACGCAACAGCAGCAGGTAACCGTTTCCGCCGATGCGCCGAAGGTGGACGTCAATCCGGAAAACAACGCCAACTCTCTTGTCGTTTCGGGACAGGACCTGGACGCGCTTCCGGACGATCCGGATGAGTTGCAGACCGACCTCGAAGCGCTGGCGGGCCCTTCACCGGGTCCGAACGGCGGCCAGATGTATATTGACGGTTTTACCGCGGGGCAGCTTCCGCCAAAATCCGCGATCCGCGAAATCCGCATCAACCAAAATCCTTTCTCCGCCGAATACGACAAGGTTGGCTACGGCCGCATTGAGATTTTTACGAAGCCCGGCACGGACAAGTGGCATGGGCAATTCTCGGTCAATGGGAACGATTCGGCGTTCAACGGTACAAACCCTTTTCTCTGCACCACCTCGGGGTGCGCCTCACAGCCGGGCTACGATTCCGTGCAATACAGCGGCAACCTGACCGGCCCACTCGGCAAGAACGCGACGCTTTCCATCAACGTGGACGTCCGAGACATCAACCAGGTCGAGACCGTCAACGCGGAAATTCTGAATGCAAGTCTGCTGCAGATACCTTTCAGCGATTCCGTGCTCAATCCCCGGAAACGCTACAACGGTGGCCCGCGGCTTGACTATCAGCTCACAAAAACCAATACAATCTCCGTGCGCTACCAGTATTTTCGGAATAACGAAATGAATGATGGTCTCACCAGCGGATTGGCCTTGGCCAGCCAAGCCTACAACACGCTCGGCACGGAACAGACGCTGCAAGCCACCGACACGCAAACGATCGGCTCGAAGATCGTCAATGAGACGCGTTTTCAGTACTTGCGGGATGAAACCAACGCGATGGCGCAGAACTCGTCCCCTACGATTGACGTGCTCGGCGCGTTTGAGGGCGGCGGGGCGGCTCTAGGCCACAATACTGACAACCAAAATCACTATGAAGTGCAAAACTATACCTCGATCGTTTTCTCGAAGCACTTCGTGAAATTCGGCGGCCGCCTTCGCGTAACCAACGACAACAACTACACGACTTCGAGCTACAACGGGGTCTTCACGTTTCCTTCCCTGACTGCGTACCAGATCACCGAACAAGGAATCGCCAACGGCGAATCGGTTGCGCAGATTCAGGCTGCCGGAGGCGGCGCGAGCCAGTTCACGCTGATCCAGGGAACTCCCACCGCCGCAGTCAACCTAACCGATGTCGGCGTTTATGCGGAGGACGACTGGAAAATTCACCGGAACATGGTTCTGAGTTACGGGCTGAGGGTCGAGTCGCAGAATCACATCGCGAATCATGTAGATTGGGCGCCACGCCTGGGCTTTTCCTGGGGGCTCGGCCACGGAAACACACCCAAGACGGTGCTCCGCGCCGGCTATGGCATCTTCTATGATCGGTTCCCTTACCAGAACGTGCTCGAGGCGGAACGGCTGAACGGCGTGCTCCAACAGCAATACACCGTCGCGAATCCAGGGTTCCTGCCGCCCACGGTTCCACCGCCGAGCGCGCTGCCTGGCGCGCAAAGTTTGCCGAATCTTTATCAGATCGGGCCCAATCTCCACGCGCCCTACACGATGCAGACGGCCCTAAGCGTCGAGCGGCAACTGACCAAGATTTCCAATCTGACTGTGTCTTACCTGAATTCGCGTGGAAACGATGTAATGGTGCTGAACAACATCAACACGCCCCTGCCCGGAGATTACAACCCGCAAGATCCGGGGGCGCAAATCCGTCCGAATCCGGCGGATGGAAACATCTTCCAGTACCAGTCGGTGGGCATCTTCCGGCAAAACCAGATAATCGTAAACTTCACCCTGCGCGCGGGGGCCAAACTCACGCTCTTTGCCTATTACACGCTGAATTATGCCAATTCGGACGCATTTGGCGCGACCACGAATCCTTCTTCCCCGTCGAATCCGTACAACATTCTCCAGGACTACGGCCGCTCAACCTTTGACATCCGCGACCGCGTATTCTTTGGCGGTACATATTCCGCGCCTTACGGAATCCGCCTCAGTCCGTTTATGCTCTTCAACTCCGGCGCGCCGTACAACATCACGATTCCGCAGGATCTGTTGGGAACTTCTGTGTTCAATCAGCGGCCCGGTCTTGTCTCGAACACAGAGTGCTCCACCGTGCAGGTCGCCGGCACGATTTACTGCACTCCGTTGGGAACTTTCAATTCTGTGCCAACCACTGGTGAAGCCTTGGTGCCCGTCAACTACGGCACCGGGCCGTCTGCTTTCAGTTTGAATTTGCGCGTCAGCAAAACGTTCGGCCTCGGCGGTGAAACGGGCGGCGGCCAGAATCGCGCCGGGGGCGGAGGCGGCGGCGGTCCGCGCGGCGGTGGTGGTCCTGGCGGTGGCGGAGGGGGCGGCGGCCGTGGCGGGGGACCTGGAGGCGGGGGTCCCGGCGGACCCTTTGGCGGGGGCGGCGGTGGTGGAGGCGGGAACCGGCGCTACAACCTCACGCTCAGCGTGAACGCTCGCAATATCTTCAACGATGTGAACTTGGGACCGCCCATCGGAACGCTTGGCTCGCGTCTATTTGACCAATCAAATTCGCTGGCAGGTGGACCGTTTAATGGCAATGGAGCAAACCGGCAAATCTTCTTGCAGGCGCTGTTTAGTTTCTAGCCGGATGGCCGTGCACGTCTAACCGATCGTGCGGCATAGGCCGCGCAGGGAGAAGCAGCAACAGGTTTCGCATCTCCTACGCGGCCGAGGTCTGGATCGCGCGTTTCGGGCCGGCCTCTGGTCCTGCCAACTCAGCTCGCACTTCGTACGTTCTGTGCGTTTCACTCACGTCGCGTTCTGAACTAATTTGCCCATCGCACGATGCACGCGCAGCAACTCGCCCCAGATTCCTCGTGAGAATGGCGGGTTAGGTTCTCGGAATGGAAATTCGATTACTCACAGGTATACAATCTCGCCATGGATGCTGCCTGTCGCCATTGCGCCGCTGCTTGTGCCGTGCTGTTTGGCCTCCTGGTCTGCGCCGGCGCGCACGCTCAACAAAGCACGCCGCTAGCCGGCGGCCAGCCTCAACAACAAACGGCAGCGTAGGAGCCCGGGCAAATCTCAGGCCACATCTACCGAGCGGACACGAAACAGCCCCTTGATAAAGCTGCGGTAACCTTGCGGCCGATGACTCAGCGCAACAACCCAGGTTTCGACGATTCGCTGACCGCGCGCACGGACGCCAGCGGAGCGTACCGCTTCACGGACCTGCCTCCGGGCAACTACGTACTTGAGACCGACCGTAACGGCTTCGTCACGAAGCGCTACGGGCAGCAAGGTCAAAACAATTCCTCCCGGCCTCTAACGCTTAATCCAAGCCAGAATTTGGAGAGGATAGACCTCGCTCTAGCAGCTTGTTGAAAAAGGCTTCTAAATCTGCCATTGCGAGCGCAGCAAGGAATTCCTCCTCGCCAAAAGCCAACAAAAAGAGAGATTCCATGTCGGATCGCGCCTCAAAATGACGACCCGA
>Ga0182024_10008300_pt1 | contig 21984 bp, 24 predicted proteins | sample P32metaG_FD_120480 | JGI IMG/M metagenome (GOLD analysis project Ga0182024, IMG submission 120480) | Permafrost microbial communities from Stordalen Mire, Sweden - P3-2 metaG (Illumina Assembly) | ecosystem: Environmental > Terrestrial > Soil > Wetlands > Permafrost | place: Sweden: Stordalen...
ATCTTGCGCAGATCCCTAGCGCCTTCCTTGGTGATACGCAGTTCGGGCTGGCTCTGGCCCGATTCGCTGCGCTTGGGTCGGAGGCCGACATCACAGCCGCCCACATAACCGATGAGGCGGCTCGACTTATACTTACTTATGAAGGTGAGGGATGTTCTTCGAGTGCTCGAAGAAGATGGTTGGCGATTTCATTCGCAGAGGGGAAGTCACCGCCAATACGTTCATCCCGTGAAGGTAGGGCGCGTTACGGTTCCCGGAAAGACCGGTGACGATATTACAGGCGACTTGCTGTCGAGTATCTTCCGGCAGGCCAAAATTGACAAACGAAGGAAGTGAGGAGCGTCATGAAATACGCGATCGTGATCGAAAAAGTGCCGAACAGCAATTATTGCGCGTTCGTTCCAGACCTTCCCGGATGTGTTTCAACTGGCGATACGCTCGAAGAAGTTGAGAAAAACATCAACGAAGCGATCGAGTTTCATCTGGATGGCATGCGCGAGGATGGACTTCCTATCCCTGAGCCTACTACTCAAGTTGGGTACGCGGGCGCGGGGCTGATTCCGGCTGCCTGAGGCCGGGACCGTTCGTCGACACGAGTGTCGACGCGGCGCGCGCCACAACTTGCTCATACTAGCGGACAGTACTTCCCGAAAATGGGCAGTTCACGAGTGCAAAGTGCCACTTTTACGTGGCTGAACGCGGAACCTCGCGTGCTTAGGCTTGGCACATGCTGCGCGATCTTCGCTATAGTTTCCGGCTGCTCTTAAAGAATCCAGGCTTCAGCGTTGTTGCGGTGCTGTCGCTCGCGTTGGGGATCGCCGCTACTACGACTATTTTCAGCGTCGTCTATGCGGGGCTGCTGCGATCACTTCCTTATCGCGAGCCGAACCGGCTGGTGAGGATTCGCGCTTTCAATTCACTTGGCGCGGACGAGGCGCCGGCGACGACTTCCGATGTTTTGGACTGGCGGGCGGGGAATCATGTGTTCGAGCAGATCGAGATGTTTCTGCCCGGCTCCAGTCCGGTGACCATTAGCGCGCCGGGGCTGCCGGAGCGCGTGCGGTTTCAATATGTCACCAAAGAATTCTTCTCAATGCTTGGAACACAAACTGTTTTGGGCCGCGTGTTCGCAAGCGACGATCATGAACGAGGAATCGTGATCAGCTACGGATACTGGCAGAGGCGTTTTCTTGGCGACCGGGCGGCGCTGGGCGAGAAGATGACGATCAATGGAAATCCGTACGCCATCATCGGCGTGATGCCCAGGAGTTTTCACCTGGGCGAGGGCGACGCGGATATCTGGCGTCCGGTCAGCTTCGACGATGCGAATATGCTGAGCCGCCAGACACGCTGGCTGGATGCGGTGGCGCGATTGAAGCCTGGAGTTTCTATCGAACAGGCGCGCGCGGAGTTGACGACCATTGCGGGGCGTTTGGAGGCGGAATATCCAGCGACGAACAAAGGTTGGAGTGTAAAGATTCAGCCTCTGCACGAAGCGCTGTGGGGATTTTTGCGGGTGGATCTATATCCGTTGCTGGGCGCGGTGGGATTTATTCTGCTGATCGCGTGCGCGAACGTCGCGAGCCTGATGCTGGCGCGATCCCAGGGGAGGGCTCGTGAAATGGCGGTGCGCGCGGCGCTGGGCGCGAGGCGATGGAGACTGATGCGGCAGCTTCTCTCCGATGGCATTGTCCTGTCGCTGATTGGCGGGCTCCTCGGAATCCTGATGGCGGCGTGGGGAGTGGCGATGTTCCTTGCGCTCGCGCCCTCGTGGTTTCCTTTGCGGGAACAGATCAAGCTCGATGGCTCCGTGCTGTTGTTTTCGACCGTAATCACGATTGCGACCGGAATTCTGACCGCGCTGGCTCCGGCGTTCGGAGCGTCCAAGCCGGATTTGAACGACGCGATGAAAGCGGGTGTGCGAGGAGCGCTATCGGGCAATCGCGGACTGAGCGCGATGGTGGTGGCCGAGGTGGCGCTGACTCTGATCCTCATGATTGGCGGAGGACTCATGATCCGGACCTTTGTCGCGCTGCGCAATGTGCCGATGGGTCTGGATCCAACGAACGTACTGACCGCGCAATTCGAGGTCGCCGGGTCGCGGTATGTGCAACCCGCGCCGAAGCGGGGACAACAGGACATGCGTACGATTCAACCGGCTACGCACGATTATTACGAGAAACTGATCGAAGGCGTGCAAAGGATTCCCGGGGTTGAATCGGCGGGACTGATGAGCTGGATTCCCCTGGACAATGAAGGCCTGGTGGGAAGGCGATTCTTTCGCGTCGCGGGAGTATCGCGCGCCGCCACGGAGAAGTGGGCATATTATTCGGCGGTGAGTCCGGACGCATTCCGGGCTTTGCGCATTCCTTTGCGCCAAGGGCGCTATCTGAACGAGAGGGACACCGAAGAGGCGCCCTGGGCGGCGGTCGTGAACGAAGCGTTCGTGCGCCGTTTCCTTGGAAATGAAAATCCGATCGGCAGGACGCTGACGCTCAATACGGTGGAGGAAGAAAGGCCGCGCGAGATCGTCGGCGTGGTTGCGGATGTCATCCAGAGATCGCGGTTCGCGCAGTCGCCCGAAATTTTCGTCAATTTTCACCAGCAGCCCATGGCCTATCCGGGCAGTGCAGCATCGGGGCGGCTGCACATGGCGATGGTGGTCCGCTCGGCAGCGGGCTCGGCCGTGACTCCGCAAATACGGGCGCTGGCAGCGGATCTCGACCGGACACATCCGGTGTTCGGAGTCAAGACGATGAATGAAGTGATTTACAATTCGACGGACATCGCCCGCTTCTACACAGGGCAGTTGGTGGGTTTCGCAGCGATGGCTCTGCTGCTCGCGTCGGTAGGAATCTATGGCGTCATGAGCTACGCGGTGGGCCGGCGGAGGCATGAGATCGGAATACGGATGGCGCTGGGGGCGAGGCACGGCGATGTGCTGCGCGATGTGCTGGGAGAGGGACTGAAGCTCGCGCTGCTCGGACTAGCGATTGGGTTGGCGGGATCGTACGCTGTGACGCGGGCGATTGCGAGCTATCTCTTTGGTGTGAAGCCTACCGATCCCGCGACCTTTGCCGTTGCGTCGGTGGTGCTGGTCGCGGTCGCGATTGGCGCGGTTTATCGGCCGGCGAGGAGGGCTACGGAGGTGGATCCGATGGTGGTGCTGCGGTGTGAGTGAAGTGGCTTTGCCGTTAGCATGATCCATCTGAGGGGTACAATCTAAACAGATGCAAGGGCTTCTCTGATGGGGAAGTCCTCACATGCATCTGTCCGCATGCTTACGCATGGCGGCTCGGTGGGGGAACCTTGGATTAGCGATGAAGACACTGGTTCAGTTTCATGAACAGGCGGAATTCTTGAGAGAATCCAGCGGTTCTAATATCGAGAAAACACTTCTCAGGGCCGTCAAGGTATTGGCTTTGTTTCGCATTCCTCACTATGTTTGTGGTGGATTCGCTGTTCAAGAACATGGCTATCCACGTTTCACCGTAGACGTGGACATCATTGTGCCCGATGTGGACTTTGCACGTGAAAAGCTGGTCATGAATGGTTTCAGAGAAAACTCCGGCTCCAAAATGACGGTGACGGACCGGGAGACGAAAGTGGAAGTTGATCTTTTGCCTGGTGGGCGCAAAGTCGATCCTGGACCAGTCACACTACCTGTACCTACGCACGTATCCGATGAGCCGCAGATCCTGACTTTGCAAGGTCTCATCTCTTCCAAACTCTCCACTTATATTGGTCGGGGAATCGCGCGAGCGCAAGATTACGCGGATGTCGTTAAGCTGATTCAAGCCAATGATCTGCCGCGGGAGTATGACATCGATCAGAAAGTGTGTGATTTGTACCACGGGATGTGGGATGAACTTCACCCTACGAAATCTTAGGTAAAGATCAGCGCTCGAAGCAGCCAATACAGATTCAATTAAGTCTCATCCGATCGCATGGCTATTTTTTCTGCGAATCAAGCCAAGCGTGTGCAGCTTTGTGAAACGTGCTGACGTCACCGCCGTGTTCTTTCTTAACCGATTTGTTCCACGGAGCCGTTGTTCCCTTGCCGTTGTAAGGATGACCTTCTGAATCAACCGGCTTAAGTTTGTAGTATCCGCTCTTGCTCCCGTAGCCGCCCGTTTGTTGCCAGTAAGCGCGACCTCCAATCCAATCCTTGTACGCTTGAGCATGATCTCCTGCCTCCAGTAGATTCTCTTCGGCGATCAGTTCCTGAATTGTTTCCGGCAAGGTGGTTTTCATTTCCTCTGTAGAATTCCTAAACGCCAGAACGCCAGCTGCTCGACGTCGTTCCAGGGCGGATTGTCGTTGCGCAAAACGGTCAGGTTATCGCCGTAATAGAGGGTGTTCACGCGCAGTTCGCTCCACGTTAGCATATGTTGGTAGTGCGGATAAGCAGGGTAGATTCTCGAATTTGATGAGCCAGGAACTTTGGACGGCGGTCGATCGCTACATTACGGATTTGCTGGTGCCGTCCGATGCGGTGCTCGATCTTGCGCTCGAAGCGAGCGCGGAGGCGGGCATGCCTGCGATCGCGGTTTCGCCCAATCAGGGGAAGCTGCTGATGATGTTCGCGCAGATGCTGGCGGCGCGAAAGATCCTTGAAATCGGAACGCTGGGCGGGTATAGCACGATCTGGCTCGCACGGGGACTGGCTGCCAATGGGCGATTGATCACTCTCGAAGCGGATGCGAGGCATGCCGGGGTGGCACGCGCTAACATCGCGCGGGCGGGACTCACGGATATTGTCGAAGTGCGGATAGGGAAGGCTCTCGATACACTGCCGCTGCTCGAAGGTCCGTTCGACCTGATTTTTATCGACGCCGATAAGGTGAGCTATCCCGAGTACCTTGCATGGGCGGTCAAATTATCACGCAGCGGGAGTGTGATCGTCGCCGATAATGTCGTGCGGAAGGGGGCGGTGATCGATGCGGATTCGAGCGATCCGAACGTGCAGGGCGTGCGGCGGTTCCACGAGATTCTTGCTGCGGAGCCGCGGTTGAATGCTACGGCGATTCAGACGGTGGGGAGCAAAGGGCACGACGGGTTTACCATCGCGCGCCGATTATAGCTCGGGGCTAATGGAACGAATCGGTTGCCTTAGAGTCCCGGGACAGCTTTTTGTGTAAATCCGGCCAGAATTCTTTCAAAATATTAGAGGCCATGTCGATGCCGATCTGCGAACCGAACTTGGAGACCGCGCTGCCCACGTTGCGGCTGTCCGGATAGTAGGCGTTCGAAATCGCAACGGCCGTTGCATTGCCGACGATCTCCGAATAGTTGAATTGGGTGCGGCCGGAGTCTCGATGAGTCCAGACAATTTGCCCGACTGCATACCCGAGCCTGGACCACCCGCGTCCGGTGCCGCGCCGGAAATAGCGCGGGTCCTGATGCAGGATGCTGGGGTAAATCGCTTCCGTCATGAAGTCGCCAATCACCAGATCGGCATAAGCGGTTGCGAAGTAACGGCCATAATTGGCGATGCCGTCGCCGAAGGATGGATTCGATTTCGTCAGTTGCCCTTGGCCCGCGAATAGCGCGGCTAGCGCGACGGTGCCGCGGTCGAATGAATCGGCGACGGCGATGTTGAACTTTTCCTGCGAAGTAATCGGTTTGTAATTGGCGAGCGTGGGGACGGTCCGGAAATTCGGAATGATCCACAAGACGCGCTTGTCGTCCGGCGGCGCGGGTTTGGAGGCGGTGGGCTGGGCCGGCGCCGTCTGGCCGGTTTGATCGTAATCGCCGGTCGCGGCAGATTGGCACATCGATGAAACGGGGAAAAGCATTGCCGCCAAGGCCATCGCAAGTCGCAGGCTGGCGGGCCCGGCAAACTTCATGAGGGTGGGACGGGGCTCGGTCGACTTGCGTTTCCTCACAGGAACCGAACTGTTGGAATTATAACGATTCGAGTTCGGGGCGCAGCGCGGCGAGGGCCAGTTCGAGGCTGCGGAGCACTTGCTCCACTTCGACTAGTTTCTGCGCTCTTCCCATGGTTTCGAGCTGAAACGCGGCTTCGACGGCGGGACCCGCGCCGAAGTTCGAGACGGAACCTTTCAAGCCGTGGGCGGTGCGCTCCACGCGTTTGGCGTCGCGGGCTTCGACGGCCTCGCGGAGCTCGCTCAGCGATTTGGGGTAATCGTCGAGGAACAGGATCGCGATTTCTTTCAGAAGTTCCAGGTCGCCGCCGACGCGCGACAGGGCAACTTCCTTGTCGAATACGGCCTCAGATGGATCGGCTTCCATGATTTGTTTCACGTAGTCTACTCTCATTCTACCTATCGGCGGGCGGCGGGGGATTATGATAAAAAACGTGCGCCATTCGGCCGCTGTTCATCTCGAAGCTGAATATCTCCTTCATGTGCCGCCCTTAGTGGATGAGCGGACGCTCCTGGTGCTGACGCTGCACGGATACGGGTCGAGTCCGGAAGCGATGCTGCGGCTGTCGGCGATGGCTCTGGGTGAGGACGCGATTATAGCCAGTTTACGGGCGCCGAATCAACATTATTTAAGTTCGGGTCCGCTGGGTACGCCGGCGCCGGGCAGTGAAATCGGATACAACTGGGGCACGACGCGGCATGCGGCGCTCAACATTCAATTGCATCACGAGATCGTTCGAACGGTTTCCGCCGAGCTGCGTGCGCGGTTCGGGATTCCGGTGCGGCATCTTATATTGATGGGATTTTCGCAGCCGGTGGGGCTGAATTACCGATATATTGGCACCCATCCGGATCAGGCGGGCGGAGTGATCGCGATGTGCGGAGGCGTTCCGAAGGATTGGGAAGAGGACAAGTACGCGCGGGTGGAGGCTCCGATTCTGCATATCGCGCGATCGGAAGATGAGTTTTTTCCGGAGGCTCTGGCGCGGGGATTTCCAGATCGTTTGCGCGCGCACGCGGCGAGCGTGGAATTTCACATGCTGCCGGGGAAGCACCGGTTTCCGTCGAAGGCGGACGCCTTGATACGCGAGTTCACCGAAAAGATCAGAGCTTCTTGATTTGCAGATTGCGAAACTCGACGCGCGAATCGTGCCCTAACAGTCCGATGTGCCCGGAGGCTCGCTTGAGTCCAGGATGCTTCTTGAGGACCTCGGGATCGGTGACGGTGGAGAGGTCGGCATCGACGATTACGGTGCCGTTCAACGTGACGACGATGTGTGAACCGTTGGCGGAAATCTCTTCGTGATTCCAGTCAGTCCGCTTCAGAGAGCCGGTTTTCGCGGGGAAAACGTCGTAAATCGAACCGTGATATTGCGCGGGGCGCAGCTTGCCTTTATACATCGCGGCGTCGTGATCGAGGATCTGAATCTCCATGCCCTGATAGGCGGCGTCGCCTTCGAAAGGGGCGCGGATGCCGATGCCGTTATTGGCTCCTTCGGTCAGCTTGAAGTCGAACCGGAAGACGAAGTTCGCGTACTCGGCTTCGGTGAAGAGGTTGCCGCGCGCATCGCTTGCGGTGACCAGCATTCCTTTTTCGACGAAATAGCTGTCGCTTTTCGAGCCGACGTAGCGCCAGCCGTTCAGGGTCTTGCCGTCGAACAAATCGGTGAAGCCGGGGTCGGCGGCGGACGCGCTTATGCTGAGAAATCCGAGGAGGAAAAATGTCTTGATCACTAGGGGATTATACTCTGCGCTCAAAAATTCTTGGTAACATGGGGATGCGCCACCCTAGCTCAGTTGGTAGAGCATCTCATTCGTAATGAGAGGGTCTCCGGTTCGACTCCGGAGGGTGGCTCCAGATTTAATAAGCCCTGATCCCAGAGATCCGGGCTTTTTTGTTTGGCGTGTTAAGATTCGTTCCATGCGCATGTTTCGGCGGTTTTTGCCCGCCCTTTTGATTCTTCCCTTATTCGCTCAGCCCAGCGTCACCATTACTCTGAAACCCGGCCGCGACGCGAATCAGCCGGTCGACGAAGAGTACACCAAGAAGATCCGCGAGTATACAACTGAGACGTTTTTTAATTCGCCACTCACCGATTATTTGCCGGCGTCGAAGACCGTGCCGACGCCTAAGGCCGTGCTTGGCGACGTCGCGGGAGCGCCCGGCATTCTTCCTTACTCCGAGGAAGTTTATCGCTATATGCGGATGCTTGAGAAGGCGAGCCCGCGCGTCAAGGTTTTCAGTATCGGCAAGACGGAAGAAGGCCGCGAAATGATCGCGGTCGCGGTCGCGTCGGAAAAACTGATCGCGCAACTCGATCAGAATCGCGCGAGGCTCGCGCAGCTTGCCGATCCTCGCACCATCAATTTAGACGACGCCGCGGCGGAGAGCCTGATCGCGGCGTCGACGCCAATCTATTACGTTACCGGCACCATCCATTCCACGGAAACCGGCGCGCCCACCGCGCTGATGGAACTTGCCTACCGGCTCGCAGTCGACGAAAGCGCCTATATCAAAGCTATCCGCGAGAACGTGATTACGCTGATTACTCCCATCATCGAAGTCGATGGCCGCGACCGCATGGTCGATATTTATCGCTGGCACCTGGCGAATCCAGGCAAGCAGTGGCCGAACCTCATCTACTGGGGCCATTACGTGGCGCACGATAATAATCGCGACGCGATGGGCCTCACGCTTCAGCTCACGCGCAACGTCCTGAATACGTTTGTGGGATTTAAGGCGCAGGTGCTCCACGATCTGCATGAGTCTGTGCCTTATCTCTACGACAACACGGTCGGCGACGGTCCTTATAACGCCTGGATCGACCCGATGCTGGCCGACGAGTGGCAGATGATGGGCTGGAACAACGTCTCCGAGATGACGAAATTCGGCATGCCCGGAGTCTTCACGCATGGTACGTTCGATACGTGGTCGCCCAGCTACCTGATGTTCATCGCCGCCACGCACAACGGTATCAGCCGCCTCTATGAAACGTTCGGCAATGGAGGAGCCGATACCGAAGAGCGCAGTTTGCGGCCGAATGAATACGCGCGCACATGGTTCAAACAGAATCCGCCTTTGCCGAAAACCAAATGGTCGCAGCGCAACAATAATAACTACGAACAGACCGGCGTCCTCACGGCGCTCGCCTACTTCTCCGCCAACAATAAACTCTTTCTGCGAAATTTCTACATCAAGTCGAAGCGTTCGATCGAAAAACCCAAGAGAGAAGGACCCGCCGCCTACGTTTTCACCGCCGACGATCCTCGCCTCGGCGCGCAGGCCGATCTTCTGCGCATGTTGCAGGATCAGGGCTGTGAAATTTCCCGCGCCAGCGCGCCCTTCACTGTCATGATCCCCGGCAAGAAGCCTCGCGCAGGCCGCGGCGGTCGCGGAGGGGCCGACGCGACTGACGGCGAAGCGCCGAAGCCGGTAGAAAGACCTAAACCCGAGCCCAAAACTTTTCCCGTCGGCACCTACGTGCTGCGTATGGATCAACCCTACAGCCGCATCGCCGATACGCTGCTCGATTATCAATACTGGGCCCCCAACGATCCTCAGAAAGCGATCTACGACGATACCGGCTGGACTTTCGGCGAGCTCGGCAACGTGCAAGTGTCGCGCGTGACCGACATCAAAGTCTTAGACGCCGCGATGAGCAAAGTGTCGGGATCTGTTACCGCGTCGGGCGGAGTCGAAGGCTCCGGCAAAATCTTCCTGATCAATAACAACACCGATAGCGCGCTGATCACGCTGCGCTACCGTTTTCCCTCGGCGACGTTCGATGCGGCAGAGGAGCCTTTCGAATCCGCTGGCCATAAGTTCAATCGCGGATCGTTCATCGTGAGCAACATCGCCTCCGACGATCTCGCCAAAGCCGGAACCGAGCTCGGCCTGCGGGCGTTGGCAGTCGACGGCGCGCCCTCCGTGAAAACGCATCCACTTCGAGCCGCGCGCATCGCCGTCATGCATACCTGGCTCAACACGCAGGCCGAAGGCTGGTGGCGACTGGAGTTCGATCGTCTCAAAATTCCGTACACGTACTTCAGCACGCAGACGGTTTCGAAGGAGGCCGACCTCCGCTCGAAGTACGATGTGATCATTTTCGCGCCGGGCGCCGGAGGCAACCCGCAGACCATCGTCAACGGCCGTCCGATGTTCGGCAATCCTCTGCCGTGGAAGGTCACACCGCAGACTCCGAATCTCGCCAAGACCGATGAAACCGATGACATCCGTCCAGGCCTCGGCTGGTCGGGCGTCGAGCATCTGCAAAAATTTGTCGAAGAAGGTGGCGTGCTGATTACCGCCAGCGACACCGCGAACTTCGCCGTGACTTTCGGCTTCACTCCCGGTGTCTCTATCGTGCCCGCCCGGAATCTCAAGGTGACAGGCTCCGGCCTCCGCTCGAAAATTGTCGACGGCGCGAGCCCTATCCTTTATGGCTATTCCGATAACCTCGCGATTTTCGCTTCCAATCCGCCCGTATTCGGCTTGTCGAACATGGCCGGTGGGGGCGGTGGCGGAGGACGCGGCGGAGCAGGTGGCGGCGAGCGTCCCACTGGCCGAGGCACTGCCGACGACCCCGATGTTCCGCAAGGGCGCGCCCCGTCCGAAATTCCCGACGAGCCGCACAACGAAATTTGGGAGGCTGCGCCCGTTACCGACGAGCAGCTTCGCAACCCGGTCAATGTGATCCCCCCGGCGGCGCGCCCGCGTGTGGTTCTGCGCTATGCCAACAACCCGGATCTTCTCGTCACCGGCCTGCTCGATAGTGGCGCCGAACTGGCCCAACACGCGGCCGTTATCGACGCGCCGTTGGGCGCAGGTCATGTCGTGTTGTTCTCCAACAATCCGTTCTGGCGGGCCGAAACCAAGGGCAGTTACTTCCTGGTTTTCAATGCGATCCTGAATTTCGATAATTTGTCGGCGGGGCGCAAGCTGGCTGCTAAGTAGCGATCTAATCTTTACTGAGTATCCGCTCCATGATGGTCGCGGCTCCGTGGAGGCACCATGCCACATCTAGCGATAGGTGTCTTTGGATTTTACGGGCATGGCGGCAATTTCCGCCATGCCCGGCTCGGAAACTCCTGGAATATGATGCGATATGCGCCGACTTTCTTACGAAGCAGTCCCTTATACAACGTGCCTTGAAGCGCCTTTACGTTGCTCCATTGCTTGTCGTCTTTCGATTCGAGGTCGTCAATAGCCCGCGTCAGCCGTTCCTGCACGTCGCGCGGGAGCCGCGAAAGCTGCCTTTCCGATTCGGCGGAAAGCTCAAAGCGATAACGCATTCTTGACGGCGCGCCACGGTTTCGACTCGCCTCGCTTGAGCTGATCCAGCCCACGCCGCACAATCTTCGCTTCCGCCGGCGTCAAGGTATCGTCAGGATCAACCGTTCGCTTTGGCTTTATGGGCGGACCCTTCTTGCCGATGCGCTCTTCCACTGGCGTGACCTTCATAACTTCGCTTTTAGTGTAGAGTGCATGCGATGGCTCGTCAATGGCCCCAAAAAAAGATGGAACAAGTCTGACCAGATTCATGTATTCTACTCTGTAGAACATATGTCCTCCCGAGAATACCTGGGCGAGTTCGAGCAGATTGTCCTGCTCGCCCTCCTTCGATTAGGCGAGAATGCGTACGGCGTTCCGATACGCCAGGAGATTCAGCTCCGCACCAAGCGGGCCGTGTCGGTCGGCGCGCTCTATAGTACGCTCGACCGCCTGGAAGCCAAGGGCTATGTCGCATCCTGGTTCGCCGAGCCGACGCCCGAGCGCGGAGGCCGCTCGAAGCGCTATTTCCGCGTGGAGCCTCTGGGTCTCAAGGCCATCAAGCGATCTCAAAAAGTGCTGGCCGTCATGCTCGAGGGCATCGATCTGCAAAAGATATAACCATGCGAAAGCCACCGAAACTCGCCTGCCTGCTGCTTCACTTGCGGCTTTCGAAAGCGCACTACGAATGCATCGCCGGAGACCTGTTCGAAGAATTTCACCAGGAGCGCAGATCGAGCGCGTGGTTCTGGCAGCAGACTCTCAGCGCACTCGCTCCCCGCTTTCGCCGCATAGAACATTTTGAACAACCCACACAAAAAGGAGGCAATTTCATGACGCTCTTCTCCGATTGCTGGCAGGACCTCCGCTATTCGATACGAACTCTTCGCAAGAATCCGAGCTTTGCGGTTGTGGCGATCTCGGCTCTGGCCTTGGGCATCGGAGTCAACACCGGCATCTTCTCCATCCTGAACGCCGTCGCACTTCGTCCACTACCCGTGGCCGACGCCGGTAAGGTAGTCAGCGTGTATCAATCGTTCCGCGGAAAGTTTGGCCGCAACAGCAGAAATTCGATCAGCTACTTCTCCTATCCGGAATATTTGAACTACCGCGACAACAACCACGTCTTTAGCGGCGTGGCCGTTTCGGTCGATGCCACCGCCTCGCTCGGAGGCGCGGACGCGCGCCGCATCGAAGGGCAAATCGTTTCCTGTAATTTCTTCAGTGTCCTCGGCCGTCCGCCCGTACTGGGACGCGAGTTCTCGGCGGACGAATGCTCCAAGCCGGACGCGGCGCCCGTTGCGATTCTGTCGCACTCTTTCTGGAACTCCCAGTTTCACGGCGATCCCCAAATCATTGGCTCGACCATTCTGCTCAACCGCCGCGCGTTCACCGTCGTTGGAATCGCGCCTCCGGACTTCGGCGGCACTGGCCTGACGCTCAGCAGTTATTGGGCGCCCGTTGCCATGCAAAAGACATTGCTCCCGGGAGACGATATGTTTCCCGACGCGAACAGCAACACGAGCTGGCTCGAAATGCTCGGCCGCCTCAAGCCTGGAGTTTCCGCTACGCGCGCTCGCGCCGACCTGGCCGTGATCGCCGGCCGCATCGATCAATCCTATCCCGGTCGAACCACGACTCTCGTCGTCGACACCGCCACTTACCTGGGACAACCCGAGGCCCGGACCATCGTTCTCGCCGGGAGCGCCGTCGCCCTTCTCGCAGTCGGCCTCGTTCTCCTGATCGCCTGCGCCAACGTCGCGAATCTGCTGCTCGCCCGCGCTGCCTCGCGTCAGAAAGAAATTGCCATTCGCCTCTCCGCCGGAGCCAGCCGCGGCAGGCTCGTGCGGCAGTTACTCACGGAGAGCCTGCTCATTTCGCTCGCCGGCGGCGCGCTCGGATCCGTTCTCGCCTTCTGGTCGTTTAAGTCTCTTTTTAGAATCGTGATGTCGAGTCTTCCCGGCGACGTCCCTCCGCTCACAATAAATCTCGCGCCCGATCTTCGCGTTCTCGCCTATGCCGTCGCTATTTCCGTGCTGACCGGAGTCGTCTTCGGCCTGGTGCCCGCGCTGCAGGCGACCCGGCCCGATCTCGTTTCCGCGCTCAAAGAGGAAGGGTCCGGATTCGCGGGCGCTCGTATTTCACGAGGCCGCCTGCGGAATGCTCTGGTAATCGCTCAAGTCTCGGTCTGCATGGTGCTGTTGATCGCGGCCGGCCTCCTCGCGCGAGGCCTGCAGTCCGCGCAAACGCTCGATCCCGGCTTTTCGCCGAAGGGTGTGGTCACCACGTCGTTCGATCTTCAGCAGCAGGGCTATGACGATGCGAAAGCGCTCCAGTTCCATCGCCAGTTAATCGAGCGGGTGTCGGCAATCCCGGGCATCGACGCGGTGAGCCAGAGCGTTGTTGTGCCGCTCGAAGGATCGAGCTTCGGAACGGTCATCGAAGCCGACGGCGTCTCAGGGAAGCAAAACATCCGGTTCAACGATGTCTCGCCCGCATTCTTTCCCTTGCTCGGATTTCCCATCGTCCGTGGACGGGCTTTTACGGAGGCGGAAGCCCGGCAGGGCGCGCAAGTGGCCCTCCTCTCCGAAGCCACCGTCAAACATTTTTGGCCGAATCAAAATCCTCTGGGAAAAGTCTTCCGGATGGGACCAAAAAATCTCCCCTATGAGGTCATTGGCATCACCAAGGACATTCGCGCCACAGATCTGGCGCACGTGGACAAGGATTTCTTCTATTTCCCCTCGAAACTCGAACATCAGTCGCACATGCGCCTGCTCGCACACACCAACGGCAACCTGGCGGCCACGGCCAAGCTCATCCGCGATGCCGCGCATTCCATCGACGCGAACGTCATCGTAACGGCGAAACCGATGGAGGAAAACCTGGAAAAATGGCGGACACCATCGCGCATGCTGGCGATCCTCACGGGCGCGCTGGGTCTCTCCGGACTGCTGCTCGCCTCCCTGGGAATTTACGGAGTGGTTTCCTACGCCGTCAGCGGCCGCATCCGCGAAATCGGAATCCGCATGACGCTCGGCGCGGAACCGGACGGCATACTCAGCATGATCCTGAAGCAGGGCATGCGCCCGGTCATTTGGGGCCTCATGATCGGATTCGCCATATGCGCGGTAGCGTCGCGATTCATGTCGGTGATGCTCTACGGAATCAGCCCGTTCGATCCGCTAGCTTTCGGCGGAGTCGCGCTATTTCTATCCGCAGTCGCGTTGCTGGCGTGCTACGTTCCGGCCAGGCGGGCAACCAGGGTCGATCCGATGGAAGCGTTGCGCTACGAGTAATTGTGGGTCAGACCCTTGAATTAAGCCGTCCGCAAAGCCTTCTCCGCCGCCACCGCGCCAAACCGCCGATCCCGGCGATGAAATTCGTCGATCGCCGCCGCGAGATCCTCTTCTGAAAACTCCGGCCACATCCGTCGCGTGAAGATCATCTCCGCGTACGCGCACTCCCACAGAAGAAAGTCGCTGAGCCGCTGCTCGCCGCTGGTGCGGATCAGCAGATCCACATCGGGTCCGAGAGCTTTGGAAAACGCTTCCTCCGTGGACGGACGTTGCCGAACCGCGTCGAGAATGGCCTGGCGCGACGAGTAATCGATCGCCAGGCGCAAATGCAGCTTCGATCCGTGCGCGGTCTTGCGCTCCGCGTCTTCGAGCAGCGAGACCAGCGCGGCGGGCAAACGGTCGCGGCGCCCGATCGCCTGCAATCGCACGCCATTCTCGATGCAGCGGCCGGTTTCGCGGACCAGATAATGGCCCAGCAGTTTCATGAGCGCCGAAACTTCGCGCGCAGGACGGCGCCAGTTGTCGGCCGAGAACGCGTAGAGCGTCAACACGGAAACACCCAGGCCAGGCGCCGCTTCGACGGTGCGGCGAACCGCGTCCGCTCCGGTACGATGGCCGGCGATACGAGGCAGTCCGCGAGCATTGGCCCAGCGGCCATTGCCGTCCATGATGATGGCGACGTGCAGCTTGCTCATACTGGCGGACGCATCGCGCCAATGAGCGCTTCCATGTGATCCAGATACTTGTTCAGCGCCTTGCGGCCCGTCGCGGTGAGGGAATATTCGGTCTTCGGCATGCGGCCTTCGAACGATTTCACGCAATCGATATATTTCGCCTCTTCCAGCTTGCGTGCGTGAACGCTCAGGTTTCCATCGGTCGTTTTAAGCAAACGCTTCAGGTCGTTGAAGGTCAGAGATGAATTCGCCGCCAGCGCGCTCACGATGCCGAGCCGGATTCGCTCATGAATCAACCGGTCTAGATCGGGAATCGAGCCGGGTGTTTCGACCACACCCAACGCGGGTCGTTCTAGGTTCTGTTTTGCCAGATTACTTTTAGCCACCGTACCGCCTCGCAATGATAAATCCGAATAAAATATGCAGCCCGCCGAAGCCGAGCCCGAGCCAGAAATCGCCCCAGGCCGCCGGCGCGAACGTCGCCACCGCGCCTAATGCCAGGAAGCACGCGCCCATCACCGGCACCACGGGAACGGAAAACGCTCCACCTGTGATCACGCCCGTGCCGTACAGCATCAGCCAGACGCCGGGAATCGCAGCAGTGAATCCGACCTGCCACAGCACCACCGTCACCGCGCCGCCCGCGATCAAAGGAGGAACGAAACTGAATACGAATTTTCGCGCCGGAGCCGACCATAGCGGCAACCCCGCCGCGGCCGCCTTGCGCCACATCGCGAGAATGCCTAGCGCGATCGCCAGCGAGCCTTCGATCAACCACGTTTCAAGCCACGCCCGCGGCGTGTTTTGCCTGGACGCCAGCAGCGCCGACGCCAGAGCCGTTAATCCCATCGCCACGCCGCCCCATCCGGGCACCGCGGTGAAGGACCCGGCGCGCTCCATCGTTTCACGGATGTAGCGCAGATTATCCATCGCGTGCGCATGCAGGGGGATGGGCTCTCCCCGTTTGAGCGGACGGATGGGTTGGACCGATGCCATGGATCGATCATAAGCTTCGGGACCAATCATTGTCAAGTACTTTATTGTAAAAAGCTGATTATGGGTGCAGCGTCGTGGGAGCGGCGTGTTTTTTCCGCAGGTCGGGCCCGAATTCGCGGATCAGATTTCGTCCGCCTTTGGCCGCCAAATTGACGCTGCCCCACAGGAGAACCCGGCTCGGCCTCTGTTCCGAAGGCGGTTCCCATACCTGCGAAGCAATGGCCCACGACCCATATGCTCCGGCGATCTGCCCGAGCGCGATCGTCTCGCCTCCGCGCGAATTCGAAACGACTACTGCGGACTTTACGACATTTCCGAATCGCTTGAAAAAATTCCCGCCGCCGACGCGGAAGTAGCGATTGTCCTCGTGGTGGATCGTCGAAAATCCCAGTTCTATGGTGTTATCAAGGAAGTACTGCGCGTACTGCGAAGCCAGCCGTTTTCCGAATCCGCCTTCGGTGCGATGCCATTCGTGAGGAAAATTTCGCGCCTCTTCGAAGCCTGCAATCAAGACGTTAGAGAATACGGCGGAGGGCCTTACCAGCGACTTCAAATACTCTTGTAGCCGGCCTTTGCCATCGAGCGCAGCCGGCGGCTGGGGCGCGTTTGCCGTGGCGATCGCTTCGATTGCGGGTGCCAGGTCTTGCGCGAAAACACCGGTGGCAGCGCATAGAAATAGCGCGGCCAATTCGACGTGGGGGTTTCGAGACAAACCTCCCTTTAGTATACGGGTTATAATTCCTCGAATGCTCTCTCGCAGACAAATCCTGGCTGCCGCAGCCCTTTCGCCCCTCTCGCGCGCCGTTCCCCTGGCGGACTTCAAACTGGGCGTCACGACCGACGAAATCGACGAAGATCTGGCCACGGCGCTGCGTTTCCTGCGCTTATTTGACCTTAAATGGGCGGAATTACGCTCCGTTGGGGGCTTATACGCCGAAAAACAGCCACTTTCGAAGGTTAAGGAGATGCGGGCGCTTTTGGACGAATATCAGATCAAACCGTCTATTTTGTCCACCTCGTTTTTCAAAGTTCCCCTGCCGGCCGAGGGCTCGGCGGCGCTCGATAAACAATGGCAACTGCTCGAAGACGCGATGGATCGCGCGGAGATTCTCGGCACCCGGAAATTGCGGACGTTCGCGTTCACTTATAAGGACACGGCCGATCTGGGGGCGTATCCCCGGATTTATGAGCTAGTTGCCGAATCCGCCCGCCGCGCGCGCAAGCGTGGTTTTTTGTTGGCTGTGGAGAACGTGGGAGGAAGTTACGTCTGGACCGGCGCCGATTCCGCGAAGATGCTGGCCGCGGTAAAGGATGACGCGCTGAACCTCAACTGGGATCCGAACAACGCCGCCGAAAAAGGTGAGCACCCGTTCCCAGAAGGCTATAAACTGCTCGACCCGGCGCGCATCATTCACGTTCACCTGCGCGACTTCCGGCACAACGCAGCGGGCAAAGTTGAGTGGTGCGCGGTGGGTGAGGGCGAGGCCGATAATCTCGGTCAGATCCGCGCGCTTTTAAAGGATGGGTTCAAGGGAACCTGGACGCTCGAAACCCACTGGCGTCCGCCGGAGGGAAAAGCGTATGCGTCAAAGACTTCGTTGACGGCGTTGTTGAAGGTGGTCGAGAAGGCGTAGCACCGTCAAGGCGTCCAGTTTTTGTTCTTCGGCCGGGCCACGCCGTCCGGAAGTTCCGTGTCCTTGTTTCCAAGGGCAACAGCTAACTCGGCGGTCGTGACCGTGCAACCTTTTAAGTGCGCGCCACCCAAGTCAGCTCCGTTTAGATGCGCGCCCGTCAAAACGGAATCATCGAATGTCGCCTCGCTCAGATCAGCGCCTTCCAAATGACTATTTGAAAAATCTATGTCGTCCAGATGCGTCAAGTACAAATAGGCTTTCCGAAGGTCGGAGTCGGAGAGGTCCAGTCTTGAATCCTTATCGTCTCGCTTAGGATCTCGAAAACCAATTACGTCCATCGCAGTCTGGATATCTGGGGGAATCTTATTCATAGTGGCCTTTCCTGGTGGCCAGGGAGAGGATGACTTCACCCATGTAGCCAGAAGCGCCATAACGTGCCAGAAATCGCCATTGTCGGTGTCCTTAGATAGGCGGTCGAACGCAAGGATTCCTCCAATGCGCACGGCGACGCTTCCACTGCCAATCTGATCAGTGGCCTTCGTGAATCGGTCCGTTATCTGCCCCGCAATGGAAAGCTGCAGTTGTTTCCCTGCGAGTTCCGCTTGCGCTACGGCTAGGCGATTCTGACCTGCGCTAATCTTTAGCGTCTCATCTGTAAAATAGAGTCCCGCTAGGATCGCCACTCCCCCAACTATTTGAGCTAATGTCTTCCGGGCCTCGTTCTCAGCTAGAAAGCGCTTATCATCCTTTTCCCGATCCAGTTTTCGCGTCTGGCGGATGGGAACCCAAATCACCAAAGCGAGTATTGCCGCAGCCGCCATCAAAATGGCGATTATTGTACCTTCGGTCATACTTTGTGCGATTAGCGTACCAAATTTGTAGGGTCAGGCGACAGGGCCTTACGTATCGAACCTAATTCTCCGTAGGCGCCTTCTCGATGTGGTCGATCACCAGCATATCGGCCACGCCTTTCTTCGATTCGAGCTTGAGGCCGAGTTGCTGTTGCAAGGCGGCGAAGAGGGTGGGTCCGGTGTCGTCGGAGGACAGCGCGCCTCCCATGATCCAGTTCATCGTGAAGTCGTATTTCCCCTTCAATCCGGTGTCGTCGCTGACGGGGTGGCCCAACTGGCCGGCGAGCTCCCCGGCAAGCTGCTCCATGGATTCGTCGGCGAATCGTTTCACCGCGTGGCCGTTTGCAGCCATCATCATTGGATGGCGGCTGGGAGGTAAGATCGGGAATCCGTTTTCGTCCTTATTGGCGGTACTTGCCGAGAACGGTTTCGGCGGGTCGTCGTCCGCCGACGGTTGGGTCGCGGGCGATTCCCTTAACTTGTGGCCATTTTTCGTGATTACGAGAGCGTACGCCTGCATCTCCTTCTTCTCGCCATGGAGCGCCAGCTTAAAGCGTTCCGCAAGAAGATTCTGTAGCATCAGATGGAATTGTTCTTTAGTGGTTCCGGGCGGGATTCTTGCGGAAACCATGAAGCGCGTGGTGCCCATCCATTCCGGGCCCGAAAGCTGGTACCTCTGAATGTCATAGGCCAGCGTAATGAGATCGGAAAGGCCCCAGTTCTCGCAGGTGAAGAGGCCGGGGTCGTCCGTTCCCGGTCCGCCGCGGAAGCTCATCCTGAAACCTCTCGGGTCCGGCGGCGGCGAAGCTTTGATCGACGCGACTTCAAATTGCGGCGACGTGTCTGGTGTTTGCGCCGCAGCGCCACCAAGGGCGGCGATTACGATGATCGCAATCTTTCGCACTGCAAATAGATGTTATCCAATTTTCGGTGAGTCTTCTCGATGTGGTCGACTACGAGAATATCGACTGTGTCTATAAGCGGCGGAGATTTTCGCGCCTGCCCGCATGCTCACGCATGGCGGTTCGGTGAGGGCGCTGGTGTGAAGGGGTTCGGAGGTCGCGGCTCTACGCTGATACCATAGTCAGTTGGCATGAAAGCCTTATTTGACGTGCTTGCGCCGCAGGAGCCGGATTATGCTCTTGCCTCCGCGATCGATCCCGATCGCCTGCCCGCGCACATCGCAATCATTATGGACGGCAATGGACGCTGGGCCAAACGCCGCAATCTGCCCCGCGTCGCCGGGCATAAGGCGGGCATCGAGCCGGTGCGCGTCACGGTCGAAACCTGCGCACGCCTGGGCTTGCGTGCGCTGACTCTCTACGCTTTCTCGGTTGAAAACTGGAAGCGTCCGCGGGCTGAGGTCGATATGCTGTGGCGACTTTTGCGCCTCTATCTGCGCGCCGAGCTGCCGGATATGGCTCGCAACGATATCCGCTTCACGGCGATCGGAAGGATTGATGCGCTGCCCGATTTCGTGCGCGCCGAGCTTGCAGAGACCGTGCGTGCCACGGCTGGAAATCGCGGACTGCAACTGAACCTGGCGATCAACTATGGCGGCCGCGCGGAACTAGTCGACGCGGTCAAAACTTTGATTGAAGATTCGCGCCGGCGCGATATTGTTATTGACGAAGCGGCCATCGCTGCGCGCCTCTATACCGCCGGTACGCCCGATCCCGACCTGCTGATCCGCACCTCCGGCGAAATGCGCGTCAGCAACTTTCTGCTCTGGCAGATCGCCTACTCCGAGCTGTACGTCACCGATACCTTGTGGCCGGATTTCCGCCGCACGGACCTGCTGCGTGCGATTCTCGATTATCAGAAGCGCGACCGGCGCTTCGGAGGCTTGGGCGACGCGGCTCCTTTAACGGCAGACGATAGCCTTCTCGAAGCTCCTCTAAACATTCGATGAAACGTCTCGCGACCGCGCTGGTCCTGATCCCTCTGGTCGTGTGGCTAATCCTTGCCGCGCCCTCCTGGGCACTTATCGCAGCGATGGTGGTGGTGGGACTTTTCGCGCTGCGCGAGGTAGTGCAAATCGGAAAAAACGTTTTTGCTTCAGCGCTGGGCGGCATCATTTATATTGGCGGAGCGTGGTTCTGCGCGTTCAAGCTGCGCATGGTAAATCCGCACTGGCTGCTGTTCGCGTTTCTGCTGTGCTGGGCGGGTGATACGGCGGCGTTTTATATCGGGAAAAACTTTGGACGGAATAAACTTGCTCCGGTGATCAGCCCGGGCAAGACTTGGGAAGGTGCGATCGGGTCGGTGGTGGGAGGGGTGCTCGCGGGAGCGATTTATGCGCACTTCTTTATCGCTTATGAACCGCTCTGGATCGTTCTGATCATCGCGGCGCTGGGAAATATTGCCGGACAGATCGGCGATCTGGTGGAATCGGCGTATAAGCGCTGGGGCGGCGTGAAGGACAGCGGCAGTTCGCTGCCGGGACACGGAGGCTGGCTCGACCGAATCGATTCGAGCCTGTTGAGTATTCCGGTGGTCTTTGCAATCGTTCGTCTGTCCGCTCCCTGACGGTCGCGGTTCAGTAAACGCTGCGTTGACGCGTCGTTTTCTTCGATGCCAGCGAGAATCGAGGCTCCGCCGGCGCCGTGCCCGCGATCTGCGACGCCACATATTCGCCGACCCACGGGCCATGCTTGAAGCCGTGCCCCGAGCCTCCGCCGACCAGCCAGACATTCTTCAGATGCGGATGCCGGTCGATGAGAAAATCGCCGTTCGACGTGTTCTCATACTGGCAGACGCGCGTTTCGACAAGTGGGGCTCGGGCGAGATCGGGAAATCGTTTGCGCAGGATGGCTCGAGTTTTGCGAAGCGCGCTTCGAGTGGTTTCACGATTGCCGGTTTCAGGATCGAACGCCGGTCCGTGAGAATCGAGCGCGATCTTGAATCCGCGTCCATCGAGCGCCGGAATCGAATACACGCCTTCGCGAAACGCGATCCAAGTCGGCATTGATTTGTAGGCCGGCGGGGTGCCGAAGAAAAACACTTCCTGACGCGTGGGACGGATGCGGCCGCGCAGAATTTCGGGAAATAACTTCGGTAGCCAGGGACCGCAAGCGTAGACGACAGTCCCAGCGCGAATGTTCTTGCCGCCCGCGCGAATTTCGTAATCCACTCCCGACGCTTCGACTACGGCCTGGACGGCGCGCCGGGCCATCAGGACTCCGCTATCGGGCTCCCAAATACCTTCCGTTTCCGGATCGAGTGAAATTTGCGGAAACTGCTTTTGCAGAACCCGCATGTTCAGCCGCTCGTGAGGAACTCCGCACAGTGACAGCGTCGCGCGCGTGTCGATCAAATACGGATCGGAGGGCGCGGCGGTCACCAGGACGCCTGTGTTGTGAAACAAAGAGGG
>Ga0182024_10008301_pt1 | contig 21983 bp, 18 predicted proteins | sample P32metaG_FD_120480 | JGI IMG/M metagenome (GOLD analysis project Ga0182024, IMG submission 120480) | Permafrost microbial communities from Stordalen Mire, Sweden - P3-2 metaG (Illumina Assembly) | ecosystem: Environmental > Terrestrial > Soil > Wetlands > Permafrost | place: Sweden: Stordalen...
CTGGACGTGCCTGGACGGGCGGCGGCGAACCCGCCGGACCACCAGTACGACTTGGCTCGCCGCCCCCCGTCAGCCACGCCCAGCCACTCGCCGGATCCCGCCAGTTACTTCGTCGCGGGCCCTCAGGGGCGCACAAGCGATACGTGCCGACAACGCCAAGGATGTCGCGCCCGGGTCGAGTCTCGCTGGAGCCCCCGGGACGACCATAGGGACCGGATGCGGCAGCCGGAGGAAGGCGTTCAATACAGTGTACCAGGTTATGCGGATGCTGACGACAGCCAACTTGCGCTCCCAGGCAGCGGATGTCATCCGCGCGAGCATTCTCGGCGGTGAGCTCGAGCCGGGGGAGATCTACTCGGCGCCGGTCCTCGCAGAGCGCCTCGGCGTGTCGGCGACGCCGGTGCGCGAGGCGATGCTCGACCTCGCTAAGGACGGGCTCGTCGAGCCGGTGCGCAACCGGGGCTTCCGGATCGTTGCCGTCGACGACGGCGCGCTTGACGAGATAAGTGAGCTCCGCCACCTGCTCGAGGTGCCGGCGATGAGCCTCGTCGTCACCCGCGCCGCCGATGAGGATCTGGCTGCGCTCGAGGAGAAGGTGAACGCGATCGTGCGGGCCGCAGAGGTGCCCGACATCCCCGAGTTTCTGCTCGCCGACCGGGACTTCCACCTCGGGCTGCTCGCGCTCGCCGGCAATCAGCGCCTTGTCAGGCTTGTCGGCCAGCTGCGCTCCCAGACGCGACTGCTCGGGATCAAGCATCTCGCCGAGTCGGGCCAGCTGATGGCCTCTGCCCTCGAGCACGCGGCGATCCTCGAGGCGGTGCGCCGGCGCGATACCGAGGCCGCCGAGACCCTCATGGGCCAACACCTCGACCACGTCCGCCAGACTTGGGCGGGCCAGACGCCGCTCGCCCCGGCCGGCGCCTGACCCTCAGCGCAGCCGGTCGCAGAGGGCGCGGGCGAGGACGAGGTCCTCGGTCGCTATGCCGACACTCTTGAAGCGTCGCGCCGCCGGCGAGCAGGCCGGTCCCGGCGGGTCCGGTTGAGGAGCTGCGTTTGACGGTCCGGACGGGCTGGAGCTCTGGCGCGTGGACGTGGTCGAGGTGCGCGGGTTCGTGGTGGAGGTGTGTCCGCGGCTGGGGCGTCGAGCGGCGCAGTTGACGGTCGTGGCGTTGCGGTCGTTGCTTCGGTTCTTGCATCTCGAGGGCGAGCTTGAGCGTTCGCTGGTCGGCGCGGTGCCGTCGGTTGCGGGGTGGCGGTTATCGGGGTTGCCCAAGCGACTCGAGCGCGACCAGGTCGTCGCGCTGCTGGAATCGTGTGACAGGTCGACCGTCATCGGCATCAGGGATCTAGCGATCTTGACGGTGCTGGCGTGGCAGGGGTTGCGCGCCGGGGAGGTCGCCGGACTGTCAGGGCTTAGCGAGCCGAGCAAGCTCAACCGCCGGGGCTCGCTGGCCGATAGTCGCCGCTGGGTGACGGGCATTGAGCGATCAGTTGTGGTCTCATCTGGCGCGGATGCCCGGGCGTGCGCATTGTCCGCGTCGATTGTGCGTTCCACTACGGATGGCGAGGATGCCGATGTGGGTCGATGATGGTCGCACGCCCAGTTTATCGGGCTCGAATCAGAGAGCAAGCATCGCTCGACAATCGGCACCCCCGTCGTGAGGCGGGTTCGCAAAGCTACGGGACTCGATGAGTCAGCCGGGCTACCGAAGGCGGCGTTTGGATGAAGGTGCTGCTCTTACTCCAAGAAAGGGGTAGCACATGCTGTTTTCTCAACATCAAGGCGGGCATGCCGGCCGTTTCTCGACGCGTGTCGTCCGCACCGCGGCCAGTCTGGCCGTGCTTGGGATGTTCGCGGTCGCGCCGATGGCGGCGCAGGCCGCCGACACGCCGCTGACCGGGACTGTGACGGGTGGCGCGCTGGCGAACACTGCGCCGGTGGTCGCGCCATTCAGCGCGACACTGACCGGTCTCACGCAGACGGTGAACACGACGGTTGGCTCGTGGAATGTGACGGATGCGACTGGTAGCAATGCCGGTTACAGCGTCACGGTCGCCGCGACCGACCCGAGCGTCAACGATTCGCCGGCCGGTGCTGGTACCGGCTCGTCGATCGCGCTGACACCGAGCATGGCAACCGCTGCGGCTCTGAACCCGGCTAGCACGGGCCCGGTCGCCGCTTCGGCGCAGACGCTGAGCTCGACGCCGGCGACGATCGAGAACGCGCCTGCGGGAACGGGCCAGGGCGAGTGGGATTTTGCCGCTGACTCCGGCTCCACCAAGTCGCTGGCCGTCGTGATCCCAGGTGACGCAAGCGCCGGCGCGTACACCAGCACGCTGACGTTCACGACCGCTCCCGCGGTCACCGGCTGACACCACATCGAAAGGGCCTCAACCGATGATCCGAAACCTCTCGCCTCTTCGTACTGGGGCCCTGGCCCTGATGGCCGCGCTGACGCTCGCCGCACCCGCGGCGGCGTCGGCGCCGGCCACCACGGCTCCCCTACCTGCAGCTACGACGTTTGCCATGACCCCGGTCGGGTCCGACGGCGCGATGCTGCTGCACGGCATTCCCGGTCAGGTACTCCGCGGCGCGATCCGCGTTCGCAACCTCACGCGGCACCCGATCACAATCATCCTGCAGGCTGCCGATATCGATAGTGCCGCTAACGGTAACGCCGACTACCAGACCACGAAGCCCTCGCAGACCGGCCGCTGGTTGGCGCTCTCGACCGGTTCTCTCCAGCTGGCGCCGTCCGCCACGCAAACGGCCGCGTTTACGGTCACGATCCCTGCGGGCACTACAGGCGCGTCGCATTACGCCGGGATCGTCGCGCTTGATGCCGCCGAGGTCGCGACCGCCGCGGCGCGAACGGGCGCGAAGCGAAAGACATTCACGTTCTACCGCGTCAACCGCCAGGCGCTCCCGATCACGATCCGGCTCCCGGGACCGCTAACCCGCAGCCTCACGCTGCAGTTCGCCAAACTCATCGTTGAACCAGTCGGCGCGAGCATCGAACTCGGGCTGCTGCCCGGTGGCACCCAGCTCATCCAAAGCGCCCGAGTCAACCTCCGGGTTCTGCACGGCTCACGCATCGTCTACAGGTACTCCTCGGCGCTCGGACAGCTGTTCCCCGCCGCGAGGCTCACCTATCACATCCCATGGCCCGGGCGCCCCGCACCCGGCAGCTACCAGGTCAAGGGCACGATCCATCCGCACGGCGCTCCCACCGTCATCATCAACCGGACGGTCACATTCACCGACGCCAAGGCCGCCCAGCTCAAACGCGAGACGCCCCCATCAGCCACCACGCCGGCGAGCAGCCTTCCCAGCTGGGTGCCGATCGCGCTCGGCCTCGCCATCGCCCTTCTGATCTCCCTCTCGCTCGCGGTCTACAAACTCGCCCGACGCCCGGCCAAAAAACTCGCATGACTCAGTCCAGGACCGAAACCGAACCAAAGACTGAACGAACCGCTGACTTCTCACCCCGAGCCGTTGCCGATCATGCGACTCAGACAACAGCCGGAGTGCCCGCCCGCCGCCTGGGGTCGCTGCTGCGGTCGCACCGCAAAGCGGCACATATCGCGGCGCGGCGGGCGGCTCGGGCCGCTGCGATCAAGCCCGCCGCGCTCAACGACATCGAGTATGGGCGCACCCGGCCAGACGGTGCCGTGCTGGCTGCCCTGCTGAGCTGCTACGGCATCACGCTCGCCGAGTTCTTACCACCAAGAGCTCCGATCGTCGTCACGAGCTCCGCTGCGACCAGTGACGAAGTCCTGCGCGACCACATCGCCGCTGTCCGGAGGTGGCGCAACTCCGCTCGCAAGGAACAGCCGTCCTTCCGCCACCATGACATCCTCGCGCTCGGCAAAGCGCTCGGAACCGACCCCGACGAGATCGACCGGCGTCTGATCGCCCTCACCGGCTGCAGCCCAGCCGAAGCGAAAGCACTACGCAAATGGCTACGCGCCGCCCTGATCACAATCCCCGTCGCGGCCGGGGCCGTCACCCCCGTCGCCACAGCGGCAACCCCGACATCACCTCAAACCCCGGCAACCACAATCTCAGCGACCACCGCCCTCCGAGGGACCGTGAAACCAGGATCGTTGGACATCACCGTCCGAGCTCCGAAGCTTGGTGCCGTCGGAACCGACGGCAGCATTCCAGCGACCGAGAGCTATGTGATCACAGACGCGCGCGGCTCGGGCGCCGGCTGGAGCGCGCAGGCTACCTTCACCTCGACCGACGCGACCGCCTATACCGTCGGCGAAACGCTCCGCAACGTCAACGGCCAAACCGAGCTCCCACAAACGCCGCCACTCCCGGCCCAACTCACCAGCACCCCAACGGTAATCGCGCACGCCGCCCCCGGAACCGAAGGGATGGGAGCCTTCGCCGGCGAACTCGAAATGAGCATCGTCAGCCACAGCGACCACAGTTCCGGTCAGCTCACACTCACGATCACCCCGCCCGCAAGCGCATAACAGCTGCCCGAGGCAGTTCGCCCATCACGAACCGGAAACCCTCGAGGAGTTCGAGCCGACGATCACGACGCGCGTCCAGCGACTCGTGCTCTCCGACGATTAGATTATGTGGCCCTCCTCGCGCCGACCGAGCCAGCTACGCCACGCATCTGAACCCGCGCGGACATAAGCTGACAGTTCCCATGATCGCCCTTATGGGAACGTTCCCATAAGGGCGATCATCAGTTCAAGGCTGAGCCCGGCGCGGGAGAAGAGGACGTACGCGGTGCGTCGATGACCGGAACAGCAGGCACTTCATCCATGCAATGTAAAATGCTACATTGCGCAGCGGATGGGGGAGTCGATGCATGACCTGCGACCGGTTCAGGTCCGCGCGCCGGGCCCGACCGTCGCGTCGGCTTCGGCTCTCGCGTCGGGGGCTAGCCTCGCCACGGTCCCCACCCCGGCGCTCCTCATCGACCGCGAGCGCCTGGACGCCAACATCTCCGACATGGCCGCACGGGCGCGCACGGTGGGGGTGGCGCTGTGGCCACACGGCAAGACTCACAAGTGCGCCGAGATCGCGTCCTTGCAGCGTGATGCGGGTGCGGCGGGGCTCACGGTGGCGACCGTCGCCGAGGCGGAGTACTTCGCGGCCGCCGGAGCCGGCGACCTCCTGATCGCCTACCCGCCGGTCGGGACCTGGCGGCTGGCGCGGCTGACCCGGCTCGCCGCCGTGACCCGGGTCCGGGTGGTGCTCGACGACGTCGGGGTCCTGCAAGGGCTCATCGATGCGTGCCGCGCCGCTGCGGTGCGGATCCCGTACCTGTGGGAGGTCGACTGCGGCACCGGCCGGCTCGGGACGGCGCCCGGACAGGCGACCGTCGACGCGCTCACCCGCGCGCCGCAGGCACCCGAATGCCCGTTCGACGGGCTGATGACGTTCGGCGGGCACGCCTACGGAGCCGAAGACGATGCCGCGCTCGACGCCGCGGCGGCGGCTGAGCGCGAGGCGCTGGCGGTGACTGCGCAGGCGCTTGCCCGGGTGGGCATCGAGTGCCCCACCCGCAGCGGCGGTACGACCCCGACCACCCATCGGCTCCGGGCCGGCTCGGGGCTGACCGAGGTACGGCCCGGCAACTACGTCTTCTACGACGCCACCCAGGTCGCGCTCGGCCTGGTCGAGCCGGAGCAGTGCGCGCTGAGCGTGCTCGCGACGGTGATCGGACGGCCGGCTCCTGACCGCGCGATTCTCGATGCGGGCTCCAAGGCGCTCGCCGCCGAGCGCATGACGCCGCGTACCGCCGATTTCGGACTGGTCGCGGGGCATCCACGGCTGCGCGTCGTGCTGCTCTACGAGCAGCACGCGATCGTTCACAGCGACGGGCCGTGCACGATCGGCGTCGGCGAGCGCGTCCGGATCGTGCCCAATCATGCGTGCGCGGCTGCCAACCTGCACCGGGAGGCGCTCGTCGTCGAACGCGATCAGGTCATCGCCCGCTGGGCGATCGGCGCCGCCGGCCCCGGCAGCTGACCACCGGCCGCCACATTACGAGCCAACGAGAGCGACAGAGGAGACCGATGGAGCACCAGATCGACCCGCAGCGCATCCATCACGGGTGGGACAACACGCTCGAGCCGACGCTGAGGGTCAGCTCGGGAGACACCGTGCACTATGACCTGCTCATGGCCGGTCACGGACAGGTGCACGAGGGCGCCGGCTACGAGCAGACGAGCTTCGATTTCGACACCCTCTACAACCTGCTCGGGCCGGTGTACGTTGAGGGAGCGCAGCTCGGCGACACGCTGCGGGTCGACATCCTCGAGCTCACCCCTGGCGAGTGGGGGTGGTGCGCGATCCTGCCCGAGCTCGGCACCCTGCCCGACCAGTTCCCGGATCCGTACCTGCGGACGTTCGATCTCCGTAACGGTCGCGAGGCCGAGCTCGTCCCGGGCGTCCGCATCCCGTTCTCGCCGTTCCTCGGCACAATGGGGACTCATCCTGACCAGCCGGCGACGGCGTCCGCGTTTCCGCCGCACAAGGGTGGCGGCAACGTCGATACTCGGCATCTCACCGTCGGCTCGACGCTGTGGCTGCCGATCTGGTGTGAAGGGGCTCTGTTCTCGTGCGGGGATCCGCACGCGATGCAGGGCGACGGCGAGGTGTGCGTCGCCGCGCTGGAGTGCGACATGCGCGCCACGCTGCGGTTCACCGTGGAGTCCCGCACGATCCCGGCCCCGTATTTCCGCACCGCCGGGTCGCTCACCGCGCAGGTCGACACCGCCGGTCATCACGGTGCGATGGGGATCGCCCCCGACCTCATGGAGGGGACGCGCGGCGCGGTCTCGGCGATGGTGGAGTGGATCGTCGCCGAGCACGGCCTGAGCCGCCAAGACGCCTACATGCTCTGTAGCCTGGCCGGCGACCTGAAGATCCTGGAGGTCGTCGACGCCGGGATGTGGAACGTGGGTCTCACCCTGCCGTTGTCCGTATTCGTCGATAGAGGAGTGTCCAAGTGAGCGAGATCGGTTCTCAGCACACCTCCGGGCCTGCCGTGGAGGGCGAGGTCCTGCTGGAGGAGATGGGCTACGAGGGCCAACTGCAGCGTGGGCTCAACGTGATGGGCAACGTCGCCCTCACGCTGTCGGACATCACGCCGACGGCGTCGCTGCTCGTCGTCGGCACCGCGGTGATCGCCACCGCCGGCACTGGCTCGGTGTGGGCATACCTGATCGGCGGCTTCATCGCGCTCAACGTCGCGCTGTGCATGGGCGAGCTGGGCTCGATGTTCCCGGTGGCGGGAGGGCTGTACTCGATCGTCACCCGGGTGCTCGGGCGCCCGGTGGGCTTCCTGGCGCTGCTCGACTACATCGGCCAGGCCATCTTCCTGCCCGCCAGCGTCGCCTTCGGCGTTGGCACGTATGTCAACTCGCTCGACGCCAGCCTCTCGGCGAACTGGATCGCGGCCGGGATGATGATCCTCGTCGCGCTCATCGCGCTGCTTGACGTCAAGCTCAACGCGATCATGATCGGCTTCTTCCTGGCGATCGAGATGGTCGTCGTGATCGTCCTCGCGCTCGCGGGATTCCTGCATCCCCATCAGTCGCTGAGCACGTTTACCCATCCGCACATGGCGGCGGGCACGAGCGGACTGGGCCCGGTGGCGACGAGCGCCATCATCGCCGCGCTGGCTACTGCCCTGTTCTCCGTCAACGGTTATGACAGCGCGATCAACTTCTCAGAGGAGACCGAGGGGTCGGCCGCGACCGTGGGGAAGGCCGTCGTCCTCGCGGCCTCGATCGGGATCGTTTTCGAGCTCATCCCGTTCATCGGCGTCAGCCTCGGCGCTCCGCACCTGGGGCCGTTCCTGCACTCGACGACGCCGCTCACCGACGTCGTTCGGTCCTCGTTCGGGCACACCGCGGTGACGCTCGTCACCTGGGGCGCGATCCTCGCGATCTTCAACGCCTCGCTGGCGATCACCCTGCAGTTCTCGCGGGTCGTCTGGGCCAGTGGGCGAGACCGGGCGTGGCCGATGCCGATCTCCAACGCCCTTTCGTGGGTGCATCCGCGCTTCAAGATGCCGTGGGTGAGCACGCTGCTGGTCGGGATCTGCGGTGCTGTGCTGTGCGTGCAGTCGAGCCTGATCAGCGTCGTCACGTTCACTTCGGTGCTCATCATCGTGCTCTATGCGCTGATCGCGATCTCGGCGATCGTGAGTCGCTTCACCCAGAAGCAGCTCGAGCGTCCGTTCAAGATGCCGCTGTGGCCGGTGTCGCCCATCATCGCTCTGGCGGGGGTCGGGGTCGCGCTCAGCCAGCAGAAGGGCTCTGACCTCATCATCGTCGCCGCCATCGCGGTCGGGGGCGCCATCTACTACCTGCTGTTCCTCAACCCACGACGCGACCGCTACTGGGCGCACCTCCATGTCCCGGAGCCCGAGCTCATCGCTTCTGCTGAGCCGGCGGAGTCATGACCGTGTCGGCCACGACAAACCCGGACCAGAGGAGACCATGACGATGAAGGTGTTCATCTCAGTCGACATGGAGGGCGTCACCGGGATCACCGACCCCGAGGACGTGCTCCCGGAGGGGGCCGACTACGAGCGCGGTCGTGTGTTCATGACCGGCGACGCCAACGCAGCCATCCTCGGCGCCTATGAAGCCGGAGCCACCGAGGTGCTCGTCAACGACTCCCACTGGACGATGCGCAATCTGCTGCTCGAGCGGCTCGATCCCCGCGCGCGGCTCATCAAGGGCTTCCAGAAGCCGATGTGCATGGTGCAGGGCTCGACTCCTCCTTCGATGCGGCGGTGTTCGTCGGGTATCACTCGTGCGCCGGTACCGAGCACGGTGTGCTCAACCACACGCTGCTGGGCAAGGAGGTGCAGAATCTCCTGCTTGACGGGGAGCCGATCGGCGAGACTCGCCTCAACGCGCTGGTCGCGGGGGAGCTCGGGGTGCCGGTCGCGTTCGTGGCCGGCGATGACACGGTGTGCCGTGAGGCGGAGCGGGTTCTCGGCGCCGACCTGCCGACGTTCGCGGTCAAGGACGGGCTCGACATGCTCGTCGCCTCCTGTCTGCACCCCGAGGTCACCGCCGCCGGTATCCGGGAGGGCGTCGCGGGCGGGTTGCGCGATCTCGGGTCGCGTCGCCCGCACGTCGTCGATGGTCCGCTCACCTACACGTTCGAGTGGAACTCGACGACGATCGCGTCGATATGTGAGGGCATCCCAGGCGTGACCAAGCCGACCCCGCGGACGACATCGTACACGGCGACCACGCCGAGCGAGGCGATGCCGGTCATCGTCACCCAGTTGCTGTTGGCGCTGCAGGTCGGACAGCAGGGGATCTATAGCTAGATGCCGGCCGCTCCCCAGCCACCCGCCGCGCGCGTGTCGGCACCTGGCTCGCTCGAGGACTGGCCGGCGATCCTCGACGGGGACCTCATGCGCCTGGGCGAGGCGATGATCCCGGCGACCGACGACGGGTTCATCCGCGGCGACGGCGCCTTTGACGCGTTCCTCGTGCGCGATGGCCGCAGCTTTGCCCGGCGCGAGCACGTCGATCGCCTGGAGCGCTCGTGCGCCGCGCTCAGACTCGCCTTTCCCCGCGCGGCCATTGAGGCCGACATCGATCGGCTGCTCCAAGGCGCGCCGCCCGGCGACGTGGTCGTTCGAATCATCCTCACCCGTGGCGGGCGCCGGTTATGCCGCATGGAGCCGCGCGGGCCCCTCGACGCGCTTCTGCGCCCGGTGCGGATGCTGCCGGTCACCTACGACCCATCGGTCGTGCTCAACGGCGTCAAGACCCTCTCCTACGCGGCGAACATGGCCGCAACGCGCCGCGCGGTGGCAGAGGGATATGACGAGGCGCTGCTCGTCGCCTCCGGCGGCACCGTGCTGGAGGGACCGACCTGCTCGATCTTCTGGGTGCGCGACGGCAGGCTGCGCACCCCGGCGCTGAGCACGGGAATTTTGGCGTCGATCACGCGCCAAGCGGTGCTGGAGCGGATGACCGTGGAGGAGTCCGCCTACCCGCTCGCGGATCTTCTCGCTGCCGAGGAGGCGTTTCTCGCCTCAACCGCGCGGTTGGCGCAGCCGATTGTGGCGATCGGTCAGACCGTGCTGCCGCTCGCGCCCGGCGCGGTGACGAGGCAGGCGCAAATGGTGCTGGACGAGGCCATCGCCGGCGCAGGAGGCTGATGTGCGCGCCCGCGATTACGGGATCGTCATCGGAGACGGGACCCCGGTGAGCACAACGCGCTGACCGACGTGGCCGGGGTCTGGATCGGCCATCGCACGCTTCACTCCGGCACCGGTCGGCCAGGGTCCGATCCGCACCGGGGTGACGGTCATCCTGCCGCCCGAGGACGTGTGGACCGCACCGGTGTTCGCCGGCTGCCACCGCCTCAACGGCAACGGCGAGATGACCGGCCTCGAATGGGTCCGTGAGTCGGGGATGCGGACGACGCCTGTCGCGCTGACGAACACCCACAGCGTCGGGTCGTTCGCGACGCGCTGCCCGCCGACCGGCTGCGACGCTCAGAACCAGACCTGCCATCGCCGTGGGCGCTGCCGGTCGTGGCCGAGACGTGGGATGGCGTGCTCAACGATCTCAACGGCTTTCACGTCCGGCCCGAGCGCCGCCACGAGGCGATCGCCGCGGCGGCGGGCGGAGCGCTAGGGGTGGCGCGCCTGGGAGGCGTCGGTGAGCACACGAGCGGCGATCTGTTCCTCTGCTTCGGCACCGGCAACCGCGGGATGATCCCGGCCGCGCCACCCTCCGGCGGCCCGACCGCATTCCCGCTGTCGATGTTCGGCTACACGCACATCACCGGCCTGTTCGACGCGGTCGTGGAAGCGACCGAAGAGGCGATGCTCACCGCGCCGACCACCGAGGGGCGCGACGGGATTGTCGCCCACGGGCTCGATGGCGAGCGCGTCGCCGCGGCCCTGTCAGCGGCGCGCCGCTGAGCGCAACGCCCGCGAATCGGGCAGGCGGGCGCGCCGGGCGGCGCGAGCAGGATCGACAGCACGCCGGGCCGGGGAGTCGCGGCCATCAAGCAGCAGCTCGGCGAGCAGCTCCCCGGTAAGCGGGGCGAGCGTGATCCCCAACGTCGCGTGCGCGGTGGCGACGTGCACGCCGGGAGCCCCCGGCACCGGCCCGATGTAGGGCAGCCCGTCCGGCGATAACGTGCGCATCCCCGCCCAGTCAGTGGCCGCGTTGGGCATCGCCCAGTCTGGGAGCGCGCGACGGGCGGCGTCAGTGATCGCCCGCAGGCGGGTCGCGGAGAGGTGCAGGCGCCTGGCCCCGAGCTCGAGCGTTCCCGACACCCGCACCGCGCCGGCGAATGGGCTGATCGCCACACGAGGCCCCTCCAGGTAAAGCGCACGGCGCGGGCTGCCGTCGTTGTCGCCGCCGCCCGGGAACGTCCGGCTGTAACCCTTGGCGTTGACGACCGGGAGATGGATTCCATGGCCCCGCAGCAGGCGCACAGCGCCGACGCCGTTGGCCAAGACGACCGATTCGGCGCGCAGCTCGCCGGCGGCCGTAAGCAAGCGCCAGGGAGCCCCGTCTCGTACGAGCTCGGTCACCGGGAGGAACTCGTGCACCGCGACACCGCGCCGCAGCAGCAACCGGTGAAGCGCCGCCGTTAGCCCCTCGGGTCGCACCCGGCCCTCCCCGGATGCGAGCATCCCGCCGACGACCTCGCCGCTCAGCGCGGGCTCGAGCTCGCGCAGCTGTGCGGAGGAGACGTGGCGCATCGGCTGCGCAGCGCCCGCGGCGCGCAGCTGCGACGCAGTCCGGCGCAGCGCGGCGAGCTCTCTGGCCGAGAACGCCGGATACAGAAGCGGCTCGTCGTGACGCTCGAACTTGACGCCGCGCCCGGCCAAACGGTCAAACGCGGGTCCCGCAGCGGAGGCGAGCATCTGCAGCGAGGCCAACCCGCGGGCGTAGACGTCCCGACGGCAGGCCGCGAGGAACCGCAGGATCCACCCCAGCATCGCGGGCTCGAGGGTCGGGCGGATCCACAGCGGACTGGACGCGCTGCCCAGCCACCGCAGCGAAGCCGCGACAACGCCAGGCGCGGGGACCGGGATCGCCAGCGATGGCGTCAGCCACCCCGCGTTGCCGGCCGACGCGCCAGCGCCGACATGACCTGCCTCCACCACGACGACGTTGGCGCCCCGTGCCGACAGGGCCTCGGCCACGCACAAGCCGACCGCTCCGGCGCCGACCACCGCAACCGTGTTGCGCGCACTCGCAGTCATTCGTCGCCCCGAGCCAGGCTCGCCTCGATGTCCCCAGCAACAGGCTGATCGAGGGGCGTGAGCGTCTCGTAGAGCTCCTCGGGCTCAATCGTGGGCCCGACAAGCCAGGGAGCGGCCTCGACCGCCGTGCGCCAGGCGGCCTGCTGAGGATCGGTGCCGCGATGGGAGCCCGCCAGCGCCTCCTCCGCCGGTGACCTCGACCCCCCACCTCTCGTGCAGACCGCCCGCGTGCCCGCACGTAGACCTCCGAAGAGACGCGCGGCGCTCCCGCAGCCGAGAAGCTCCAGCAGCACGAGCGCCCAAGGCCCACGTTCTCGCTTTGACGACGTCACGAGCATCCGGAGATCATCGACGAAAGCCCTTCTTCGCGCGGGCGAACGTCCATCGCGGACGCGGCGACCTCAAATTGTCGGGTCTCCTCACAGCCTTCTTGATCGATGAGCCGGAGCTGGAAGGCGTCTCGATAGCCACGGTGGTTTCGAAGCTCCCAGGCATGCTCAATGCTCTTGCCCAAGAGCTCGGTGACGACTAGCTCAGCGACCGGCTGGCAGTCAGCCCTGGCCTCGCCGACCTCTGCAATGACCTCGTCCGTATCGTCGTCGCACCGCAAGATCAGAATCCCGGCACCAAACTCGAACTGCAGATATGCGTAGCGGCTATCCCAACAAGCAACGCCGCTCACACTGAGGAGCGGCCCCGATCTGCTCGCTCCTCGGAGATGGCGTCTTGCAACGCCTGCTCGAAGGACCGTGGTCGGAAGTCAAACAGCGCCATTCCTGACGGGTCGGTGACCGTCGTATCGGTGGCGAGCCCCTCGATCAACGGCCTCGCAACACCCGCGTCGACCGGCGTGATCAGCCCGATCCAATGCGACGAGAGCCACGGCGTGAGCACCGGCACCGGGATCCGTGGGCGGCGACGCAGTCCGAGCGCGTCCGCCATCCCGTCGAGCATCTTGCCGTAGGTGAGGATCTCCGCTGACCCGATTTGGATTTCGCGGTCGAGGGTCTCCGCGATCCCGGGAGCCGCGAGCAGGTAGCGCAGCACATCATCGATGCCGATCGCCTGGGTGGGCGTATCGAGCCATGAGGGCGCGAGCATGAACGGCAGGCGCTCCACCAGCGAACGCAGCGTTCGGTAGCTCTCAGAGCCCGCGCCCACGACCATCCCGGCCCGAAACCACGTCAACGGCGGGCCCTCGGCGCGCAGAATCTCACCGACGCGCAGGCGCGAACGGAGGTGCTGCGACGTGGGACGATCCCCGAGACCGCCGAGGTAGACAATCCGACCGATGCCGCTGTCGCTGGCAAACCGCGCGAAGTTAGAGGCGGCGCTCGCGTCACGCTCCTCATAGTTGGCGTCACTGCCGCGGCCCATTGAGTGGACCAGGTAATACGCGGTGCTGTACCCATCGCCGATCGCGCGCAGAGACCCCTGGTCCAGGAGGTCCGCGCGATGGACGGTGACGGTCGGACCAAAGCCGACCCGGCCGGGGTCGCGGGCGACGCACCCAACTGGCTCTCCGAGCGCCTCGAACTCGTGAATCAGCCGGCTCCCTATGTAACCGGAGGCTCCGGTGACCAGCGCACGGGACATGCTCAACGAGGATACGCTTGGGCACTCACCCGGGGGCACGACCGTGGCACAGTGCATCGATATGGACGCCATCGGCCCCCCCGGCGGGCGTCCGATGAGGTGTGGGCGCTGATCTCTCGCACCGGCAGCTGGCCCCTTTGGGCCCCAGCGTATGGGCAGTCGATCCCGTCGACGAGACGCTCAGCGCTGGGATGCGCGGGTGCGTGCGCACCCCCGCCGGGATCTGGCTGCCATTTCACATCACCAGCTTTGACCCGCCGCACTCCTGGGCCTGGTGGTGCTTTCGATACCCGCCACGACCCATTCAGTCGAGCCCGCCCCGGGAGGCTGTCGCATCAGCTTCTCAGTTCCCACGCCCGCCCTGCCCTATCTCGTCGTCTGCCACGTTGCACTCAAGCGCATCGCCGCGCTCCTGGAGTTCTCAGACATCCAGTCACCGCCCCGGACTTCAGGTCGATGACCTCGCGCTGCCCCGGCGGCGTTCTCCGGTTCCCCCCGTGAACTGGGACGGGAATTCCTCTCGCTCAAGGATCGATCACCGGACGCTTGGAAGGCGTCCGATCAGAGCGTCCGACTCCGGCGCCGCAGGATCCCATATGTCGAAGGCTCGGCGAAGATCCCCCAGCGCGCGGCGATTTGTCGCGCCCACGGAAATCGATATCGCCACCGCGGGCCGCTGCGTCGTCCGGCGATGACGAGGAGAACGCGCTGCGATGACGAGGAGAACGCGCTGAGTACACGCTCGCGCGACGCTCGCTGCTCAACCGGACTGAGCTGCCGATGACCGAACACCCGTTGATATAACTCGCCAGGCTGTCGGCACCCCCGCCGACCGTGCGCCAGGGCCAGGTTGTCAAAGACCATCAGCTGCCCCGGCCCCAGGGCGATGTCGATTGCTACCTCCTCGACGTCCAGACCATGGCGCCGGAAGAACGCGAGCTCGGCGCCTAGCGTCTCATCGGGAACGCTCAGCGGACGCCGGGCCCGGCCGTGATGTTGTGCTCAGTCGGTAGCTGTTGATACCCACAAGCCCGGATCGAACCCGAGCGGCTAAAGCATCTGTAATGGATCGGGCGAGTCGCTGTTGCAGGATCCCGGGGCTGGCGTTGTCGATCGCTCTCAGGCGTCGGCGATGCGTTCCAAGAGGACGATTGCTTCGTGTAGGAGGGCGCGCTCGTCAGCGTCGAGCTGGCGTTCGAGGGCTTCGGTGAGCCACGTCTCGCGGTGTGCTTGGGTTGTCCGCAAGAGCTCGACGCCGCCGGCGGTCAGTTCGACGAAGGCTCGCCGGCCGTCGTTGGGGTCAGCGCGCCGCGAAACCAGGCCTGCCGCTTCGAGATCGTGGACGGTTTGGGCCATCGATTGGGGGCGCATCTTTTCCGCGGTCGCAAGGTCGCTGATGCTCGACGGGCCGTCTCGGTCGAGCCGGCCGAGCACGGCCATCCGCCCGACCGACGGGCCGGGTTCGGCGCGCAGACGGCGAATGACGCGCCCGAGGGTTTCCCGAAGCTGGTGAGCCAAGAGGGTCGTCGGGGGCTCCCGAACCGCCATCACCCCGAGTATAGAACATCTTAGCCAGGCAAACTGTGCAGGTCACCTGTGTATTGTGGTGTGCGCGAATGCGTGTGGTGAGTTCTGATAGGTACAAGTGGGTCGCCCTGCTGAATGCGACGCTGGCCGTTCTGCTGGCAACGCTGGACGGCTCGATCACGATCATCGCGATGCCCGACATCTTTCGCGGCATCCACCTCGATCCGCTGGTCCCGGCGAACTCGTTCTATCTGCTGTGGATGATCCTCGGCTACCTGGTGGTGACCAGCGTCCTGATCGTCAGCCTGGGCCGGCTGGGCGACATGGTCGGGCGGGTCAAGATCTACCGGCTCGGCTTCGTGATCTACACCGTCGCGTCGCTGCTGCTGGCCATCGATTGGCTTGATGGCAGCGCCGGTGCGCTGTTCCTGATCGGCATGCGGCTCGTGCAGGGCATCGGCGGAGCCTGCCTGCTGGCCAACGCGGCCGCGATTATCACCGATGCGTTCCCCGCCAACCAGCGCGGGATGGCGCTCGGCATCAACAACATCGTGGGCGTCAGCGGCACCTTCATCGGTCTTGTCCTGGGCGGCATCCTGGCCCCCATCAACTGGCGGCTCGTGTTTCTCATCTCGGTCCCGGTCGGGATCTTCGGCACCGTGTGGGCCTACCGGAGCCTGCGGGAGCTCAGCTCGCCGCGGGCAGCCCCGATCGACTGGTGGGGCAACGTCACCTTCGCGCTCGGGCTGATCCTGATCATGACTGCGGTGACCTACGGCATCCGCCCCGCCGGCGGCCACGCCGTGGGCTGGGGCAGCCCACGCGTCCTCGCGCTGCTGGCGGCCGGAGTCATCGCCCTCGCCGCATTCGTGATCGTCGAACGCCGTTCGGCCGATCCAATGTTCCGGCTGCCGCTGTTTCGCATTCGCGCGTTCACGTTCGGGACCCTGTCCACGTTCCTGTCCTCGATCGCCCGTGGCGGCCTGATGTTCATCCTGATCATCTGGCTGCAGGGCATCTGGCTGCCGCAACATGGCTACACCTTCACCCAGACCCCGCTATACGCCGGCATCTACATGCTGCCCCTGACGATCGGGATGCTCATCGCCGGGCCGATCTCCGGCTATCTCTCGGACCGCTTCGGAGCCCGGCCGTTCGCCACCGCCGGAATGCTGCTCACCGCCTGCGGCTTTGGATTGCTACTGCTGCTGCCAACCAACTTCTCCTACCTATCGTTCGGGCTGATCCTGGCGCTCATCGGAGCCTCAATGGGCCTGTTCGCCTCCCCCAACCGCGCGGCTGTCATGAACAGCCTTCCGCCCTCTGACCGTGGAGCGGGCGGCGCGATGAACCAGACATTCCAAAACTCGGCGCAGGTGCTCTCGATCGGCGTCTTCTTCACCCTTATGATCATCGGCCTGGCATCGACACTGCCTCAGGCGATGAGCTCGGGGCTCGAGGCCCATGGCGTCTCGGTCGCCGCCGCCCACACGACCTCCACGCTACCGCCGGTGTCCATCCTGTTCGCCGCGTTTCTCGGCTATAACCCAATCCAGCATCTGCTCGGGACACACGTGCTCGCCGGGCTCTCGGCGCACAGCCAAGCGGTGCTGACCGGCAGCTCGTTCTTCCCCAACCTCATCTCCGCACCCTTCCGCGACGGGCTCCACGCCGCGTTCCTGTTCGCCATCATCGCCTGCCTGATCGCCGCCGCCGCGTCGCTGATGCGCGGCGGGCACCCCGCCCACGACGAGAACCCCACACCCGTCGGCGCGGTCATCCCTGGCCGGCTGCTGATGGCCGAGCCCGAAGAGCAGCATGCACACTGAACCTAGAGACAAACCGGCGTCGCGACTCGCCGCTCCACCAGTGGCCGCTGAGCCGTCCCAGGTGACGACACCCATGTCGCGATCGAGAGCGTCACTCGTTCCACCAGTGCGCCTCAAATGGGGAACGGCGGACCCAAGGAACGCTCTACGAACGAAGGCTCGTGAGGCGCCGGGTCCCGGGTTTGGGCGAGGAGCACGGCCGAGCCGGAGGCCGGTGCGAGCGCCGCGTCGATGTCAGCTTGGACGCGCGCATCCTCACGAATGACAGATCGAAGTTCGGCGCAGCCGTCGAAGGCAAGACTTGGATCGAACTGGTCGGGGTTGCTGATTGCGACGCGGCGGACAGAGACCCTCGCGCGCGCATGTTCTCGGCCGTTGTCGCGGCAGGTGATCGGCTGCTGGGTTGGGTCCTCGCCCCCGCTGATCTCGATGCGGTCGCTGACCGTCTTCAGTTGCGCTCCGCTGAGGTCCCTTTGCAGGCACCTCACCCGCGCCCCGCCGACCCCCGCTTCGATAGCGGGCCTCGTCGCAGAAGTCGATGGCTGAGCGGACACCTGAACCGCTCGATCAAGACGACCGGATCCGGCGGCGAGCGCGTCCGCGGACTAACGCTCAGCGGACGCGGCCCGGAGCGCACTGGTGGCCCGATTCCGCCGGGACCAGCGACCAGAGGGCCCGGCTCGGTGTGGCCGCAAGAGCGGCACAGCAGCCACTGTTGACGGCAGCGGCGCCCGCCGCCCCCTTCACGCGAAAGCATCCGCCCGCGGCGGTCGGCCCCGCACTACCCAGGAAGCTTGAGTGTTCGCCGGGCCCTGACTAACCGCATTCCGGCGCGGCATCCGACTGGGCCACGGATTTGTTGCGGTCCTGTTTGAGCCGCTCGCGGGCGGAGTCGGTCGCTCGCCCTCGCACCCTCTCCGTCCGCGAGCGGTCTACGCTGTGTGGACGCTGTGAAGGTCGATTACTTCTTGCGTAATCTCGAACGGAACGTTTGGCTTGACGTTTGCGTCGAACCAGGTGTCGTGCTGCTCCTGCGTCTCCCACACCTCGGCCACGACGAAGCCGTCGGCGTCTTCATACGCGACATGGACAAGGAAGCCCGGCTGCTTCTTTATCTGCTCGATTAGGGCCGGCGCGGACTCGTCGTACTGCGCAGCGCTCATCGCGGCACGGTGTCGAATCAGGACGGGCATTGTGATCCTCCTTGTAGAGACCTGGACCGTTGGGCTGCACAATCAACCCGCCCGTCGCAATACCACGGTGGCATTGTTCGTAGGAGCGTGGATGTGAAGCACCGCTGCGACGGCCACAACGACCATACACCGCGCCGGGTCGAGCAAGCGTTTTCTTTTGGGGCCCGCCCAGCCAGGCCAACGCTGTCGCTAACGCGTGAAGGGAGCGGCCGGCGCTGCTGGCGTCAACAGTGGCTGCTATGCCGCTGAGGGGGCCACGCCACGCGCCGGCGCCGGCCACAAACAAAGCGCCTACGCACGCTTGCGATGGTCACCTCTCGGCGTTCGGAGCCCGGGGGTCTCGCTCCCGACGGTCGCTGGCGGCGAAGCTTCGAATCAAAGCTGGCTCGGGAGACCAGGCTTGAGTCAGCATCGACCATCTCGACGGCCGCTGGGGCGTAGGCGAGTCAGGACATTCACAACCTGTTCACCAACGATGGTCAGGTCTTAGCCGGGACGGCTGGGCACTGAGCGGCAGTGACGATCGGGGCTATATTGGCGCGCAGGATCGCGGCTACGGGCACGGCCGAAGATTCGTGACCAACTCGATCATCGCCCACACGCACATGTTCGCAGTGCGTGTGGGTTGGCGACCCGCCGAGTCGGTCGACCGCCGCGCCCCAGAGGGCCGCGCGTCAGGCTTTCCGAACACGCCACCCCGGCTGGGGATACCGGAGACGGGAGCCTGATCGGGCGATCAACGCCGAAGGGAATCCGACATTCGGCCGCGACTGAGTCGACCGTCGGTAGTCGCTCGCAGGCGGGGCGCGGTGAACCGCGGATGGCCACGGCTCGCCAACCTCCTACCGTCGGGTGAAGGACGGTCGCAGACCGACCACCGACAGGAGGACACGATGAAAGCTCTCGTTTATCACGGTCCAGACCAGCGCAGCTGGGACACGGTCGCTGATCCGACAATCGCCGATCCGACGGACATTGTCGTCCGTATCGACACCTCGACGATCTGCGGCTCCGACCTGCACATTCTCAAGGGGCACGTCCCCGAGACGACCCCGGGCACCGTCCTCGGTCATGAGGCCGTCGGCACCGTCGAGGAGATCGGGGCTGGCGTCACTACCGTCGCGGCTGGCGATCGAGTGCTGCTGTCGTGCGTTACGTCCTGCGGGCGCTGCCGCTTCTGCAAGGAACACCGCTACGGCCAATGCCTCGGCGGGGGCGGCTGGATCTTCGGTCATCTGATCGACGGGATGCAGGCGGAGTATGCGCGCGTTCCGTTCGCCGACAACTCGGTTTACAAGATCCCTGAAGAGCTCAGCGACGAGCAGGTCCTGTTCCTGGCAGACATCCTGCCCACGGCGTTCGAGGTCGGCGTGCTCAACGGCATGGTCTCCCCCGGGGACGTCGTCGCGATCGTCGGCGCTGGCCCGGTTGGCCTGGCGGCGATCTTGACCGCGAAGCTGTACACCCCCGGCCGGATCGTCGCGATCGATCTGGCTGACACGCGGCTTCAGAGCGCGCTGCGCTTCGGTGCTGACGTGACGATCAACAACGGCCGCGAAGACGCCGTCGAGCGGATCATGGAGATGACCGATGGTCTCGGTGCCGACGTCGCCTGCGAGGCGGTCGGCGTCCCCGCGACGTTCGAGCTCGCAACCGAGCTGATCCGTCCCGGCGGGCGGGTGGCGAACATCGGCGTGCACGGTCAGCCCGCGACGCTGCACCTGGAGAAGCTGTGGATCCGCGACGTCACCATCACGACTGGCCTCGTGGACACTTACACGATCCCCCAGCTGCTGGCTCTCGTCTCCAACGGTCGCCTGGACCCGACTCCGTTCGTCACGCATCGGTTCGCGCTCGGAGACACCATGGACGCCTACGACACGTTCGCCGACGCGGCCAACACCGGCGCGCTCAAGGTTGTTCTCGATGGCGGTCAAGGCACGAGCGAGAGCACCAGGGCATCGGGTGAGCGCGTTGTGGTCGGGGCTGGCATCTCGTAATCCTGCTCCGCGCCAAGCATCAGGCGCACGATCGTTTCCGACCTGACCCGACCACTACGGCGGGCGGTCCGGTCCCTATGGGTGCCGCCCGCCGTGTATCGCGTCCGTCGTCGTTGGGCGCGCAGAACGGCCGGCGGGCGGGCGCCCGATCCGATCGCTGCTTCAGTTAGCTATCCCGGGATCAAAACGCCAAAGTCGCCGGCGCCGGGCAGGTGCCGCTCCTGAGGAAAGCCACCATGGTCGCGACGTCCCGCCGAGACTATCTCGCCACGTCGAGCAGCGGCGTTGCCAGCTCGCGGCGCGCATCAGCAGGCTCCGGAACGCTCACTCGCCCCAGCCCACGACCGCTCGGTGAGCGATGGCTCAGCGCACGCCGAGAAGATCCGATTCGGGCGTTCGGATTCGGTTCCGACATCGTCGGAGAAGCCTAACGCTCTACGAACATCGGGCGGTGCGGGCGCGGGGCCCTGCCACGGCGAGGAGCAGGAGCCGGGAGCGGCTGGCGCACGAGACGTGCTCTCAAGTCAACACGCGCATGGTGGCGCGGCGCCGTCGCGTGTCTGGCCCGGGTCGCGCAGGATCTCGATGTATCCGTCCGTTCCATGCACGCGGATCCGCTGCCCATCCCGGATCAGGTTCGTAGCATGCTCAACTCCCACGACCGCCGGCAAGCCGTACTCGCGTGCGATTACCGCGCCGTGGGTCATCAGGCCCCCGACCTCGGTCACCAGGCCTTTGATCGCGAGGAACAGGGGTGTCCAGCTGGGATCGGTGTAGGTGGTGACGAGGATGTCACCGGCTTCGAGGTCGGCCTGCGCGATGTCTCGAATGACGCGGGCGCGCCCTTCGATGGTCCCGGCGGAGACCGGTAGGCCGATCAGCGCGCCTGTGGGGACATCGTCGCGTCGGTAGGCCCCGGCGATGACCTCGCCGTCTGAGGTGAGCACGCGGGGCGGCGTGAGCGTTTGGTAGGAGCGAAACGCGTCCTTGCGCTGGCGGATCAGCTGCTGGTCCACTTGGCGGGTGCTCACGACGTCGTGGAGCTCGTGGAAGGTGAGGTAGAAGATGTCTTCCTTGTCACGAAGCACGTCTGCCTGCACGAGGCGCTCGGCTTCTTCCAGCAGCGCCTGCGTGTAGACGAAGTAGCGGTTGACGATGCCGTACTTGGGGTACTCGCGGTAACCGCTGAAGGTCCGGACGCGGTCGATCATCCGCTTGGCCTCTTTGGCCTTCCTCACTCCGTCTGCCAAGGCGCGCAGGCGCTCCAGCAACTCTTGTTCCTTGCTCCGGGCCGCTTGCCGCCCTTGTTCGAGGCGCCGCTTGGCCTCGCCGGGCGTGAAGTTCCTGATGTTGTCGAGGATCAGCGTCACGAGCGTGGTGGGGCGCTCGCTCCAGCGTGGCCTGGTGATGTCGATCTCGCCGACGCAGCGCATGCCGTACTTCTCGAGGTAGGCCCGGATCGCTTCCTGCGCTTCCCGCCCGCCCGCGAGCTTCGCCAGCTCGTCCAGGAAGGCCTCGTCCTCGCAACCCTCGTCCGCGACGTGTTGCAGGAACCCCACCACGTGCGGATGCGGGCGAATCACGTCCGCGACGTCCAGC
>Ga0182024_10008302_pt1 | contig 21981 bp, 15 predicted proteins | sample P32metaG_FD_120480 | JGI IMG/M metagenome (GOLD analysis project Ga0182024, IMG submission 120480) | Permafrost microbial communities from Stordalen Mire, Sweden - P3-2 metaG (Illumina Assembly) | ecosystem: Environmental > Terrestrial > Soil > Wetlands > Permafrost | place: Sweden: Stordalen...
CTACCTCAACGTCGACCCCGGCACCATGTCGCCCTTCCAGCACGGCGAGGTCTTCGTCACCGACGACGGCGCCGAAACCGACCTCGACCTCGGCCACTACGAGCGCTTCACCCACGCCAAACTGACTCGCGACAACAACCTCACCACGGGGCGTATCTACGAGCAGATCATCACCAAGGAGCGTCGCGGCGATTACCTGGGCAAGACCGTTCAGGTCATCCCCCATGTCACCAACGAGATCAAAAACGCCATGCGCAAGGTCGCAGCCGACGCCGAAGTAGTCATCGTCGAGATCGGCGGCACCGTCGGCGACATCGAATCGCTGCCCTTTCTCGAAGCGATACGCCAGATGCGTCAGGACCTCGGTCGCGAGAATACCTGTTTCGTCCACGTCACCCTCATCCCCTGGATCGCCGCCGCGCAGGAGCTCAAGACCAAGCCCACTCAGCACTCCGTCAAGGAGATGCTCTCCATCGGCATCCAGCCCGACATCCTCCTCTGCCGCTCCGACCGCGCCGTTCCCCGCGAGATGCGCAACAAGATCGCCCTCTTCTGCAACGTCGAAGAGCCTGCCGTCATCGCCGCCCGCGACGTCTCCAGCATCTATGAGGTGCCTCTTAACTTCGCCGCCGAAGGCGTAGACACCCTCGCCCTGAAATACCTCCGCATCGACGCCGAAGCGCCCGATCTCTCCAAGTGGCAGGACATCGTCCGCCGCGCCTACAATCCCCGGGACGAGGTCTCCATCGCCATCGTCGGCAAGTACGTCGAGTATGAAGACAGCTACAAATCCTTGAAGGAAGCTCTGGTCCATGGAGCGTTAGCTCACAACCTGAAGCTCAAAGTCACGTGGCTCGAAGCCGAGGGCCTGGAAACACCCGACTACGCCGCCCAACTCCGGGGCTTCGACGGCGTCCTCGTCCCCGGTGGCTTCGGCAAACGCGGCATCGAGGGCATGCTTAACGCCATCCGGTACGCCCGCGAAGAGGCGGTCCCCTACTTCGGCATCTGCCTCGGCATGCAGACCGCCTGCATCGAGTACGCGCGCAATGTCTGCGGCCTCAAGGGAGCAAATTCCGGCGAGTTCGACCCCGCCACGCCCTACCGCATCATCTATAAACTGCGCGAGCTCACCGGCGTCGAAGAGATGGGGGGCACCATGCGCCTCGGAGCCTGGGACTGCGTCATGGAGCCCGACTCGATCGCCGCTCAGGCCTACGGAAAAGCCGAGATCTCCGAGCGTCACCGGCACCGTTACGAGTTCAATCGCGAGTACGAAGCCATCCTGACTGGCGCAGGCCTTCGCCTCACTGGCACCACGCCGGACTCCACCTACGTTGAGATCGTCGAGATCCCCAGCCATCCCTTCTTCCTCGGCTGCCAGTTCCACCCTGAGTTCAAATCGAAGCCTCTCGAGCCACACCCGCTCTTCCGCGACTTCATCGGCGCCAGCTACCACCACCGCCTTGCCAACAACCGTCACGAATCCGAAGCCATCCACTCCTCAGCCACATAGAAGCGACGAAGCCCGAACGGCCGAAGATCCTCGCCATTCGGGCTTCGCTGCGGAATCGACCAGGATTTCGACGTTGCACCCCTGTTCCAGCAGGGACCAACGACGCTGATACGCTTCACACTCTGTCCATCCCAACATGCCACTCCGCCGTGCGCCGAATGGCTTCCTGCAAACTAACAGTTTGATTGAGACCCAGCAGCGCTTTTGCTCGATTCACGGATGGAACATATCGCGCTACTGAGGCTCCCGGAGTAGGACTTTTCGCAACCTGAATTTCGGCAGATACCTTGAGAGTCTGGCTGACTGTCTGCGCCAGATCCAGGATGCTTAGGTCATGAGCCGAGCCTACATTGATAGGGACCAGACTTGGAGCTTGAAAGAGCATCGTCCACAACCATATCGCAAGGTCGGAGGCATATAGATAGGAGCGTCGCGCGGTGCCGTCTCCATTGATCTTGATCGGTCTTCCCGCGAGGCAGTCTGCGATGAAGTTGCCAATCGCAAAATGTGCGTCCAGTGGAAGGTGAGGGCCGACAAAGGCAAAGCAACGGGCGATCTTGATCTCGATCGAGCTGTGCGTGGACTGGAGGGCGCACATCTGTTCGGATATGCGCTTGCCTTCGGCGTAGACGCTGGAGGGATCGAGCGGGTCAGGGCCGCCGAGATAATCCTCGGGGACATGGGTGAGGCTGGCGGGTTGTTTCCCGTAGATGGCCCCGGAACTGGTTAGAAGAAGCTTGCGGGCGCTGTGAGTTTTGGCGAAGTGGAGAATTCGCGCGGTGCCGTCGATGATGGTCGTGAGCATGTCGAGGGGCTGCGCCACGGCTTGCTTAGCGCTCGTTTCAGTCGCGGCGTGGATGATGTATTCGAACTCGCCGTCAGGAAAGGAGAAGTTGCGCACATCTCCGTTGTGGAAGGCGAGAGACGGGTCGGCAGCGAGATGCGGGCACTTCAGAGCGAAGCCGGCGCAGTCGCGAGTGAGAATAGTTGCTTCGGCGTTCAGCCCGAGCTTTCGATTGATGTGGGAAAAGCTTTCGAGCAACCAACAACCGAAGAAGCCAGTCCCTCCTGTAATGAAGATGCGCTTGTTCCGCATTTCGTCCCAGAGCGGTCTCGTCTCGCTGAGGATGTGGTCGAGATCGGCGGCGGGCAGAGGCTGCTGTGCCATAGGTTCGGTCTGACTATTCTCGCAGATGTCGATCTATGTGGCTAGGTTGCATAGGATGTGGTGCTCAGCGTTTCTTGCGTTTCTCGCCAGCACGCGTTGATGGGCTCACTCCATGGCCCGCGGCTGCGATTTCAACTCTCGCAGAATGATGAGGCTACAAGTCGCGTTGCGCGATCGCCGGTTACAAGCATTCTCTCGTCACTCAGTGAACTTCGAATCCCCGCCGACGAACTTCGTCCAGTAGCTCGCGAGATGGAGAAGTTGAACTGGCTCCTTCGTGCGGCACGTCAACTCAACGAGGGCGGGGCGATCCAGGATATCCTCAGCGTTTTCTCCATCTAACACTGCAACTCACCGGCTTGGAACGAGGTTTCGTCTTCCTGATTGATGGTCGGTTGGCTGCATAATTTTGTAGATTCGGCGTGGCTTACAGCTTGCAAGTCGCGTTTCGTTTTTGATCAGATATCCAGCCATCAGTGCACGCTGACAGTAAAGCTTCCTGCGTTATTGGTGCATACGCCCTTCACGTTGTATGTCACCGTTGTACCGGCAGAAGCTTGCACCGTGCAGACCGCATTAGGGTCCGCAGCAATAGAGCCCGACGCACTTTCCTTGCAGAATCCAGATGGAATCGTGATAGTAAAATTCGTTATCGTTCCGGCAGTCCAAGAGATCACTTGAGTTTGGACGACTGACAATGGATCCAGATTAGGTTGCGGATTTTGAGTCTTATTATCGCAGCCGATCGGTACGGACAAAGGATCGGGGCCCGGCGGGGGTGTTCCTGTAGAACCAGATCCGCTACCTTTACCTTCGGGCTGAACCCCTGGCTGAGCTTGGGCGCTGGTCACACTTCTGGGATCAACCGCAGGATCGCGACAAGTGGGCGTGTCACATTTGTACTCAAAATACCCATCGTCTTTGACCGTGCATTTCGAAGTACTGGCGAGGCCTTCGTCGCATGGCGACCACTGCTGGAATTTGACATAAGCCTCTTTTGGTGGCTGAGAGCTAGTGGGCTGCGTATACCAATTGATAACATCACCTTTCTTCGGTACCAGAACGACTCTATTTGTTCCGTTCTCTATTTCAAGTCTGATGTGCCTACCTGATGTGGGATGTAACCGAGCGCCGAGGAGAGCGCCTACGATGAGAGAGACGATAACAAAGACCGCGACGTTCTTTCCACTGAAGCCCATTGGGAGTCGTCCTTTCAAATTTCAATAGAGATGTGGGACATCCTACGAGGCTGCGGGCCCAGTTGCGGATTGTTTTTTTGTCACACGAGATAGGTACCTTGGGTCTTTACGAATGTCTTTGAGGTCAAGGGCGAAGTCTACTTCCACATGCGACAGACCTCGATCCATGCAAGCCAGAAGCAGCTTTGTCGCATCCTCTTTTTTCCCGAGCAGAGCGAGCGTCTGGGCCTTCATGAATTGGGATTCGACATCGCCTGCTCCACGGCGCTCTGCGTTCTCGATGTCCGATGCAGCGCTGGCGGCGTCGCCTATTTTGGCGTGATAGAAGGCCAGAGTCATCCAAGTCGGGCCACTGCGCGGGTTGTCCTGCAATTCCTCTGACAGCAGACGTGCGGCCTTTGCATAGTTCTCGCGTACGAGGGCGGGCTGGCCTAGCATCGCGTAACAGTCGCCGATGTCTCTCCATACACCGTGGTACTTGGGATCGAGGGCGGCAGCTTGCTGGTAGTTCGCAAGAGCGTTCTTGTAGTTCCCATCACTGAAGGCCATGTCCCCCAGGTTGCGATACGCCGTTTCGTTGGGGCTGCGCTTGATGCTGCGTTCCGAGGCATCGATCGCTTCGTCATGTTTGCCAAGTTCGAGGTACATCGAGCCGAGATTCGCCAGCGGCATTGCTACATTCGGCGCAGCCATTGCCGCGGCGTCGAAGGCATCGGCCGCCTGTTGATACTTCGCCTGGCGGAACAGTATCCAACCCAGCTCGTTGTTAGCCGGCCAGTAGTTTGGGCGTTCCTTAAGTATTTCTCGATAGGTCTGCTCGGCCTCAGGCCATCGGTTCAATTCGCGTAAAGCTTGCGCCCTGTAGAGCATGATTTCCGGATTTCCAGGATCGGCTTTGAGCGCTTTAGAAAAATAAGTCATAGCTTCGTTCGTGTCGCCGGTGTAGAGATACACTAGAGCGCGGCTCAGCAGTCCCTCGGCTGAGTTGGAGTTTGAATCAGTTGCCTTTCCCGCATTCTGACGCGCCAGATCGAGTATGGCGGTGTCGCGAAATGAGTGGTATTTGCGGATATAGGCTATAGCCAGTTTGGCGTAGCCCAAGTGGAAGTGTGGCTCTTTCTCGAGGCATTCCCCATATTTTAGGATTGCCGCGTCAAGCCCAATATTGTTTGGTTGACCGGCTAACTGCTCAGCCTGACTGAACGATGAGAACGCAGCTGCGGAGATTCCGAGTAACTCATCCGTGTCTTTGGTTGTTTTGTCCTGGTCTGGCAGGCCTAGCAATCTGGCTGCTGCCGCCGACCCCTTGTCGGCCAAGGAACTCAACTCGGCGCGGTTGCATGAGATGGAATGCTTGCGAAGCAGACGCTGGGTTGCGGCATCTAACACCTGAAGAAGAAGCGTGACCGTCTTTGCGCCCGAATTCAGTGAGGCTGCGAGCACTAAATTGGCGCCCAATGCATTTATCGATTCAGCGGGTGTCATAGGCGAGCCACTATTCGCGACATCGCCGGAAGAGATGATCAGGAGATTTTTGACATAAGCCTCGGCCCGGGCGAGCCGGCTGCGAATCGAGCCTAGTACTGTGGCGACGATAGGTGCCGAGTCGTTCGGCGCAGCAGGCCAAGCCATGAGCGCGACGAAGCGTTTCTCCGGCAAGGGGTGTATCCACAGATCGATCCTAGGCCACTCGAACCAGATACCTCCAGCGAATGCGACGGAAGCCGCGCTTCCCATCTCAATCATTTGTCTCCGTGTGAGATGAAGCGGCTCTTTAGGTTGATGGATTGCGGAGTCTGTTAGATCTAATGCGGCAAGGGCGTTCTGAATGGTCTGAAATCGGCGCGGAGCATTCGACTCAAGACAACCGCTGATGAATCGTTTCCACTCTGGAGGGAGATCGTCAAACAAATCGTCGGCTCCCGCCTGCAGCTTGTCCCCTAAATCGACAATGGGCAATCTTCCCGTCAACATTTCATAGACCATGACGCCAAATGCATAGACATCACTGGACTTCGATGGAGGCCGACCATGGAAGAGTTCTGGAGCCATGTAGGCCGGAGTGCCTGCCACGATCCCTGCTGCGGTCAGTGTCGTCCCGTCGCCCACATGCGCGTGGGCCAGGCCGAAGTCCATGACGCAAACTCGGACCTGTTCGCCGGAGCCGTCAAGCATCACGTTGGAAGCTTTTATATCCCGGTGGAGTATTCCGGCATCATGTATTGCAGCTAGCGCAATTGCTCCCTGTTTCGTAATGACGGTAGCTTCTGGTAGGTCAATTCTTCTCTGTCTAGCTATTCTAGCGGCCAGGGTCTCGCCAGGCAGGAGCTTCATGGTTAGAAAAGTGAATGGGACACCCTGCTGTTGGCAATGGAAGATGTCATAGATTGGACAAAGATTAGGATGGACGGTCTGGCGGGCGAGCAACACCTCTCGCTCGAAACGCTTTTGCGTGGAAGGGTCTTCCTCGACTTGAGGCAGGATTGTCTTGAGAGCGAGATGAACACCTTGGAGTTGGAGGTCTTCGACTTCGTAGACCTCGCCCATTCCGCCCTTCGCGATGAAGCGAACGATAGCAAAGCGGTCGGCAACAATTTGTCCAGGCTCGAAGCGGCCAGCCCGGGAGCGTTCGAAGCCATTGGGGTTTGGGTGGCCGGGGTTGAATTCAACGGTGGACCCGGTGGTGCCCGATTGATCTGCGCGGCAGATCAGGAGTGGCTTCTCGAGAAAACTTCCAGCCCGCTCGTCCGCAAGGAGCAGTTCTTCGACGCGTTGCCTGAGTTCGGGCGCGCCGGCACACGCACGATCAAGGAAAGCGTGACGCTCCTCAGGTCTGCGATCCAGAGCGGCACCGAAAAGTTGCTCGACGGATTGTTCCTGACTGGCCATGATTCCCATCCGGAGGAGTAAAGAATGCTATTTGGCGCTATTCTCAACATCGGGCGTACAAGGGAAAAAGCGTTCTCCATTGGTCGAGTTAGTATGAGGAACTGTCGTGGAGTACGCCGACACAAACAGATATGCGAATATTCAGGCGTCTCGGCGCCAATAATTACACAACGGTCAACGAATTTCCAGTAGTAAGTCGCAGTCAATCACGGCTTACTCCTACGTCCAATCGTTAAAGCGTATTCCGCAGCCGAAAAGTGCCACAATATTTATCGCACTTAACGGCCGAGAGGCATGATGGAGTTTCGGCTTGTCAGGAGATCCCTCGACACGAAAAGAGTTGCGATGTAGCAATACTTTGCACAATCATTCAACTCTGACTTTGGTGTAGCGTTGAGCCACTTCTATGACGAGCGATGGCGGCGAGGTTACGCAACTTCTAAAGGCGATGAAGAGCGGAGATCCATCAGCTGCGGAGCTTTTGCTGCCACTGGTCTACGCCGAATTGCATCGTCTCGCAGCGTCCTATATGCGAAGGGAGCGGCAGGATCACACATTACAACCCACTGCGCTCATCAACGAAGCCTACCTGCGTTTGGCCAGAGGGGATTTAGATTGGCAAAATCGGGAACACTTCATCGGAGTGGCTGCGAATGTAATGCGGAGAGTGTTGGTCGACTATGCAAGAGCCCATAAAGCGAAGATAAGAGGAGGGGAGCTGAAGCGTGTCGAGTTGGAAGAGGGGCTGGCGATCTCTGAGGAGCGCACAGAGGAAATGCTGGCGCTCGATGAGGCGCTGAACAGATTGACGGAAGTGAATCCGCGACAGGCAAAGGTGGTGGAACTACGATATTTCGGCGGCCTGTCCGTGGAGCAAATTGCTGGCGTTCTGGCGATTGCTCCGCGATCGGTGAAGCGCGATTGGGCCCTGGCAAGGATTTGGTTGTTCAACGAACTCAGCACGCTTCCCGAGTAAGAACTTAGTTCATTCGAGAACGCCGCAAACTGCCGACTCCTTATATATATGCGCAAACGGCGCAGGTGCTGAAACCCGAGTTGTTAAGAGAGCGCCGCCTCGATCAGCTTGATGAAGCTCTTGTCGAACGCTACGTCATTTGCTCATGCCTACAGCAGAACCTTAGGCCAACCGGTAAGGTAGACGAAAAACTGTGCGGGAATACATCTTCTCAAAGAACTTTCCTGCATTCTCGCGCCACACTTGCCTCGGCGAAGCTGGTGCAGATGCATTTACAATCATGAGACTGGCAGGACATTCGAGCGTCACTGTATGGGAACGGTAGTTCCTCCCACGCCAGAGTCCATGGAACGAGCTTTTGATTGCTTAGAAGCTCTCAATAGTAAGACATGGAGCGCGCGAACGGTAAAGCTCCGCACACCTGCTTGTGCGCATCTCGTAAGTCATTGAAGGGCCTGTAGCTCAACGGTTAGAGCAGGGGACTCATAATCCCTTGGCTGGGGGTTCAAATCCCTCCGGGCCCACCAAAATCCTACACTTGATTCTAGGAGGATCGGTGGCCACCAAAGGCACCTTGGAGCCCAGTTGAACACCCATAGCACCTTCGCCGGCACCTTTTAAAAAATCGAAAGAAGAGGTCGGGGGCCAGTACGGAACTACTCGGCTTTAGTATTTTCTCTATGCTGCCAACATGTCTCCGCAGGTTATCGACGTAACACCGCTTGACGGCACGAGCGAAGTCTCGCGAAACTACCCCGGATGGTTGCGATGACACGTTGTGCAGGACAATCTCGCGAGCAAGAATTGTCAGATCTGCAGCATGCTGCGGAGTTCCCGGATGTCGTTACATTTCTCGAGGGATCGCACTTTCTCCAGCAGTCGGGTGTACTTAGCCGATCCAAGAACCGGCACTATTAGATCGAGGCTCTTTCGAGCCACCTCGTCCCATGTCATGGGATTCTCATACGTGCCTCTGACATCCTCGACTCGCTGTGTGAATTGCCTTCCATCTACGAGCGTCACAACCACAACGGCCTCTCTTCGCGGCAATAATTTGTCGAGCTCAGAGTCTGGAATCAGAGTGACCTTTGCGCGCTGCAGCAGTGTCGCGGGGTCCGACATCCGGGGTGTATCGTGCGCGGCACGGAATGATACCGTTCCATCCATCAGCATCACAGCCATCAGATGCTGCAGGCAGACGTCCGGCATCTCACGATTGTTTACCACCAGCGCCTCCGGCGTAGCCACCCGCACGACAACACTCTTTACCTGTTCGGGCCGGACGCCATGCTGCTTCACGATCATCTCCAATGCATCCAAGGGAGCCTGAATGGGTGAGCCTACAGACCACTTCTTGATGTTGGTCCGCTGCACCTCGTAACGCTCTCCAAGATGATCAATCAGACCATTCGGATCCGCATGGGGGGCGAACGCCATGAAAAAGTTATCGGTACCGGTGAAGATATCGTTAACCCCGCTCCAGCCTGATTGCACGACCAAGGCGGCTGTCACACCGCTGCGTGCCGGCATACCTCCAAAGACAAATGCTTTCTCGATATGTTCAGTGTCAATCTGCCATGCGGCAATGCCGGAGGCCTGCTGCACGGTATAGTCGAGCAGCCAGCGCATCTGTTCCACGTTGAGAGAGGCACAGCAGCCCGCGGCCGATGCCGCTCCAAAGACTCCGGCAATCGCGTGGGAGCTTCTATGCGATCTTGTCTGATATTCAATGCCTCCAAGGGTCATCGTTATGCGCGGGCCAATGTCGTAACCGAGTGCAACCGCACGCAATAGGCGGGAGCCATTGATCGCGAACTGCTCGCCGGCGGCCAATGCCGCGGGGACCACAGCGCAGCCAGGATGCGATAGTGAGGGCGAATGCGAGTCGTCGGTCTCGTCGGAGTGCGCGAGCATGCCGTTCGTAAGAGCCGCCTCCATCGCGCCGCGCTGCATTCCCGAGGCTACGATGCAGCATGGCCCCCCTTGGCCGTAGCCTCTTGCAAATTTCAGCGCAGCCTGTCCGGGAGGTAACTGCGATCCTGAGATCATTGCCGCAAAGGTATCCAAGACATGCTGCTTTACAAATTCAATTACGTTATCCGGGAGGGCCCTTGCGCCTGCCTCCGCCATGTAGGTGCTTAACGTAGCCATCACGGGACCTACCGGCTGAACGAACGCATGCGCAACACGAGGAAGTAACTCTGCGCTCAGCAAGAGACCTGCCCCACGCAGCAGCCTGCGGCGACTCATGCCGGTAGCGCCAGAGTCAGGTGCGCTATCGGTGTCAGTGCGATGTTTCACAGATCTCCTCAGCGTGGCTATTGCGTCTTTTGGGTTTCGAGAGCATTAGCCGCGCTCCGCTTCAGCTCGTCGCCGTGCCGCCAGCCGGGGCAACTCAGCCGCGTCTGCACAGTGTTCAAGGTCCCATGCGAGCGACAACAGCTCTTCGGACTGTTGTATGGGCAGTATGGGTTTCGTTAATTGGCGGTACTTGGTATTGAGTTCACTGTCGGTAAGCGGGCGTTCGATGCTGCCAACTGCGTGCTCAATGTGCTTCTCAAGAGTGCGTCCATCAACGGTTGTCAGGGTCACATATGCTTCGTCCGCCCGCACCGAGGGATCCGTGCGGACGGTCACGCGTCGGCGCAGCGCTACAACTGTGGGATCGTTCACGCTTTCATCCGAATACTCATCAGGCCCCGCGAAACCGCGGGCCAAAGCCACCGCGACCGAGTGGTAGATGCTGAATTTCCCCTCCAGTCCGGTCTTTGGCTCCTGCTTCCCCGTCAGCTGAAGCACCAGCGGATTTACGCGCAACGCGATGGAGCGAACGTCGACCGGCTTGAGGTGATATTCGCTGCGAAGCTGCAGAACCCCGTCAACGCTGGGGTGTATCACGATGCCGCAGGCGAACGGCTTATAAGTATTGTTACTGATTTCAAAATGCTTTCCAAGCCCTTGCGTCAGCGCGCCGTAGTCATGCTGCCTGGAGGCAGCATAAATATAGCCGTCTTTTCCTTCGATGGCGCGGTCTGAGCTTGTAAATCCCTTTGCCGCAAGCAGGGCCGCAAGCACTCCATTTTCCGCGGCGCGTCCTACGTTAAGGCTCTTGCACATACTGCCAAACATAACCTTCAGGCCTGCCGCTTCTGTGGCCGCAACTCCAAGAGCCATCTCCATCTGGCTGGTGTCGAGGTTGAGCGCTTTGGCACAGGCCGCCGCAGCCCCAAAGGCACCGCAGGTTCCCGTAATGTGCCATCCCATGTCGTAGTGTGATGGATAAATGGCCCGTCCCAATCGGCACTCGACCTCCACCCCGAGGACGAAGGCGTGAAGAAACTCCGCGCCGCTCATTCTTTGCATCTGGCAGATTGCAAAGAGCGCAGCCGCTACCGGTCCCGCCGGATGAATAATCGTACGCAGATCGGTATCGTCGAAGTCGAGCACATGAGAGCTGATGCCACTGATCAGCGCGGTCCTCAGAGGGTCGAGCTTCTCGCTGCGCCCGAAGAGATGCCCACCGGAGGCGCAGGAGAAGGGAGTGAGCGTCGCCAGCCCGATGCTCACAGCATCCTGCGGTGATCCTCCCACTGACACTGCGATCCAGTTCACGATGGATCGCAAAGCTTCTTTCCTGACGCTGGCGGGAACATCACTTCTGCGGCAATGAACGACCCAGTCAGCAAGAATATGTGTTACGGGAATAGATTCCTCGGTGGGTTGCGCAGAACCCGGCGGCGTGCCCTCCTGACTCTGTAGAGCGAGCTGCGTTGCCGCTCGCGAAGTTCCCACTCCCATTGCCGCGACGAGCGTCGACTGCGAAAGAAACCGCCGGCGGGATAGTTGCGGATCCGATTTGATTCGTATCTGCTCGTCGTTCATGTCAGGCTCACCTCACTTTCCTGTTTAGACGAAACGATGAACGTCGCCTGCTCCTCTTATCAATGCTTGCTCGCGTACCTAACCATGAGGGGCTCCGCTTGTGTTGTCCAGCCGCGGGGGCATATCTAGAAACGCTCGCAAGACATGCCAGAACTGCCGCCGGTTTGTCCCCAGCGCCGGAAGGTGAGCCGCACCTGGCAGGACAACAAATTCTCTATCCGGTACCGGCAGTCGACCGAAGAATGCGAGGAGGTCGGCCTCGCTCGAGATGCCGTCGTACTCGCCGCGGACGATCATCACCGGCACGGTCAACCTCGTCGGATCTACCAGGGGAAGATTGGTGGTCATGTCGAGGTAAGTTCCGGTTGGGACAGTAGATCCCAGAGGCAATTCGGCATCCGCCATCGCTTCCCCCACAGCTGGGTCGGATGTTCCAGGCTTGTCGCGCGTGAAGATGCTACGGATCATGTCCCGATCGCGCGGCCGCGTGTTGTCCGTGCGGTAGGACTCGGTGTTCTCAGCACGCAGGGCCAACGTCTTCGAGCCCTTTCCAGTCCACGTGAACGCAGCCAGCACCAGACGGCGAATTCGTTCTGGTGCCGCCATCGCAAAAGCTCCGGCTCGCAAGGCGCCCCCCGATTCACCGTACAAATGAAAGCTCTGCTGTCCTGTCTCCTTGCAGACGAGCGCCGATGCGGCCTTCAAATCCTCAACACCATCGGCTACGTTCGAGTTCCCCTCGCTTTTTGACGAACGTCCGTAGCCCTCAAAGTCCATCGTCCACACGTCGAAGCCATACTCGGCAAATTTATCCATGAAGGAATACTCCCCATGGCCAGGCACTGTCAGGTCGAATGTCGGCCTCGACGATACCGATGAGCCGTGCGTGAGAAAGAGAATAGGGAGCTGCGAGTCCCCGGATCGCGCTTCCCCCATGCGTTTGCGGTAGATGTAAAGCGAAATTTCACCCCGCTTCGCCCAATATTCATAAGCATTTATGGCATGCGCTGCGCCTCCTTTCTCAGGGATGAACGTTGCTGCCGAGGCCGATTTGGCGCGAAGGCAGACTGCGCCCGCAGCCAGCGCGAGACCGCACCGTTCCATAAAACCCCGGCGAGACGACTGAGACTGGCTATCCATTTCGAAGCAACACTCCCCTCTTGTCAAGACATCCTGGGCGTGTTATGGCTGGTTCAGCCATTTACGACCGAATCATTATGGTGTGGCACTAGAGCCCTTCGCAGCGCGAAGCCGTCGAGCTCTTTTTCCGACGAAGCAATCACGATAGAAGCGACTCCGTTTCCAATCATATTGACCAGTGCGCGGAAAGTACTCAGGAATCGATCGATACCAAGAAGGAGCGCCATTCCAGCTACTGGGATCGTAGGCACTACCATCAAAGTACCCGCGAGAGCGATAAATCCGGCACCTTGAACTCCGCTGGCTCCTTTAGAAGTGAGAACTGCAACAGCGAACAAGGTCAACTGCTGCGAGAGGCTCATGTGAATGTTTGTAGCCTGCGCTATAAACAATGCTGCCATCGTAATGTAAAGGCTACTGCCATCCGTATTAAACGCATATCCAGTCGGTACCACAAGACCGACTAATGCCTTGGAACAACCTAGCACCTCAAGCTTTTCCATGAGCGTGGGCAACGCAATCTCGGAGGAACTTGTGGCTAGCACCAACAGGATCTCTTCCTTGAGGAAGAGCAAAAACCTTACAATATTGAATCCGGATATTCGCGCAATTATTCCCAGGATTACGAAAACGAAAACTGCACAGGTCAAGTAGAAGGTCACAATCAGCCATAGCAATGGTCCGAGCGATGTTATGCCGTACTTGCCAACTGTGAAGGCCATAGCGCCGAAAGCCCCGATTGGCGCCAGTTTCATAATAAAATTCACGATCCCGAAGATTACGTGAGTGATGATATCGATTATGCGGGTGAGAGGTTCGGCTTTCTCGCCCATGGCAGCCATTGCAAAACCGAACAATAGCGCTATAAAGACGACTTGCAAAATATTTCCAGTTGCAAATGCTCCCACCACCGTCGCAGGAATAATGTTGGTTAGAAATGTTGCGGGTGATTGCGCTTTCGCCTGTCCCGCATAATCGGAAACGGTTGCTATATCGAGAGTTGCAGGATTGATATTGAGCCCTCTTCCTGGGCGGACAACATTACCTACTACAAGACCAAGGAGGAGCGCCAACGTAGAGACGATTTCGAAGTAAAGGAGGGCCTTTCCGCCGATACGTCCGACCTTCTTCAAATCCTGCATGCCCGCGATGCCGGTAACCACAGTGCAGAAAATAATTAGCGTGATCACCATGGTGATCAGCTTGATGAAGCTATCACCAAGTGGTTTCATCGCAATAGCCGCCGCAGGATGGAGACGACCAACGACAACGCCTAGAACGACTGCGATGGCAACTTGCGCCCAGAGGCTGACTGAGATCCTGCGACTCTTTACCTTCGGGACAGTCGGGCTGCTCATGATCTCTTTCTCCATCGATGCCTGTAGTCGCGCAAGTGCGGGCTCACTCCGGTTATCGGAAGGCGCGCCCATGACGTGTCAGGGGCGCACCGATAGCGGGGTTGGAGGATCAGAATGTCAGCTTGACCGCCAGTTGAATTTGTCTGGACGTCATGGTCGTCTGGTCTATCAGGCCAGCGAAGGGTACTGGATTCCCAGAGCCATCATAGATTTGGAAGTTATCCGTGGGCGCAGAGAAGTCCGTATGGTTGAATAAGTTATAGATTTCAGCTCTTATTTGTAGGTTGGCGCTATCTGAGGTGCGTTTGATTGGATTATTTTTGTAAGCAGAGAAATTCACATTTACCGCTCCTGGACCTATCAATTCGTTGCGGCCTGCGTTTCCCATCCGGTTCACCGGGTTGGGGAATGCGAAGCAGTTCAGGTTGATGTCGGCGTTTGGATTTCCGGTCACCAGGGAATGGCAGCCTGAAGTCTTCAGCCTATCTGGGAAATCGAATGGAACTGCGGCGTTTGTTCCCAGAGGGTCTCCTCCGATGGTCACACTGAAGGGAGGTCCACTATTGGCATTGAAGACTCCTCCCACTTGCCAACCGTTCGTTGCCCAGTGCGCTACAACACCCTGCGCCCTTTGAGGTCAAAGCGCGCGCTGAGCGATGATCCGCTCTCGCTGATTGCCAATAGCAATGCGGGATGGACTTTATGTCTTGCCGGTCAAACAGAAGCGGCCATTCAAACCCTCAATAAGGCGATTGAGTTGGACCCGAACTTCCCGCGCACCCATTTTCGCCTTGGCTTTGTCTACCTGACCAGAGGCTTGCACGAACAGGCTATCGCTGAATTTCAGAAGGCTGTACAGCTCTCCGACGGCAATCCGTACTATCAGGCGTCTCTTGCGAACGCTTATGCAGTCTCCGGCCGTACAGCAGAGGCGCGCGAATTGCTCAAGACTCTCGAAGCTCGGTCTGCGCATCAATACGTACCCGCCTACGGCATTGCGCTGATCTATGCAGGACTTAATGATAAAGACCATGCGCTTCAGTGGCTCGAGAAAGCTCTAGCCGACCATTCGAGTTCCATGGCATTCGCTAAGGTCGATCCTTCTCTCGCCAACCTGCGTTCTGACCCTCGATTCGCCACTCTCACTCAGCATCTCAATTTCTGATCCCAGCCAAGCGTTCTTAACTGCGGACCGACTTGCTCAGGCCAGCGTCCGAGGAGATGATCGCCTGGAAGGTGGGCAACGCAGTTGGTAACGTGCGAACGTCGGACCGGAGTTGTACATGGAGTGGAGCGGTCCATCCCGACTCGCTCTTTGCATGATGTTTTCCACCACGATCGAAGCTGCAACCCAGGTGCCGCTTTAGTGCTTGATCAGCCACATCACCCAGCTGCCGGCGATGGTGCCACCGACAAACAGGACGAAGCAGAAGGCACCGAAGCGGATCATCATCCGTGGCTCGGCCCGTTGCGTGATGCCGAAGACGATCGAGGTAAAGAGGGAGAAGAGAAGTACAGCGCCGAAGTGAGAGATCGTCATGAGAGCTTCCTTCCTGTCGCCAGCGAGTGGGCGTCGATTGCGGAGATGACGTTCAGCAGTCCCGCGACGACCATGAACTTGGTCCCGTAGTCCGCCGTAGCGACCTGCACCGAAGCCTGGCCCAGGTTGAAGATTTGCGCTACAACATACAGCAGGCCAGAGCCAAGGTCGCCCGCAAAGTTCAGGATGTCCAGTAAATCGCCAGTGTTCGGGGAGTAGATCTCACCTTTTAGCGCAAGCCCGAGCGTGAACATCGCCACGATGGAGACCAGCAGCAGGGAGCCACGAATCCACTTGCGCAGCATGAAGTGCCCCGCGCCAGGGATGAGCCAACCGGCGATCAGGACCAGCACCGGCATTGAGGAAGACTTCCCAGCGACCCGCGCTGGCACTTGTACATTCGTCGTCATTTCAATACCGATGATATCAGTTTGATCACCACATACCTAGATGCGAACCAGTTCGGTCTGCACGCGGCCCGTGACCTCGGCCTTGCCAGCACGGGCGATCATGTCGATTTCGCTGCGAACGCCAAACTCGCCGGGGAAGTAGATGCCCGGTTCCACCGAAAAGCAGGTGTTGGGTAGCAGCAGGCGCTCGTCGTGGGTTTCGAGATTGTCCAGATTCGCTCCGTTGCCGTGCAGGATCGTCCCGATGTTGTGGCCGGTGCGATGGGTGAACCACTCGCCGAAGCCTGCTTTGCGGATGACCTCGCGGGAGGCATCGTCCGCCTGCCAGCCCGCGATGGGCGTGTTCGCTGCGAAGGCCGCCTGCACGGCTTTGATGGAGGCATCGCGTGCGTCCCGAACGGTGTTGAAGACGAGTTGCTCGCGCGCCGTGGGCTCGCGATCGACGACACCAGTCCAGGTGATGTCGTACCAGACGGAGTCAGGCTGGTTGGCTAGCTTTGACCAGATGTCGATCAGCACGAAGTCACCCTTCCGGATGGGCTTGGAGTTGGCGGCGGTTGGCACGTAGTGAGAGTCGGCGGAGTTGGCTCCCACGCTGACATCGGGGCCATGCTCAGTGATCATCCCAGCGCGGTCGATCGCTTCGCGGAGCCAGGTCACCATGTCGAACTCGTGCGTGCCAGGCGTCGAGCGTACCCGCTGTCCCATCATCTTCCAGCCTTCGGAAAGGATCTCGTCGAGACGGCGCTGGGCCTCGTAATGCGTGGCAAGCTGAGCGTCGGTGAGCACGGCTTCAAACTCGCTGATGAGATCGGCCGAGCTGACGATCTCCTTTCCCATTCCGCGCAGAAGCTCGACAGTCCCGGCATCGACCAGAGAGACGTACATGATGGCGTTGCGCGGCGAGTACTGCATGGCGATCTTTGTCTGGCCGGTCAGCAGCGCTTCGAGTTGAGATTCGAGCTCCTGCCATGAGGAGTAGACCGCTCTTTTGCCAGGTAGCGAATCAAGGCGCCCCGACTCGATGCGGTGCACCAGCTTCTTCGGCTCGCCCACGGCAGGGATGAAGTAGAACCAGCGGCGGGTGACGTGCAGATCACTGGCAAGCCCAAGGATGCGATAGGCCAGCGGATCGCGGTAGTGGTGGTCGAAGAAGAGCCAGCCGTCGAAGTGCTGGTCGCGCAGCGCAGATTGGATTGCGGCAAGATTCATGAGGGCAATCTTATCTGTTCGACGAGCGGTATGTCAGGGTCGGAGGGCCCGCGGTCGCAAACTGTGGCGGCTTTTTTTCTTGTGCGGTGGATAGGCGTTTTTGCAGGGGTTTTTGGGAAAAATGGGTGCAAATTGTGGTGTTTTTGTGGTGAAGTTGTGGTGGAATGCGTGGTAAACGTGGAGAGTTGATGGACGTTTTTGCGTGACGAAAAAAGGGACAGCAATCTGAACTTTATTTTTCGTTCGGGCCGCAGCCCTCCCATAGGAGGGTTGTCGATCGGGTTGCGGAAGAATTCACCGTTGCTGAAAAGAGTGCTGAAAAGAGCGCTTGCCTACAAGACACTTCCTCAGCGAAGCGAATGCTGAAAGTCTGATTGTGGTCATGGGAGAGAAGGCCCGGGGCTAAAGCCCCCGTTATTTGCAGCGATTTGTCGTAGGGCTAAAGCCCTACGCTAATCCCAAAAACAACCATAGGGACTTTGTAGCACCCCCTGTAGCTGTAAGCGTTGCCTTGTCGAACAGGCAGCACAAAGGCCGGGATTGTTCCCCGGCCTTTTGTGGTGGTGGCTTGAGTTGGGTTAGGCGTTGACTGAGGTCTCCGCTGCTGCTGCGGCGGCTGCTGCCGCGGCTTCGCGTTCCTTCTCGGCCTTCTCCGCTTTTCTGGCGGCGGCTGAGTTCTGGCCCAGCTCGGCGGCGAGGGTTTCGGTGGTGAAGGTCTCGATGGTATCGCCGGCGCGGAGGTCCTTGTGTCCGGCGAGATCGATACCGCATTCGACACCTTCGCGTACCTCGGCGACGTCTTCCTTGACGCGTTTGAGGGAGGCGATCTTGCCCTTCCAGACCTCAACGCCATCTCGGAGGAGCCTGGCCTGCGCTCCGCGCTTGATGACGCCGTCAGTGACACGGCAGCCGGCGATCTGGCCGACCTTGGTGATCTTGAAGACCTGAAGGATTTCGGCGCGGCCGGCGTAGTTCTCCTTGAAGACTGGTTCGAGGAGGCCGTACATCGCCTTGGTGATCTCGTCCTGCAGCTCGTAGATGATGGAGTGGAGGCGAATCTCGACGTTCTCGCGCTCGGCAATCTCGGAGGACTTTCTGTCGGGCCGCACGTTGAAGCCGATGACAACGGCGTTCGACGCGGAGGCCAGAAGAACGTCCGACTCGGTGATGGCGCCGACGCCGGAGTGGAGCACGCGAACGCGAACCTTCTCGGTGGACATGCGCTGGAGCGAGTCGGCCAGGACTTCGACCGAACCCTGCACGTCGCCCTTGAGGATCAGGTTGAGATCCTTCATGCCGGCCTGCTTGATCTGTTCGGCAAGGCCTTCGAGCGAGACGCGGGAGCTCTTGGCGAGTTGCGCCTCGCGCTCCTTCATCTTGCGGTACTGGGCGATGCCCTTGGCCTTGTCGCGGTCGGCCATGACGAGGAAGGTGTCGCCTGCGTCCGGCATGCTTTCGAGGCCGAGGATCTCGACCGGGGTGGAGGGGCCAGCCTCGGTGATGGAGCGGCCACGGTCGTCGAACATGGCGCGGATCTTGCCGAAGGTGTTGCCGACGATGTAGCTGTCGCCCAGGCGGAGAGTACCGTTCTGGACGAGGATGCTGGCGACCGCGCCGCGACCGCGATCGAGCTTGGCTTCGATGACCGTGCCGACGGCGGGACGGTCTGGCGTTGCCTTGGGCGAGGCGATGTCGGCGACGAGGCAGATCATCTCTTCGAGCAGATCGAGGTTGATGCGCTTCTTTGCTGAGACATCGACGAAGACGGTGTTGCCGCCCCATGCTTCGGGTTGGAGACCGCGATCGGCGAGCTGCTGCTTGACCCGGTCGGGCTGGGCTTCGGGCTTGTCGATCTTGTTGACCGCGACGATGATCGGCACGTTGGCTGCGCGTGCGTGATCGATGGCTTCGAGGGTCTGGGGCATGACGCCGTCGTCGGCTGCGACTACTACAACGACGATGTCGGTGATCTTCGCGCCGCGGGCACGCATGCGGGTGAAGGCCTCGTGACCGGGGGTGTCGAGGAAGACGATCTCGCGGCCAAATGCCGGAGAATCGGGCTTGCTGACGTGGACCTTGTAGGCTCCGATGTGCTGGGTGATTCCACCGGCTTCGCCTGCGGCTACGTCGGTGGAGCGGATGGCGTCGAGCAGCGAGGTCTTACCGTGATCGACGTGGCCCATCACTGTAACGACTGGCGAGCGGTTGATCTCGACCATGCCGGTGGTGTCTTCAAGGAAGCCTTCGATGGCCTCGTTCTCAAGCTGCTCTTCGACGGTGATGATCTGGGCGTCGGCGCCGAACTGGCGGGCGACATCCTTGACCAACTCGCCTTCGAGGGACTGGTTGACGGTGACGAAGACGCCCTTCATCAGCAGGATTGCGATGAGATCCTTGCCGCGAACGTCGAGCTTTTCGGCGAGGTCTTTTACACTGATGCCCTCGGTGACCGTGATGGTGCGGGTGATCGGGACGGGCTCACGCGAGATCTGCTGGCCGCCGTAACGTGGTGGCGGCTGGAAGCCCTTCATCGGGCCTTCCTTGGTTTTTTCGTAACGCTGTCCGCCGCGGCGCTGGCCGGGACGTGCAGCGGGACGCATGCCGGTGGGGGTCTCGCCGGGGCCGGGCATTACGCCGGGGGTTCCGCCGGGACGTGCGCCGAAGCCGGGGCGCGCGCCAAAGGCTGGACGAGCACCGCCCGGAGTGAAGCCGGGACGGCCGGGTGCGCCGCCGGGGGTGGTTGGGCCACCGGGGAAGGTGCGGGTGGGGTGCATCGGACGGCGAGCACCAGGAGCCATGGAGGTGGGACGGGAGCCTGGTGCACCGGGCGCCTGCGGACGTGGCCGCTCGAAGATGGGACGGCCACGCTGGGGCGTTCCCGGCGCGACAGGGGGCGCGGTGTAGATGGGGCGCGGTCCGGTCTGGGGCATGATGACGCGGCGTGCCGGTGGTACTGCAGGAGCGGTCGGCTCGGCGGTTGCTGCTTCCACGGAGACTTCCGGGGCTGCGTCTGCTTCTGGCGCCGAAACGGGGCCAGGGGTAGGCTCAGCGGCTGGAGGCGTGGCGATGGTTGCGGTTGCGGCGATGGTTGCGGACGCCTCTGCGGGCGATGGTGCCGGAGCGGCAGGTTTTGCTGCAACGGGCGCTGGCGCAACCGGATGGGCCGCTACGGCGGGGCGGTCATGCGATGCCTGGGGAGGCGTAGCTGGGACAGCAGGCGGACGAGCAATGACAGGACCCACGGGAGGCTTGCTGGCGATTGCGGGCGGCGCGGCCTGAGCAACGATATTTGCCTGCTGACGAGGCAGCGGGACGATGCGTCGCGGTGCGGGTGCGCCGGGCTGCGCCGCAGGTGTGGCCGCTGGCGCAGGGTGGGCTGACGCCGCAGCCTTTGGCGGGGTGGCGACGGCAGGAGCATGCGCTGGAGGAGCAGCGACAACGAATGCGGGGCGGGCTGGTGGCGCGGCCTTGATGGCTGCATCGGCCTGCTTGCGCTCGAGGATCGCCCTGAGGGCGTCGCCGGGCTTGGAGACCTTGGAGAGATCGAACTTGGGCTTGTTGTCCGCAACCGGCTTGTTCGAACTTGCGGAGCGGCCGCCGGCTTTGAAGTAACCGCGCACCTTCTCGGCCTCATCGGCGTCGATAGAGCTGGAGTGAGTGAGAGGCTTGTCCTTTGAGACGCCCAGTGCCGTCAGCGCGTCCAAGATAGGCTTGGCCTTCATTTCTAGTTCTCGTGCCAGATCGTTGATTCGAACTTTGTTCATCCGTCCCTTTTCGCTTCCCTGCGCCCTTAGCTGTTCATATCAGCCTCATCGAGGGTTGAATATCTATTGTAAGTATTATCCCTGAAATTGCGGTCTTTGCGACTCAGGGGATGCTGTGGTGCATGGCTGGACCGGCTAGCCACGATCGTTTCCATCGCTATCGATACCTTCGTCGGAGACCTCCTGGCTTTCGTTCACCAGGGAGTCCACGCTGTCGTTATCCAATTCAATTTTTTCTTCGCGTGCATCCGCGTCGCTGAAGGCGTCGCTTTCCGAGCCTGCATCTTCTGCAGTTTCGATGTCTTCGGTGGAGAGGTCGCCTACCTCTTGCGCTTTGCCGGAGCCAGCTTCCGCGGCAAGGATTGCCTCTGGTGTTGTGTCCATGGAACTTACCTCTTCCTCTGCGGCTTCGGTGGGGGTTTCTGCGACGACTGCCGGACGCTCTTCACCTTCTTCGTACTGGCCGAAGTAGTGGCGAACGGCTACGGAGATCTTCTCGACGGTCTTTTCGCCGATGCCCGGGACCTCTTCGAGTTGCTCGGGGGTCATGTCGGCGAGGGCCTCGACGGTGGTGATGCCGGCTGCGATGAGTTTCTCGAGAATGGCGTCGCCGAGTTCGGAGACCTGCTCGATGGGGGTGGTGGGGCCGCCGGTCATGGCCTGCATCTGGCTCTCGACCTCCTGGCGCTTCTCCTCCTCGCTCTTGATGTCGATCTTCCACTGGAGGAGCTTGGCGGCGAGGCGGACGTTCTGGCCCTTTTTGCCGATGGCGAGCGAGAGTTGCGTGTCGTCGACGATGACTTCAATCTGTTTGTCGGCGAGGTCGACGATGGAGACACGGCTGACCTTGGCGGGCTGCAGGGCCTTCTCGGCGAAGGTGGTGATCTCCTCGGAGAATTCGATGATGTCGATCTTTTCGCCGCGCAG
>Ga0182024_10008303_pt1 | contig 21981 bp, 20 predicted proteins | sample P32metaG_FD_120480 | JGI IMG/M metagenome (GOLD analysis project Ga0182024, IMG submission 120480) | Permafrost microbial communities from Stordalen Mire, Sweden - P3-2 metaG (Illumina Assembly) | ecosystem: Environmental > Terrestrial > Soil > Wetlands > Permafrost | place: Sweden: Stordalen...
CAGCATTCATGCCATCCGAGCCCTGCGACGACTGCGCCGCCGGCCGACACTGGTGGCCGCCTTCTGGAAACAGGCTGGCCTATTTGAAAAGTGTTAGCTATAATATGCGAGATTCAGTAGGTATCAAAACCCCTGCCGGAGCGGGCATTCCCAGTTGTGTATGGAGTGAAATTGGAAGATGTCCTGGCGCACGAAGATCTCGCGATCGGATCGTACCGCTATTCCGTCAGCCGCATGATTCCGGAAATGACCCAGGTCGCTCTGCAAACACACAAGAAAGGCATCATGCGCGAAACACCCGGGTTCGCGAAACAAAAGTTTCTTTACCGTCTCTCGCGCTCCGATTATGAAAAGGAGTGGGGGAAGGACTACCCGAAGCCCGGCTTCGGCTCTCGCTTTCTCGCAGTCCTTTTGCGATTCATGCCGAAAGTCGGCCCCTTCAAGGCTCTGGCGTTTAATAATCCAACGCCTCAAACCGAGGATCTGTATTTCAAGAGCATTAACACAACAGTGGATCAATATAAAATTCTGCTCGAAGAAGTGCGCACGGATTCGCTGGTGCTGCCCAATCGCGATCTGGACACCGGCAAAGCAACATCACCCGCGGAGTACACTCTGACCGATGACACATACGCAAAGTTGTTGACTCGATTGACCGGGGACAAGCTCGATCTGACCACGACGGATCTACAGGCGAATATTCTACTGTTCTATTCCGACCTTTCGGCGCCGTTCGACACGAAGAAGGACGACAATCAATGGCAGACCGTGTTGAAGTCGCTCGATCAGTTGAAATTGGTGACGCCGAATGCGGCGGTTGCGGACAGCCCTGCGCCTCCACCTCCTTCCGCGTCCAAGGCGGATGCCACGCCGGCCAGCGCAGCTCCATCCAACAGCATTCCTGCAGCGGAATGAAATTCCGGCCAGGATCGGTTTTTGCAATTGCCGCAATTCTTGCCTTTGCCCAGGCGAGTCAGGGTCAGTCCGTTCCACCCGCCGGCGCGCATCTTAAGCCGCCGTTCATCGTCATCAGCTTTGTCGGTGGATTCATCAGGCACGATGATACCGTTCACAGCGAGGTGCAACTCGCTGCGCGCCTGCGCAAGGCTTTCCCCGTTGGTGTGGACGTCGAGACGTTTGAAAGTTACCGCGGCGAAAAAGCGCGGAAGAGAGTCCTGGCCCTTCTGGACGGCGACCAAAACGGGATTCTGACGGCGGCTGAGAAACAGAACGCGCGCATCATTATTTACGGACACAGCTGGGGCGGCTCAGAGGCCATTACGCTCGAGCGCGGACTGGGCAACGACCTCATCCCTGTGCTCCTCACCGTTCAGGTCGACAGCATCTCCAAGATTCATGAAAATGATGAAGTTATCCCGGCCAATGTAGCCCAGGCTGCTAATTTCTATCAGCCGAATGGACTGATGCACGGCCAGCCCAGGATTCGTGCCGCCGACCCGGCTCGCACGAAGATCATTGGAAATTTTCAATCTGAATACACGGCGAGCAAATATGATTGCAAGGGGTATCCCTGGTACGATCGCGTTTTTGTGAAAGCGCACACCCAGATTGAGTGTGATCCGCAAGTTTGGGGACAGGCGGAAGCTTTGATACGATTGCAATTAGCCCCGCCGAAGTAAGAAACTTCGACTCCAAAATCGAGTCTGCGGATGTCGCCGCTATATGTTATCTAATTCGGCACATATTCTTACATGTGCAATATGGAACAGTCGTATATGGCCCGTCGGACTTAACTTTCCGTTACGGGTCACCAGCTGTGACCAATACCAGGTGCGGACCGCTCTGGCTATTTCTGGAGATTTAAGCAGGAGCCTCAAAATGCTACAAACAGCCTGGAAAGAATCAGAACAAGGTCAACGAAGTCTTACGCCACGAAGCCTCGCAACTCACCGCAGGCGGATGATTCGGGCCTTGATTATTAGTAATGACTTAGATGATGTGGAGCTGTACGTACAGGAACTCAAGAGAGCACAATTTACCATTTCAGCGGACGTAGTCAAAACGCCGGTAGATTTCACGAACAGCCTGCACAAGCATCGCTACGATGTCGTCCTGGGCGATACGGCTGTTGCCGGATGGACGGGTTTACAGGCACTTGCACTCCTGCAGGACCAAGGCCAGGAGATCCCCTTCATCTTGGTGACCAAGCCCCTGGAAATGGAAACCGCGGACGAATTCATGCAGAAAGGCGCCTCCGACTGCGTGGATAAGGCCCACCTGGTGCGACTCCCCCTTGCTGTGGCGATCGCCGTGGAGCGAACCACCCATCAAGAGATTCAAAACCGCGTAGAGAATGATTTGAGGGTCTCGGAAGCTCATTATCAAGCTCTGCTCGAAAATCCAACCTATGGCATCTGCCGGTTTGACGTGAATGGGAAGTTTCTCGACGTAAATGCAGCTCTGGTGACGATGCTCGGCTACGGTTCAAAAGAGGAATTAATGGCGGTAAATCTGGCGGCAGACATCATCCGTGATCCTATCGAGCGCCGTCAATTATTTGAGCCCTACCAGCAAACGGGTCATGTCGCCCTGATTGAAATCGAATTGAAACGGAAAGATGGAACGCCGATGAAGGTCCGGTTCAGCGGCCGGCAAGTGGGCAGTGAAGAGGGAGCGCCGGACGGTTGCGAGGTCATCGTTGAGGACGTCACAACACAACGCGCTTCGGAGGATCATCTTCGCCATCTGGCAACCACCGACGCTCTTACCGGCCTGGCAAATTATCGCCGTCTGAGCGAGGCACTCGAACTGGAAATCAAACGCTCCGACCGCACCAAGAGGGCGTTTGCTGTACTCGTGTTTGATCTGGATGGGATGAAGAAGATCAACGACAGTTTTGGTCATCTGGCAGGCAATCGGGCGCTTTGCCGCCTGGCCGATATTTTTCGCTTTTCCTGCCGGTCCATTGATACGGCCGCGCGGTATGGAGGGGATGAATTTGCAATTGTCCTCCCGGAGACAAGCGTAATTGATGCTGCACTGGTCGGGCATCGGATCTGCGAACGCCTCGCCAACGACCACGAGGAACCCCTGCTATCGGTGAGCGTTGGGAGTGCGGTTTACCCCGAAGATGGCATGACGATTGAAACCTTGCTGCAAACAGCGGATCGCAATCTCTACAAGATGAAGCTGCAGGGGTGAAACTCCTGACCCGAAGGTCCTCGTTCTGCCCGGGCCCGCAATACTCGCCGGGCTCGGGCATTTCCTGGTTATCCTGATTGTCGAAGCGAAGCACTCGCCCTGATCCTCAGTCGTGAAGGACCACGCTCAGCAGGGAATCATGCACGTGCAGGCCGCCGTCATGGCTGACGAATCCCAGCTTCTCAAATTTCTTCATGAAAAAATTGACGCGTGACCTCGTCGTGCCAATCATTTCCGCCAGCGTTTCCTGGGATATTTTAGGGATGACGGCTTCGGGTTTGTTCTCCTTGCCGTAGCGCGCCAGCAACAGGAGCGTTCGTGCCAGCCTCTTCTCGCTGGAATTGAAAAGTTGATCGACCAGGTCTTCTTCGATCCGGATGTTGCGTTCCACCATGTAGGCGATGAAGCGGTCTGAGAACAAGTGTTCCGAGTGAAGTACACGGATCATTTCCTTCAGGCCGATCACCAGCAGCGAAACAGGAGTAATCGCCGTAGCCGTCGCGATCCGGACCGATTGCCCGGCCAGGGCGCCTTCGCCCACGAAATCACCCGGTTTCAACATGGCCACGACCGCTTCCTTGCCTGTCTTCGACACGACAGAGAGCTTTACGTCACCCTTTTGGATGTACATCACATCCCTGCACGCATCTCCCTGTGAAAATATGGCGTCCTTCGGCTCGTAATTCTGAACTTTCCTCGCCACGCCTGCGGAATCGAGGAAGTCCTGGACGTGGAAAAGGCCATTCGAGTTCTTCGGGCCTTTTATAGTTGTCATAGACCGCGCCCTCCTCGCTTCTTCGATCGCGTTCGGACCTTGCGTGGTATTACCGTTGATTTTATGGCCGCCAACCTGCCAGCGCCTTTTGGTTTGGCCGCGGGATTCTCCTTTCGGAGAACCTTTACAGCCACCTCCACCGGAACCCGCTCGAAATGTATGACTAGTTTTCTCATGACTCATTCTCCCTGCACCCAACGTAACAACACCCGCGTGATACGGGGAAAATCTTTAACGAATCTGTGGATCGCCAGAGCACGGCATTGTGCGGGATATCGGTGTCACGTCACGTGACTGTAACGCCCGCCTTATCGAAGTGCCACGCCTCGGATGGGACAGCGCGTTAATATCTATTGCGCTTTACGTTTATAATGCGTATCATTCGTCATGAATCGTGTATGCTGTGGATACGTTAGTTATACGATTGCCGCGCGAGGTGCAAATGAAAACGAATCGTGCCACTCCTCATTTCAAAACATTGGAGCTTGCGGACGTTCCCCGGTCCCGAAACGGCAAGCACAAGGCGATCGTTGCCGCGATTCTGCGCGACCTGGACCAGCTTGGAGCAACCGCCGCTTTCAGGGTGCCTCTGGAGGAGCTGGGAGATTCCAAAGAGAACGTGCGTTCGGCCCTGAATCGCGCTACTCGAAAGGGCAACCGCCATGTTGCGACAGCCACGGACGAAAACTTTCTTTACGTTTGGAATGTGGCGCCTGTCGAGTCACCGGCCGGGACACAGCGCAACGCCCTAGTAAAGTTGCCGCGAAGCGCCCGGCAGTTGTAGCACGATCTTGGCACGGGCCCGCGGGAACACAACGGGTCCTTGTTTGAATCCGCCGAGTGTGGGTGGGGAACCGCGAAGAATCTCCCTCAGTCGTGCAGGACCACGTTGAGCAGCGAATCGTTGATCTGAAGCCCGCGATGGTTCTTGATGAATCCTAGCTTCTCAAATTTGTTCATGAAAAAATTGACGCGCGATCTCGACGTGCCGATCATTTCTGCTAATTTATTCTTGGACACCGTGGGGAGCACCGATTGGGGTTTATCCTGCTTGCCATAGCGCGCCAGCAACAACAGTGTCCGCGCCAGGCGTTTCTCGCTGGAATTGAAAAGCTGGTCAATCAAATCCTCTTGAATCCGGATGTTGCGTCCCAGCATGTAGGTGATGAAGCGGTCTGAGAACGCGTGTTCCGCATGCAGCGCCCGGTTGATTTCTTTCAGTCCGATCACAAGAAGCGTCGATGGGGTTATCGCGGTAGCTGTAGAGATATGGATAGACTGCCCCGCCAGGCCTCCTTCTCCAACGAAATCACCCGCCTTCAGCACTGCCACAATGGCGTTCTTCTTGGACTTTGAGACGACCGAGATCCTCACCGAACCTTTTTGAATATACATCACATCTTTGCAGGCCGCTCCCTGAGCGAAGATCGTGTCATTCGACCGGAATTTCTTGATTTTTCTTGCGACGTGAGCGGAATCGAAGAAGGACTGTACATTAAAGGCATGATTGTTCTTATTTTTCGGTCCATGGCTTACGTTCATAGGCCTCCCAAACACTCATCTTGTTTGCTGGCGCCCACAGATTAGCATTGAAAGAATAAGTTGTCATTCTTAATGACATTGTGTCCGCGATTGTGAGTATTGGCGGGTGCGGCACGGTCATTAATGGGTAGGATCGGTAATTACGCCTCTCCCCTGGGTCCGCTCGTTGGCGCAAGTAAATTCACAATAATCGCAATACGTGCAATAGAGCACAGACGCAATCCTTCCGCGCCCCCATCATGCGCCTACAGACAGCGAGATAGGGCTGGCAGGAAACCATGCGGAAGGCCGTACCAAATTCTCCTTCCCTGTCTCGCTGCTCCATTACGGAAGATCGGACAATGGATTTGGAGGATCACACAATGCGTAACACGAATCGCTTTACCAGCTCATTATTTCTTGCAGCCGCTCTTGCGGCGCCAATGGCAATGATGGCCGCTCCCGCACCTCAAGCCGTCCAGGTCCGAGTCTATGACCGCGATCATAAGGACTACCACAACTGGGATGACCACGAACAATCAGCCTGGGGCGTCTACCTGACGGAAAATCACAAAAGGCCGCATGAATACAAGGCCGCCAACAGGAAAGAACAGTCAAGCTACTGGAATTGGCGCCATTCCCACCCGGATAAGGACTAACAAAGGCATTCTACTGTAATGAAGTGCGCGCCATGACCCGGCCCTGGCGTGGAACTCGCAAGCGAATATCGCATTCAAGTGCAGGAAATGAAATTCCAGTCCGGAAATCAGGCGCGAAATGAAGGGTGGAAGAAAGTCTGAAATTACCCTTCAGCGCGCACGGCAAAGTTTTTCGTTACAGGAGGTCTCTTTATGAACACGAATTTGTACAAGCGAGGAATTGTTCGCGGTCTATTGATTGCATCGTTCGCCATTTTGGCGTCACCCGCTCCCTCAGGGGCAGCCCAACAAGCGTCACCCGCCGCAGCGAGGCGAGCGGATCAGACTTCGATGTATCAGATGATACTCGTGGATCGGACCGTGAAGGCGGTGAAGTATGCGCACCGCAGCGGCTCGACCAAGATCAACTTCGCCGGCACCGATCTGATGACCGACGCCAAAGGCGAAGCCAAGGTTGACAGCCACCGCGGAGCCATGGAAGTCAAAGTGGAATTCTGGAACTTGCAGAAACCCACGAAGTTTGGCCCTGAGTACCTGACCTACGTCATGTGGGCGATTTCACCGGAAGGCCGCCCAGTGAACCTGGGCGAAGTCCTGGTCGGCGGCAACGATCGAAGCAAACTGGACGTCACGACGGACCTGCAAGCGTTCGCCATGATCGTCACAGCGGAACCTTATTACGCCGTTCGGCGCCCCAGCAACGTGGTCATTATGGAAAATGAGATTCGACCCGATACGGTCGGAGCCACGGAAGTGGTGGATGCTAAATACGAACTGATTGACCGCGGCGGATACATTCCCACCGGTTACAAATTCGACCCTGTCGTTTTGAATGCCAAATTGCCACTCGAATTCTTTGAGGCGCGCAACGCCCTGCGCATCGCTCAATCCTCTGGAGCAGAGATGTATGCCAAGTCCAGCTACGACAATGCAGCCGGCCAGATGAAACAGGCCGACGATATGGCCATCCTTAAACACGTCGACCAGAAGAGGCTTGCTTCCACTTCGCGCCTTGTCGTGCAAACCTCGGAAGATGCCCGTGAGATCTCCGTGAAACACATCGATGAAGAGCGCGCAGCGGCAGGCCACGAAGCAGACGAGAACCGCGTTGCTTCCGCAAATGCCGAAGCACGCAGCGCTAAGGACCAGGCCGCCGATGCAGATCGGGCGCGTGCGGATGCAGATAGTGCGCGTGAGAATGCCGATCGCAAGACCTACGACGCCCAGGAATCCGCTCGTAACGCAGCTGCCGGCCAGGCGCAAGCCGAACGAGACGCCGCAACCGCACAGCAAGGCCAACAGGCCGCGCAAGCGGAATCCGACCAGAACAAGGCTGCGGCAATGAGCTCGGACCAAAAACTTCAACAAGCCCTCCGTGAGCGCGAAGAACTTCGCGCCCGCCTGCTGATCCAATTCAACGCCATCCTCGAGACTCGTGATACTGCTCGCGGCCTCGTCGTCAATATGTCGGACGTTCTTTTCGATTCGGCCAAGTTCACGCTTCGCCCCGCAGCGCGCGAGAAACTGGCCAAGATTTCCGGCATCATCCTCGGCTACCCCACGCTGTCTCTTGCCATCGAGGGCAACACCGATAGCGTAGGCGGCGACGCTTACAACCAGACTCTCTCCGAGAACCGGGCCGACTCCGTACGAGACTACCTGGGGCAGGAAGGCATTCCCTCGGCGTCCATGACGGCGCACGGCTTTGGAAAGAACCAGCCTGTCGCTTCAAACGATACGGCGGACGGGCGGCAGCAGAATCGCCGCGTGGAACTCGTTGTCTCCGGTGAAGTGATCGGAAATGTGGTTGGCACCGGGCCGGCCGCAATGGAAACTTTGCCGCTAGCCCCGCAGCAGTAAATCTGGGGCAACTGCGCGGAAGGGTGAACATCAATCGCCTCCCGCACATTCTGGAAATCGCTAAGGCCAAGGGCAGGTTGCAGATGCAACCTGCCCTTTGTTCTTTCAATGGGCCTTATCGCAAGCTTGGGGGGCATCCTATATTTAGAATACGTTCAATACGCGACAGACATCCGCTCTGCTTGCCCGTAATATCATTCTGCAGACTAGGAAAATGATTCGCGCGGAAGGCTGGAATCACTTCTGGCTCATATCTTCTGGCTGTTCCCGCGATGCACCCCTGGCCGCGAAAGACAGGCAGGCAAGCGAAATGAAGAAACAGGATAACGAATCACTGCAGCCCTAGATGTCAGAACGATCGAGTCGCGAAAATATTTAGAACTGTTGGGCGTCTTCGCCGCATCCCCGCCGATGCGCTTGATTTTCGATTCGAGCCCGCGCCATAGAGAGTTGAATGTCGGGTAGAACTGGAATGAGAAAAGGGGATTCATTGCGCGAAGCTAAAATTAGATATTTCATGTGTGGGCTGGCTGTGGCCATCGTTGGACTTGGAATGTATTCATATTACGTGCGCGAACTTCTGGCTTCCCTGGCCCTTTTCAGCCTGGGTTTTGTGTTCCTGGCGCTGATTGGATTGGGCGTATTTCTTGTGTGGTGGGCGAGCGCGCAAGTGGGAATCTGGGCGCGGCCCGCGTCGCGAAACATGATGGCGTTCTCCCGCCGGATGATCTCGGCGTACGCAAAGTCCTGAAGCGGGAAAAGTTCCCTGCAATTCCGGCCCGCGTCACTTTCTCGTCACCCCGGGGAGTTCCTTGCAAGAATTGAATTCGCGCCCTCGGACATGTGTTTTCGAGAACGTGAATGTGCGTTAGTGAACAGACGAAAGCATTCGCATCGTCTAGCATAATGGTTAGGGGATTTAGCAGAAATGGGGGGCTTCGGGAGACGAACCGTCATTCGGAGCCCTTCTTAACCAGGAAAATCCGCGCGACGTGCAGGCGATGGCAGCTTGAATCGCCAGGGAAGGAGAACCCAAATGCTATGGACAATTTTTGTGATTTTGATCGTGTTATGGCTTCTCGGGATGGTCACGTCGTACACGCTGGGCGGGTTCATCCACATCTTGCTGGTGCTGGCGATTGTGGTCGTCCTGATTCGCGTTCTACAGGGTCGAAGGCCCATCGCCTGAGAGGAGGAGCAAAAAATGAAATCAATGACCATGCTCGGGATTCTGCTGGCGGTTCTGGGAGTTTTGGCCCTTGTCTACCAGGGCTTCAACTATACACATCAGAAAAAGGTTCTCGATCTCGGTCCTATCCACGCCACCACGGATGACACGGAGCACGTGTCTCTTCCTCCAATCATCGGGCTAATCGCCCTAGCAGGCGGTATCGTACTGCTCGTCATGGGTGCGAAACAAAAGACGTAGGCAAGTGCGGGGGATCAACGCCTGACCTGAGCTTCATTGAAGAGGGCGCGAGAATGGAAACCTTTCGCCGCCAAAATCGGGACCAAAAAAGTCCGATTCCAAATTAGTGGAAGTCGAAGTTTATCAACTAGGAAATTGAATGTGGAGGAGGGCGATGTTTCGTAAATTGACTCTTGCTGTCTGCTTCGTGTTTGCGGCGAGTTCTCTTTTTGCCGCCAACAAGGAACAAAAGCGTTTGGAAATGTCCGGGAGGGTCATGCAGGAAGTGATGGGCGTGCCCGATAATATCCCCCAGGAGCTTTTGGAGAACGCGGAATGCGTCATTGTGTTTCCATCCCTCCTGAAGGCTGCATTCGGGATCGGCGGAAGCTACGCCCGTGGGGCCATGGTTTGCCGGACGGGAGAACACTTTAACGGCCCGTGGGGCGCGCCGGCGATGTACGCGCTTGAGGGCGCCAGCATCGGAATCCAGCTTGGCGGACAGGCAACTGATCTCGTTCTTCTGGTCATGAATGAGAAAGGCGCTTCTTCAATCCTTGACAGCAAAGTGAAACTTGGCGCCGATGCCTCCGCTGCGGCAGGTCCCAAGGGCCGCGATGCTTCAGCCGATACCGATGCCTACATGCGAGCGGAAATCCTGAGCTACTCGCGCTCCCGCGGTCTGTTTGCCGGCATTTCCCTCGAAGGTTCCACACTTCGTCCCGACAATGATGCCAGCGCGGATGTGTATGGCCGCAAGATTACCGCCAGGCAAATTGTGATGGGAGGCAGGGTCAGGACACCAGAGTCCGGACAGCTTCTTGTTCGCGTGCTACAGAAGAACGCTCCCCACAACGAGTCAGAAAAGGCTTCCAACCAGGAGCCACGATAGTCCTCGAGTATTTCCGTGCGGGCTTTGAGGTTCGAATTGGAGTTCGCCGGATTAAATTGGCAAACCGAAGCGGGACCTCTGCCAGAACTGGCTGAGGTTCCGCTTCTTCTGTTATGGCGTACCGGCTCACCCTTTTAGCCAACGCGTGGACCGGACCTCCTCGGGTCCGGCACGACTCGACAATGCGGATGGTTGCACTGGTTGGGCCGGTATTTTGCAGGTGCTTCATCCAAATGCTCTGATTTGGCGCTCGCGTGAATCGGGGCTTTTCTTGCAGAGTCGGGTGACGTACCTTTTCACAGCATCGAGTCGCCGGGGAGGAAGTTCTGTCTTGCTCGGCTTCTTCAATCGTTCATTGGATGACAGAGGACCCAGGTAATTGAGCGAAACGCAAATGCCCATTCCGTACCGGATACGAATTGGTGTGACCGGACACAGAAGTTTTCCTCAGCCGGACGCGATTTCCGCGCTGGTGTCGCAGGTTCTGGGCACGAAACTCAACGATCTGTTTGATGATGCTTCTCGAAACGCCATTCGCCAGGCCCAAAACACCCCTGTTCTGCTAAGCATCGTAAGCCCCCTCGCGGAGGGAAGTGATCGCCTGGTAGCTGTGGAAGTGTTGAAAAGGGAAGGAGCCACGCTCGATGCAGTTCTTCCACTCGAGGTAGGCGACTATCTTGAAAGCTTTGGCAGCGAGGAGTCCCGCCAGGAATTTCAATACTTGCTGCATAAGTGCCGGCAGCCTCGTGTTCTGAGGCGCCGCCTGTTAAGTCAGGATTTTTCCACGGAGCAAATTCCCGATGCGCGCCGGCGCGCGTATGCCGAAGGCGGCCGCTACGTGGTGGATCATTGTGATGTCCTGATTGCCATCTGGGACGGTGAGCCCCCGCGCGGCATTGGGGGCACAGCCGAAATAGTCGCCTATGCCAGGGAACAGAACCGGCCGTCGATTCGTATCTGGCCCGAGGATGCCGAGCCCATTCAAATCTCCAAAGGCAATGGCCTCAACTCGGCGTCAATTGCTCAGATCGATGAGTTCAACCAATACCGAGTGGAACCAGCGTCAGAGGCCGCGGAAATTTCCGCTCTCGATGAGGAATATTTTGGGAAGAATACTTGGACGGCTGTCCCCGATTCCATGAAGGATGCCATTCGACAAACCCTGTTCCCGTTCTACTTTAGAGCCTCATTGGTTGCCAAGCAGAATCAGGAGCGCTACAGGCGCGCCGGCACTTACGGGTACTTGCTTCCATCCTTCGCCGTCGTGGCCGTTGCTCTCGGCGTTCTGATTCCGGAAATGACACGCTGGGCATTTCTCTTTGAGCTGGCAATTCTCGCTGTCTCATTGACCATTGTCGGCGCTGCCCACCGCCAGCGGAGCGCGGAGAAGTGGGTGGAGAGCCGCTTTTTGACGGAGCGCTTGAGGGCCGCGATTTATATGGCTGGATGCGGCGTTGAAGTGGCAATCATCGCGGTCCCGCCGCACTTGGGCGAAACCGAACAACCGGACGACTGGATGTTGAGGGTGTTTGAAGAAGTCTGGAATCGCATGCCATCCATGCCGGGATGCGCCGCGCAGGACTGCAAGGTGATCCGGGAATACATCGCGGAGCAATGGGTGAACGGCCAGATCAAATTTCATGAAGGCAAAACGAAAAGGGAGGGTGGCCAGGGCGCCCGGCTTTACTGGTTCGGAAGAATCCTGCTTTTCTCAACTGTAGGTGCGGCGGCGTGGCACATTTTGCTGAGGATTACGCCCGGCCGGATGGAAGCGCACAGCACGGAGGAGAAAATACTCACTTTCATCGCGCTGGGATTTCCCGCGCTGGCCTCTGCTTTTGCCGGTCTGCGTTCGCACCGGGAATACGTGCGCCTCGAAAACCGGAGCAGAAATATGAGTGCTCGATTGCGACAGTTGAAGGTCCGCGTCCTGCGCACCGCCACCGCGCGCGATTTTGAAATTGTCCTCAGGGAGATCGAAGCCACGATGCTTCAAGAAGCGCAGGACTGGCTAATGTTGATGCACACGGCCACGATTGATCCGGCATGAGTTCGGGGGCGTCCTTTTTCATCTGAGTTCTCTCGTGGTACTGTCCGCCATACACCGAAGCTCCTCGGTGCGGCGCATTCGCTAAATCTGATTCGCCTAAGGGAACCTATACTAAGGGGACAGGCATGTCACTCATATTTGTCAGCCATTCGAGCCGGGACACTGAGCAGGCAGCGCGGCTGCTTACCTGGTTGCACGCGAATGGTTTTGTCGAGACTTTCCTCGACTTCGATAAGCATGCCGGCCTCGCTCCAGGCGCAGACTGGGAACGCTCTCTCTATCGCGAAATGACCGCAGCCGAAGCGGTCATTTTGATTCTCACTAAAAACTGGTTTGACAGCAAATGGTGCTTCGCCGAATTCACGCAGGCGCGCGCACTCGGCAAAGCAATCTTTCCGCTGATCGAAGCGCCGACCGGGGAGACCTTCGTTTCCCCCGACATCCAGCATCTGGATCTTCTCAAAGACCGCGAAGGCGGCCTCGCGCGCCTTGCGGCGGAGTTGACCGAGCTTGTGCTCAATGCGCGCGGCGGTTTCGTTTGGGAACACACTCGACCGCCATACCCCGGATTGCTTGCCTTCGATGAGGCCGATGCGGCGATCTATTTTGGGCGCGACGACGATATCCGCCGATTGATCGAACGCCTCAACGCCAGGCGCGCGCAGGGCGGGGCCAGGCTGGTTGCCGTACTTGGCGCTTCCGGCTCGGGAAAATCTTCGCTGCTCCGGGCTGGCGTCCTGCCGCGGATCAAACGCGACACACGCAATTGGATTGCGCTCCCGCCGTTCCGCCCGCAGCTTCATCCCCTCGAAGAACTGGCCCAATCCGTTGCCATCGCGCTCGGATCTCCCTCCGATTGGCGACACTGGCGCGACGCATTTGCGGGCGAGGATTTCGTAAACACGCTTTCGGATCTTGCACGCGACCTTCGCGCCACGCACGGAGCCAACGAAGCGCAAATTCTGATCACGATTGACCAGGCCGAAGAATTGTTCGGCGCGGCTGAGAAGGCGGAGGCTGAGAAATTTCTGCGAGTCATCAATGACCTGCTGGACGAGAAATTACCCTTCCTTGTGGTTATGGCATTGCGATCCGATTATCTGGGCCATCTGCAGCAGGCGCCCGGTCTTACGGCTCCCTTCGAGGATTTTCCTTTGAAGCCAATGCCGTTAGCTCGAGTGCGCGACATCATAGACGGCCCAGCCCGCGTGGGTGGACTCACTGTGGACGACGCGCTCGTATCAGCAGCAATGAACGATGCCGCGACGGATGATGCCCTCCCGCTGCTGGCCTTTGCGCTGCGCGAACTCTACGATCGTTTTGGCCAGAGCCGACATCTCACGGTCCAGGCGTACAGCGCGCTCGGGGATGCCGCCGCGCAACTTCATCCAAGTCAGCATCGGAGCGCAAAGGCGCCCGGTTGGAGAAACTGTCATCGCAGTCTTGGATTTTGTATTTGCAGGAGCGGCCTTGATGGCCTATTTCTCGCTTAACTTGCAGAACCCCAATGCTCCTAGCTTCCACTTGCCATCTTACATCAATTCCGACGTTGAACCGGCCATTTGCGTTATCCTCGCCTTGACGGGCCATGGGCTGATCAAATTACAGGGCTGGGAGCGCATTCTCCTGGCAATTCTCACCGCGGGGCTAGTATTTGACCTTATTATAGAGGGTTCTTCCGATTTGTTGCATGCGAAGTATTATTTCTTGGACGGTGCGCTAGTCGAACGCTTACTCTTGGACTGGATTTTAGAATTTGCGTACTATCTGGCTCAGCTCGCTCTTTGCGGCTGGCTCCTTCGGTATATTTTCTCGCCTGGAGTGAAGCGTGCGTTTAGCCAGTCACGCTAGCGCCTTCGCCCCCTCCGTAGATTACCGCGCGAGTATGTGGTGCCGAATCGCGCTTTTTTGCTGGCAAACCTGACATCACATAACGGCGACGTAGGCGCTGCAGCGTTCTCGCCCGATGGAAAGCGTATCGTCACCGCCAGTACCGACAAGACCGCGCGTCTAAATTGTCGACCCCAAAGAACTTCTAGAATGGGCCAAAGACCACCTTCCAATTGAGTCCGGCAAATAATCGACTACGCGTAGGACAGGACTTGAATGGAGCGCGGACTTCTGCCGCGGCTTACCAATCACGCCGGGCGACAAGTGAGGTCAAATTCAGCAATCGCGACTCGGCGTTTTGAATTGAGTCACACCATGGGCGCTTGAACAATGAGACGGATAATGCGAGGACGTGCGGAATGCATGAGCCACCCATCATTCTAAATTTCAGGCCAGACCACAATTCTAAATCAAATGTTCAATTCGCACGTGTTCTTTTGCGTATTCGCGGCCGATTTCGAGCAGCAGCGGCATCGCTTGGACCGCATCGATTTTCGCGACATCAGCGTTCAACTGGAGCACCTCCTCGACCGCCTTCCCCAGGTAAGATTTGTTGTAGCGGACATAGCTGAACCAGTCTCGCCCGGGAAGTGAGCAGCCCTCTAGATTGCCAATCTCCGAATCCAGGTCCTCTCCGTGAATGCACTGGCCAAGGGTCCGGCACAGGTAGTCTTGCTCAAGTCCGACTCCCTGAATCAGGGCCAGCGGGATTCGAGGAACGTTGTAACCGACCCACATGCCGCGCACGTTCTGGTTCGCCGCAGCCAGGGAAAATCGGATTGTGCCCACGGAAATCAGCCGAATCTTGTCCGGGCCGGTTTCCCAGTTCAGGTTGTAGCAAGGGAGGATTGCCGTAAGTGCTGCGATGAGCGCCGGATTGTTGTATGGAGTGATTGCGCCATCCACAAAAACATGCTTCCGGTCTCCCAACATGATTTCTTCCGGGTCAAAGTAAACCGGCGCGGCTGTACTGGCCCTGACGATTTTCCAAAGCGGGACTTTCATATTGCAATCCGGCAGGTCGGGGTGGTTGAACTTTGCATAGGGATTGTTGGTGATTGGCCATGCCGAACCGGTCGTGTGGTTTCTCATGACCACGAGCAACAGCGTCCGCAGATGCTTGGTATCCATCAGGGCGGGGGTTTTTCCTTCTTCGTCCTCTGAAAAGGTTTTGCGCAGGAACTCGGACAGGGGCTTGGGGTCGTACCGCGCGAACAAATAACGCCTGGGCAGGTACCAGGGCACAGGTTGAAACATGGTCGTTGCATGCTTCTGGTAGAGGTCGAGAATTTCCCCGACTTCCATCCCCCAACTCAGACTCGTCGCAATAATCGCACCGGTGCTAGTTCCCGCGAAGAAATCAAAATGGTCGGCCAGAACAAGTTTCGGGTTATTGAAATGGATGCGCAGGAGTTCTTCGATGCGCAGCAAAATCTCGAGGCTGAAGACGCCCCGGATCCCACCGCCGTCGAGTGAGAGAATGCGTTTCATGCGCCTATTTTTTCGCCAGTTTCTGGTTCCGGATCAGGGATCGCCACTCGATCAACTCCGCCAGCAAAGCGCGCTCAATTCTGCCCGCAACGCGCAAAACGCTTGTCCAGGTTCGCAAAACTTCGAGCTGCGCGTCCCATTCTCCGAGCAGATGATGCAATTCCCGGTAGCGTTGCCTGCGCCGGTCGCAGTCGTTGACGGCGAGCAACGCTCCGGCGACCGTCGCGATTTGGAATCCGATGGAAGCCCCGAGCGCAAAGAATTGCTTGTGTGATCCCGGTCCAAAATGCTTGATCACGTGCTCGGTCACGAACATCCACACATCCACCGAGGCCGCAAGTGCGACGCAGGTCCAGATGGTGATTCTATACCGAAGGGCCTCAGCGGTGGATTGCGCCGCATGCCTGAAGAAATATACGATCTGGCCCGCCACGCGCTCTTTTCGATATTGCTGCTTGAACTCTTCGAGAGACGCCTCCTTGCGGTCCGGGTCCAGCACTTTCAGGAAATTGAGCGAACGTAGCGCGCCCGCAAGCTCGGGGATCACTTCCGGCCCAATCGCGTCGTAAGGACTCGGCGTGTTCCAGAACGCCAGGACCGAGCGGCAAACCTCGGCTGCGGTTCTCGTGCGCAGCCACAAAACCTGCCGCTTGTCCAATCGCAAGATGACCGGCAGGAGAGCGGCCACGACTGCGAGCCCAGCTCCAATGGCCAGCCACGTTCCGAGCGTCGTGGCCCAGGATCCGGCTCCTGCAAACAGGGCCGCCGCTGCGGTGCAAACGATGGGTATCGCTGCCAGCCGCCGAACCTGCGGCGCGGACTGGTTCGCGCTCTCGTCCACTTTACGGAACCACGCTTCAGCCAAACCTTCGCCCTCATTCCGCTTGGGCGGCGCGGGCGGGTCCGGCAAGGAGTTCAAAAAATCGAGCTCCGGATCATCGAGTAATTCCTTTTCCGATTTTTCGTTATAAACTTTCATTTCTCCCGTCACGCTGTGCAGCCAGAAGACCGGCCTTCCGATGCCCTTTGCGAAGGAGACCACATCCTCGGTACCGCCTAAGCCCTTCGATGAATCTCCATTCCAGAGCGCCAGCAGGATCCGGCTTTGCTGAACGGTTTCGATGCCGCATTCGTAGTAGCTCTCATCGCGCGACTGATTGCTTCCCGTCACCTCCACCGAGGCCGCTTTTCCCAGTACGATCTCGGCTCGCGCCCACGTGGCGTCGTCGAAATCCTTTCGGAACTCCGCCAGCGGCAGCGGCAGCAGGACGCATAACGGCAGCCCCAGCTGAATACAGCTTTCGGCGAATAATAAATCTCCACCAGCTGCGGTGGATGAGACGCCGTAGAGAAGCCCCCGAGCAGACGCCTTTAACTTCTCGAGAAATTCAAAGATTAATTTTCGACTCTTGGATTCGTCCGGAAGCGTGCGATGGCCCGTAAATCCTATCGCCAAAGTGGCCGGCAGCCGGATGGAAGGTTCCGTTGCGCTCGCCTCTGGTTTCATCGTTCGCGGTGGAAGAAATGTCCCGTCAGTTCATTTGTTATCTATTGCAGGAGCAGAGGCACAGGGAACTTGGAAATGTCCACGGTCACCTGCGCAGCGATTTCGGAAATGAGACGGAAAAGATCGCGGTTCCAGGACGTCTCTTCGGGGGATTTCGGGTCCGTGATGTCGGTAATCATGAACTCTCTGTTCCCGTAATTGAGTTGAATCAGCGGATCGAGCACGCTTTGCTCGGAGTTCCATGTTATACGCAGAAGCGGCCGCTGCTCGACGACCGGAACGAGGCTCTTAAAGGAATTCTGTTGATCGACGACAGGATTCTTACTCATTAGGCCGTCGAAACCCTCCTGCTCCTGGCCTGCGGCCGTCAACACTCCGATCATGGAACGCATCACTAGGTGAGGAGCCTGTGAGTTTTCATCAACGCTGGTCGTGGTGGCGTCGACCGCGGGCTGAATTGTAAATCCGTTCTTGAGAACTGCAAGGATGACCGCCAATGCCGTGCCATTCTTATCTCCACCAGCTTTCAATTCAGGCATATCAGCGGTGATCGCGGCTGGCGTGTTCGCATCCACCCCATTCAGAACGAATTGGTACGTGACCTTACTTTGCCCAATTTGCCATTTTCCGCTCGTCGCGCTCGGCTGGTACACAAAGTTTTTAGTTTGAGCGTCCATAACGTCTTGGGCCTTGGGGGGATCAGACTCCAACCCCTTTGCCAGCGGCACAAATGTTTGGGTTGGGCGCAGCAACAGGAAACCTCGCCGTTGCAGCTCATACGCCAGAGCGCTGATTCGGAGGAACCGCGTGAAGTCGTACGTGTTATCCGCCGCGGGCACGTTGCGAATGATTTCCCAGGACTTGCTGGTCGGATCGAAAAATTCGATTCGATCCACCAGCAGGCGGAATAGTTGGTCCACGCGCCAGCCCTGCTGGTAAAGTGCTTCAAATAATTCGGGGGGAATTGGTTTCAACAGTAATTGCGCCGAGGCGTCATCGTTCACCGGAATAAACTGAAAAGTGGGATCCTTCTCGTAGGAGAGATTTGTCGTTCCTCCCCCAATAAGGTTGGTGGCCGTGCCAGTCCCCTGAATGGTCTTGCTGCCGTTCCCGCTTATTGCCGCCGCCATTTTATATTGCGTGGTGATTTGTCCAAGTTTGAAAAAGAAGGTGGGATCGTGATTGCTGAGGCGCGCCAGGTTGAGGAGCATTTCCCGATTGGAAGAATCGGCGTATGCGCTTTCATATCCTGCAAAATCCGTTTTCATGCGTGTTGCGGCGCAACCGGATAGCCCCAACAAAATGCAGCCCGCAAAGGCAGGCAAAACATGCCGCAAATACCTGCGTATCTTCGATTCCATCGACCGCAACCGGCGCGATTCTAACAACGCCCACCAAAAAGTCAAGCTCGAAAACCCAACCCCTTCCGCGCCCGCAAGTGATAAAATCCCACGACTTCCGTTTAACAGGGAAGAGGAGCGCGACCGTGTATGGCTCATGACGTATTCATAAGCCACTCTTCAAAGAATAAAGAAATTGCGGACGCAGTGTGCTCCGAGCTTGAAAAGAACGGTATCCGCTGTTGGATGGCTCCCCGAGATATTACCCCCAGCATGGAATGGGGCGAGTCCATTATTGATGGCATTGAAAATTCCCGGATCATGGTTCTGGTATTCACGGAGGACGCGAATGCGTCTCCGCAAGTTCGCCGTGAAGTTGAACGCGCCGCCGGCCATGGCCTGGCGATCCTGCCTTTGCGCGTAGAAAATGTGAAACTGGGCAGAGCCCTTGAGTTTTTTATCGGGAATGTTCACTGGCTCGACGCTGTTACGCCTCCCTTGGAACCGCACCTCAAAACTCTCACCGGGCACGTGAAGATGTTGCTGGCGCGGCCCAAGGTTGAGCAGGACCAGGATCATAAAGATGAAGAAAAGAAAACCGATGAGGAAGTAATACCCATTCATGTTTCTCCCTGGCTCAAGTTTTTGCCAGCTTTCCTGAGGAAAGCTCTCTCTCCGGGATCGAAAAAACCTGGCGCGGCGCCTGCCTGGAAAAGCTTGGCAATTGGCGGAGGGACTGGCGTGGCCGTGCTTGCGGCCGCGTTCTATTTCTTGATGCCGGTTTTCGGGACGAGCACAATCAAGAGGATTTGGGCCGTCGGTGCTGGAGGCACGATTCTGGAGTCCATCGACGGGCAAAACTGGAACCCGCCCGGGACCAACGCCAGCGCCAGCTACAATCTTCGGTCAATTTTTACAGGCGGCGATGGAACCCGCCAATGGTCCGTAGGAGAACATGGCACGATTCTGGAGTCGGAAAATGGCGGGCAGTGGTCCGCTCTGACTAGCAATACGAAGAACGACTTGCATGCAATCTTTGGTACAAGGGACGGCGCGCGCCTTTGGGCCGTCGGCGATAACGGCACGATCCTGGTATCGGAGAAAACCGGCCAATGGTCTTCCAGCGTCAGCGGCACTTCGGACAGTTTAAATGGGATATTCGGGACCAGCGACGGCAAGCACCTGTGGGCTGTCGGCGACCATGGCACGATTGTGGAGTCAGAAGACGGCGAACTGTGGACTGCAAAAAACATCGGCACACAGAACCGTCTTTGGTCGATCTTCGGATCGAGTGACGGCAAACGCCTTTGGGCTGTCGGCGACGAAGGCACGAGGCTCCAGTCAGACGACGGAGTGCATTGGAATCCTCCGACCAACTACAATTCGAATGACCTTCGATCTCTTTTTGGAACGAGCGATGGCAAGCGCGTGTGGGCTGTCGGCGACTATGGCACGATTATGGAGTCGGATGACGGCAAGCCGTGGAATACCCCCATCAGTGCTTCTCCGAGCGATTTGTATGGAATCTTTGGAACCAGTGATGGCAAGCATCTGTGGGCTGTCGGCAATGCGGGAACGGTTCTCGATTCGACCGACGGTAAGACGTGGACTCCTCGCACCAGTGGCGCTCAGAATCGCATCTGGTCAATTGCCGGAACCAGCGACGGCAAGAAGCTCTGGGCGGTCGGCGAAAAGGGCACCTTGCTTGAGTCGGACGGAGGCACAAGCTGGAATACACAGAGCAGTGGCACCGTAAAAGTTTTGAACGGAATTTTTGGGACCAGTGACGGCACTCACATCTGGGCCGTGGGCGGTGGCGGCACAGTAATTGAATCCGACGATGGTGAGCATTGGAATACTCCTGTCAGCATTACGCCCTACGATCTTTACGGAATCTTCGGGACCAGCGACGGAAAGAAGCTGTGGACTGCCGGCGACAAAGGCACAATTCTGGAATCTGATGATGGCGGACAACACTGGAAAGAGCTCGACAGCGGCACCCCCAACAAACTCTGGGCGATTACAGGAACGCGCGGCGGCACGCGTCTTTGGGCCGCCGGAGATGCAGGCACCATCGTCGAATCCAAGAGCAGTGGGAATTGGAACCAGATTGATGTCACGGTTGACGGCAACGCATTCAAAGGCACGATTTATTGGATCTTCGGAACCTCCGACCGCAAGCGCCTTTGGGCGCCCGCCGATAAGGGTACGATTCTGACGTCGGAAGACGGCGATCATTGGACCGGGAAGCAGGCCGCCGATGCCGGCAGCAATGACTTGTTCGAACTTTTTGGGACCAGCGACGGCAAGAAGCTATGGGCCGTCGGCGATGCCGGCACCATTCTGGAGTCGGACGACGGCCAAACCTGGAAGGGACTCACCAGCAAAACCACAAACGGTCTGGAATCGATTTCCGGAACCAGCGACGGCAAAAAACTTTGGGCCGTCGGGGACAACGGCACGATTCTGCTGTCTGATGACGGCCAGAACTGGAATCCCGTCACGAGCAACACAACGAACCAGCTTTCATCGCTATCTGTTACGGCTACCACCAAACTTCCATGGCTCTTTGGCCATTAGCCTCTACATCGACTGAGTTACCAGATCGGGCTCGGTTGACTGTTCAACCACATTGAACCGCAGCCGGCCGAGAAGCGCCCCGTTCGGAGTTTCGACGTTCACGCGCCACGCTCCCGGCGTTATCCCCGTCTTTACGGAGTATGTACGATAGCCTCCGCCGCGCCCGCCAAGCACGACGAGCTCGACGCGGTCCCTGGTCGTCCAGCCATGCTTGGGCTCATAGAATTGCCACTCGTGGATAATTTTTGTATTGAGAGCAGCCGGCGAAAAAATCGCGCTGTAGGCATACACGGACCCGCCCCGTGTGGCGTGGAATGTTCCGTTGAGGCGGAAGAAGCCGAGCAGCTCTGGTTTTTCGGATTCTATCGAGTAGTTCCCGTCAGCGTTTCGTGTGATGGCGTGATACGCGCCGGCGCTTTGGAGCGAAAGCGGCAGGGGAGGGATCAAGTTCAGGAAATAGAGGGCATTGATGGCGAGGAAAACGGTGGCGATGGAAGCCGTGAGCGCTCCCCCACTGACTGCCAGCTTTTCACCTGAGACAGTTCGCAACAGGCCGATGAAGAGAAACAACAGCCCCAGGCTGACCGCTCCGCTGAGAAGGAAGATCAGCGGACCGATCCTGTGGAGCACCACCGGCAAAATGAAAATCGTGAAACAATACAGCGAAAGAAAAAAGAAACTGATCTGAAAATAAAGCCGGGCGTAATGATGCTTCAGGTTTTCGTTGGCTAGGAGTCTGTCCGAGTATTCCTCTCCGTCCTGCTGATTGTGCTTGAAAAAGAACCGCAAGGTGTGCGAGTTTTTCGAATCATGGCAAAGACATTTCGATCCTATCTTCCTGAACAG
>Ga0182024_10008304_pt1 | contig 21977 bp, 16 predicted proteins | sample P32metaG_FD_120480 | JGI IMG/M metagenome (GOLD analysis project Ga0182024, IMG submission 120480) | Permafrost microbial communities from Stordalen Mire, Sweden - P3-2 metaG (Illumina Assembly) | ecosystem: Environmental > Terrestrial > Soil > Wetlands > Permafrost | place: Sweden: Stordalen...
CAGGTCCACGGCCGGCGGCGCCTTGGCGATGCGCAGCTCCAGCTCGCGCACGCCCGTCAGGTACTCGTCCACCTTCCGTTGGTCGTTGGCGCCGAGCGTCGCTTGCAGCGATTTGGCGTCGTCAGCCACGAAATCGAGGATGCTCTGCTTGTAGCGCTCGCGGCGGGCCGCGTTCTCGTCGCCCTTGGGCGCCGTGGTGAACAGGCGGTCGAACACCAGTTTCGGATTGATCTCCTTGGACATCGGCGTCGATTCGCCGCGCCAGGAGAGGTTCGACGAATAGGCGCAGCTGTAGCCGGAATCGCAATTGCCGGCGTTCTTGCCGCCCTCGCAGCCGATCTCCAGCGAGGCGAAGCGCGTGGCCTGGCCGACCTTCTCGGCCGCCAGCTGATCGACGGAAATGCCGACGCGTATGTCGGCGCCGTCGGTCTTGCGGGCCTGCCGGCCGGTGAGGAAGCTGGCCATGGCGCGGGCGTGGTCGCCGCCGCCGTCGCCGTGCGGCCGGGCCTTGTCCGCCGTCAGCCCGGTCAGGACCATGAAGTCGTCTTTGAACGTCTTGAGCGGCTCCAGGCTTGGCGTCAGGGCGTAGCCGGCCCCTTCCTCCTTCGGCTTCCACTCGGCCATGTTGACGCCGTTGGGAACGTAGAGGAACGCCATGCGCAACGGGGTCGCCGTCGGGGGCGCCGCGCCCCACGCGGCCCGCGGCAGCATCGCGTCCAGCCAGGGCAGGGCGATGCACGCCCCCAAACCCTTCAGGGCGGTTCGCCGCGAGATCCGCAAATGCTTGCCCATCTAGCCCCCTCGCTTTCCACGTCGCATCCAGAACGGGTCGCTCTTCACGATCCCCAGGACCAGGCTCGAAAACACATACTTGTTCTGAACGACATTACGGGTGATCTCGTCCACGGCGCAACGGTCGCCGCGCTCCAACCCACGGCCCAGCGCATAGGTTAACATCTTTTCGGCCAGACAGTGTGCGAAATCCTGCTGGCGGCCCTTGAGGATCGCTTTCAGTTCGGCCGGACCCTTAAACGTCTCACCGCCGGGCAGCACCCCGCTCGGGTCGATCGGCGCCTTGCCGTCCAGCGACCGCCAGCCGCCGATGGCGTCGAAATTCTCGAAGCCGAAACCGAGCGGGTCCATGCGCTGGTGGCAGGAGGCGCACACCGGGTTGGCCCGGTGCTCCTCCAACCGCTGCCGCACCGACAGGCCTTCGACGGATTTGTTGTCTTCCTTGAGCGGCGGCACGTCGGGCGGCGGCGGCGGCGGCGGCGTGCCGAGGATGTTGTCCAGGATGAACTTGCCGCGCTTCACCGGCGACGTGCGCGTCGGGTTGGAGGTGACGGTCAGGATGCTGGCCTGCGTCAGCACGCCGCCGCGCCGGCCGTCCATGAGCGTCACGCGGCGGAAGTCGTCGCCGCTCACCCCGTCGATGCCGTAATGCTTCGCCAGCGGCCCGTTGACGAAAGTATAATCGGAATCGATAAACTCCAGGATGCTGCGGTCCTCGCGCATGACGTTCTCGAAATACAGCTCCGTCTCCTTCTGCATGGCCGTCCGCAGCGACTCGAAGGTCGGGAACATCGCGGGGTCGGGCGTGGCGCTCTTGAGGTTGCGGATGAGCAGCCACTGGTCGGCGAAGTTCTCGACCAGGGCGTGCGCCTTGGGGTCCTTGAGCATCCGCCGCACCTGACCTTCGAGCACGTCCGACTCATGCAGGTCGCCCCGGCGGGCGTGGTTGAACAGCTCCTCATCGGGCATACTGCTCCAGAGGAAGTACGACAGCCGGGTCGCCAACTCCCAGTCGGTGACGGGGTGTGGGGCGTTGCCCGCTGCCTTGTCGGTTTCGACGCGGAAGAGGAAGTGCGGCGACGTGAGCACCGCTTCCAGGGCGAGTTGAATGCCCGTCTCGAAGGGGTCGCCGTTCCTATCGGCCGCATCGACGAAACGGAGGAGACGTCTCATCTCGTCGTCGACCACGGGCCGGCGCCAGGCGCGTTCGGCGAAGGCTTTGAGGATTTTGCGGGCGCAGTCGCGGTTCTCCCTGGGACTATGCGGCACGGCGATGAGAATGCGCTTACGGGCGTCGTCGGACTTCCAGGCGGCGTCGATGACTTTTTCGGAGGCGGCGAGGTACTTTTCCATGAGGATCGGCGGCATGGACAGCACGTCGCCGATGTTGTCGAAGCCGTAGCCGACGTCGTCGGAGGGGAAGTCGTCGGCCGGGTGGAAGGAGACGCCGACGAGGTCGCGGACGGTGTTGTCGTATTCGGCGCGGTTGAGCCGGCGCAGGGTGACGCGGCCGGGGTCTTTGGGGCCGTTCGTGCAATCGACCTTGAGTACGTCGGCGTCGAGCCAGGCGTAGAGCGTGTCGAGTTCGGCCGGAGTCGGTTTCGGCTTGCCCTTCGGCGGCATCATGTCGCCGCGGAGGTAGTCGGACACCTTTTCCCAGACCTTCGGCTTGGCCAGAACGGAGGCCTGGTCCTTGAAGGCGTCGAGGTTGAGGCCGCCGCGCGGCTTGGCGCCGCTGTGACACTTGACGCAGTATTTTTCGACGAGGGGCCGCACGCCGTCGAAGCCGGACTTGGCGGTCGGCCCCTCGGACGCGGCGGCAGCGCCGGCCGTCAGGGCGCAAGCCACGCACAGCAGTAGCGGCAGACGTTTCATCCAATCCGTTCCTTCGGACGCGGCGGGTGGGGCAGGCGGATGGCTACACGGCGGGAGGGCGAGCGATGGTTGTACCGAGACTATTATCCGTTACAAGCGGATGACATTCAAGCGACGAGTGATCTCCTCGGCCGGAATCAGCTCACCGCGGCCGGAGCCGGGACAGACTTCGCAAGTGGCCTGCCACGCCTCGGGGTCGGCGACGTTGCTCTCCCAGAACGGCCAGGTGCGGCACTGCGGCGGCCGGACGGCGTAGACGGTGCAACCGGCGTTCTTGTCATAGAAGATGCAATCGCCGTTGGCCTTTTCGCGCAGGGTGCGGCCGCGCGGCGTCCACCGGCTATACAAACCCCGGACTTGCTCAATGGTTTCGCCGCGGTATTCGGCGATGGCGGCGAGGTCGGCGTCGTCCACCCAGACGTAGCCGGGTTCGCCGGTGCAGCAGTGGCCGCATTGGGTGCAGGTGAAGCGGAGACCGGAGTGATACCAAGCGGGGGACATGGGGAATCGTTCCTTCGTCGGCCGGAAAAGGCCGCGCCTATTTCCAACCCTTTCTGTACACTTTTTGGGCGATACTCTCCCCCGTCTTCATGTCGAGTATCACGCGGTAATCGCCGTAAGACTCATGCCCGGTGACGCAGAGAACCTGGTCCTTGCCGTATGGGCCGAACGGTAGGCCCAGGTTGATCTCGTTTCTATATGCCGAATGCTCTACTGGGCCCACCACCTCAAGCGGCGTCTCCCACAACCGCTTCCCCGTGCCGAGGTCGTAGGCGGCGATCGCGCATCCGCAGCCGCCCCCGTTGTACGCGGCAAAGAAAAAGACGTTGTTGCTCTCCGCGAAAACGGACCCTCCATGACCCTGTAACTCCAACAACTTCCCGTCCGGGCCGAATCGAAACGTCACCCCCCACCACTTTTCGGAATCGAAGATCATTTGCAGCCGGGGCTTCCCGACGTATTGACCGAAGGAGTAGAGGGCGCTCGCCTCCTCGGGCCTGAACTGGTAGTTCCAGCCATCCAGGTCACGCTGCCATCGGTCGTTTCTGTTCCGGGGTGTTTCCCGATCCGTATTGTCGGGCGGCGCCGCCGAAGCGGCCGCGACCAACAGCAGTCCCAAGGTAACAAATGGACGAGTCATGGCGGCCTCCTCCTCGGCCTCCTCCGGGGCGGCCTGATCCGCGGGCGACTCGCAGTAGTAGCCGATCTTCATGGCTTGACCGTGACCCCGCCGAGGACGCCGCTGTACCACATCTCGCTGAGCGGCGAATCTCCCAGGATGTCTTGATAGTTCTCGATGTCGGTCAGCCGCTTCATCCCCACCTCCAACCCCTCTTTCTGCGCGAGGACGACCTCCTCGGGGTGCTCCCGGTACAAGTCGAGCAGGTAGGGCGAGTGGGTCGTGGCGACGACCTGGATGGGCGGGCGCGTTTCGTCGCAGCTCTCCGGGTAGCTGAGCCGGTAGAGTGCGTCTTGGAGATGCCGCAATAATCGCGGGTGCAGTCCGCAGTCGATCTCCTCCAGGCCGACCACGGTGGGTGGGTTGGGCAAATACGCCAGCGTCAGGAGGGCCAGAGCGACCAGCGTGCCTTGCGGCAGGTCCCGCGCCGCAATCCGATGTCCCCCCTTCTTCGTCCGCAGCGCGATGGCCTTCTGACCTTGCTGGGGCTTGTCGAACAGGATGTGGTCGTACTCCGGAAGCCATCGGCACATCTCGGCCAGGAACGAATGCCACCGCTCGGGGTAATTGTCCTTCAGGTCGTCCAGGACCGCGGCCAGCCCCCCCCCCCCGTCGGGTTGGAGACTCACCCCGGAGTTAACGGAGACGGGCCGGGCGATGGCCGAGGCGTCCAATGCGTAGGTTTGCATTTGCCCTAGCCAATTCGCGGCGAACGCCGCGTCTTGCTCCCCGACCTTTGCGCCCGTTTCGTAGAGGTATTGGGTAGTCGCCTGGCCGGCGCCCTGAAGCCACCGAAACGCGGCAAGGATGATTTTGTCCGTCAATCGTAGGCGCAGGGCGACTTCCACCGCGGCCGTTCGGTCCTGGGCGGTCACGCTCAACGCCGTGGACCAGTTCACCGCGGCTTGCCTTTGAGGGTCTACCCGTAGGGAGACGGCCTGGAGGGCTTGGAGGACCGACGTTTTGCCGGAACCATTCGGCCCCAGAAGGAGGGTGAACGGCTGGAGCGGCAAGGTGGTCTTGCGCAGCGCCTTGTAGTTGCTGAACTGGATGGATTCGATCATTGCCCTCTCCGAATCCGGGGACGCTGCCGTCCGCCGGACTACGAATTGCTCGGGCGGCCAGTCCCCTTGAGGCTATCGTGCTCGCGCCTCGTTGGCAACTCTCCAAACCCCAGAAGCGTTCTTTGCCCCGTCTCGCTTACCCTTGGCCCCCCCAACTCCCGCTCCGCCTCCAACCGGTATCGCCCCGTGGCCTTGTCCACCGGCAGCTTTACTTCGTCGTTCGTGAACCATGTGGGGTTTACCTTATCGGTTTGCTCGAATCGGCACTCCTTGGCGTCCACGCTTCCGGGCGGCTTCCACGGGAGACCCCGGCTCATCGCATCCGTAGTTTCCTTGCGATCCGCGCCGACAGGGTGTATCCTCCTTTCATCTCCCTTTTTCATTGGCGCCCTTTCGATTCGTCTTGCGGCGTCAACTTCCCGAGGTCCGGTCATGGCGCGTCGATTCTTCCGGCCGTGGGTCTGGTGGGGTGGGTTGGTCCTGATAGTCTGCGCCGGCTCGGCCGCGGTTTGGCGCCTGTGGCCGGCCGCCCCCGATCGGCCGTCAACGCCCGGGGATTTGCCGCGGACGCACTCCGCCCAGTCGCTGCCGGACGAGGACCGCGCTTACATCTGGGACATCGAACACCAAGGCCTGGTGCTGAAAAAGTACGGGTTCGGTTCGCTGAAAGCCGCGCTGCGGGACGAGAACGCGGCCGCGCTCCTCAACCTGCTGGCGGCGGATTTCCAGGGAGAAGTGCTCGCCAACCCCCGCGAAATTGGCCTGGCCTCCGACGCCGTCGAGGCGACCCGGCAGGAGGAGGTCGCCGGCCGGCCGCGTCAGCCGCTAGGCCGCGAGCCGTTCGTCGGCCGGCTGCTGGAATACCGCCGCCGGTTCGTCGCGCCGCCGGACATCGACATGGCCCTGATGACCCTCTCCCCGGAGTCGCCCGCCGACGCCGACGGCCCCTGGAAAGGCGAAGTCCAGCTGCGCATGTGGGGCGGCATGGGCAACAAGGGCGAAGGGCCGGCCGAAATCGTTCGCGCCGCCTCGCTGGTGGGCCGCGCCCCGGACTTCCTCGCCGGGCTGCCGACGCCGCCGCGGCCGGGCGAGATCATTCTCACGTTGCAGTTCCGCATCGCCCGCCCCACGGAAGAAAACCTCTCCACCGCCGGATGGCTGCGGGGCTGCTCCGTCCGCCAGTCGCTCGCCTCCGACGCGCCCCAATTCCTCTTCAAGGACGTGACGGCCGAACGCGGCATCGACGCCGGACTCTTCTACGACAACTGGACGCGCGGCAAAAAACCACTAATCACGATCCCCGGCGGCGTCTATCTGACCGACTTCGACCGCGACGGCTGCCTCGACATGCTGATCACGGACGTCAACCGCGTGGCCTTTTACAAGGGCTTGCCCGACGGCCGATTCCTCGACGTGACGGCCCGCGTCGGCCTGCCCCTGAAGTCGCCTGAGCCGGCCGGCGACGTGGCGGCCTTCGTGGACTTGGACGGCGACGGCTGGGAAGACCTCATCCTGGGCCACAAAATCTTCCGCAACGTCAGCGACGGCAAGGGCGGCCGACGCTTCGAGGACGCCACCGCGTTCTGTAACCTGCGCATCCCGGACGACGCCACCGGCATCGCCGTCGCCGATTACGACCGCGACGGCCACATGGACCTCTACATCACCTGCGCCGGCCAGATGAAGGCGTCTTCGTGGGTGGACGGCACGGGGGCCGGGACCGGCAATCAACTCTGGCACAACACCGGCAAGGGCTTGCGCTTTGAAAACGTCACCGCGAAAAGCGGCGCCGGCGGCGACCATCGGTCCACCTTCAGCGCCGTCTGGCTCGACGCCGACAACGACGGCTGGCCCGATCTGTACGCCATCAACGAATTTGGCGACGGCGTGCTGCTGCTCAACAACCGCGACGGCACGTTCCGCGAAAGGCGCCTCACCGACGGCCTCGGCGATTTCGGCTCGATGGGCGTAACGTGCGGCGACGTCGACAACGACGGCAACATCGATCTCTATGTCGCCAGCATGTATTCCAAGGCCGGCGCCCGCGTCGTGAACAACGTCCGGCCCGGCGCCTACGCGCCGGAATTGATGGCCCAGATGAAACGCTTCGTGGTCGGCAGCCAGCTCTACCTCAACCGCGGCCAGACCAAGTTCGAGTCCAAGGGCAAGGATTCTCAGGTGGCGGCCGTCGGTTGGGCTTACGGGGCGGCGCTGATCGACCTGGACAACGACGGCTGGCTCGACCTGTTCGCCACGGCCGGCTTCGTGAGCCAGGACCGCGGCACGCCCGACGGCTGAAACTGCGTCTGGGTGGCTGTCGTGTCACAGCCTTGCGACCGCTCTGCGAGCGTACACGTCCCGGGCAAAGTGGATCCCGGCCTGAAGGAATGGTGGGTGGACAACCCGTTCGACCTCGTGAATCAGGGCCACAACCTCAGCGCCTACGAGCGCAAGCGCGTCTACCTCAACGTCAAGGGTCCGGACGGCCAACGAAATTTTCTGGACGTCAGCGGCGTGAGCGGGGCGGACAACGACGGCGACGGCCGCTGCGTCGTGGCCGGCGACTTCCGCCACACCGGCCAGCTCGACGTGGTGTTGCGTCAGGGGGGCGGCGGCCCGGTCCACCTGTACGAGAACCACTTCCCGCGGCGGCACTACCTGGAGGTGTCGCCGCGCGGCACGATGAAGGAGTACGAACCCGGCCGGCGGAGCAACCCCTCGGCATCGGCGCCCGGCTGGTCGCGGTCGTCAACGGGCAGCGGCTGGTCCGCGAATTATACCCTCTCAATAGTTTCCATTCCGAGATGCCGAACGTCGTCCATTTCGGGCTGGGCGACGCGCCCCGCGTCGAGAAGCTCTCCATCTTCTGGCCCTCCGGTCTGAAGCAGGAGTTGACCGACCTGGAGGGCGACCGTCAGATCGTGGTCGAAGAGGGCGGCGACGCGGTCGAGACTGTCACTCCCGGTCTCACGATGTCTCCGGCGCCAGTCAAACTGGCCGGCGCCCGCTAAGGGGCGGCTTTGAAACGTGGGACGGGTTTCCAACCGAAGGACAGGTTGGAAACCCGTCCCACGAGAGAGGACATGGAGAATGAATGCACGAACGCGCCATACGAACCGTTGGATTTTTCTCTCCGTGCTCTCTGTGTTCTCTGTGGCTAACATTTTCGCCCCCGCCCGCGCGGCGGACGAGGGGCGCACGAAGACGCGGCTGCTCTACGACTTCGAGGACGCTTCGGACGTGAAGCGGCTGCTGAAGGGCGCCGAGAACGTGACGCTGACCACGGTGGAAGACGGCGGCGTCACGCATGGGAGCAGGTGCGCGCGCCTGACCGCCGCCAAGGGGGCGGAGTACGCCGTGGTGCAACTGGACGCCGAGGCGATCAAGGACTGGGGCGACTTCGATTACTTCGCCATCGACGTGACGCTGGACGACGACCACCCTTACCAACTGGTCCTGGAACTGTGGGACGGCGCCAGCAAGAACTACGCCACGCGCTGCACCTTTGAAGGCGTGACCACGCGGCCCGGCCGCCAGACGCTCCTCTATCCCATCAAGCACGCCCGACGCAACGCCAAAGAGGGTCTGGAATGGGGTGAACTGGAAGACAAGGACAAGATCGACCGCGACGCCCTGACGCAAGTAAAACTCTTCCTGACGCCGCTCAAGGACCGCGACGCGGTGATGTGGATCGACAATGTCCGCTTAATGCAGGAGGACGCCGCCAAGCCGAAATTGACCGTGCCGCTGCCGGCCGGGGCGGTCGCGTACAAGTTCGGCGGCGCCGGCGTGAAGGCGCCCGGATTCACGACAATCGCGCCGGACGCGGCGTTTCCCGGTTCGGCCGGGGCCGGTTTCGTCGATCCGAAGAAATTGTCGGCGGGCGGCGAGGGCTGGCCGGACGGCCTGGCCGGCACGTTCGTCCTGCCGCCGGCGGACGGCGGGCTGGAGTTCCGCGCCCGCGTCCCCAACGGCGACTACCTCGTCTGGCTCTGCGCCGGCCCCGTGATCCGCAAGGAGTACGCCGCCCGGCATTTCCTGCTCCGCGCCAACGACGAGGTGCTTTTCGACGACCTACCGCCGCCGTCCCAGTATTACAGCCGCAAATACCTCTACCGATTCCTGAACACGCGCTATTCGGAGAAGCCCCATGCCCTGTGGACAAATTACATCGACCGGATGTACCCTGTCCACACGCCGCGGGTGAAGGTGACGGACGGTGTGTTCACGCTGGAAGCCGAGAACTACTTCGTGAGCGCCGTGGTCCTGGTCCCGGCGTCGGCCAAGGACGACTTCGACAAGTTCGCGGAATCGGCCCGCAAACTGCGCGTCGAGGCGTTCGAGAAGACGCTGCGGCCGCTCCCCGACAAGAAGCCGCAGGCGCAACCGGGAGACGGCCCCTATCTCATCTACGAACCCGACGCCGGAACGGAGGTGCGGCCGTGGACCGGGCCGACGGCGGCGGAGAGGGAAAGGCGCAAGCGGAACTCACTCCACGCGGCCGGCGCGCCCGGCCAAACCGTGACGCTGCGCCTGGCGGTCGTGCCCTTTGCCGATCTCGGCCAATGCGCGGTGTCTGTGGGTCCCGGGATCGCGGAAACTCAACCTCAGGCGTCGGCGGAAGCGGACGCGGTCTACTTTCAGGACTACCGCTATGACGGCGAAACCCTTTCTGAAATGGCGTTGTTTCCGTCGAGGACTTGGGAATTTGAACGGGGCGTCACGCAATGCGTTTGGCTGACCCTGAACATCCCCAAGGACAAGAAGCCGGGAAGCTACGGCTACCTGGTGACGTTCCGGCCGGAAAAGGGCGAAGCCGTGCTACTCATCCTGGATCTGGAGGTCTACCCCTTCGCTCCGGAGCCGGTGTTGCCCGTCTCGTTCGGCATGTATTACACGCCGCGCGACGAGCCGGGCTTGGCGGCGGAGGTGCAACGCCGGCTGGTAAAGGAACAATTTCAGTGGATGCGAAAGATCGGTTTTACCGCCATTCAGCTCGGCGCGGCGACGGTGACGGGGCTGGGCAAGGGCGGGTCGGTTGACATGCGTTTCGACCCGACGCTGTACGATCTGGCCCGCGAGGCCGGCATGGGCCGCGACCCCAAGCAGTACCTGATGGGCGAAGCCCTGAGCGTCGGCCGCGGCGTCGGCCACCGGCTGATCGGCGAGGACGGCGGCCTCAAGATCGACCGCAACCCCGGCCTGGAACTGCGTCAGCCGGGCTTCCGCGAGTATTTCATCAACGCCATGCGGCAAAACAAGGAGTTCATCCGCCGCACGGGGCTGCCCGTCGCCCTGGAAGCGGCGGACGAGCCGCGCGAGGCGCCGAACCCCTGGAACCGCAACCTCGCCGACTCCATCGCCTACGGCGACCTGATGCGCGCGGCCGGCGTCACGTCGTTCATCACGCCCATGGGCGATACGGAAAGCGGCAAGGACTACACGGTGTTGGCCGACCACGTGGACATTATTTCGACGCACGCCTGGAAGGGGTCGGCCGGCCTGATCGCGCGGACGCATGAGAAGGGCAAGACGTTGTGGCTGTACAACACCGGCATGGACCGCTTTTCGTGGGGCTTCTACAACTGGCGGGCTCGGTCGGAGGGCCGCTGGGAGTGGCACTTCTGCTACCCCGACGATTCGGCCCGCGGCGGCTACCCCGGCCGCGAGTGGTACAACCCGTTCACCGGCTCGCACGGCTTCGCCCCCTACGCGCCGCCGGCCGACTACCCCGGCGGCATGTTGTTCCAGTCGAAGTTCCTCGACGTGATGGAAGGAATCAACGACTATGCATACCTGATTACGCTGGATAAGGCGGTGCGGGCGGCCGAGGGCGACGGTAAGCGCGCCGCGGCGGTGAAGGAGGCCAAGGCGTTCCTGGCGGCGCTGGACCGGGCGATCCCGGAGCTGCCGGGGGCGAAGGGGTTGCTGAACGAGGGCGACGGGGCGCTGGTCGGCATGGGCGTGGACGACGACGCCCGGTTGCAGGCGCCGCACTGGCGCGAGACCATCGCGCGACTGCTGACGGCGCTGAATCCGTAGAGCAAGCGGACAAATCCGCGAAGGGTCGGGAGAACACGAACCCGAAGCGCGAGCGAGGGAGCAGGTTCCTTAATAGCGTTTAGGGTCTTGAACCTTCGCCCTCGCTTGCGCTTCGGGTTGGTATGCCCTTTGTCCGCCAGCCCGTAAGCCGCTTTCCATCAAGAGACACGACGATGACGCGCACCCTGTCCGCCCTCGGCCTGGTCCTGCTAGTCGCCGCGACCGCCGCCGCGGCCGACGACGTCCCCTCCGTCCCGCTGGTCCTGTACCCCGCGGCGGCGCCCCGCCGGCGCTGAAGTACCCCCTGCTGCCGGAGCTGCGCGACACCATCCCCGGCAACGCGGCGACCCACTACCGGCAGGCCGTCAAAAACATGAAGCGGGACGCGCCGCCGCAAAGCGACTGGTATCCGGCCATGGACCGGTGGATGGCGGCGCCGTTGAAGGATTTTCCCCGTGAAGAGGTGGGCAAGCTCCTCAAACAGTGTGAGACGACGTTCCAGGAAACCGAGGCCGGCGCCCGCAGCGAGGATTGCGATTGGGGACTGACCGAGAAGCTCCGCAAAACGGGCGTCTCCACGCTGCTGCCGGACGTGCAAGAAATGCGCGCGATCGCCTCCCTACTCCAGCTTCGCATCCGCCTCGAGTTGGCGGAAGGCCGCACCGACAAGGCCGTCGGCACGCTGCGCACCGGCTTCGCCCTCGCTAGGCACGTCGCCGATCAGCCCACGTTGATTTGCGCCCTGGTCGGAATCGCCGTCGCGTCCCTGATGGAAACACGCCTGGAGGAAGTCGTTCAGCAGCCGGACGCGCCTAACCTCTACTGGGCGTTGGCGGATCTGCCTCGGCCCTTTATTGACTTGCACAAGCCGTTCCAGGGCGAACGGGTCATGGCCTACGGTAGCTTTCCCGGCGTGGCCGAGGCCGCCGCCGACCTCAACGCCAAGCCGTGGACGCCGGAACAGGTGTTGAAAGGCGCCGACTTACGCTTGCTCCTCGAAGAGGAGCGCCTCCCGCTCCCGGAGGCGGCGGAGACGGCGGCGCTGGCCTTTCGCGTGCTGGCCCGCCACGAGGGCGCCAAAAAACGCCTGATCGAACAGGGCCGGCCGAAGGAGCTTGTGGACGCGATGCCTCACCTCCAGGTCGCCATGCTGGACGCCTTCCTGCAATACGATCAACTGTTTGACGACTCCATGAAATGGCAAGGCCTCCCGTACTGGGAGGCGCAGCCGGGGATGAAGAAGGCGCAGGAACGGCATGTCAAGATTTTGGAAGACAAGAATGGTCCCACCCTCCCCATCGCCCGCTTACTGCTTCCCGCGGTGCTCAAGATAGTCGCGGCGCGGGTGCGATGCGACGTGTGGCTGGACGGCGAGTTCGAGCGGTCCACACAAGTGCTCAAGATAGTCGCGGCGCGGGTGCGATGCGACCGCCGCATTGCCGCGCTCCGCTGCGTCGAGGCCGTGCGCCTTTACGCCGCGGCCCATGACGGGAAGCTGCCGGCTTCCCTGGACGACATCAAGGACGTTCCCCTGCCCCCCGACCCCGTCAACGGCAAGCCGTTCGATTATCGCGTCGCCGGCGACCGGGCGTACCTATCTTGCCTGCCCATTCCCGACCAGCCCGCGAACAACGCCACCATGCCGACGTATGAACTCAGTATAAAACGCTGATTGGACATCCATGCCGCCGCTGTGAGCGACTTGAACCAAAGGCCGAAAATCGCGGCGCGACCCTTCATGATTCCCGATTCAACTGACGCCGCCGGCAATCTCAGCCGATACCATTAGGGATGACGGCCCGCGCCGCCCTCCGTTCCAGACTCCGGTAAGCTGAGAAGGATGAACGGGTCATGCCGACTTGCATAATAGCCCGCCGATCGTCTTTCGTGACTGCCGCGGGCTTCGCCGCCCTTTTGACGGCGTTCCTCGCGGCCCACTCCTTGGCCGACGGGCCGCCGCGTCCCGCCACGTTGACCGACGTAGGCGCACCCCTGACCCTCGACGCCGCCGTCCGCATGGCCCTGCTGCAGAACCCCGAAATCATCGCGGCGCGCCAGGACCACGGCGTCGCCGCCGCCGCCGTCATGGTGGCCCGGGCCTATCCGTTCAACCCCGTCTGGGAAAGCCGCGCCCGCTACGCCTTCGGCTCGGAGATCGCCGGCATCTTCAACCACGAACCCGTCGAGAACACCGTCCTTTTGGAAGTGGAAATTCGCGGCCAGGGCAAATACCGCAAGGCCGCGGCCACCGCCGCCCTGTCGCGCACCGACTGGGACGTGGCCAACCAGGAGACGGCCCTGGCCGTTCGCGTGATCCGCGCCTTCGACGGCGTCATCTACCGCTATCAAAAGATCCAGCTCCTGTCCGACACCCTCGCCCTGGACAAGGGTCTTGCGAACCTGGCGCCGGACCTCGTCAGGGCGGGCAAACTGCATCCGGTGGATGTCATCCTTTTGCGCAGCGAGATCGACGACGTGCGCGCGCAGTTCGGCATGGGACGGACGGGCCTGGCGCAAGCCTGGAGCGAACTCCGCGCCGCGCTGGGCGTGGTCGGCGGGCCGGCCTTCGACCTGCAGGGCGACCTCAGCCCGCCGCCGCTGCCGACGGAGCCGGCCCCGGTGCTGGCGCAGGTGGGCCGCGAACGCCGGGCCGACCGGCACGCCCGCTAGGCCGCCGTCGCCGAGGCCGACGCCCGTTTGCGTCTGGAGCGGGCCAACCGCTTCGGCAATCCCACCGTCGGCCCGACCTATGAATATGACAACGCGGCCGCCAACAACCTTGGGGTCATCGCCAGCCTGCCGCTGCCGGTCCTCAACGCCCACCGCGGCGACATCCTCCAGCGCGAGGCGGAGAAGACGCGGGCCGTCCTCGACCTGCATACGACGGACGTGCTGATCGATCAGGAGGTGGAGGCGGCGCTGGCCCGGCTCAAGCACGCGCAAGCCTGGGCCGACACCTATGAGAATGACGTGTTGCCGAACTTGGAAAAGAGTTTGAGGGAAGTGCGCGAGCTGTTCGCCAGCGGTGACGCCTCGGTGGACGCCCTGCGCATTCTCGATATCCAGCGTAAGGTCTTGATGGCGCGCAACGGCCTGCTCGACGCCCAGTTCGAGGTGCGCCAGGCCGTGGCCGACCTCGCCGCCGCCCTCGGCGACCCGTCCGTGGCGGTCGGGCCTTGCCCGGCCCCATAAGATCATCGTTGTGGACGCCGCCCGAACCTGCACCCCGGAGACGCCCCATGACGATGCTCCCGTTCCGCCGACGCATATTGCTCCTGCTGGCCGTCGGGGCCCTCGCCGGCTGCGGCGCGCCGAAGGCCGCACCGGAAGAAACGCCCAAGTCCCCGGTGAAGTGGGAGCCGGCCAGCAGCGTCGTCCTGGAGGAGTGGACGGAACTCGTCGGCGTGACGCAGCCGCTTCCCGGTAACTTCGCGCGCATCACCGCCCCCATCGACGGCCGGATCGTTTCCCTGTTGCAGAAGGCCGACGGCTCTCCCCTGCACGAAGGCGACGAAGTCGCCAAGGGCCAGGAGATCGCCCACCTCGACGACCGCATCCCCCGCCTCAACCGCGACAAGTCCGAGTCGGCCATTAAGACTGCCGCGGAGGACCGGGCGCAAGCGCAGACGACGCTGAACCTGGCGGTCGACCGGCTCACTGGCGTGCAAAAGCTGATGGCCAACAAGGACTCCAATCTTAACTTGAGTTTCGATTTGAAAACCGCGGAGGGAGCCGTGGCGAACGCCCGCTCCACGTTGAACACCGCGGAGCAGCACCAAGAGCAGGCCGCCACGGACCTCAACGTGCTGAACCAGCAGCTGAAACTGTACACGCTGACGGCGCCGCACAAGGGCAAATTGGGGCGCATCCTGGTGGGCCTGGGACAGACGCTGGCGCTGGGCGCGGAGGTGGCGCAGGTCGTGGACATCGAAGATGAAATCGATGTCCTTTGTTTTGTATCTCAGCACGACGCGGGCCGCCTCGACGTGAACCAGCAGGCGGGGCTGGGCGGCCTCGACGACAAGCCCGGCGAGGCGCGCACGGCCGACGCCCCCGGCCGCGTCGTCTACATCGCCGACCAGGCCGAGCCGGAAACGGGCTGTTTCGCGGTCAAGGTGCGTTTCCCCAACAAGGACCTCAAGCTGCGCGGCAACGTGGTGTGTCGGCTCCGCGTCCTGACCAAGCCCGGCAAGGACTATCTGGCGATCCCCGAGTCCGCCCTGCTCGAAGACCAGGACCCGCCGAGCGTCATCATCGTCGAAGATATTAAGACGGAGAAAAACACCGACGGCAAGAACGAGCAGACCGGCACGGTTCGGCGGATGCGGGCGAAGATCGGCGTCCGCGACCGCGTCAAGAAGGAGGTCGCGATCCTCGGCCTGGAAGACCCCGAAGGCAAGTGGCGGGGCGACCTCGACAAGGTCCAGTTCGTGACCGAGAACGGCCAGGGCTTGGAGACCGGCGACGCCGTCCGTCTGGAGGAAAAAGAGGAGTAAGCGGAAAGGTTATATCATGCACCCAATGAAAGCCGTCCTCGCTCTTTCGCTCCTGGCGCTGGTCCTCCTCGCCGCCGAGCCGCCAGCGGGCGCGCCCGCCAAGGTGGAGGCGCCCGGCGTCCCGAACCTGATCCGCCTTACGGACGACCTCTATCAGGGCGCCATGCCGCAGGGGGACGAGGGGTTCGCGTCGCTGGAGAAGCTGGGCGTCAAGACGGTGATCTCGGTGGACGGCGCCCGCCCCGACCTGGAGGACGCCCACAAGCACGGCATGCGCTACGTCCACCTGCCGATCGGCTACGACGGAATGACGCGCGAACAGGCGTTGCGCATCGCCAGGGCGGTGCGCGACCTGCCCAAGCCGATCTACGTCCACTGCCACCGGGGCACGGTCCGCGGCCCGACCGCGGCCGCCGTCGCCCGCCTCTTTCTCGACGACGAGTGTACCGTCGAAACGGCCCAGGACGGCATGAAGTTGGCTGGCTTCGACCCGCGCTATACCGGACTTTGGGCCGCCTCAAAGGAGTTAAAGCGGCCGGCGGCCACGGAACTCGACGCGGTCGCGGCCGACTTCCCGGAAGCGGCCCCGCCGCCCGGACTGACGCGGGTCATGGTGGCGATGGACGGAATCACCGACGACTTCCAGGCGATCCGCAAGGCCGGTTGGAAGGCGCCGAAGGACAAACCGGACCTCGACCCGCCGCACGAGGCGCTGCAACTGGTCGAGCACTTGAAGGAGCTGCAACGTCTGCCGAAGACAGCGGAACGCCCGGCGGACTTCCGCGCCAAGCTGGCCGACGCCGAGGACCGCGCCCAAAAGTTCGAGGACGTGCTGCGCGCCTCGAAGGACGAGGCGGCCGAGGAGGCGTACAAGCAGGTGAACGCCGCCTGTACGCGGTGTCACGCCGTTTATCGGGACGTGCCGAAAGAGACGCGGCCGAATAGGGATCGCTGAGCGCTCGCCGTAACCGACCGACGGGAACCACGCACCATGTTCAACCTGGCCACCGCCATCCGACCCTATTTCGGCGCCCTCGTCCTCACCACGCTTTTGCTGGTCGCCGCCGGCGTCTACAGCGCCACGCGCCTGCCTAGCGGCGTCTACCCGGAAGTGACCTTCCCGCGCATCGGCGTCGTGGCCAAGACGCCCGGCCTCGACCTGACGACGATGGACCTGAAAATCACCCGGCCGCTGGAAGAGGCCGTTTCCTCGGTGATCGGCGTCTCCGAGGTGCGATCCAAGACGATCCGCGGCGGCACCGAATTGTCCATCACCTGCACGCCCGGCACCGACATGCACCGGGCCGAACAGCTCGTCTGGAACCACATCGGCTCCATCCGCTCCGACCTGCCTCCCGACGTGAGCTTCACCGTCGAACAGATGACGCCGTCCGTCTTCCCGATCATGTCCATCGTCCTGACCGGCGGCGACAACTCCGCCCAGTTGCGCGACTACGCTTTTTACCATCTGGCCCCGCGCGTCAAGAACGTCCCCGACGTGTACCGCGCCGAGACCGCGGGCGGCGACCTCCGCGAGATCGAGGTGATCGTCCGGCCGGCCGACCTGCTGGCCCACGGCCTGTCGGCCGCCGACCTCGCCGACCAGATCGGCCAGACCAGCGTGCTCCAGCCGGTCGGCCGCGTCGAAGGCGCGCCGCTGGCCTACCAGATGCTCGTCGACAACCTCTCGAATAACGTAAAACAGATCGAAAATATCGTCGTGTCCACGCGCAAGGACCAGCCGTTGCGCGTCAAGGACGTGGCCGACGTGGAGGTGCTGCACGCCGACCGCGTGCAGTCGATCGGCTACGCCCTGAAGGACGCCGTGGTCGTCACCGTCTTCCGCCGCGTCGGCGGCAACACCGTCAACATCTCCAACGACGTTCACGCCCTGCTCGACGCCGACGGCCTGACGCTGCCGGTCGGCGACCGGGGCAAGAGGTCGCCCCGCAACGTCCTGGCGACCCTCGCCTACGACCAGTCGCGGTTCGTCGAGGCTTCCGTCGGCAACGTGCGCGACGCCATCATCGTCGGCGGCGTGTTCAGCGTGCTGATCCTGCTGCTGTTCCTGCGCAGCTGGCGGGCGACGCTGATCTCCGCCCTGGCCATTCCGACGACTTTGGCGATCACGCTTCTCATCCTTTACTGGAGCGGCGAGACGCTCAACCTGATGTCGCTGGGCGGTCTGGCCGTGGCCGTCGGCCTCATCATCGACGACACCGTCGTGGTCGTCGAGAACATCTCGCGCCACCTGACGCCGGGCGGCGTCGTCCCCTCACCCCTTACCCCTCTCCCCCCAGGGGAGAGGGGTAGGGGTGAGGGGGCGGCCGACCCCGTCGGCGCGGCGTCGAAAGAGATCACCGCGGCGGTCATCGGCTCGACGCTGACGACCGTGCTGGTGTTCGTGCCGCTGGCGTTCATCATCGGCGTCTACGGCCAGTTCTTCGCCTCGCTGAGCTGGTCGCTGTGCATCGCCGTGCTGGTGTCGATGGTCATCAGCCTGACGGTCGTGCCGGTGTTCGCCGCCAAGTTTTTGGCCGGCCGGCCGATGCCGGAGCCGGGAAGGATCTATCAGTTTTTCGCCCACCTTTACGATCTGCTATTGGAATTCGTGCTCCGCTTCCCGTGGGCGACGCTCGCCGTTTCGGCGGCGGCCGCGGTCCTCGGCGTCCTGCTCTTCACGGGGATACCAAACCCATTCGCGGCGCGGCCGGCCGGCGGCCCGCCGCCGGCGCCGCTGGTCAAAGGGCTGGAGACGGGCCTGATGCCGGCGATGGACGAGGGGGCGTTTGTCCTCGATTACTACGCGCCGACCGGCACGACGCTGGAGGAGACGGTTCGCAAGGCGCAGGTGCTGGAGGGAATCCTCATGCACAACCCCGACGTGCTGGCCTACGTCCGGAAGACGGGGGCGGAGAACGGCCTGTACGCCACGCAGATCAGCCGCGGCGACATCGAAGTGGTGTTGCGTCCGGCCGAGGACGACCCGATCAGCCTGCTGACGAAACCTGTCCGGCCGCCGCTCGACGACCTGGAGAAGGAATTGAAGAAGCAGGGCAAGGAACTGGACGACAAGGAAATGGCGTCGATCCGCGCCAAGTACCGCCGCCGGCCCGTCACCAAGGTCATGGAGGAGGTGGGCGACGGCATCAACGATCAGTTCGGCGAGCACCAACTAAGGACCGAGATGACGCAGGTCATGCAGGACGAGATGGCCGACCTGTCCGGTGCCAGCCGGCCGATCGAGGTGCAGCTGTTCGGCCCCGAACAGGCGACGCTGCGCCAGTTAGCGCAACAGGTGGCCAAAAACCTGGAGAAGAAGGGCAAGGGCCGCGGCTTGCAGGAAGTCAGCAGCAACGTCGCGCAGGGCAGCCCCGACCTGATGATCCGCGTGGACGAGGAGCGGGCTGACCGCCTGGGGATCAAGCCGGACGCGATCACGCGGCAAATGCGGGCCATGATTCAGGGCCAGATCGCGGCCCAGGCGGCGGAGTCGTCGCTGCGCATCACCGACGTGCGCGTCCGCTACCCCGACGCCCTGCGTTTCGGGCCGGGCCGGTTCGACCCCGGCCTGGTGCTGCGGGACTGGCTGCTGCTGCCCGACACGCGGACGCCGCCGGCCGGCGTGCCGCAGGGGCCGGCCCGCGCCGTGCCGCTGTCGGCGGTGGCCGCCGTGGTCCCGAAACGCACCCCGGACGAGCAATGGCGCCAGAATCTCCAGCCGGCCGCCTTCATCACGGCCGACCTGAACGAGGACGAGGCCGGTCTCGGATCGGTGGCCGCGGACGTGCGTCGGTGGATGGGCGAGACGCACCTCCCGGCCGGCTACCGCTGGCAATTGGGCGGCCAGGCCTTGCAACAAACGGCCGCCTTCGAGAGCCTGCTGGCCGTCATGCTCACGGCCGTGTTCCTCGTCTACGTCATGCTGGCCTTCCAGTTCCGCTCGGCGGTGCTGCCGCTGGTGATTTTCATGACACAACCGCTCTCGATTGTCAGCGGTCTGTTCGCCCTCTGGGTCACGCACACGCCGTTGAACGTCTCCAGCTACATGGGGGCGATCCTGCTGGTCGGCCTCGACATGAAGAACGGCATCCTGCTGGTGGAGTACATCCAGAAGCTGCGCGAGGAGGGCATGGAGTTGAAGCCGGCCCTGTTGCTGGCCGGCCGCACGCGCTTCCGGCCGATCCTGATGACGAGCCTGGCGGCCATCCTCGGCCTATTGCCGCTGTCGCTGGGCATCGGTCCCGGCGCCCAGATGCAGCAGCCGCTGGCGGTCATGGTCATCGGCGGCCTGACGGCCAACATGCTCTTCACCCGCGCCGTCATCCCGGCGGGCTATGAAGTGCTGGAACGCCTCGTCGGCCGGCAGTCCGGTCCCAACGGGTCGGTCGAGACCGCCCACGCCCCGGCCGTCGGCGCCGCGCCCGCACCCCCTCAAGGAGTGAAACCATGATTCGTGTCGGCCCGGCCTGCCGTCGGGTAGAATAGTCCGCATCACAACGGGGCCGGGCAAGCGGCACAGGAGCGCGAATGGCAGAGAACTTGAAGGGGCCGGTGGTCTCGCTGTTTTCCGGTGCGATGGGCCTGGACCTCGGACTGGAGCAAGCCGGCATCGAAACCACGCTCGCCGTGGAGGTCGATCCGTACTGCTGTGCGACCATCCGTAAAAACCGACCCGCCCTCGACGTATGGGAAGCGGACGTCCAAAAAATCAGCGCGGAGGCCGTCCGCGCACGCCTTCAACAACCAAAGGACATCTTCCTTATGGTAGGCGGCCCGCCGTGTCAGAGCTTTTGCCCCGGCGGCAAGAGGGCGGCCTTGTCGGACCCGCGGGGCAACCTGATCTACAGTTACCTGAAGCTCATCCAGGACATTCGCCCGTGCTTTTTCGTTCTGGAAAACGTCGCCAACCTTGTGACGGCGGCGTTGCGGCACCGGCCCATAGCCCGGCGGCCGGGAAAACAGTGGAACTTGAGCGTGTATGACCGGAAGAAGAGCGGCCATGACGGCGACGGCGCGCCGATGGAACCGGACGAGCTTTCGGGGTCGGCAATCCGTCAGATTATCAAAGACGTGCGGAACCTCGGATACCAAATCAGCTTTTCCATCGTGGACGCTGCGGCCTACGGCGCCCCGCAGCATCGACTGCGCTTTCTGATGTTCGGGGCCCGAGATTCCGAGGCCCCGAAGGTCCATCCGCCCACCCACGAAGCCGGCGCGGCTGATTCGCCGCCTTTCCGCACCGTCCGGGATGCCATCTACGATTTGAGAGACGACCCCGGCCCGCATTCCGAGTATACGCCGGATGTGGCGCACTATTTCGCCATGATCCCGCCCGGGGGGCACTGGCGGGACTTGCCGAAAGACCTTCAACGCCAAGCCCTCGGAAAGGCTTCCTATGAGGCCGGAGGGGGCAAGACGGGCTTCTTTCGGCGACTCGCCTGGGATTGCCCGTCGCCCACGATCACCGGGCGGGCGAACCGCAAAGGCAGCGCCCTCTGTCACCCCGAAGCCCTGCGCCCCTTGTCGGTAAGGGAGTGCGCCCGGCTGCAAGGCTTCCCTGACAGTTGGCACTTCACCGGCGCGATGAACCGCCAGTACATGCAGATCGGCAACGCCGTCCCCGTCCACCTCGGTGCCTTGATCGGCCGGACGTTACTCCAAAAGGGGACCGACCAACCCGGTGGAAACGGTTGTTGTGAATATTTGGAAGTGGCGCTCGAAAGGGCCGTGAAGCGACTGCGGTCCACGGCGCGAAACAAGCGCGGCAAGGACGATCAACAACGGACCCTTTTCTAACTCGGTCGAGACGCCTAATGGCGATTCAGGTTCTAAACGTACTGGGTAACAATGCCTTAAACCGGCTGTCCGAGCCCTTGAAGGAACGGATCGTCGCCGCCCAATCCGCCGCGCTCGAATCCGAGTTTCCGAGCGCCCGCGACCTTTGCTCCCGCGCCCTGGCGGACTTGAAAATTGCGATCAGTCCGCCGCGAAAAACGGCGGAACTACCCGCCTCCGAACTCGGAGACAAACCGGCCAAGGAGCTTGTGGGCTTCTATTCCAATGTCTTGACGAAGGCCGGCGTCCCAGAGCAGGCCGTTTCTCTTCAGGCCGCCAACCTCGCCCACCGGACGCAGTTGCTCCGAGCCTTTCGTGACCCGGATGGCGTCATTTCGGAAACCTGCGCGAAGGTCGTCGCGGTCGTCGGGGCGTTCCCCCAAACCGCCGCCGACATCCGGTGCGGACGGAATCCGGGAGACGTGCTCGACCCGTACATTCTCGGCGCGGCCCAGGCGCTCATGTGCGCCGGAGACTTTGAGCATACGATCTCCGCGACGGTGGCGCACAAGGTTCTCATGATAATCGAGGGACTGTTGGGCCATCTTCATGAGGACGTGATCGGCGCGATGCGTGGGAACGTTCGCGCGTCCGAACCGCGAGGGGCGGATCAGGAAACTCTCGATCCTGCGTCACCCGTTTCCGGGCGCGGACATCGTGCAACCGCCCTTGGCAAGCGGACGCCCCCTC
>Ga0182024_10008305_pt1 | contig 21975 bp, 13 predicted proteins | sample P32metaG_FD_120480 | JGI IMG/M metagenome (GOLD analysis project Ga0182024, IMG submission 120480) | Permafrost microbial communities from Stordalen Mire, Sweden - P3-2 metaG (Illumina Assembly) | ecosystem: Environmental > Terrestrial > Soil > Wetlands > Permafrost | place: Sweden: Stordalen...
AAATGTTGGAGATTTGTATGGAGATGCACTCTCCGGGCTGAAGGATTCCTATTGGCGTCTGGGTGCCGGTAGTCAGGGGGCCGACCAATGTGCCGAAGGTGACGGCTTCGCCGAAGATGTCGTTGCGAATATGCAGGATCAGCGGTTTGTCGAAGAGTATAGGGTTTGGGATATTGGCAGAACCCCACAGAAAATCTATCCCGGGCCAAGACCAGGGGCCGGCGCCAACGCCAGGCCCCCGGACCGTAACTTCATAACCTGGCCGGCCCCGGTGGTTGTACAAGTCGCTTAACGGCGACGTGGCGGATGATTGAGAACGCACGTCAAGCCTCCGAGGGGTGGGTGATTAAATGTGGTTTACGATCCCCTGATCTTGGGAAGGGATCACGGGAATTCTGTCGCATTGCGATTTGGGGATTGTACGACAATCGATCATAGTCGCGAGAAATCCTGCTTGTCAATTGAAGCGAGGATGGTTGGATGATATGGGTTTGATCCAGACTTACGTTCAATGCCAAAGGTCAATCTGAATGATGAGTAAGTATCCTCCGGCAGAGCCGGAGGCTTTACGGTTGCTGGCCCCTCAAAGGGGCCTGATCGCAACCGGTAAAAAGCAAAAGCAACTGCAACTACAGCATAGTTGCTAAACGATGGGCTTCGGCAACAACGAAAGCAACAGCGGGAGGAATACTCCCGGAATTCTCAAAGTTCTACTGCCACCCCGGCAGAGCCGGGGGATCTCCCTTTTGGATTAGACAGCGCAGCCTCCACTTAGCATCGGGTAACTCCCGGACCAGGTAGAGGCTGCGCGAAACCTAAAGCGCCCTTCCCGCTTTAGTAACTGCACAGCTTAAACAATATGTATAGGTTTAGTGGTGGTCGTCATTCTTGTGACGCCAGTCCCAGTATTCTTTCTTGTCGGCATCGTTGCGCTTGTTGAGGTCCATATGGTCACGGTGAGTGTCATGCTCCCACTGGTTGTAATAAACCACTTCGCCGTCAACCGGGTGGTAGTCATGGTAATAGGGGTCGTAGTAAGCATGCACCGCGCAACCCGTGGTCAGCACGGCGGTGGAGAGCATTGCCGCGAACAGGCTCGAAAACAGGCCCAGACTGATCTTCTTCCAGAACATAAGCGATCCTTTCGTCCCGCGAAGTGGGGAAATGCTACAAGTCAAGTAGGATGCCTAATATTCGGCTCCTGTTGTACACAGATAGCTTTCCCGTCGCGGCAATCGCGATGGCTGTACCGCTAAAAATCAATAGCTTGGTGACTCACAATGCTAGTGAGCGGACCTGGGCGGCGATTGCCACGCGAGCTGGATGTATGCGGCACGGTTGATGCCCACAGGGTGCTGGCTTGGGTCGCCTGTGCCCCATTCAAAGTGATGGGGCTGCAACAGGCCCTGGCCGACGGCGATCACGGTAAAGCCGGAGCCGAGAGGTTTCGCGAGATGCAGATCCATCGTTTGATACGCCCCTACATTCTGGGCAGGCAAGGCGGTTACAAAGCGATACATCTGATCGAACTGGATGCGCCACGGCAGGTCCATCTTCGATTGAACGAAGACGATGTGCTTGGGGGTAGATTTTTCGTAGGTGGAAACCGAACCGGTGGCACTGATGTTAGATGTTGGACCACTGGCAGAAAAGTTGGAACTGACAAAGGAGTAAGAGGGATTGAAATGCCACCATCGCGCGAGCGCGATCTGTGGAGCGATCTCGAAACCGGTTGCCGATCCTACGATCTGGTTTTCGTACTCAATGGTGGTGTAGGTATTTCCGCCCGAGGTGGAAACCATGGGCGCGCTGAAGCTTTGCAGTTGGCTATATTGATTCCAGAACCCCGACAGGTCAACATAGAGCCGGTCGCTGAAGAGCCCGCGATAGCCGGCTTCGTATCCGGTGACATTCTCTGACTTGAACTGCTTATTGCCGACGACCTGAATGAAAGCAGTGGGGGTGATAGCACCCTGGAGGAAGAAGCTCTCTTCAAGGTCTGAGGGAGTGGTCACAGCGCGTGTGATGCCGAGCCAAAGGGCCTGATGTTCCTTCACAGTCCACAACAGGCGGCCGGAGGGCTGGGCTGCGAAGCCTGTGTAGTTGTTGTCCTGGAGCTTGGCGCCGAGCGTGACGGAAAGATGATGGGTTACTGCGATGTCGTCCTGAAGAAAGCCGGTATGGACGTAGTCAGTGCCGCTGGAAGGGGTAAGCGTCTCAAAAGAGTATTGAGCCATTACCTTGTATGGACTCCAATGCAGGCCGCCCCCGTAGGTGATCGATTGAGCTTCAAAGATACGGAAGTGGTGAATGAAGTCGATGTCGATGGTGTCGCGGGCCTCGCCGAGCGGGGTGTTGTCGCGGAGGGTGCGGTCAAAGTAGCCCTGAAGATAGAAGCCGGCGCCTGACTTGAACTGGCGCTCCCATTTAAGGTTAATGTCGCCGCCAGAGGTTTCATCATAAACGGGCGCCGTTCCGATGATGTGCGGTGAGTTGCCGCGATATGCATCTCCTTCGGCAAAGTAGCTGTCGCGGCCCGATACGAGATCGGCGCGAAATCCGACACGTTCCTGATGCCAGTCGTCCTCGTTGATGCCATCGGTATGATACTCGTGGTTCCGAGTAAAGCCGCGGCCGTATGTGCGAACGCTTATGTTGCCGGATTTCACGCCGTACTGCACGTTATCGATGGTTTGGTCGGAAGTGCCGACGAGGCCCGTAGCAAGAATACCTGCGGTATTGGTGGAGGATTTGGTGATGATGTTGATGACGCCGTTAGCGGCGTTCGGCCCCCAGATGGTGCCGCCGGGACCGCGAATGACCTCGATACGGTCTATGTCTTCGAGGGGCATGTCCTGGACGTCCCAGTAGACGCCGGCGAAGAGGGGCGTGTACACGTTGCGCCCGTCGATGAGAACAAGCACCGACTTGGAGAAGTTGTTCTGGAGACCTCGAATCCCGACAGCCCATGTGGTGGAACTCAGGCGCCCGACCTCGACGCCCGGAGCGAGGCGCAATGCGTCTGCGATAGAAGTAGCTCCAGAGCGCAGAATGTCATCTCTGGTGATGACCACCATGGCGGCGGGAGTGGCCCATAAACCGGTCGGAGCTTTGCTGTAAGTGGTGACTTCGATATTGCCGAGTTCCTCGAGACTTAGCTCTTTGAGATTCCGTCCGGAAGAGGTGGTTTGCACGGGCGCACAAAAAGAAATGCCCGGACATGCGCAGAAGAGAATACTGCCGAGCAGGAACGGCAAAGCAGCGCGTCGCACGCGACAGGGATGTGCATCCCGAGAGCATTTCAAAACACGAGGCAGCGTGGACGCAGCGCCTCCATCTTTCGCGGTCACTTGGCTGACGCCTCCCTGGGGGGTAAATAAATCTGTATTAAAGACGTGAGATGCGCTCTGAAAAAATTTGGTTGCCTGGGCGAAGTTACCGTCGCAAGGCGAGCAGAAGTGCCGTTTTTTGATGGCACGAGAATCATCGCTCTGCTACCATTCGCTGTGGTACGGGAACCTATAAGTTAGTTCCAACAATTGTGAAGTTTGCAGGACCGGGTCGAGAACGAAGTATTCAATGTCTCAGCTAAAAACCAAAGTCCATGCCGGTGAGTACGGGAGTTATCGCAGCACGGCCTTGCATACGCGAGGCTGGCTTTTTCGCGGCATTGCGCATGGTTGCGCGGTCCTGCTGCTTCTGGCGAGCGGGACAGAAGCATTCTCCCGGCCAAGGCTTTCCGAATTCGACGTGAAGGCCGCCTATCTGCTGAATTTCGGTAAGTTCATGCACAGCGCCAATGCCGAGCCCTCAGCGGCTCACAGAGCTTTCGATGTATGCGTGGTGGGCGAAGACGAGATCGAAGCCGCGCTGAAGGATCTGGTCGGAGAACAAAACATCGATGATCGGCCCGTCCGGATTGTCCACCTGAAGGACGGAGCCCAGGCGCGCAGCTGCCAGATCGCTTATGTGAGCGACTCTGAAGGCGCGCGTATGGATAAGGATCTGGAAGAACTGCGCGGCGCCGACGTGCTCACGGTCGGCAACAGTTCAACATTTCTGGCCCAGGGAGGAATGATTCAGTTCATTCTCTTGTCGGACCACGTGCGCTTTGCCGTGAACCTGGATGCGGTGAAGAAAACGCACCTTGTTCTCAGTTCGGAACTGCTGAAAGTCGCGTACTCGATTTCGGGGATGCCGGCGATGGAGGCGACGCCATGAGCCTCTGGAATCCCAAATCGATTTCCGGCAAACTGACGCGGATGAACGTGCTGGTAAGCGGTATTGCGCTGGTGCTGGCGTATGTGTCGTTTCTGGTTTACGACTTGTACTCGCTGCGCCAAAACCTCATCAACTCGCTCAGTACCGAAGCGGCGATTGTGGGCGAGAACAGCGTGTCGGCGTTGACCTTCGACGATCCGCAATCGGCCCAGAACACGCTGGCCGCATTGCGCCGCTCTCCGCACATTCTTTTGGCGGCAATCACGCGATCGGATGGGAGGGCCTTTGCGCAGTATCGCTGTGTGGGCACCTATCTACCACTCGATTACTCCAGGCTGCGGGGGACTGGAACCACCAGGTCCTGGTATCAGGGCGACCGTCTATTTGTCCAAACTCCGATATTTTTTCAAGGACAGTTACTGGGGAGCGTGGTTCTGGAGGCGGAGACAACAGACATAATTAGCCGTACGCGGCGGTTCGGATTAATTTCAGCGTGCATCCTGCTCCTCAGCTTCCTGGCCGCGATCCTTGCGACCAGCTCGATTCGTCACCTGATCACGCGGCCGCTCTCTCAACTCGCCGAAACCGCGCAGGTGGTCAGCCGGGATCAGAACTATTCGGTGCGAGCAGAGATGCCTCAGTCAGGCGACGAGATCGCCTTTCTGGTCGAGTCGTTCAATGGCATGCTGGAACAGATTGAGCAGCGCGACGCCGCGCTGGAAGAATCGCGCGCCGTGTTGGAGAGAAGAGTCGAGGAGCGGACAGCTGCGCTGTCGGCCGCAAACAGAGAGCTGGAGGCCTTCTCTTATTCTGTCGCCCACGATTTGCGCGGCCCCCTGCAACAGATCATGAATATCGGTTTCCTCCTCCAGACCCGGTTCGCTGGAGCGGACAATCATGATGACTCGGTGTTAGTGGATAAGATTTCTGAAGGCAGCACGCGTATGTCGTGTTTGATTGACGACTTGCTGAACCTGTCGCACGCAACCAGCACTCCCCTTCGCCGGAGGGCCGTCAATCTGACGGAGATGGCAGAAAAGATTGTGAGTGAGCTCCAGGCCAGCGAACCTGAGCGGCAAGTAGAGATTCACTTGCAAGAGAACGCCAATGTGGTTGCCGACGAAGGCCTGATGTCGCTGGTGCTCGAGAACCTGCTGAGGAATGCCTGGAAATACACGTCGAAACGCGAGGACGCGAAGATTGAGTTTGGATACCGAAGCGAAGGCGCGGAGATAGTCTACTTCGTCTGCGACAACGGCGTGGGATTCAGTCCGCAGTTCGTCGATATGCTGTTCCGCCCGTTCCAGCGGCTTCACCCGAAGAGCGAGTTCCCTGGAACCGGGGTTGGGCTTGCGACCGTGCAGCGGATTATTGCCCGGCATGGGGGAAAGGTCTGGGCACGCGGAGAGATGAACAAGGGCGCGGAGTTCGCATTCACGGTTCCGAACGGGGAGGCAGGAACGCCATTGGCCGGCTACGGCGAGGACTGTGGACAGATCAATTAGAGGGGGTCGCGGAGGAAGAGGCGGTTTTTTCAGAGGCAACGGCGGCAGTGTCTGCAACGCCGCCGTGCGCAGGCAGGCAGACGGAAAAGGCAGTCCAGCTTCGACCGGGGAGGGAGGAGCTTTTCACGCGAATGGTTCCTCGGTGTTTTTCGACGATATTCTTACAGACCCAGAGGCCAAGACCGGTGCCGACATCCTGCTTGGAGGTGACGAACGGGTCAAAAAGTTGGCCTCGAATTGCGGGCGAAATACCGCAGCCATTGTCGGCCACGGTGAGCCGCACACCCTTGAATCCATCGTGCCCAGACCCGCCTTGCCCGGTATTTGTCGCCGATATGCGAATGCGGATGTGGCCGCCGTTTTCAACAGCGTCGATGGCGTTGCTGATGAGGTTGGCTATCAACTGGCGCATCTCGCCGGCGGCGGCCACAATCTCCGGGTCGTCCTTAATCTCATGATCGATGACGATCCTCCGATTGCGCGCCGAGGAGGCGAAGACGGGCAGCAGAGAGGTCAGCATGGCGCCGATGCGGACGTTCCGAACACCCTCGGTCTGGCGATAAAAAGACAGCGTCTGCCTGGCCAGGTGGGAAATCCGCCCGAGCTCTTCGTCCGCCGTGTCCAGCCAGGCTTGGATCATGACGGGGTCCGATGAATTTCTGGCGAGATAGAGAAGGTTGGTGACGGCTTCGAGCGGGTTGTTAATCTCGTGCGCGACAGTCGAGGCTAGCCGCCCGGCTGCGGCCAGCTTTTCCGTAGTCCGAAGGGCTTTCTCGATTTTCTTGTGCTCTCGAATATCTCTGACAATTTTGGCGGCGCCAACGATTCTCCCTTGCTCGTCTTTGATCGGCGATATCGACAACGAGACGTCGATTCTTTCGCCCGATTTGGCAACCCGCACAGTCTCAAAATGATTGATCTTTTGCCCACTCCTGATCATTCCGAGAATCATCTCCTCATCGGAGTACAATTCCGTCGGAATGATGATTGTGATCGGTTGGCCGATCATTTCCTCGGCAGTATAGCCAAACATGCGTTCCGCCTGCGGATTCCAACTCCTGACAATCCCACTCAAATCTTTGCTGACGATTGCATCCTCTGAAGATTCGACAATTGCGGCTAAACGTCGCCGCGCGTCCTCTGCGGCCTTGCGCTCCGTCACATCGGCCGCGGTGCCAAACCACTCGAGGATCTCCCCATTGGGTCCGAGCAGGGGAACGGCGCGCGAGGCGGTCCAGCCCAGGGTACCGTCGAGGCGAAGCACACGATGTTCGAGCTCGTAGATGCCCTTGGAGCGAATGGCCTCGGCAATCGCGGCAGTCACGCGCGGCTGGTCATCCGGATGAATATATTTGGAGAGCCATTGGCAATCGGCCTCGGATGTGTCCGCTATGAAGTCCTTCCCGGCCAGCTGGCGCATCTCGCTCCAGTCCGGGCTCATGCGGTAAACCACATCGGAAGTGGCACTGACAAAGGCGCGCAACATCCCCTCGCCGCGACGCAGAGCGTCCTCGGCATTGACGCGCTCGGTCATGTCGCGCGTAGTGCCGGCGATGGCCTCAACATCGCCCTCCGGCCCGAGAACGGGCACGAAAATGTAGTCATAGATGCGCCTGCCATTGGTGCCGGTAAATGGAACCTCGCCGCGGACGGGCTTTTTGGTGGCAATCACCTCTTCGATTTCGCGATCGTGCATGGCGGCATGCCAAGGCTCATAGCCGACTTCCAGGCAGTTCTTTCCGATGGATTCTTCCCAGGTGCGGCCCCACATAGCCAGCAGAGCCTTGTTGGCAAAAATAAAGCGATGGTTCAAATCGAAGACGTAGGCGAGATCGGGCGTGTTGGAGAGGATCGTGTCGTAGAGCCGTCGCTCCCGCTCGGTCTGGCGGCGAAGCTCCGCCATCTTCACGTGCGTGGCGATGCGAGCTTTCAATTCGCGGGCTGTGAAGGGCTTGACCACATAATCGTCGGCCCCGGCTTGCAGGCCCTCCACGCGGGATTCCTCGCCTGCGCGCGCGGATAGCAGGATCACGGGGGTGGCGCTCAGAGCTGGTTCGCTGCGGATCGCGTTCAGAACACCAAAGCCATCCAGGCGCGGCATCATGACGTCGCTGAGGACCAGCGCAGGCCGCAGGTGACGCACCGTTTCGACCGCCTCGACACCATCGGCCACGGCGTGGACATCGTATTGGTCACGTAGAAGATAGGTGAGATGGGCACGCATGTCGGCGTTATCGTCAGCAATGACGATGCATTTCCTGCTGGCGGACCCAGCCCCCTCAGCCTTCTCGGATACGCTCCCGGCAGAAGGCAAATTGTGCGGGAGAGATGCTCCGGCAACGGAACCGGATTCCTGAGGAAGCCAGCGCTGGGCTTCCTCAATATAAGCGTCGGCGCCCAGGGCGGTTGAAACAGCAGTGCGTCTCGCCTGGAGGTGATCGGCTGGCAGATGCGCAGTGCCCAGCGGGATCGTGACCGTGAATGTGCTTCCCCGACCCGGAGCGCTCTCCACGCTGACGGTTCCGCTATGTAGCTTCACCAGTTCCTGAACCAAGGCTAATCCAATCCCCGTACCCTCGTAGGTGCGGGCAGAGGTGTTTTCGATGCGATGAAAGCGCTCGAAAACGCGAGAACAATCGTCCTTGGCGATGCCGACCCCCGTATCGCGCACCGCCAGTACGGCTGAACGGCCTGCCTGCTTCAGTGTGAGCTCGATTTCCCCCTTGAAAGTAAACTTGAAGGCATTGGAGAGAAGATTGAGGACGACCTTCTCCCACATCTCGCGATCGATATAGACGAGTTCGTCCAACGGCGCGCAATCGACCGTGTAACGCAGCCCGGCCTTTTCGATAGCGGAACGGAAGACACTGGCCATCTCCGAGGTAAGACTGGAGAGCTCCACGGGTTCAAAGACAGCCGGCACCCTTCCAGCCTCGATCCGTGAGAAGTCCAGCAGCGTATTCACCAGTTTCAGCAGGCGCAACGCGTTCCGGCGCGCATGGGTCAGCTGCTCCAGACTGGCTGGACTGAGCCGTTCACGCGCCTCTGGCAGGACTTCTTCCAGTGGCCCCAGCATAAGGGTCAGGGGCGTACGAAATTCATGGCTGACATTGCTGAAGAAGAGCGTCTTGGCGCGATCGAGTTCGGCGAGTTCCTCGGCGCGCCGGCGTTCTGACTCGTACGCCGTCGCGTTGGCGATGGCGCCGGCGATTTGATTGGCGAGCAGGGAGACAAATCCGCTAAAGTCCACGCCCAATCTGCGGTAGGGATTGAGACCGGCCACCAGCACGCCCGCGGGGCGCGTTTGCCCCTGCTGCGCGATGGGTTGAAGGACTGCGAAATCGGGAGGACGGTTCCAGTCCCCGGTGGGGAGGCCTGAAAAACGAGCAGATAAATTGTCCAGAAGAAGAGGCTCGCCGGTTTCCAAAACCTGGCGGACGGGCCAGATTGCTTCAGAAGAATCGTCGGTATGCAGCCACTCGGGAGCAGCGGGATGCGACGGTTCGATGCCATCTGCAACAACGCGCCTGAGCGTCAGTCCGTCCTCCTCAAGGAGGTAGATCAGGCTGAAAGGCAGGTCGCGACGGGCACTGGCAATGCAGGCAGCCGCGGCCTGGCACACTTCGACTGGAGTGCGCGATCCGGCCATGGCGTCCGCGATCTCGCGCAGCAATCGCAGACGGCGCTCGCCGATGACCCTGAGAGTCTCCTCCGTGACCGCGCAGAACAAGCCGCCGATCTGGCCGCGATCGTCGGGGAGGGGGCTATAGGCGAAAGTGAAGTACGTCTCTTCGAGATATCCGTGCCGCTCCATGAGCAGCAGGAATGCTTCATCGAAGGTGGACTCGCCGCGCAGCAGAACGGCGTCCGTACGAGGGCCGATGGAGTCCCAGATTTCCGCCCAGACATCGCGGGCCGATTTGCCCAGTGCTGCCGGATGCTTGCTGCCGAGAAAGGCCCGGTAGGGGTCGTTGTACAGATTGACCAGTTCCCTGCCCCACCAGACAAACATCGCATAGCGCGAAGTGAGGAGAATGCGCACGGCCGTGCGCAGGCTCTGGGGCCATGCATCCACGGGGCCCACCGCTGTTTGCGACCAGTCGAACGCGCGCATCAGCGCGCCCATCTCGCCGCCGCCCTCCAAAACCGACCCTTTCCCGGCCAGATCCTGCGAATCGGGCGAGGGGGAATCGATCTCGGTGGCCAATAAATTCTCCGCGCGGGGATTCATCGTACCGAAAATCTCAAACTGAGTCCTTTTTAGATAAGGGTCCGGGGAAATGGCCAACCTGGTGAATCGGTCAGCGCTTCGGCGCACTTTTTTCTTCAGATGCCGCAATCGCTGGAATCGTTGCCCATCAGCCGGAAGCAGCTCGACTGCACTTCGGGAAAGCAGCCCCTTGGGAAAGGCAGCCGGCGTTGACTCGGTTCTTCGTATGGAATGATTCTAAATACGTTTAAGTTTGGTGCCGGGAGGGGGGGTCGAACCCCCACGACCTTGCGATCGGCGGATTTTGAGTCCGCTGCGTCTGCCAGTTCCGCCATCCCGGCCCGGGAGGGGACTACCGATAAAAGTATCGCACAGCCTTTCCTATGGCGCTACTGGCACCCCCGCGAACCTTCCTCATCCATCCCTTCGGCATCGAACCCAGGCTGGCGGGTACGTCCAAGATACGAAACTCTGCGGGCAATCCACACGCCTGTCCCGCTTTTCACACACCTTCCAATGTGAATACCATGCGACAATGGAGGCAACCGTGATGAACATCGCCTCGTCTGCACTTGTTCCCTCGCCGGTTGCGGTGACCCCGCAGTTGCTGGCCCAGCATAGCATCACAGCGGATGAGTACAGCCGCATCCTGGCCGCTTTGGGCCGCGTCCCTTCCCTCACCGAGCTTGGCATCTACAGTGTCATGTGGAGCGAACACTGCTCTTACAAGTCCAGCCGCGTCCACCTCAAGCGGCTGCCCACCAAGAGCGAGCGCGTCGTGCAGGGGCCCGGAGAAAACGCCGGCATCATCGACGTAGGCGACGGCTGGGCCTGCGCTTTCAAAATCGAATCCCACAATCACCCCAGCTATATCGAGCCGTTTCAGGGCGCGGCCACGGGCGTTGGCGGCATACTCCGCGACATCTTCACCATGGGCGCGCGGCCCTTGGCGGTCATGGACTCGCTTCGCTTTGGGCCCATCGCCGAGGAGGCTGGCCCCAAAGTCGATTCAGGTCCAGAAGAGCGCGCACTCATCCACAAAAACCACTCCATCGTTGAAGGCGTGGTCAGCGGCATCGCCGGATATGGCAACTGCTTTGGCGTGCCCAACCTTGGCGGCGAAACCAAATTCGAGGCTTGCTACAGCGGTAACCCGTTGGTCAACGCCTTCGCCCTCGGCCTCGTCCGTATCGATGAAATCTTCTACGGCAAAGCGTCCGGCACGGGCAATCCAGTCATTTATGTAGGCGCAAAGACCGGCCGCGACGGCATCCACGGCGCGACCATGGCCAGCGAGGAGTTCCATGCAGGCACCGAGGCCAAGCGCCCCAACGTGCAGGTCGGCGACCCCTTCATGGAGAAGCTGCTCCTCGAAGCCTGTCTTGAGGCCATGCGCACCGGCGCCATCGTTGGCATTCAGGACATGGGCGCGGCGGGGCTGACATGCTCCACCTGCGAGATGGGCGCGCGCGGCGGTGTCGGTCTCGATGTCGAGCTCGACCTCGTCCCGCAGCGCGAAACCGGCATGTCTGCTTATGAAATCATGCTCTCCGAGAGCCAGGAACGCATGTTGCTGGTCGCCATCAAAGGCCGCGAAGACGAAGTCCTCCGCGTCTTCGCAAAGTGGGGCCTCGATGCCGTCATCGTCGGCACCGTCGAGCCGGAGCCGCGCCTCCGCATTCGCCACCATGGCGTTCTTGTTGCCGACATTCCCAACCAGTCCCTCACCGACGACGCCCCGCTCTACCATCGCCCTGTCGGCACGTGGAAGGCCCCCGTACCGCTCGATCCACCCGAAGAAGTCCTCGCCCAGCTTGCCGCAGACCGCGACTACACCGCTGATCTGAAAAAACTTCTCGCCAGCGCCAACGTCTGCTCCAAACGCTGGGTCCATGAGCAGTACGACACCATGGTTCAAACCAACACCGTGATCGGCCCCGGCGGTGAAGCTGGCGTCATGCGTATCAAAGGCACTGGCAAGCCAGGTCACGAGCGCGGCCTGGCCATGGCCCTTGACGGCAACGGCCGCTGGGCGTATCTCGATCCCAAACTCGGCGCCATGCACGCCGTGGCCGAAGCCGCGCGCAAGGTAGCCATGACCGGCGCCACGCCCGTCGCCGCCACCAACTGCCTCAACTTCGGTAACCCCGAAAAGCCCGAAATCATGGCCCAGCTTTCGGCGGCCATCGATGGCATCGGCGAAGCCTGCACGGCGCTCGGAACCCCCATTACCGGCGGCAACGTGTCTCTCTATAACGAAACTCGCGGCGAAGGCATCTATCCCACACCGGTGCTCGGCATCGTGGGCATTCTGGACGACGTAACCAAAGCGGTCCCTGCGGAGTTTCAGCGCGAGGGCGATGCAATCGTCCTTCTCTGGCCCATCCCGCGTGACGAGCAGCCCGACCCCAATCTTGCCGTCCCCTTCAAGCCAATACCCATGAACGCCTACGTCGTTCCCGAGCTCAACCCCAACATTCCCGCCTCCATCTTTCCTGACCCGGTCCCGGATGCACCAACCTCGTCGGCCAATGAGATGGCTGCGTTTGGCTCATCCGAGTATGCGAAGGTCATCCTTGGCGGCTTCTGGGGGACGCCTCCCGCGCTCGATCTTGATGCCGAAGCCGATCTCCATACCCTTCTCGCCGTACTCGCCGAACGCAAGCTGCTTCGTTCAGCACGCGACATCTCCGACGGGGGCATCGCTGTTTCCCTGGCCCAGGCAGCTTTTCCGAAGGCCATCGGAGCCAGCGTCGAGCAGGATCAGTCGCTCTTGGCTCACCCGCTCTTCGGAATGTTTGCAGAGCCGGCCTCTACCCTGCTGGTTACCACCGGCCCCAGCAATTTTTCCAAGATTGAGAGCCTGGCCGGCGAATACAGCTTCTTTGCCGCCCGCATCGGAACCACCGGCGGCAACCGCCTCGAAATCTCTGTAGACGGCGAGCCCTTCATCTTCGCCCCGCTCGAAGCCCTCCGCCAGCCCTGGGCCACTGCCTTGGAAGCCACACTCCACGACGAGGTCCCCGCATGACCCCGCTTCTCTATCAGGGCATCGAAGGCATCGTCGACCAATCAAACCTGGGTGCCCCCGGTCCCGATTTTGGGACCGGGGATTCCACGACGTTCCCCCACGATGATCCCAAGCTAAGAGAAGAGTGCGGCGTAGTCGCCATCCACGGCCATCCCGACGCCGCGCGCCAGGCCTATCTCGGCCTCTACGCCCTCCAGCATCGCGGCCAGGAGTCAGCCGGCATCGCCACCGCCGACGGCCACCGTCTCGCCAACATCAAAGGCATGGGCCTCGTCTCTGAAATCTTTACCGACGACATTCTCGCCAAGCTGCCCGGCCAAATGGCCATCGGCCACACCCGCTACTCCACTACCGGCGACTCGGCTCTGCTCAACGCCCAGCCCATCCGCGTTGACTCGGTCAAGGGCCTCATCGCCATCGCCCACAACGGCAACCTGGTCAACCTCGGCAACGTGCGGGCACGCCTTGAGCGCGACGGCGCTTACTTCCAAACTACCTCCGACTCTGAGATCATCGTCCAGCTCATCGCCCACTCCCACGCCAGCTCGCTCGTCGACGCCATTGCCGACTCGCTCTCGCAAATTGAAGGCGCTTTCTCCATCGTCATGATGACCCGCGACCGCATCTTCGCCGCTCGCGATCCACGCGGCTTCCGCCCGCTGTCCATGGGCCGCATCCGCAACGCCGACGGACCCGACACCATCGTCTTCGCCAGCGAAACCTGCGCCTTCGACCTGCTCCGCGCCGAATATGAACGCGACGTGCTCCCCGGCGAACTCGTCATGGTCACCGAGGACGGCGTCACCAGCCGCCAATACGCCACCGGCTTTCCGCAGTCCAGTTGCATCTTCGAGCACGTCTATTTCGCGCGCCCCGATAGCCGCATCTTCGGCCGCTGGGTGCAGGAGAGCCGCGACCAGATGGGCCGCCAGCTTGCCCGCGAATCCGCTGTCCCCGCCGACGTTGTCGTTCCCGTCCCCGATTCAGGTGTTACCGCTGCGCTGGGATATGCGGAACAAGCGGGCTTGCCCTTCCGCATGGGCCTCATCCGCAACCACTACGTCGGCCGCACCTTCATTGAGCCCGAGCAGCGGGTCCGCGATTTCGGCGTCCGCCTCAAGCTCAACCCGGTGCGCAACCTGCTCGAAGGCAAGCGCGTCATCCTCATCGACGATTCCATCATCCGCGGCACAACAAGCCGTAAAATTGTCCGCATGGTCCGCGGCGCCGGCGCAAAAGAAGTTCATCTTCGCATCAGTTGTCCGCCCACCATCTCTCCCTGCTTTTACGGCGTAGACACCCCCAGCAAGCGCGAGTTAATCGCTGCCAACAAGTCCGTTGAAGAAATTCGCCAATTCATCGAAGCTGACTCACTGGCCTACTTATCTCTTGAAGGCTTGCTCAAGTGTTGTAGCGGCGAAGAGCACACCGGTTACTGCAGCGCCTGCTACACCGGCAACTACCCAACCCAATGGGTTGATGTGGAAGAAATCCTGCCCGCGACCGTAAGTTTATAACTGCAAACCCGGCTGTTAATCTCCGCCGTCCTCGTTCTCCGTGCCGGGTGTAGGGGGACGATCCTTGTATTTCGGATCGGTTGAATCCAGCGAATAAATCTTGACTGGAACATGCAAGAATATTTTATTGCTTAGTTGTTCCTCTGCTACGCCCTCGAAGGGCTTACCATCGATCACGTCCCCATCATCAATGGACCATGTATATTGAACTTTTTCCTCGCTCTTTCCTGAGAGCGGTCTATTCAGCGACTCATCCAGAACTGTCATCCCTTCGCCAGCTGTAATTTGCTCTTCAAACCCCAGGCCAGAACTTCTTGCTTTATTAGTAAAGGTCTCGAAGTCATCTCCGCCCAGACAGAATCCTTCCGGCGAGCACAGCACATATCCGGGCTGGCTCAAAACCCAAAGATGGCGGATGATCGAGTCCTCATCCACCACAACCGTAAGAGTAAGCTCTTTGAGCGTCCAGGAACGGTAGCCATTCTTCTGATGCTGAACCTCGCCATACAGGGCAACTGCCTTAGAATACGGATCACCGACATGCAGCACGAAAACGGGATCGTTGTTCTGCTTAGCTGCTGGGCCGGAAGGTGGGCCCTCACCAGGGGGCGTGGAGGTCGCTGCGACCGAAAGGGAAGCAGGTTGTTCTGGTCGCCGCGGATTCCGATCCCAGTTCAGGACGGTGCAGATCACTCCAGCAATTAGTGCGCAAATCGCCGTAGCGAGTATCCATGTGCGAGACTTCATTGTTACCGCCCCTCAATAATCCTGAAGTTCCCGCTACAGTGCATCAGGCTCATCAGGTACAGCATCCCGCCATAGTATCGGTCCTCACCAGACGGCACCGGCGTGTTCCACAGCGCTTCTACGAACGCCTTTGAAACAGCGCCATCGGTCGCCGCAAGGCTGCCCACGGCCGTTGTCGCCACCAGCCCCTCCGCGTGCTTCGTCGAGAGCGGCTTCCCATCCAGGGTATATCTGTCCACAAACGTGTCGATACCCTGCCCATACAGAAACTTCTGAATCCGGTCGCTCAGCACCGTCTCCCGCTGATCTTTCCGCCACCACGAGTAATCCACGCTCCAGTTACTCGCGCTGCGCCACGAATCATAGCTGAACGGCGTCGGCGTCCCATCCCGCGCTATAACCGGCGTCATATCGAAGTGACTTCTTTCCGGCGTAAGTCCCGTCTCCGGCCCAGTCACTTTTTGGTATAACTCCCGGCTAACATCCGCCGCCTTTGCCCAGAAGGCGCGGTCCTCCACAGGTCCCCAGCGAGACCATAGCTCATAGAATGCCGGCAAATGATACGACGCATCGGTCAAGCCACCCTCCACGTCCGGCACAAAGCGAATCATGAAATGCGGCTCATCCACCATGGGCCCGATGGTCTCCGTCCTGGGTCCGCGATTGCGCCAGAACATGAGCTGAGCAGCGCCGCCTTTTGCCGCGGCATCTCTCTCCATTTCATGAGTCTTCGGGCTGGGCCAGGGATGGTCCGGCTGCACAAACGGCGCATCCTCCGGATGAATGCGGAACGGCCCCGTCGCTGTCAATACCGGGTGGTGGCGAATCCCGCGCAGAATTTTGTCCGCCTCCGCCTGGTAGTTATAAATGCCTTGCCCGTTGCCCCACCGATGCGCCGCAAAGTAGAGCGCCATCGTAAAGTACTCTTCCCCATCCGGCGCGGCTCCTGTCGACCGCGGCGACCCGTCCGTATTCATCGACCAGGCAAAGTAGCCCATCGACGGATTTTTCGGATCGGTAATCAGCATGTAAGTCTTGGCCCAGTTCCATAGCGCATCGAACTCGCGCTTCTTATCTAACTGCACGGCAATCATCATGCCGTAACTCATCCCTTCCGTGCGCGCGTCGTTGTTGGCCCAGTCGGTGATGTAGGCCAGTGGCCCGTTTTCGTTTGCGCCGGTCTCAAAGTACACCCGCTCTTCCTGCCCATCGCCATGAAAGAGCTGCTTGAAAGCCTTCTCGATCTTCGCCCGGCTCTCGGCCGGCGTGTGCCCCTGCTCGGCAAAAAGATCGCGGTAGTTGTGAGTCTTGTATGCTCCCTCGCCGGCGTCCGGCATGGCCTGAATCTCTCCCAGCGGCGCATCCACGTGCGGCGCGGGCAGCCAGAAACCCGGCGGCGCCTGCGCAGGAGTGGCCGCTGGAGCCTGCGCAACTGCAGCGCACCCAAGCGCCAGCAAAAAACCAACAGCAAAAAGAGAAAGATAAAAGCGTATCGGCATCGGGAACCTCTCTGATGGGATCTGCGCCGGCGGTACGGTCTGTCGGCTGCTTTGCCTGCCCAACCATTGCACTACAAGAGGCATACCCACGTCGAGGCCCGATTGGTCATCCGCTCTTTGCAGCGAGCAAAGCATCGCCATATCGCGCCTGCATACTTGCTGAGAAGCGAAATGCCGTTCAGGTAGACTGGATTTATGTCCTCTTCTCCTGCCGCTGAGAACCTGACAAAAGTAAGTTGGGTCACGGCCCTCCGAGCGCGTTCGATCGCACAGCTTCAGCAGCGCGAGGACCAGGTATTTCTTCTCCTCTCGCTGCTGATCGGAGCGCTCACCGGACTTGCCGTCGTCGCGTTCATTTTGCTCACCGAGCGATTGGGCATGCGCCTTTATCCCGTGGGAAGCGCCGCGTGGAGGCGCGTGCTGGTGCCGATCGCCGGCTCGCTGGCGATGGGATTTCTTCTCTTTCGCTATTTCCCCAACGCTCGCGGCAGCGGCGTGCCGCAAACCAAGGCCGCGCTCTTTGCGCGCGATGGATTCATCTCGCTGCGCACGGTCCTGGGCAAGTTCTTCTGCACCGCAGCCACTCTCGCGAGCGGGATCCCACTGGGCCGCGAGGGGCCGTCCGTTCAGGTGGGCGCAGGAATCGCGTCCGTCCTCGGCCGTTGGCTCGGTTTGCGTCCGGAAAAAGTAAAAGCTCTGATTCCCGTGGGAGCTGCCGCCGCCATCGCCGCAGCTTTCAACACTCCCATGGCTGCGGTGCTGTTTGCCCTCGAAGAGGTGATGGGCGATATGAACGCGCCCATCCTCGGCTCGGTAGTGATCGCCTCCGCTACCTCGTGGGCGGTGTTGCGCCTGATGCTGGGCAATAACCCGCTCTTCCAAGTGCCCCAGTACACCTTGGTTCACCCGCTGGAGTTCGGCATCTATGCTTTGCTCGGCATTGCCGGCGGCTTCCTGTCCGTCGCCTTCACCAAGCTCTTGCTGGGCATGCGCAAGTTTTTTCTTCATCTGCCCAGAAGCACGCAATGGTGGCATCCCGTCGTGGGCGGCATCACGGTTGGCCTCATGGGCTGGTTCGTGCCCCAGGTGCTGGGCGTGGGCTACACCTACGTCGGCACGGCCTTGAATGGATCGATGGCGCTCAAGTTGATGTTGCTGCTGGTGGTGCTCAAGCTCGTGAGCGTCACGGTCAGTTATGCCTCAGGCAACGCCGGCGGAATCTTCGGTCCCAGCCTGTTTCTCGGCGCCATGCTGGGAGGCGCAGTCGGCACGGTGGCCCATCGCCTGCTACCGGGATATACCGCAACTCCTGGCGCCTACGCCCTCGTCGGCATGGGCGCGGTCTTCGCGGGCATCGTGCGCGTTCCCATGACATCGGTGTTGATGATCTTTGAAATGACGCGCGACTACGCCGTGATTGTGCCTTTGATGATCGCCAACATGACCAGCCTGTTCATCTCTTCCCGATTTCAGAAGCAGCCGATCTACGAGGCATTGGCGCACCAGGACGGCATTCATCTGCCCAGCCCGGGCACACACCGCCAAACCGGCCAGCGCACTGTGGCCCAGATCCTACAAAGATCTCCGGAAGTTCTCTCCGCGCAGATGCTGGTCAAGGATGCGGTTCAACAAACTCGCTCCGGTCAACTGCATAATTGGCCCGTGACCGACAAGGACTACTTTCTGGGCATGCTGACCAGCGATACACTGGAGCGCGCCTTTGCCAATGGCAAACAAGAACATCCGCTAAACGACCTTGTGGACACACTCCCAGTCCCGCATGTCCACATGGATCATGCCCTGCATCTCGCGCTTGAACGCATGAGCGCGTGCCACGTGGATGTCTTGCCTGTGGTGCACCGCGCGGATATTCACAAGCTGGAAGGCATTGTGACGCTCAGGGATGTGCTGGACGCATACGGCGTGAATCACATGGACTCTGCACAGTTATGAGGCTATGAAACTCAGAACGACACTCTAATGTCCTTAGTCCGAATACGCAACACAAAACTGGCTGTCATTCTGAGCGAACGGGGCCCCGAACGTTCTTCAGTTCGGGGGTGGTGAGTCGAAGAATCTGCGGTTGTTCTTCGATGAACTTCAGACTCACCACACTAGGATGCGGACTAAGGCAGCTCGAACAGCGATTCTCTACACGTCGAGATCGTCGTCCGCCGCCGCGGGCACGGCAGTCCCCCGCCGCTTGGCCAGCAGATAGCCGCGCAAAAACGGCTCCAGATACCCGTCCAGCACCTTGTCCACATCGCCCACTTCGACCTTTGTACGATGGTCCTTGGCAATGCGATAGGGCTGCAACACATACGACCGAATCTGCGAGCCGAAGTTGATCTCCAGCTTCGAGTCTTCGACCTTCTTGCTGACGGCCCGCTTCTTTTCAAGCTCGTACTCGTACAGCCGCGAACGCAGCATCTTCATAGCCTTCTCGCGGTTCTTGTGCTGACTGCGCTCGTTCTGGCATTGCACCACAATTCCGGTGGGCAAGTGCGTCATGCGCACGGCGGAGTCGGTGGTGTTCACATGCTGGCCGCCCTTGCCGCCAGAGCGGTAAGTGTCAATGCGCAGATCCTCCACCTTCAGATCCACCTGAATGGTGTCGTCGATTTCCGGCGAGACATAGACCGAGGCAAACGAGGTATGCCGGCGCTTGGCCTGATCGAAGGGCGAGATGCGCACCAGCCGGTGCACACCGCTCTCGCCGGCCAGTTGCCCGAAGGCGTTCTCGCCGATGATCGTGAACGTGGCCGACTTGATGCCCGCCTCTTCGCCGTCCTGGTAGTCGTTGATTTCGGTTTTAAAGCCCTGCTGCTCGGCCCAGCGCAGATACATGCGCATCAGCATCTCGGCCCAGTCCTGGCTCTCCGTCCCGCCCGCTCCGGGGTGCACGGTGACGATGGCGTTCAGCGGATCGGCCTCGCCATTGAGCATGGTCCGGGCCTCCAGATCCTCATTGAAGGCAGCCAGCGCCTTGATGTCGCGCTCCAGATCGGCCAGCACGTCTTCGCCCTCGCGGGCCAGCTCAAAGTAGGTCGTGATCTCTTCTGTGCGGCGCACAAGCTCGTCATCATCGGCGACGAGGTTTTCCAGGCGCTTTTTGTCGCGCATCAGCGGCTTGGTGGCGTTGGGATTGGACCAGAGGGCCGGATCGGCCAGCTTGGTTTCTATTTCTGCGAGTTCCCTGCGGATGCGAGCCGGGTCAAAGATACTCCCGCAGGTCGCGGACTTGATCGCGCACGGGAGCAAAGGCGAATTCGAGATCGTTCAATGACATAGTTTGCTCTTCTGACCTGACTTGGTTTGGATATGTGAAACTTCGTCTTGTTGACTGATCTAGAATATCACCGTGCCGGTTTAGACGGATTCAACGGCCCTCGAAGCGTAGTTCAAGCGATTGTGTCCCGCGTCTCAAAAAAGCTAGACCTGAGGAACCCTGATTCGTAGCTGTATGCTATAGGCCACCCGCCTATTCGGCACTTAGGCTTTTCTCGACCTGCTGGAGCAGCAATTCGAACTGCGGCTTGAATGGTTCCACTTGCGCGAAGGACGGATAGGATTCCAACGCGGCGATTTTTCTATGGGCATGAAAATCCGCAACCTTCCGCAGTCCGCTCTCCAAATGCTGGAAGGATTCCTTCAAGCTCTTCCCGGCATTGGCTACGACCTGAGCAAAGTTTTCGTGTCCGAAGACCGGCGGGACGTGGTTAAGGACGGTTCTCATCAGTAAAACGGTCGCGAGAATGTTGCCGTGTGCGTATGAGGAATTGATCTCCCTGCAAATCTTTACCAATGTTCCGACATCCGCAGCGTTTGACTTCTTCCCTGCTAACCGCGCAATGAGGCCCGACTCCACGATGTAGACGTTCGCGCCGGCGCTCAGCCCTGCATAATCAGGGAATTCAAGGGTAGCTTCGATGTCAGGAATGAGTGCATCCAATTCTGCTTTTGCATCGTAGGCCGAATAGAGGTCATGGATTTCGACGTTAATTGAGTTGAGCCTGCTCGCTTGCTCCTCGGAAAGCATGGGGCCAGCCAGCCTCTTGAACTGCACAACCAGATAGCGATATCCACTCGTGACCGCCATTTGCCTGTCAGGGTCGTCCGAAGGCCCGCAAAACCGAAAACTTTGTGCTTGCCGTACCAAATCGGCCACGATTTCTTTTTTTGTTGTTGCCATGTCCTGACCTTGCCCTCGGAATGCGCGTGTCTCAGCCGGCTGTTTTTGGGGAACGTACATCACCCCCCGGCCGGTAGCCCACGTCAAAATCTACCCCCAATGCCGTTCGCCCCAAAGCAACCTTGGGCACCATGATTCATTCATGACCGCCTGCGCCAACTGCTGGACTGGTTAGTAGTATTCCGCACCCAAATCTGGACCGTAGGCGCTCAACATCTCTTCTCTATGCCCAATCATCTCCTGGTAGTGCATTTCATACCCATTGAGGTAGTTGCACAGCTTTTCGATGTGCTCACAGAACCGGCCGAGATTGATCCGTGCCATATTCCCCAAAGAAATTTCTCCAGTCTTTTTCAGCGGATATCTGAACGCATAGGAGCCTTCATCTACGGCATGAAGCTGGTCAATGTAGGCTTCAATCCCTTCGATGTCCGTTTTAGGTGGAGGCTCAACCCCAGTCGTTTTCTCTACTTCCGCAGCTATCGCTTTGAATGCGTCCCACAGTGCCCGCAGATTGTGCGAACCCGCCTGGAGTTTTGATTCCCTTTCGGTCAACTCGCGTTCTGTCAGTAGGCAACCAAGCTGGATCAGCGACTTGAGTGTAAGCTCAACGAAGTGTCGGTATGCGTGACAGATGGGAAAGACAAGAAAATCTTGATCCCGACACTTCTCGGCAATCCACTCTGTAAGGAGCCTTCCCGCTCTCCTATAGCCTTGCCTATAAGTGTAGTCGTTGCCCGGGCGGTAATCCAGAATCGCATCCATGTGCCAGAGGGACGAATCGGACTGAAAAAGTACGTCTCCCTTCCGCGGCGTTCCTTCAATGTAGTCGTCTTCTGCCATTTCAATTTCTCCGTTCCAACAGCTTACATCGAATCCCTCCGTGCTACCGCCGCCCATGCTCTACTACGCCACCTTGATCTCATCGAGCAGATCGGGGTGGCGGTCCAGCACCTTGAGCAGTTTTACCAGAGCTAAAGGAGGCTTGGTCTTGCCGTTCTCGTAGCGCGAAAATGCATTGACGCCGCCGCCGAAGATCTCGCCTGCTTCGCG
>Ga0182024_10008306_pt1 | contig 21973 bp, 17 predicted proteins | sample P32metaG_FD_120480 | JGI IMG/M metagenome (GOLD analysis project Ga0182024, IMG submission 120480) | Permafrost microbial communities from Stordalen Mire, Sweden - P3-2 metaG (Illumina Assembly) | ecosystem: Environmental > Terrestrial > Soil > Wetlands > Permafrost | place: Sweden: Stordalen...
ATCCACGTGCCGGAGCCACGCATTTTCGGAGCGGAAGACGGCGTGGATGGCCGGGACAAGCCCGGCCAAGGGGTATCTGTAGTTGCGATTGTGTGCTCTGTTGCAACCGAATTCGTTTCCCCGAACAGCCCTGCGTGGACACGGGGAGAGGGTTGGGGTGAGGGGCCGGCACCGGCGCATGCTCCGGATTCGTGTCTTGCAGATTGACGGAATTGGATACTAGGAGAGGAAATATGCGCTTTCTCGTGCTCGGGGCCGGCGCGGTCGGCGGCTATTTCGGCGGGCGGCTCGCCGAAGCCGGGCGGGATGTGACCTTTCTGGTGCGCGGGCCCCGCGCCGCCCTCCTGGCCGAGCACGGTCTCAGGGTCATGAGCCCGCTCGGCGATTTCCGCGTGCCGGTCAACGTCGCGACCGCCGACCGGGTCGGCGGGCCCTATGATGTCGTCTTATTGACCGCCAAGCATTACGATCTCGACACCGCGATCGCCGCGATCCGTCCCGCCATGGGGCCGGAGAGCGCGGTACTGCCGTTGCTCAACGGCCTCATACATCTCAACGGGCTCGATGCCGCGTTCGGGGCCCATCGGGTGCTCGGCGGGGTCGCCTATGTCGGCGCCGTGTTGCAGCCCGACGGCAGCATCCGCCACCACAACCGCCTCTCGGGCATCGCGTTCGGCGAGCGGGCCACCGGACAAGCCCGTGGGCGGGTGGCCCACGGCGGGGTAAGCGAGCGGGCGCGGACGATCGAGGCGGCCTTCGCCGACACCCCGGTCAGCGCCCCGGCGAGCGACAACATCCTCCTCGATATGTGGGAAAAATTCGTGATGATCGGGGCGATGGCCGGGATGAACTGCCTGTTCCGCGGCACGGTCGGCGAGATCGTCGCGACCGCGGACGGGAGAGCGCTGATGATCGCGGCGCTCGCCGAAGCTCATTCGGTCGCCGCCGCTTCCGGGTTCGCGCCGCGCCTAGAGGCCCATGAGCGGGTCGAGGCGATGCTGACCGAGCAGGGCAGCGTCAACAGCGCCTCGATGCGCCAGGACCTCGAAGCGGGAAGGCGCACCGAGGCCGACGCGATCATCGGCGACATGATCAGCCGCGCCGCCGGATTCGCCATCGCGACGCCGCTCTTGCGCGCCGCCTGGTGCCACCTCCAGGTCCACGAGAACCGCCTCGCCGCGAAGCGCTAGGCACCCGACGGCTGGAAATGAGGGAGTGGCGGAGAGGGAGGGGGCGCACTATCGGAATTACCTAATTTGTTTCAACTTATTGATATCCGAGCTTACGTCTATTCCCCCATGCAATCCCCCATCAGTGCCGCGCTTGACCGACACCGGCTGGCGAGTATGCAATCGAGGCAAACCCCCGGTTAGCGCTGGCCCCGACGATCCCGACGCGGATCTTGCGGCTCGTCGCCATGAGATCCCCTGTGATGTTGCGCTTTGCCAACGCCGGATGCACCGTTCACGCTTAATCCCGCGTGGGAAGGCCTTAGCACAATTTAAAGGATCTTCTTGCATACTCCCGTAACCACCCACCCGCCTGGCGCGATCAGTGGTGATCCGGCGACAGGTCCGGCGATTTCGCGGCTGGCAAAGGGGTGAGCACGTTAGGAGAAGCCGATGGTCGGACGATCGACAAATCGCGGGTCGGACGTAGAAAAGGATAACGGCGGTAGTTGGTCTCTGATCCAGCGCTGGATGCGGCTCGACTTGACCGGGCGGATGTTTCTGCTCGTGATCATTGCGGTGCTGCCGGCGCTCGCGATTCAGGCGGTCAACGAATACACCCTGCGCCGCGCAGGCGAGGATGACATCCGGCAACGCGTCGTCCAGATCACCAAGCAGTTCGGCGAGGAAATAAAAGAGCAGAAAGAGGGTGCCTCTCAGCTATTGATTGCTATGGGCGAAATCGACGCTCTCCAGGACAGGAAGGGACAAGAGTGCAGCGTCGTACTTACCAACCTTAAAGGGCAGTTTGACTCCTACGCCCGGCTGGGTGCCGCGGATTTAAACGGGAAGGTCTTCTGCTCGAGCGGTGAGATCGGCGAGTCAGTTGCGGATACGGAATTTTTCAAGCGCGCGATGGCAGAAGATGGGCTTGCTGTCGGAAATTACTTCGTCGATCCGACTACCAACCAGAAAATGATTCATTTCGCCCACAAATTCCGTGACACCGACGGCAAGGTTGCCGGGGTCGTCTTCGCCGGGCTCAGTTTGGACTGGCTGTCCGAGCATCTGAAGGAACGCGGATTGACGCCGTCGCAGTCGATCCTGATTGCCGACCGTCTGGGAAACATCATCGCGCGGCTGCCGCATCCCGAGGAGCTCGTCGGCAAGAACATGCGGAAATCTCATGAAGACATCATGGACGGCAACAAAGAGGGATGGCATGAGACGGCCGGCGTCGATGGGGTCATGCGGATTTTCGGTTATAATCCGGTGTCGCTCCCGCCGGAGGGTTTCTTCCTCAGCGCCGGGCAAGAGAAAGCTGTAGCGCTCGAGCCGATCGATGCCGCCGCGAGACGCGGCCTCGTGCTGATCCTCGTCGGCCTCTTTGCGGCGATGTACCTCGCCTGGTTCGGCGGCCGCAGGTTCATCAAGCGGCCGATCGCCGACCTGCTGGAGGGCACCACCGAATGGGGCAAGGGCAATTACGAGGCCCGCGTCGAGGTCGGTGATCCCAAATCCGAGATCGGCCGTCTCGGGCTGGCGTTCAACGACATGGCCGACGCGCTCGCGGCCCGTTATGTGGCACAACAGCGGGCCGAGGAGGAATTGCGCCATCTGAACGCGACGCTCGAGTCGCGGATCGGCCGGCGGACCATCGAATTGGAGGAAGCCAACCGGGCCAAGTCACAGTTCCTCGCCAATATGAGCCACGAGATCCGCACGCCGGTGAACGGCGTCCTCGGCATGCTGGAGCTGGTGCGTCAAACAAGCCTCAACCCGAAACAGCAGCGCTACATCGCCACCGCGCACCGCTCGGCCGCAATATTGCTCGGGATCATCAATGAGATCCTCGACATCTCGAAGATCGAAGCCGGCAAGATCGAGCTCGAGCAGGCCGCGTTCGATCTGCGCGATATCGTCGAGGAGGTCACCGAAACCTTCGCCGACCCGGCTGACGCCAAGGGATTGGAGCTGACCTGCACGATCCCGGCAAATCTACCCACCGCACTGATCGGCGACGCCGGCCGCCTGCGCCAGATTCTGATGAACCTGATCAGCAATGCGCTCAAATTTACTGAAAGTGGCGAGGTGCGGATTTGTGTCGATCCTGTCGCGGTCGAAGCCGGAACCGCCTTGATCGCCTTCGCCGTCAGCGATACAGGCATCGGGATCCCGGTCGATAAGCAGCAGCATATCTTCGATGCTTTTGCTCAGGCCGACAGCTCGACGACCCGACGTTATGGCGGTACCGGGCTCGGCCTCAGCATCGCCAAGCAGCTTTGCGAAATGATGGGCGGGACGATCGAGCTGACAAGCGAGCCGGGCCATGGCTCTACCTTCCGCGTTGTCGCCCGCTTCGGCCGGGCGCGGGAGGAGGCCGGCCCGTCGTCGTTAAAAGACATGCGGGTGCTCCTTGTCGAAAGCAGCACTCGCCGCCGCCGGGATCCAAAAAATCAACTCTCGACCTGGGGAGTGCGCGTGAGCGAGGCGGAAAACGGCGACGCGGCGCTTGCCGAGATCGCCGGCGCTGCGTCGCGCGGCGACCCGTTTACGCTGGCGATCATCGACGTCGCCCTCCCCGGTGTGTGCGGGATCGAGCTGGCGCGCAGGATCAAAGCCGATCCGGCCATCGCCGGCTTGCGCCTGGTGCTGTTGACCTCGCACGATCACGAGATGAGCGAGATCTGCGACATGGACGAGCATGTGGTCGGGTGCCTCAGCAGACCGGTTCGGCAATCTGCGTTGCGCGCATGTCTCGCCGCGACCGGAGACGCCATCGATCCGGCGCAGCGGCCCGCTTCCCTGCCACCGCCCGCGGGGGTTGCCGGAGCGGCGGTACTGCTCGTCGAGGACAACCCGGTCAATCTCGAAGTCGCCGTCGGCATCCTTGAGAGTTTCGGCTGCAAGGTGGAGACCGCGATGCACGGCAAGGAAGCGCTCGAATGCTATGGGCGCGGCGAGTTCGGCCTGATTTTCATGGATTGCCAGATGCCCGTGATGGATGGGTTCGAGGCGACCGCCGAAATCCGCGCACTGGAGGCGAGCTCGGGCCGTCACGTCCCAATCGTCGCATTGACCGCAAGCGCGATCGAAGGCGACCGCGAGCAATGCCTGGCCTCGGGCATGGATGACTACCTCACCAAGCCGTTCACCGGCGAGCAGATGAGGTCGGTGCTGGCGAAGTGGCTCGGCGGTTTGGCCCCCAGCGGTGCCGGCAAGAGCAAGCGCGACCACCTGACCCTGGTGGCGCGGGCACCGGTGGACGCGCCGCTATTGGGATCTAGGACGGACGAGCCGATCGACGACCGCGTGCTAGACATTCTCGCCGGGCTGCAGCGGGCCGGGCGGCCCGGCATCATCGGCCGGGTGATCTCGCTCTTCCTGCAGAGCGCGCCCTCTCTGGTGAACGAGCTGGAAGAGGCTGCCGCAAGCGGCGATACGAAGCTGCTGCACCGGACCAGCCATACGCTGAAATCGGCCAGCGCCAATGTTGGGGCCGTCTGGCTTTCGGCGCATTGCAAGGAACTTGAAGCATTGGCGCGGACCGGGTCGGTGCCGGATGCGGCAGTACGGGTCGCGACCATCGTCGAGGATTACCGGCTCGCCGAAGCCGCTCTCACGGCCCGTATCCCCCGGGTTGCGTGATGACCCTCAAAGCTCCGTTGGCCCCGGTTGCGTGATGCCCCGTTACTTTCGCCGTGCAAGGCCGTTGCTCCTGATCGCCGATGACGACGAGATGGAGCGGTTTCTGCAACGCGAGGTGCTGGAGCCCGCCGGCTTCGACATCATCGAGGCGAACAGCGGCGCGGCAGCGCTGGAACTCTTTGCTGAACACCAGCCGGATCTCGTCCTGCTCGACGTGATGATGGCCGAAATGAACGGCTTTGAGGTATGCCAAGCAATCCGGGCGTTGCCGGGCGGACAAAACGCACCGGTCTTGCTGGCCACGGCGCTCGACGATATCGACTCGATCGACCAGGCCTATCGCGCCGGGGCTACGGATTTCATCGCCAAGCCGATCAACTGGCCGGTGCTGCCGAACCGTGTCCGCTACATGCTGCGCGCCCATGAGACCCTCGAGAATTTGACCGTGAGCCAGCAGCACCTCGCCGAGGCCCAGAGGATCGCCGGCATCGGCAACTTTCGCTGGGCGCTGCACACGATGTCGATCGAATGCTCTGCGCAACTGTGCTGGATGTTCGGGCTCGGTGACGGCGCCGGATCGGTCTCGGTCAGATCGCTGTTGCGGCGCATCCCGGCCGCCGACCGGAGCGCGGTAATCCGAGCCGTGAGCAGCGGCCTGGACGGCGAAAGGATCGACCTCGATACTCGGATCGTGCCGCCCGGCGAGGAGGCCAGAACCCTATGCTTGCGGGCCGAGGTAATGACAGCGGACGACGGAACGGCGTATCTGCGAGGCTCGTTCCAAGACATCACCGATCGCAAGCGCGTCGAGATCGAGCTCGCGGTGGCCCGCGACGAGGCGCGCAGCGCTGATGGCGCGAAAACGGCGTTTCTGGCCACGATGAGCCATGAGTTGCGCACGCCGCTGAACGCGATCATCGGTTTCAGCGATTTGATCGCACAGCAGGCGTTAGGCCCGATTACGCAAGCCCGCTACGTCGACTACGCCCGGGACACCGCAAAAGCCGGACTGCAGATGCTCGGCATCGTCGACGACGTGCTGACGATAGCGCAACTGGAGGCGGACCGGTTCGAGCTGGTGTTGGAGCCTGTCGAGCTGACCGACACTGCCGAGGGGACGGTAGCCGCGTTCCGGGAGACCGAAGCCGGTAGCATGCACGAGATTACGGTAGCGGTGAGCGGGACACCTTGTCCGGTTAGCGCCGACCGGCGGGCGGTCCAGCAGATGCTTCAGAAACTGTTGTCGAATGCCACGAAATTCAGCCCGGGCGGAACCGCTATCCGCGTGACGGTTGGTCCCGAGGGCAGCGCTTCGACTCACCTCAGCGTCGCCGATCAGGGGATCGGCATCGCCGCCGAGATGGCCGAGCTGGTGGTGCGCCCCTTCCACCAGGCCGATAGCCGGCTTGCCCGGGAATATGGCGGCACCGGGCTTGGTCTCAGCATCGTCAATGCACTGATCGAGCGCCACGGTGGATGGCTGACAATCGACAGTGCGCCATCCAAGGGCACGTGCGTGTCGCTCCACTTCCCTCGATTCCGCGAGGATATAAGGGCGTCGCGCGCAATGACCGTGCAGCCCGGAACCACCGAGCTGGTAGCGGGCTAGACGAGAACCTGCTTCAACGAAATTGCTTCGCCGCTGCGCTCCTCGCAATGACAACTCAACCTGTCAGTGCGAACACCGGCGCGAATCGGCCGCGCCCAGTTTATCATCTTACCCTAGTGTCCCGAATCTGAAGTTCGCGATATCACTGATTCGTGTGGATCTGCAGCATATGCCGGACAGCGAGGTAACTGAACGTCATCGATGACGCCAAGGACAACCCGGCCTGATAGCCGACGCCCTGCTCGGTGGCGGAAGCGGCATTGCCGGAGGCGTAGAGCCCCGGAATGGGACGCCGCCGCTGGTGAATCACCTGTGCGTGAACATTTGTGAGTAGTCCCGCCGACGATCCACCCGCCGGATGGAGTTCGATGCCGTAAAAGGGCGGCTCTTCGACGGTGCCGAGGCTGCCGTTGCCGCCAGGCGCGGCCCCCGCAGAAGCGAGCTTCCACTGGTGTTCGCCGCGGTGAAAGTCCTCGTCCGTGCCGCCTTCCACAAAGCCGTTGAAGCGACGGACTGTTTTCTCCAGGTCGCCGCCATCGATCCCAAGTTCTGCCGCCAGTTCAGCCAGATTGTCGGCGCGGGACACGGTTTTCGGTACTGCGCCGCCGGCCGGCCGGTTGGCGAACGAATATTTCTTCAGATACTGCGCGTCGAAAATCAGATAGGCGGGGAGGTTCGGATATTCATGCCGCCCGGGATCGAACAAACGAAGCTGCGGCACGATCCCCTGAAAGAAGGTTTCATCGGCAAAGCGCCGGCCATGCTTATTCACCAATAGGGTATGGGGGCTGCACAATTCCACGATGCCGGCATGGACGCAGGTTGCCGTCCCACCCGGCGACTCCGGCGGGATCGTGTAGGACAGCATCACCCGCAGGCTGTTCTCGATCCTGTGCACGATCCCGCCGATCTCCGCGCCCATGACGAGGCCGTCGCCGGTCAGGGATGCCGGCGTCAACCCCGACGCCTCGTGCGCGAAGCCCGGCAACTGCTCGAAATCCCAGCTCATCTGCGGGTTCGCGCCGTAGCCGCCGGTGGCAAGGATGACGCCCTTCTCGGCCGCGACAAACGCGCCGGAACGCATGACAACCCCGCTCACCCGCCCGTTTTCGACCGCCAGGCTCTCGACATCCTGATCGGTGAGGACGCTGACGCCGCGGTCGCGCAAGGCCTTGAGGAAGTGGCAGATCAAGCCCAGGCCCTTCCCCCGCATATCCTGCCCTTTGCGCTCACGGACGAGATCGGCATCCCAGAAGGAAGCGCTGTTGATGCCGCCCCAGGCGATTTGCTCCTGCGCGGTCACGAAGCACGGCACGTCGTCGGGCACCGAGACGCGGTCGCGCCAGAGCCCGAGATCGAAGCCGGAGATGAGCTCGGCCTCGACCGACCGCCCGACCGCGTGGGAGCCCGCGGCCTTCTCGTAATAATGGTCGGTTACGCCATGGACGAGCCGAAAACGGACGCCACATTTCTCGAAGAATCTCAGCGCTTCCGGCGAGCGCTCGACAAAAGCGGACAGGCGAGCCTCATCAATATTCCCGCCGCCGAGGAACCGCATGTAGGCGAGAACCTCGTCTCTTGTGTCGCCGTGTCCGGCGGCCTCGGCCAAATGGTTCTGGCCGACCCAGATCAGCCCATAGGAATGGACCGTGCCGCCGCCGAGCCTCGCCGCCTTTTCCAGAACGACCGGCTGCAAGCCCAGCGCGTGGGCAGCCAGCGCCGCGGAGAGGCCCGCGATGCCGGATCCGAGGATGACGACGTCATGGGAACCGCTAGCCGAGATCATCGGATGAACTCCCCTCGTTGACCGCAGTACGGACTCTGCTCGGTGCGAAATCAAGGCAACTGCCGCGGGCCAGACCGGCTTCGCCCTCGCCGCGCAGTACGCAATCAACCGCGCCCGCGCCGTGCTCGATGATCCGGTCGGCGATAAAGGACGCGCTGTGCCCGCCGACGCAGATGACAATCCCCGGCAACCGCGCTTTCGCCGCCTTGGCGAGATCGAGGATCTCCGGGACATTGGCGAGGTAGTTGCAGGAGAAGGCGATGAGGCCCGGCCGCCACTCCAGGACCAGGCGGAGGAAGGCGGCGTGGCTCTCGACCTGAAGATCGATCAGCCGCACCTCGTGGCCGGATGCCCGCGCCGCCGCCGCGGCCAGCTCCAGCCCCAGCGGCTCGAGCCGCAGGAAGATCTTAGTATACATCAACGGGCCGGGATGGACGCCGAGGATCTTCATGATGTGTCAGGTCGGCTATGCGTCAGATTCGGTTATGCGTTAGTGTCCCGATTCGGAAATTCGCGATATCTCCAATCTCGTCATCCCGGCGAAGGCCGGGACCCATGTCTGCCGTGGGTACCGGCCTTCGCCGGTATGACAAGGAAGGGAAACCACGATCCAGATCGAACGAACTTCAGAACCACCACATTAGATTCGGGCCGCGTCAAATCCGGCCGGCTACATCTTCAACAACCGCTTCACGTTGCCGTTCAACAGCTTCACCTTGTCCTCGGCGCTTAGCGGCAGGGTTTCCAGCCAAATCGTCCCGGGCTTGTTGTCGACGAAGGGATAGTCGACCGAGAACAGGATGCGGTCGATGCCCATCTCCATGACGCAGCACAATAGCGCCGGGTCGGAAAAGAAGCCGCTCGTCGTGATCCAGAAATGCTCGCAGAACGAATCGCGGAACCAGGTCGGCCCGGCCCCGTCGCGGGTCAGCCCCATATTGATGCGCCACAGATAGAACGGCAGGCCCTCGCCGAGATGGCCGAGGATGATCTTGAGCCGCGGATGGGCGTCGAAGACGCCGCCGAGGATCATCCGAATGGCCTGGGTCGCGGTCTCGACCGTAAAGCCCCAGGCGGCGCGCAGGAGGTTCGGGTATTTCTGGTAGTACTCCTTGTAGTAGGTCTCGATGATCGCCGGCTGGGGGATGCCCGGATGGATGTAGAGCGGCACGTCGAGAGCCTCGGCCCGCTCGAAGATCGGCCAAAACCTCTTGTCGTCGTGGAATACCCCGTTGGTCAGGCCGTGGATCATCGCCCCTTTGAAGCCGAGCCGGTTGACGGCGCGCTCCAGTTCGTCCGCCGCCGCCTTGGGATCGGCGGTCGGCAGCGCAGCGAAGGCGGCGAAGCGGTCGGGATGACCTTGGACCGCCTCGTACAGCCGGTCGTTGACGCGGCGCGCCAAGGGCACGGCGGTTGCCGCGTCGAGCTTCTGCAGCGAGGGATTGGCGTGGCTCAGCACCTGGATGTCGATGCCGGCCTCGTCCATCTCCTTCAGCCGCAGGGCGCCCAGATCATCGAGGCGCTCGACGATCCGCGGGGCGTTGGTCGCATCGAGCCCCGTGACATGGGTTCTGACCTCGGCATCGAAATAATGTTCCTCGAGGGCAATCACCTGAGGCTTGGTCGCCATCATTTCCTCCGCGATATCGGCGCCTGAGTCTTATCAGGCGCGGGCGCCGCTGTCATCGGGATGAGACCGGGGAAGCGCGCCGAGCGCATCGCGGCGCGACGACATCTCAGCCCGATCCTTCGGCCCCGACCGTTGGGTGGTGGGCCCGGTGGCGCGGGATATCGGCGCCGAGGCGCTTCCTCGCCTCTTCGCGGATAACGCGCGCCAGCTCGGGCTGGCGGGCGAGCAATTCGTGAAAATCGACGATATCGAGGGCCAGCATCATGCAGTCTTGCGCGGCGGCGACGGTGGCCATGCGCGGCTCGCCCGTCAGCAAGGCCAGCTCGCCGACGAACTGGCCGGCGCCGAGATAGAGCGGGCCCGATTGCAGCCGGATCTCGACCTCGCCCTCGACGACGAAGTACATGCAGTCGCCGGGCTCGCCCCTGCGCATGACGACGGCGCCTTTGGGGAAGTCGCGCGGGCGTAAGAGGCGCGCGACCTCGGCGATGAGCGATGCCCCGATATGGTGGAAAAACGGCACTTTGGCGACGAGTTCCCAGGTGCGCAGAAACTCGCGCCGGCGCAGCTCCTCGGCATAGCCGTTGACGATGATGCCGGTCCACAGCGCGAAGATCAGAATGCCGCCGACCATGACGATGCCGGAGAGCGCGCGGCCGGCGATCGTGTGCGGCACGACATCGCCATAGCCGGTCGTCGTCATCGTCACGATGCCCCACCACAGCGCCGCCGGGATCGAGGCGAACGCTTCGGGGTTCTCGGGATGAGCGTGGCGTTCGAGGAGGTAAGCCAGACTGGCCGCGGCGAGGAGCACGATGGCAAAGCCGAGCAGCACCGACAACAGCTGCTGGCGCGCGTGGCTGATGACCCGGCCGAGGCTCGCCAGCCCGGGCGAATAGCGGACGTATTTGAAGGCCCAGACAAAGCCGAAGAGGCCCGCCTCGGGGACATGCAGGAGAGCGATGAGCCCGGGCAATGCGCTGATCAGATCGAAGACGCCCCCGAGCGAGGTCGCCCAGGCGAACTGCGATTCGAGCGGCCGGCGATGCTCGCCGCCGGGGGCTTCGGGCGCAGCGATGAGGCGAGCCACGTATTCGGCGAGAAAGAACGCCGCGACGACATAAAACCCGATCTCGATGAACTCGCCGTGGACGTCCGCAATCGCGCTCACGGTCGCGCTCATCATGATCGCGATGCCGGCGGCGACCATCAGGTGGTGCACGGCGCGAAAGATCCGCGCCCCGGTATCCGGGGTTTCGGGCTGCAGCAGAAGGTACAAACGCCGACGATGCATCGCGCTATTGTAGAAGGGAGCGCGGCCAGCCGAAATAGCTACGGCGATTTCCGGTTGGCGTCTCGGTTTGACGGCCAAAAGGAGGAGGGTATGCCGTTCATCGCGTCGAATGGCCTGACCGAGGCGGGCACCGGCAAAACGATCGCGGTGGGCGGCATGCCAGGGGGCATCCCCGGGGGCATCAACGTGCACTACCACGATGTCGGCGAGGGCGAGCCGGTGCTGTTCCTCCACTCCTACGGTCCCGGCACCACCGCGTGGATCACGTTTCACAAGATTGTCGGTCGGCTTTCGCAGCACTTCCGCTGCATCCTCATGGACCTGCCGAACTTTTCGAAGACCGGCCCGATCGTCTACCGCGAGGGGGTGCACGCCGTCCAGGCGCGGACCGCGGTCGGTTTATTGGACGCGCTCGGCATCGCGCGGGCGCACTGGGTCGGCAATTCGCAGGGCGGGCAGTCGGCGATGGTGGGAGCCATCACCTACCCCGAGCGGGTCGGGAAGTTCGTGATGGGCGGCTCGCACATCGGCACCGGCGGCGACCGCTACCTCATGGCCAATCGCCCCTCGGAGGGCAGCCGGGCCACGCAAGAGGCCCTCAACGACCCGAGCCCTGACAAGATCCGGCGCTACCTCTCGGTCCACATCGACGATGCGAGCCTGGTGAGCGACGAGCTCGTCGACTACATCCACCGGGCGCACACCTGGTCGCCCGAATTTACCGAGGCGCGCCGGCAATCGGTGAGCCTGCCGCACGACTACACGACCGACCTCGCCCAAATCCAGGCCCCCGTCCTCCTCATCCACGGGCGCTACGACCGGATGGTGGCCTTCGAGGTCTCGATCGCGATCCTCAACCACATCGCCGACTCGCGCCTCGTCCTCCTCAACAATTGCGGCCACTGGCCGCCCTTCGAGAAGCCCGCCGAATGGACCGCACACGTACTCGCGTTTCTGCGGGGGTATTGAGCGGGAAGGGCCAGGGGTCAAAAACCCTATGGGGCGACGCCTCAGCGCCGATTCCGGCCGTTCGGATGCTTGCGGATTAACGGGTTATACTAGAGCCTCAAGCCGATTGGGTTTTGCCCTACAGGAAGACGCTGAGGTTCTTGTCGAGGAGGACGTTGGCGTCGAGGACGATCGTGCGCTTCCTCACCTTCCACGCGCCCTCTACCTTGCGCAGCACATCCTCGCGGCAGCCGGAGAGCAGCTGGTGATCGGTTTCCAGGTGCGAGCGGTACACGAGGAACGCGGTCTTGGCCTCGACCTCGCCGTTCTCTAACGGCGCCGCCTCGAGATTGCCGATCAGGTGACGGGTGCGCGAGGGGGGATCCTCGGCCCAGGCCATGCCCGTCTCGAGCCGGGCCACCCGCATCTCGAGATAGCGCCGGTCCTCTTCGAGGATCGCAAGATCGCCGAGCGGGGTCACCTCGCGGTGGGCTTCCCGGCGCGGGACGTTCTTGCGGCGCGGCATGAAGTAGAGGACATCCTCGGTGAAGAGTTGCAGCCACTCCTTGAGCTTGCGCTCGTCGAGCAGCCAGGCTTCCCGGATGTAGAACCCCGTCAGCTCGAGCCACAGCGCCTGTTGCGGCGTCAGCGCTACGGGGTGGGCCGCCGGAGACGCCGCGGCCCCGGGTGGGCGCTTCTTCGTCTTCATTGCTCGCCGCCGGCTGAGCAGGCTACCGATCGAGTCGACCTCTTGACCGATCCGCCCCCGTCGCCGTGAGGTGCGTTACCCCACCCCAACCCTCCCCCATCGAGGGGCAGGGCTTGACGCTGTGCTCCCTCCCCCTCGATGGGGGAGGGTTGGGGTGGGGGTGACCCGGCCAACCAGTCGGCGATCGTTTGATGGACGCCATCGAGATTTGCCAGCCCCTCGTGGTTCCAAAACCGCAGCAGGCGATAGCCCTCATGTTCCAGAAACCCGCTTCGCTCGGCTTCCCGCAGCGACAAGCGATCGTGTTGGCCACCGTCGATTTCCACGATCAACCGGGCCTCGTGGCATACAAAATCGGCAATGTAGCGGCTGAACGGCACCTGGCGGCGGAACTTGTACCCCGTCATTTGATGCGAGCGCAGTATTTGCCAAATCGCTCGCTCCGCCTCGGTCATGCTCCGGCGCAAAGTGCGAGCTCGCGCGCCAGTGCCCTCGACGGGGTGCTTTTTCATGTCTCGACTAGCGCAGCGAGGAGCATCACCCCCTCCCAACCCTCCCCCATCGAGGGGGGAGGGCTCCAAGGAGAGGCGATTCAACTTCATCGGATTGCCCGCTAGCCCCGCAGGGTCGCGGTGCCGTCGAAGCGGGCGCGGATCGGGTCGAGCGGGATCTCGGCCCAGCTCCCGGCGTTCATGAACTCTTCCCAGCGCCTATAGAAATGGCGCTGGTTGTTCTCCGAGATGTAGCGCTCGGAGACGAGGCCGGGATACTCCGGATGCGGCCCGGCGTGCCCGAGACCCATCGACAGATCCTGGGGGTGTTGGCGCCCGAGGCGGCTGGTGCTCGCTTCGGTCACCTGGCGCCAGTTGTCGACGTCGTCCTGCTCGAACATGCCCGCGGCGCCGTTATTGCTTTGGCTCCCGATGCGGATCACCCGCTTCAACTCCTCGGGCATATCCCGATCCAACAGCACGAAGTGCCAGAACTCGGTCTTGAGCGGGCCACGCGGTAGCGCCAGGCGAAGCCCCAGAATCCCGTTCGGGAAGATCGAATGGTTGCCGAGCTGCACCCGACGCGCGCGCAGAGTGCCGAGCCGGCGCTCGATTTCGGGCATCGTCGCGTCGTGGTATTCCTGGAAGAGCCGCATCGTCGCGCTTGTGACACCGTGCACGTAGCGCGGGGCGTTGTCGTCGGCGTCGCGGAAGGTGACCGAGTGCCCGTTGACAAAGGCGTGCTTGTTGGGGCTGGCGAACTGGTCCGCGTGGGAGAGATCGGGGCGGCCGAGGTAGCGGGTCTGGACCCGGGCGCTGGAGAGATGGCTGGTGGGGACGTGGTAATTGTCCGAGCAATTGTCCGCCATCGTCTTCCAGTTGACGGGCTCGAGCCATTTCATCGGGCCGAGGGCCTGCATCCCGCAATCCCGCCTGTTGAACGCGGTGTCGAGATACCAGCGCGCATCGCCCAGGTAAGCCTCAAGGCTCGGGGCGTCCTTGGCCCAGGTTGCGAAAACAATCCCCGCGTAGGTCTCGACGCGGGCTTCAATGAGGCCGAGGGACGGCCAGTCGAGCGCGTCGTAATAGGCCTCGCACTCGCCGGGGACATGGTCGAGCGCGCCGTCGTTTCTATAGGTCCAGCCGTGATAGGTGCACATGAAGCGCTTGGCGTTGCCGTCGTCAACGCGCACCACGCGGTTGCCGCGGTGGCGGCACATGTTGAGGAGCGCGTGGAGCCGGCCCTCTCCGTCGCGGGTCAGGATGACCGGGTCTTCGCCCATGTAGGTGTGGAAGAAATCGTCGAACCCGGGCACCAGGCTCTCGTGCCCGATCATCAGCCAGGCGCGCCCGAAGATCCTCTCCATCTCGTCGTCGTAGACCGCCTGATCGCTGAAGATGCGGCGGTCGATTTTGCCGGTGGCGGGGTCGATGACGACGTACTTCCCTGTCGTGCCCATACCCGGCTCCTCCTTCTCCGGGTGATGATAGCAGGAGCCGAGGCGGATCATCACCGGGTTTAGGCGTGCGATGACCCGCGACAGACACGCCCTCGCGGCAGGCGCCGCATGACGACGCGACCCCGTCAGCGTCTCGGTTGAAGTGCTGGAACGGGTGGGCCCGCGCCGGCAGCTTGGGGGCCTAAGCGGTCATCCGGTCGTCAAGTATCACGACGCCAATGTCGGCTTCCTCTGCCCGCTGCCTCTTCCTGTCCTCCTAGAAGAAGACAAAGGACCGGACCACGACGTTCTTGCGGCATCGGGCGTCGAGGGGCGCGGTCGGGTCGACACAGGCAGTATGGAAAGACCAGCGCGAGACGGAGCCGTCGGTCACCGAGTCATAGCATTTGAGCATCGAGACCTCGGTGGGCTTCTGCTGGGGAAACCAATACCACTCGTGGTCGGGACGGTAGGTGAAGCGGGTGGTCTCCCCGACGCGGTCGTCGTAGATCCGGTAGTTGGTGATGTAGGGCTGGTCGGCGAAGGAGGGCCAGGCGCAGAGCACGAAGGGGAACTGCTCGACCGTCTCTATCGGCTTGGCGAGGTTGATCGACATGAACCGCCGCGACATCTTCTTGTCGGCCTCTTCCTCCGTGTAGTGCTGAGTGCGCCCGAAATTCCGCAGGTTCCGGGTGAGCAGCTCGCGGCAGCGCACGCGGCCGCTGTTGTCGTTCAGGTCGTTGTGCACGAGATTGGCGTAATTGGCGTTCACGCCCGGGTTGTTGCCGTCCTGGTCTTCCGTGCGGTCGCCCGTGTAGTCCTTGTCGAAAACGTCGTGGTTGTAGACCAGCGCATCGGTCGCGTCCGGGAAGAACTCGAGCAGCAGCTTCTCGATCTCCGGATAGTACACGCGCTCCACCTCTGCCGCATCGTAGATGTTCGAGCATTTGGACTCGAGGTGCGCCAGCGAGACGCCGAGCCGGTCCATGCATTCGGGGCTGGTGGGCGAGAGGCCGGGGTAATACTCGCCGATGCGCCGCGCGTCGCGCAGCACCTGCGGGAAATAGAGGTCCCGCCGCCGGTTGCCCTTCTCGTTCTTGCGCAGGATCGCCGCTGTGTCGGCACGCGCCGGGTCCCGCCAGACAGCGTTGGACGGGACGACGGAATAGGTCGGCCGCTCGTAGACAGTATAGGGCAGCGGCAGCGCCACGCCGCCTTTGGGCGCCTTGATGCTGTTCGACTGGCGGATATACTTCAAACACTCGTCGTAGTCGCGGAACCCGAGACCCCATTGGGTCTTGATCGGGCCCGGTGGTGCCTTGTCGATCATGTCGGTAACGCGCCGGCCCTCGCCCTCGGCGATCTCGGTCAGTGCGTCATCGAGCGCCGCGGCGGTTCCCGCATCGCCCTCCCGGTCGAACGACATGTAGGACAAGCCGCCGTTCGCCGCGATCGGCGGCGGCTGCCCTTCCGTGCGCTGGAGCGGCGGCACATAGGCCGGCGAAGCTCTCTTCGTGTCCGCGACGTTGTTGTCGGCGACATCGAGCGGGCTCATGGCACACCTCCGGTTATTTCAGCCTCACCGTGGCACACAGAGCCCGGATTTTCCAGACCATGATTTTTCCGGTCATGCGAAATTGCGCTGCGCCCGCCGCGCTTTCCAACTGGAAAAACTCATCAAGACCGCCGTATGACCGTGTTTGGCCCGCCGCAACCGCCTGTGACATCGCCTCGAATGACGCCTTCGGGCAGAGCCCGCCGAACGCGTCAGTTCCGACCAGCGGCCGTTCAGGGTCGGGCGCGGAAATTCAAAACCAAGCCCCCTACCGCAATTTCCCGGGGGGTTCGATCTTTGCTATAGAACTTACTCCCTAGGTAAACCGCCAGGCAGCATCACCCGCGTGTCGATCCTCCCGCAATCCCGCCGCGCCATTTTTGCCTTTCTGCACGATGTCCTGATGGCCGCGCTGTCGTTTGCGCTCGCGCTCTATCTGCGGGTCGGCGACGAGATGCTGACGAAAGAGCCGCGGCTCAACATCCTCTATGGCGTGTCGTTCACCCTTATCGCGGCGGTGATTTTCCTGTTGACCGGGCTCTATCGCGGCATCTGGCGCTATGCCTCGCTGCCCGATTTGTTCAATATCGCGCGCGCCGCGACATTGACCGAGCTGGTCTTTCTGCCGGTGATGTTTCTCTTCACCCGGCTCGACACCTTGCCGCGGTCGTTTCTGCTGATCGACTGGCTGGTCTTGATCGCCCTCTTAGGCGGGCCGCGGCTCGGCTACCGGGCGTTCAAGGACCGCGGCCTCGACCACCTGATAGAGCGCGGCCGGGGCGCGCGCGTGCCGGTCCTCCTGATCAGCACCAAGGAGGGCGCCGACACCTTCATCCGGGAAACCGTGCGCGATAGGAATGCGGTCTACCGCGTCATCGGCATGCTGTCCGACACGCCGTCGCGAGTCGGCCGGCAGATCTATGGCGTGCCGGTGCTCGGCACGATCGACGCGCTCGAAAGCGTCGTCGCCGCCCTCGGCCGGCGCGGCCGACGCCCGCAAAAGCTGGTGATCACCGCGCAGGGCCTCTCGGGCGAAGAGGTGCGCGATCTCCTCGACCGCGCCGACGCGCTCGCCATTCCGCTGGCGCGTCTGCCGCGCCTCACGGAGTTCCGGGAGACCCGTGCCGACGCCCCGCTCACGCCCCTTGATCAAGCCCGGCCGATCGCGCTCGAGGATCTGCTCGGGCGGCCGCAGGCGGTGCTCGACCGGGAAGCGATGGCCCGCCTCATCCGCGGCCGCCGCATTCTCGTCACCGGAGCCGGCGGCACGATCGGCTCGGAGCTCGCGCGCCAGATCGCAGCCTTGTCCCCGGCGAGGCTGATCCTGGTCGACAACAGCGAATTCCTGCTTTACGCGATCGACGGCGAGTTGCGCGAGCGTTGGTCCGAACTCGCCATCCATCCGGTGCTCGCCGATGTGCGCGAGCGCACCCGGGTCGCCGCGGTCATCGCCCTGGAGCAGCCGCAGATCGTGTTTCATGCCGCCGCGCTCAAACACGTGCCGATGGTCGAAGCCAACCCGATCGAGGGCGTCCTCACAAATGTCATCGGCAGCCGCAACGTCGCCGAGACGGCGCGCGCCTATGGCGCCCAGCTCGTGGTGATGATCTCGACCGACAAGGCGGTCGACCCGGCGAGCGTGATGGGCGCGACCAAGCGCCTCGCCGAAGCGATCTGCCAGGCGCTCGACCTTGATGAGGCGCGCCGGACACGCGGAGCAGGTGCGCACGCCTCGCCCGACGGGCTCGGCACGCGGTTTGTCACCGTGCGGTTCGGCAATGTCTTGGGATCGACCGGGTCGGTCGTGCCGCTGTTCGCGCGCCAGCTCGCCGCCGGCGGGCCGTTGACGGTGACGCATCCCGAGGTCAGCCGGTTTTTCATGACCGTGCGCGAGGCGGTGGAACTGGTGCTCGAAGCCTCGGCGAGCGCGCCCCATGAGGGTGGTGGGGCCGATGACGGCGATTCCCGCGGCAAGATTTTCGTCCTTGAAATGGGTAAGCCGGTCAAGATCGTCGACCTGGCGCGCCAGATGATCCGCCTCGCCGGCTTTACCCCCGAGCGCGATATCAGGATTACCTATATCGGGCTGCGGCCCGGCGAGAAATTGCACGAGGCGCTGTTCCATGCGGCCGAATCGCCGGTCCCGACGCGCAACCCGGCGCTCCGCCTGGCGGCGCCGCGCACCGCCGACTACGCCGTGCTCGCCCGCTCGATCGACGAACTGGAAGAGCACGCGCGCGCCGGTCGCGACGCGCGGGCGCTCGATCTGGTGCACCGGCTGGTGCCGGAATATCACCCCGAATTAGAGGCCGGGCGGCCATCGCCGGCCCGCGCGGCGGGGTCGAGCTGATGGTGCGGGTGGCGGCTTTCGTCTGGGCCGTTGCCGCGATTTTTCAGAACGCCCAGGCCGGGGAGAGCGCCGCGCTCTATGAGGCCCATTGGGCGGGAATGCCGGCCGGCGAAATCCGCCTGACGCTGCGCGACGATCCGGCCGCCTATCGCGGCGAGATCGCGATCCGCACCGAGGGCCTGCCGCGCCTCCTGACCCGGTTTCGCGCCAGCGCGGTCAGCGAGGGCCGGCTCGCCGCCGAGCGGCCGCCGGCGCCGGCCCGCTACGACGCGTCGTACGATCTGCGCAAAGGGCGCGACCGGCGTCTCAGCATGCAATTCGCGCCGCGCGCCGGCGGGACCCTTGTTGCCGAGCGCGGCGCCGCGGACACCAGCAAGAAGCCGCCGTTGGCGGAGCCCTTCCGCACCAACGTGCTCGATCCGTTGAGCGCGCTGGCCGCGATCCGGCTCGAGCTGCGCCGGGGCAATCGCGCCCCGTTTACGATCCCGGTCTATGACGGCACGCGCCGCTTCGATGCGAGCGTCCGAATCCTGCCGAAGCGGGCGGGCGATTCCGCCCTTCATCTCGCGCTAACCTTGACGCCGATCGCCGGGTTCAAGGGCGAGACCAGCGAGGATGGCGATCCCGATACGGCGCCCCGGCCGGTTCTGCTGACGATCTCCGATGATCAGCGGCTGATGCCGCTGTCGATGAGCGTATCGCTCGGCTACCTGCCGCTCGTGGTCGAGCTGAGCCGCTGGTGCGGCGGCGCCGCGCCCTGCCCCTGGTAGTCGCCGATTCGCGGGGTTCGGGGGTGCGCGCGGCCGGGGCGGCGCGGCGGCGGCGGCACGGCGGGTGCGGGCGTGCCACGCCCCGCGCCGTTTCACCGCCATCGGCGCTATGATGCATCCCGCGACGCCGCAGATTGGTGGCGATTGGGGAGATCGACTGGTGAGAGCGGTATTTCTCGCGTTGGCGGCGGCAATCCTCCTCAGCGGATGCTCCAGCGACAAGCCGGCCTCGACCGAGAGTCAAGCTGCCTCGGAAGAAACCCTCAAAAAGAACTGCGCCGACCCGAAATGGAAGGAGCAGAACCTCGGGCTCTGGTACTCGGTGTGCCGCCAGCCGCTGCGCTGGTGATCATTCTGCCGGGACTGCGACCGGCTCATGCCCGCGCCGCCCGGCGCCGATCAAGAGCACCATCAGGGCGGCGCCGATGCACATGAGCCCCGACAGCATGAAGGCTTGGAGGTAGCTGCCAAAGGTGATCCGCAATACGCCGCCGAGATAGGCCGCCAGGGCGCCGCCGACCATGTGAATCGCGGTGATCCAGGCAACCATGATGCCGATCCGTCCGACCCCCATGACACGGGCGAGGAGCCGCACCGTCGGCGGCACGCTGGCGACCCAGTCGAGCCCGTAGAAGATGCTGAAGAGGCCGAGGCCGTAGAACGACATGTCGAAGGCGAACGGCAGGTACATCAATGACAAGCCCCTGAGGCCGTAATACCAGAACAACAGAAAGCGGTTGTCGCAGCGGTCGCTGAGCCAGCCGGACACTGTCCCGCCGATGAACGCGAAGACGCCGGTCGCCGCGAGGAGGCTCGCGCCGACGACTTCGCCGAGGCCGTGATCGACGCAGGCCGGAATGAGATGCGTGCCAATGAGCCCGTTGGTCGACGCGCCGCAGATGAAATAGCTGCCGGCAATCAGCCAAAAATCCCGGGATCGCGCCCCGTCGGCGAGGGCGCGAAAGGTGACGGCAAGCGGATTGCCGGCCGGCGCCGGCGGCGCACCGGTGGCGCGCGTGCCGCCATACGGGGCGAGCCCCAGATCCTCCGGCCGCTCGCGCATCAACAAAGCGACGAACGGCACGAAAAACATCACGCTGGCGGCCAGGCACAAGGTCATCACCCGCCAGCCGGCATGGGTGACCAGAGTGGCCATGCTCGGCAGGAACACGAGCTGACCGGCCGCCGAGGCCGCGGTCAAAATTCCGATCACCAGACCCAGCCGCTGATGGAACCAGCGCGCCGCGATCAGCGCACCGAGATAAGGCCCGATAAAACCGCAGCCCATGCCGACGACAACGCCCCACAGCAAAACCAGCTGCCAGGGTTCGTGCATCGCCGGGCTCAGCGCCACGCCGATCGCGGTCGCGGCCAACGCGAGGGTCATCGTCCGGCGCACCCCGAAGCGGTCCATCAGCGCCGCGGCAAACGGCCCGACCAGGCCGTAGATCAAGAGGTTGACCCCGACCGCGAACGAGATCGTCGCGCGCGACCAATGGAATTCCGCTTCGAGCGGCGTGATCAAGATGCCAGGCGCGGAGCGGACCCCGGCGGTCAGCAGCACCACGACGAAGGTGACCGCGGCGATGAACCAGGCATAGTGCAGCCGGCCCCTGGCGAATGGCTGTTGGCCGGGCCGGCTCGGGATCACGGCCGCATCGGCTCCACGGTGAAGTTTGTGCTGGATCAATTTAGGCCCGACCTGTCCCTCTCACCCACGCCTGCCGATCGATCGTGCCATGGCCGCCGTTAGGTTTACAGTGGCGAAGATGAGGATGAGGCATGCCTGGCGGAAGGACCCGATGATGTTCCGCGACCGCAAAGACGCGGGCGAGCACCTGGCGGCGCAACTTCTCCATCTGAAGGGCAGAAATCCGGTCGTGCTGGCCTTGCCGCGCGGCGGGGTCGCGATCGGCAGCGAGATCGCCCGCCGGCTCGGTGCGCCGCTCGACATCGTGCTGGTGCGCAAGATCGGCGTGCCGTGGCAGCCGGAGCTGGCGCTCGGCGCGGTGGCGGATGGCGGCAGGCCGGAAATCTTCATCGACGAGCGCATGCGGGAGGCGCTGGCCATACCGGAGGATTATGTGCGGGAAGAGACCGCACGCCAGCTGGCCGAGATCGAACGCCGCCGCCAGAGCTATTGCGCCGGCCGGCCGCCCGTTGAAATCGGCGGCCGCACCGCGATCGTCGTCGATGACGGGATCGCCACCGGTGCGACGATGCGGGTGGCCCTGCGTGCGGTGCGGCGACAGGGACCGGCCTGGCTGGTCCTCGCCGCGCCGGTCGCCGCCGCCGAGACCCTCGCCGCCCTCGCGGGCGAGGCTGACGAGAGCGTCTCTATCGCGGCGCCGCAAGGGCTCGGCGCGATCGGCTTCTACTACGAGGATTTCCACCAGATGAGCGATGACGAGGTCACCGCGCTCCTGGTGGCGGGCACGACATCGTAGGGTGGGTGCGTCCTTCGAGACGGCCGCTTTGCGGCCTCCTTGTATCTCTCATTCATCGCGGTGCCGGGGTAAAGTTGGTGCCGCGGTGGCGGATGGGAGCCCCTCGGCCTCCTCGGGTGTACGAGCCC
>Ga0182024_10008307_pt1 | contig 21971 bp, 16 predicted proteins | sample P32metaG_FD_120480 | JGI IMG/M metagenome (GOLD analysis project Ga0182024, IMG submission 120480) | Permafrost microbial communities from Stordalen Mire, Sweden - P3-2 metaG (Illumina Assembly) | ecosystem: Environmental > Terrestrial > Soil > Wetlands > Permafrost | place: Sweden: Stordalen...
GCCCGGCTTGCCGAGGTGGAACGTCAAAGGGCCGTCGAGGCCGAAGCGGCCCGGCTCGCCCAGGCGGACCGTCAAAGAGCTGCCGAGGCAGAGGCAGAAGACCGCAAAGCCGCCGCAGCCGTTGCGGCGGCTGCGCCTGCGGCGGGGCCGGGCATCGCGCCGGTTTCATTGTTCAAGGCGCCCGCCGTGAAATCCAACTGGCCGCCATCGCGCCCGGCGATGGTCGCCGCCGGCGCCGTCGCGGCCGTGCTGCTTGTCGGCATTCTGGTTTGGATCGAAAAGGGGCAATCGTCGTCAAATCGGGTCGCTTCGGCGACGCCGAGTTCGTCGGCGCCGATCGCAACGTCGCCCTCACCCGTTCTACCGCCGGCGCATCAATCGCCATCAAACACGTCGGCGGTGCCGGCCACCCGGCCGATCTCAGTGCCGCAGCCGCAAAACCCCACCGCGCCAGCGCAAGTCACGGCAAATGCCGCGCCGGACGCCGGCGCGCTGCCGCAGGGTCCCGGCGGCATATTGGCGAGCCCGCCGCCGTCACCGGCCACGACCGCCGGCCCGCCACCGTCGATGGTGAAGAAATATGCCGCCTGCAGCCCGCGCGGCGGCACGCAAACCGCGAATTTCATCGGCGGACCGCCCGCCCCCCTGACGCTCAAGCTGACCGCGACGCCCAGGGAAGTACGCACCATCGCCGTCTCGCCGGACGGTACGCGCCTCGTCAGCGCCGGAGACGACGCCATCATCCGGGTTTGGGACGCCGCAAGCCTCAGGTGGATCGGCAACATCACCGGGCACAGCAAGGAAGTTTACTCGGTCGCGTTTTCCGACGACGGCAAATTGCTGGCGTCGGCGAGTTGGGACGGCACCGTGCGGGTGTGGGATGCCCGCACCTTTTCCTCGCACCCGCTGCATGTCTTTTCGGCGAGCGGCGCGACGGGCCCGATCAAACAATGGAGCGTCGCCTTCGAACCGGGCGCCGATCCGCACTATGTCGATGCCGCCGCCGACGACGGCAACGTCTGGATCTGGAATATCGCAAACGACAGCCTTGGGACCAAACGGCCGAGCGGCGATCAACCGGTGCGTTCCTTGAGCTTCGCGCCGCGCGGCAACGGCGAATTCGCCACCGCGGACTTCGACGGCAAAGTGCGGTTCTTCGCCGACTCCGGCAGGATCCCCGCCGTCACCGCCGGCACCGGCAAAGCGCTGCACGTGGCCTATTCGCCGAACGGCGACCTGGTCGCCTCGGCAGCGGTCGATTCGTCGGGCAAGGGTGTCAAGGTATGGAGCGTTTCGAGCCACACCCTGTCGAAGACCTATCAGGGCCACAAGGGTTACGCCAACGCGGTGGCGTGGTCGCGCGACGGCAACACCATCGTGTCCGGCGGCGGCGCCGTCGACAAGACCGTGCGGCTGTGGGACGTGCAGTCGGCCAATCAGCTGCGGGTCTTGACCGGACACACCGCCGACGTTGAGGCCGTCGCCTTCCATCCCAACCAAAAATGGCTGATCTCGGCGGGCGAAGACGGCACCATGAAAATATGGGACATCGCCGGCGCCAACGAACTGCTCAGCATGGTCGGCTTCGACAACGGCGATTATCTCGCCTACGCGCCGAGCGGCTGCTACACCGGTACCGCCGATGCGGCAAACTACGTGACGTACATCGACGCCGACAAGTCTGATACCCACGACAACGGCAAAGACAGAATGTTTGTCCCGGACGATGCGACCGCCCTGCTGTTGCCGCAATAGCTGGCAAATTTCGGCTGGCGACCGCCGCCAGCCACGACGCCCATGATCCCTAGCTTTGCTGATCGATCCGGTTCTTTGCGTTTTTAGGGCGCGCTCGCCGGCCCAAAGATTTGAAACCATCGGAAGATATGTCAACGCATTCACGCCTGTTGTATCTGATTGTCGGCGCGCTGCTTGCCAGCATCGATCTGGCGGCAGCCCAGGAACTGCCGCCGTCCGATCTCCTGCGCGAGATCGCCGCCAAGCTGCCGCATCATCCGAAATCGAACGGCACGACCTTCCAGCCGTCCGGCACCCCGGCAGCCGACCCGCTATGCCGGATGCAGCCTTTCACCATGACGCTGGCGTCGGGCTCGCGATCGTCGCGATCATTGCCGGTGCTGCTCGATCGCAAGCCGGCGGACGCCAAAGATCCGGTCATGCTGCTGACCGTGCTGCATCGTGTCGCCGTCGATGCCGACGGCAGTCCGCGGGCCTATCATCCGGAGGATCCACGCGGCCGCGGGACCTGCAGGATCGATCAGGATGCCGACGGCATCGTGCATTATACCGGCGCCTGCGCGCTCGATGAGCTGGCGAACGCCGAGATTCTGGTTTTCCGCGGCGCGCAGCGACTTTCCGGCGACGAGTTTGCGAGCGAGTGGCACGGCTTTTGGCCGCTGATCCACGACAAGAAGCTCAAGCCATTCGACATGAAGAAATACGTGACCACCGCGCCGGACGGCTATTACTTTCTGTATTGGAAGGACCGCAATCTCAGTGCCTTCTTCAAAAGTGACATCATACCCCGGGCGAACGACGGTTATCCGTGCCTGAGCCACGACGGCTATTTCGTCGCCGCCACCACGCTCAAGCAGGACAATGTCGACCCGGCCAACAGCTGTGCGCCATCACGCTATATGGACGCCGAGAAGGTTCCGTTCCTGGTGCTGCCGGACGACACTTTCGGCAATGCTCATGCCGGCGACATCGTGGTGGCCCGCCTGGAAGGCGCTCCGGCCGACCGGCTGGTCTACGGCGTTGTCGGCGACACCGGTCCGGTTGCCCAATTCGGCGAGGCCTCGATCGCGTTCAATCGCGCGCTCCTCGGGAAATCGAAGGCGGTCATGAACGAGCATGATGCCGATACGCTGGATATCAGCGGCAAGCGGGTGAGCGTGATGGTTTTCGGCGGCACCAAGGCGCTGCTCAACGGCGACTATTCGGCCGGCAACATCAAACAGGTCGGCCGCACGCTGTTCGCGCGCTGGAACAACGATCCGTCCAGTCCGGCCGGCCGGCTCGATGCCTGCGTCAGGCAATTCGACGGCAATTGACCGTATTCGCAATCACGGCATCGGCTTGCCGACGCCTCCCTTGAGGGCGCGGCGAACGATCAGATCGGCAAACGCGATGTCTTCCAGCGCAATGCCGAGCGACTTGAACAGGGTGATATCCGCCGGGCCGCGGCGGCCGGCGGCCTTGCCGGTGACGATGTCGCCGAGCTCGATGATGTCGTGCCAGGTCAGGCGGCCGGCGGCGACCAGATCGCGGAATTCGGCGGCTTCAATGCGGGCCTGCGCCACCTGGTCGGTGGCGCGCACCGTGGCGCGCAGCACGGTCTCGCCGTCGACCTCGCGGCGCCCGTCGGCGTTGGCGCCGGCGACGTTGATGTGGACGCCCGATTTGAGCCAGTTGGCGCGCAGTACCGGCGCCGCCGATTTGGTGATGGTGATGACGACGTCGGCATCGGCGACCGCGGCCTCTCCGGAAGCCGCCGCCTGCGCCGCGGTGCCAAGCTCGCGCGCGATCCGCCGCGCAAACGACTCGCGATGTTCGGCTGTCGGGCTGAAGACCAGCACAGTCTCGATCGGTCGCACCGCGCAGACCGCGGCGACCTGGGTGAAGGCCTGCCGGCCGGTGCCGAGGACGGCGAGCGTGCGGGCCGTCGGGTTGGCCAGCAATTTGGTCGCGACCCCGCTGGCCGCACCGGTGCGCATCTGGCCGAGATGGTCGGCTTCGATCATCGCCTTCAGCTTGCCGTCGGCCGCCGAATAAAGCAGCACGTGATAACGCGCGCCATTGCCGCCGGCGTAATAGGCCTTGAGGCCGAATAATTGTTTTGGACCCCAGGCGCCGCCCATCAGGTTGAAGGCGCTGTTGCCGACCCGGGCGCGCTGGCGCGGCAGGTTGATGGTCGATGGATCCGACCAGGTGGCGAACATGTCTTCGAGCGTCGCGATCGCGTCCTTGACGGTCGCCAGCCGCTGCACGTCCGCTTCGGTGAGGTAGAGCGCGGCGTTGGAGGCGGCGTTGGCCCGGGACCGGGCGTTCGGCGTGGCGTTTGCTCCGGCCTTTGCTTTTGCCTTCGGCTTGGCCTTGGCTTTTGCCTTCGGCTTGGTCGCCGATTTGATCGCGGATTTGGCTGCGGTCCTGGACTTCGCTCCGGCTCCGGCTCTGGCGGCTTTGGGCATGGCTTCGGTCAGGCGTTGAGGACGTCGGCGATCCAGTCCCACATGTAGTGCACGCCGATGGTGGCGTTGTCGACCTGGCAGTGGTGAAAGCCGCCTTCCTCGCGCGTGAATACCTTGAACGCCTTCTGCTTGGAGCCGACCGCATCAAACAGCTTTTCGGCGAGCTCGAGCGGGATCTGCTCGTCGCCGGCGCCATGCAGCAACAGGAATGGGCAGGTCATCCTCTGCACGATGCCGTCGAGCCGGAAGCCCTCGAGCTTCTTGAGCGCCGCTTCGCGGTCGGCAACGCCGAGCACCCATTGCAGATGCTCCGGCGGCACCGACAGCGACAGCACCTTGCCGGAATCGAGTTGCTCCAGGCGCCGCGCCCAGATTTCGTGATAGTCCCATTGCGCGCCCCAGGCGACGCAGCAGGCGAAGCGCTGTTCGAGCGACGCCGCGCGCGGCGCGTAATAGCCGCCGAGGCTCAGCGCCATCACGCCGATGCGCTTGTCGTCGAATTCGTTGCGCGCCGCCAGATAGTCGTAGACCGGCGTGGCATAGCGCTCGGTCTCGGCGATCAGCGGCAGATTGCGGAAGCGCACGCTCTCGCCGTTGCCCGGCCCGTCGACGATGAGGCAGCCGACGCCGCGCGCGGCGAGGTCGGGAATGCCGTAGCCGTATTGCAATTCCTTGGTGACGTCGAAACCGTCGAAGAACACCATGGCGGGCGAACGGCGGCCGCGGGTCGCCTCGCGGTCCGGATGCACCAGCAGCGCCGGCAAGCTGGTGTCCTCGTAGGGAATCTCGACCGGCTCGATGCGCGGCCGGCGGATGGCGGCGGCGGCTTCCTTAAACAGGCTGACCGAGGTTGCGTAAACGTCCATGCTGCGCTTGGAGCGTGGATGAATGAAGCGTTCGCCGGTCTGATAATAGCGCGACGCCCGCATGAAGCACGACGCCGCGGTCAGCCGGTGCCCGGCGCGTTCGGCTTCGCGGCCGCGGGCCGCGATCTTGTCGGCCATGCGGCACCATTCCTCGAACCACGCGTTGTCGTCGCCGACCTTGTCGGCGAGCGCGCGGCCGACGCGGTTGACCTCGTCGATCTCGACGCCGGTCCACGGCGCGCCGGACAGGCAGATCAACAGGCCCATCGACCAGCGATAATTGGTGGGAAAATAGAGAAAGGCGGGATCGTCTTTGTGCGGCAAGGTTGGATCGTCTTTTTCGTAAATGGCAGAATCGCCTTTGGCTTCCTCGTCTAGCATGGCTTCCCCCTCACGCGTTACGCAAACTGTGCCGCAGGCCGGGTCGCGCGCGGGCGCAACCCGGGCATCGGCGTGGCCGACACGGTGGGTTTTCGGCGAGCTTGTCGCCGGGCCGGCCGCAGCCGGAGCGTCGGCTCAACCCACCCTGAAATTTTCGATTAGATGTTTTCCGCCCCGCCGCCGGCGTCGCCAAGATCAGTGTCGGCGAACAACTCCCCAAGCGGCATCATGCGACGGATCAAGCCTTGCTGATGGCAATAGTGCAGCACCGTTTGGACATTTTTGCGGTTGGCATCGCCAAGTCCGTAGGCCCAAGGGTCGGAGCCCAGTACCTCCAGCTGCTCCTCCCAGGCGGTCCTGATCCAGGCGAGCGGCGCGACGCGTGGATTGGCGATGCGGCGATAGGCCAGCGCCTTGGCGGCATCGAACGCCTGCACGAGGTTCGTCGCCACCCAGGGATATTTGTCGATGATCTCCTGTTTGACGACGGTGACATGCATGATCGGGAAGATGCCGGTGTTTTTGAAAAACTCGATCTCGATGTCCTTGTAGTTCGGAAACAGCCGGACGATGCGCGGGTCGCCGTCGAGGAACAGCTTGGGGATATCGGGCGACAGCATCGCCGGGATCTCGCCCTCCGCCAGCATGACGTCGAGCCGCTTGCCGGGCGGAATCATCTCGATGTCGAGGCCGGCAGGCGGCGTGAATTCGAAGTCTTCCTCCCGCTCGACCATCCAGGTGCATTGCCGGTGCGGCACGCCGTAGTACTCCTCCAGGATGCCGCGCATCCAGATATTCGAGGCCGGCTGGAAATTGGTGCCGCCGATCCTTTTTCCGATCAGGTCTTTGGGGGCGCGAATGCCGGACGCGGCATTGACGAAGACGAAGCCGTGGCGGAAGCGCCGATGCAGAAATACCGGGATGGCGGCGAGCGCCTCGCCGCGGTCGCGCGCCATGTAATAGCCGCCGATATTGATTTCGCAGACGTCGAATTCGGTCTTGCGTGCCATGCGCCAGTGGCGCTCGCGCGAGCCCATGCCGGTGAGCATGACAAGCTCGATGCCGTCGGCCGCCACGGTGCCGTCGGCCAGCGCGCGCACGATCTCGTAATCGCCGCAGGCGACGGTCAGCTTGAGCTTGCCCATGTCTTTATCCCTGTCCTTGTCCCTCCTACCGCCAGCGGCTGAACCTGGTTTCGGCGCGGCGCACCATCTCGTTGAGGATGATGGCCATGGCGGCGAGGATGCCGATCAGGCCGAACAGCTTGGTCGGATCGAAACTTTCCGTGAACAGCGTGGTGAAGTGGCCGATGCCGGCGGTCGACACATACAGCTCCGCCAGCAGCACGCCGAGCAGCACGCCGCTCATGCCGAGCCGCATGCCGGCAAAAAAGCTCGGGATCATGTGCGGAAAGATCACCCAGCGCAGAATCTGCCAGCGGTTGGCGCCCATGGAACGGGCGCTGGTCAACAGAATCGGTTTGAGGTTCTGCACGCCGGCGACGATGGCGATGATGATCGGGAAGGTGCCGTGGGTCACGCCGAATGCGATCTTCGAGGGGGCGCCGATGCCGAAATAGAGAATGAAGATCGGCAGGATGGTGATTTGCGGCAGCCCGTAGAGCAAGAGGATGATCGGCATCACGCTGCGTCGCGCGAACGGCTGCAGGCCGACCGCAAAGCCGACGACCAGCCCGGCCACCACCGCAATCGCAAACGCCACCGCCAGCTCGAAGAACGTCAGCCGCAACGCCGCCGGCACGCCGGCGGTGTTCCAGACGGTGCCGAGCGCGCCAAGCACGCGCGACGGCGGGGCGATGAACAGCGGGTCGATGACGAAGCGGGCGGCGAACTCCCAGCCGATCAGGATCAGGATCACGACGCCGAGCCGGGCCACGCCCGGATGGCGGAGCAGGAATTGGTGCGGCGGGGGGCTCATGCCCAGCGTCTGCCGCGGCGTTCGAGGAACGAGACGACGCCGTTGAGCAGCGCCGCGATCACGACGACGAAGGCGATGTAGGCGAACATGCGCGCCATATCCATGCCCTCGGCCAGCTGGACGATGTGGTGGCCGAGCCCGGCGAGCGAGGCGATGGTCTCGCTGCCGATGATCGAGAGCAGCGCCACGGTAAAGCCCATGCGCAGGCCCGAGAGGATCACCGGCAGTGCGGCGGGCACCAGCACGTAGCGGAACAGATGATAGTCCGACGCCCCCATGGAGCGCGCCGCGGTGACCAGCACGCGATCGACATTGCCAAAGCCGGCGATGGTCGAGAGCACGACGGGAAAGAAGCTGATGGTGGCGCCGAGCGCGATCTTCGACGACGGCCCGAGCCCGAAGAACAGCACGTACAGCGGCAAGAACAAAATGATCGGAATCGAGTAGATGCCGGCGAACAACGGATCGAACACGCGGATCGCGTAGCGCGAGCGGCTGACGAAGTAGCCGACCAGCATGCCGCTGGTCGTCGCCAGCGCGAAGGCCGCGGCAAGCTCGCTCAAGGTCACGCGCAGGTCGGGCCAGAATTCGCCGCTGCGCAGAACGTCGAGCAATTGCTCCCAGACCGCGACCGGATTGGGCAACAACAGGCGATTGACGCCCCAGCGGTTGGTGGCGAGGTACCACAGGATCAGGAGCGCAAGCCCGAAGCCGGCCTGCACCGCAATGCTGGCAAGCCGACTTCGGTGCTGGCTGCGGCGCGCCATCACGCGCCCCCGCCGGCGGCGTCGCGGGCCCGCGCCGCTTGGGCGACGGCCTTTCTGATCTCATCGTGCAGCAGCGCGTAAAGTTCGTTGCGCAGCGCGGTGAATTTCTCCGAGGTCACGAAGCCCGGCTTGCGCGGATGCGGCTCGTCGACGCGGATGATCTTCTTGATCGTGCCCGGGCGCGCCGAGAACACCGCGACCCGATCGGCCAGGAAGACCGCCTCGCCGAGGCTGTGGGTGACGAAGACGATGGTCTTTTCGGTGCGGGCGAGCAGCACCGAAAGGTCCTCGCCGAGGATCATGCGGGTCTGCTCGTCGAGCGCGCCGAACGGCTCGTCCATCAACAGGATATCGGTTTGCAGCGCCAGCGCCCGTGCCAGCGCGGCGCGCTGGCGCATGCCGCCGGACAGCTGGCTGGGATAATGATGGGCGAATTCGACAAGCCCGACCGCCTCCAGCGCGCGCCTGGAGCGGGTCTCGTGTTCGGCCTTCGGCACGCCCTGGAACAGCATGGCGAGCCGCACGTTCTCGGTCACGGTATTCCAGGGGAACAGCGCGTTTTCCTGGAACACGAAGGCGATGTCGTGCGGCATCGGCCCGCGCACCGGCTTGCCGGCGACTTCGACAATGCCGCCGCTCGGCGCCAGCAGGCCGCCCATGACGCTGAGCAGCGTGCTCTTGCCGCAACCGCTCGGGCCGATCAGGCACAACAGCTCGCCGCGGACGATATCGAGCGAGGTGTCGAGCAGCGCGCGGACATGCTGGGCCTCGCCCGCCTCACCGAACTGGTGGGAGATGCCTTTGACGCGCACTGCGACATCGCCCGCGGTCATTTCGGCAGGAACGCTTCGGTCCGCAGCGCCGCCATATCGGGCTTGCCCGGCAGCAGTTTGGTGTCGACGAAGGAATCGGCAAGCAGATCGAGTGCCTTGGTGTTGAAACGCCCGTCGAGGCTCATGGTTGGCATGGTGTCGTCGTAGATGGCGCCGGCGACGCCAGGCGACACGTCGATCTGCTTCACGGTGGTGTCGACGACTTCGGCGCGATGATCGCGCATATAGGCGATGGTTTCGAACCAGCCGGCGAGGAAGGCGCGCAATGCGTCGGGATTGCTGTCGATCAGTTCGTTGCTGGCGTAGATGCAGCTGGTCACGAAATCCTGGAAGTAATCGCCGAACTTCACCAGGATGCGGCCGCGGCCGGCCTCGACGAATTTCTCGACGGTGACGCTGTCGGTCGTGGTGCCGTCGATCTGATGCGTCATCAGCGCGGCGATCTGCGCCTCGGAGGCGCCGAGCGGCGTGATCCTAATCCCGTCATCGCCGAAGCCGAGGCGACGTGACAATTGCTCGGTCAGCCAATAAGTCAGCGAGCCGGCGCCGGAGACGCTGACGGTGCGTCCCTTCAGATCGGCCGCAGTCTTGAGCGGCCCGTCCTTGAGCACGACCAGCATGATGATATTCGGCGCTCCGCTGAAGGCCGCTACCGCTCGCATCGGCGCGCCCTTGACGATGGCGGCAAAGGAGGGGCTGCCGCCGAGCGCAATGTCGAGGCTGCCGGCCGTCAGCGCCTGCACCATCTTGGCGTCGCCGGCGAAGGCGCTGATGTCGAGATCGATGCCGTGCTTTTTGAAAATGCCGGTACTGACGCCGATGTCGGCCGGGATGAAGGCGAATTGATTGGCCTGCGCCTTGCCCACGCGCAGGGTCGTCTGCGCGTCGGCCGCGTTCGCCAGCAGCAAAACGGCCGCTGCGGCGATGGCTGCGACCGGCCAGACCGTCGATTGCCGTACACGCACGGTTGCAAACTCCCTGTTCGCTAGTTCGTTCGCGCCGGCAAAAAGGCTTCGGTGTAAAGCGTCGTCACCGCCGGCGCCTCCGGCAGCACCTTCAATTGCACCCACGACTGGGCGAGCGTGTCCAGCGCCTTGGGATCGAAGCGGCCGTCGTCGGAGAACATCGGCATCAGCTCATCGTAGGTCTTGCCGTTGATGTCGTCATCCTTGCCGATGACCTGCGTGGCAATGGCAACGGTCTCAGGCTTATGGCGGCGCATGAAGGCGACCGCCTCGAACCAGCCCTTGAGAAAGCCGCGCACCGCTGCCGCCCGGCCGGCGACCGCCTTGTCGGTGGCGTAGATGACATGGACGTGGAAGTCCTTCACGATCTGGCCGAAGCGCGTCAGCACGCGCGCCCGGCCGAGCTTTTCAAGTTCGAGCGCGGTGGAGATGTCGGTGACGACGCCGTCGATGTCGCCGCGTTCAAGCGCGCTGATCTGCGGCGCCATGCTGCCCATCGGGGCGATAACAATGCCGTCGGGGCCCCAGCCTTGCTGCCGCGAGGTCTCGCTCACCAGCCAATAAGTCAGGCCGCCGACGGTAGAGACGCTGACCTTCGTGCCCTTCAGTTCGGCGACGGTTTTTGGCCCGTCCGGTCGTACCACGATCATCAAATCCAACGGCGGCCCGGCCATCGCGGCGATCGCCTTGGTCGGCGCGCCTTTGGCGATGAACGCCATGGCGGGTCCCGAGCCGAGCGCAATATCGAGACTGTCCGCCGCCATGGCCTGCTGCAATTTCGCATCGCCGGCGAACGCTATCTCGTCGATATCGATCCCGATCTGCTTGAAGATGCCGGTGCGCATCCCGACGTCGAGCGGAACGAAGGCGAACGACTCCGGGACGGCCTTGCCGACGCGCAGCGTCTCGTCCGCGCGCGCCGGCGCCGCGGCGACCGCGCAGGCGACCGCGACAGCCGATAGCAGCGTCGTCCGGCTTGCTCTCATGAACTTTCCCCAGCCCCCGGCTCATTCCTTCGGCAGAAACGCCTCGGTGTAAAGCTTGCCCATATCGGGCTCGGCCGGAAGCGTCTTCATCTCGACAAACGACTGCGACAAAACCGCAAGCGCCTTGGGGTCGAAGTGGCCGTTATCCAGGAACATCGGCATCAGCTCGTCGTAAATGGCGGCGGTGGTCTTCTCGTCGATGCCCATGACCTGCATGGCGATCGTGACCGACTGCGCCTTGTTGTGCCGCATGAAGGCGATGGTTTCGAACCAGCCTTGCAGGAAGCCGCGGAGTTCGCCCGGTTTCTCGGCGATGGCTCGGTCGGTGGCGAAGATGACATGCATGATGAAATCCCTGGCGACGTCGCCGAACCGCATCAGGATGCGGCCGTCGCCGCGCTCGACGAAATTGAGCGCGGAGCCGACATCGACCACGCAGCCGTCGACCGCGCCCGACTTGAGCGCGGCGATGCGCGCGCTGTTCTCGCCGATCGACACCTGGGTGAAGCCGTCGAAACCCCAGCCGTGCTGGCGCGACACTTCGTTCATCAGCCAGCCGGTCGCCGATCCGACGGTGGAGATGCCGACCTTGTGACCTTTCAGATCGTCGATGGTCTTCACCGAGCCGTCGGCGCGGACCACCAGCGCGAAGATCAGCGGCGGTCCGGCCATGGCGGCGATGCCCTTGACCGGCGCGCCCTTGGCGATGAAGGCCATGCCCGGCCCGGAGCCGAGCCCGATATCGACGGCGTTCGCCGCCATGGCCTGCTGCAGCTTGGCGTCGCCGCCGAAACCGGCGATCTCGAGATCGAGGCCGTGCTTTTGGAAAATGCCGATGTCCTGGCCGATATTGGCGGGCGTGAACGAGAACGACTCGCGGCCGGCATTGCCGATGCGGATGAGGTCGGCTGCCGAAACGGCGGAAACCGTCGCCAGACCGATCGCGGCCGCTGCGACGATTGTCAGCGCCGACCTCATCGTTGTCCTCCCACCGCCGGGCTTTACGCCCGGGCCGACCTTAGCGCATTTCGCCGCCGCGCAGTCGCTGCCGCGTCGAGCGTCAAATCGTCTCTGAGCACGACGCCGTAGTCCTCTTCGGCGATCCGGCGCGACACCAATTCCTCGATCACGTCGGTGCGCACCAACGCCGCGTCGCGCTCCAACGGATCGCCCCAGCCGCCGCCGCCGCCGGTGCGGACGATGACTTCGGAGTCCACCGGCACCGGATAATGCGGCGCATCCATGGAGCGATAGTCGTTCTCGCCCGGCAGCCGCAGCAGAAAATCGCCGTGCGTGCCCGGCTTGCCGCCCCACATTCCCCACGGCGGACACTGCGCACGGCTCGGATGATCGAAATTCCAGCGGCCTTCGACCAGATTGCGCACAGCGGTGTCGAGCCCGAGCCCGCCGCGGTATTTGCCGGCGCCGCCGGAATCGGTCCGCAGCTTGCGGCCCTCGACCACCACCGGGCATTTCAGCTCGATGCCCTCGATCGAGGCGTTGCGCACGTCGCCCTGGCAGACCGAGACCGAGCCGGATTCGCCGTCCTCGGTCGGGCGGCCACCCCAGCCGCCGCCTTCGATGCTCTGCACCACAAAGCGGCGTTGTGTTTTCGGATGCAGACCGAAGAACACGATGGAACCGCCGAGCAGGCCGTGATGCCCGGCCGGCACGCGGTCGCGCATCGCCGGGCCGAGTGCCTTGATGATGGTATCGACCACGGTCGGCACGATGACGCTCCAGCTCGACATCGGCGCCGGAAACCGCGCCATCATGATCGTGCCTTCGGGGATCACGACCTTGAGCGCGCGGAACGAGCCTTCGTTGACCGGCTCGAGCGGACCGGTCAGCGCCTTGTAGGCGACGCGGGCGCCCGCATAGGTTCGCGAATTGACCGCCGCCTTGCGCTCGGGCGAGCAACCGGAAAGATCGATGGTCATCGAACCGCGATCGATCGTGACCTTGGCGTTGATCGGCACCGGGTCGTCGCGCTTGACGCCGTCGTCGTCGATGAACGAGCTGGCCTCGTAGACGCCGTCGGCGAGCTTTGCCACGACGTTGCGGCACTTCTGCTCGGTCTCGTCGAAAATCTGGGCGATGGCGTCGAGGATGGTGTGCTTGCCGTATTTGTCGAACAGCTCGTCCATGCGCCGCACCGCGAGCCGGCACGCCGCCATCTGCGATTTCATGTCGCCGAGCGAGGATTCCGGGAAGCGGATGTTGTCCTTGAGTACGCGGTACAGCGTCTCGTTGAGCGTGCCGGCCTCATAGATCTTCAACTGGTCGAGTTGCAGGCCCTCGAGCCACGGATCGGCGACGCTCGGTCCGGCGCCGAAGCCCGTGCTCATGCCGCCGACGTCGATCCAATGGGCCCGCACCATGGCGAACAGCAGGAGCTCGCCCCGATAGAAGTAGGGCATGTAGATGACGATGTTGTTGAGGTGCTGGCCGGCGACCGCCTGGTGGTTGGTGATGATGACGTCGCCGGGCGCGAAGCCGTCCTCGCCGAAGCGCGCCATGGCGTCGGTGATGATGACGCCCAGATCGGCGACGAAGTGCGAGACGCCGCCGACGTTCTGCGAGATCAGCTCGCCCCTGGTGTTGACCAGCGAGGTGCAGAAGTCGCGCACCTCGTAGATCATCATGTTGTACGACGTGCGCTGCAGGTCGGCGGCCATCTCGTTGGCGACCGCCGGCAGCGCATTGCGGATGACTTCGAGCGTGACCGCGTCCAGCGCCTGGCGCCGGCGCGGCTTTGCGTTGCGGCGCCCGAGCGGCTTTTTAGTCCGCTGTAATGCTGGTTTGCGGGATTTGGCCATCACGCCCCTGCCACATCGATGATCATTTCGCCGGACCGCGCGACGCGGCACACGTCGCCCTTGAACAACACCGTCGTGGTGCCGTGCTCTTCGATCAGCGCCGGGCCGGCAATGCGCACGGCGGCGCCCAGGTCGGCGCGCTGGTAGATCGGGCAGGCGACCGGCTTGTGCGGGTCGCCCAGATGGACATTGCGGCGCTTCGGCTTGGCGGCGCCGCGCCGGCCCAGCTTGGGGAAAGTGAGCTTGGCGCGCTTGCCGATGGCGGCAAGCCGCACGTTCACCATTTCCACCGGCTCGTCGGGCGAATGGTGGGAGTAGCGGTGCTCGTACAGCGCATCGAACGCCGCGCGAATTTTCTGGCGGTCGCCGCGCCTGATCATGGCGTCGGCGACGGGCACCGACAGGGTGAATTCCTGGCCGACGTAACGCAGATCAAGCTCGAGCTTGAATTCGGCCTTGGCGGCGTGGCGCAGGCTTTTCCTGGCCTCGGCGGCCATCTCGCCGTGGACCGCGGCGAGCGCGGCAAAATCCAGGCTCTTGAGGTCGCAATAGAACGTCCGGGTGAAGTCGTGCCGCTCGTCGGCGAGCAGCATGCCGAGTGCCGAGAAGTGCGAGGGAAACAGCGGCACGATGACTTTCGGGATATGCAGTTCGCGGGCGATGGCACAGACATGCAGCGGTCCGGCGCCGCCCGACGCCACCAGCGCGAAGTCGCGCGGGTCGTAGCCCTTCTCGACCGAAACCTCGCGCACCGCGAGCGACATTTTGGAAATGGCGATCTCGACGATGGCTTGCGCCGCGGCGACCGCGTCGAGCCCGAGCGGCTTGCCGATCTTGTCCTCGATGCCGGCGCGGGCGCCGTCGGCGTCGAGCACCATCTGGCCGCCGAGGAAATTGTGCGGGTCGAGCCGGCCGAGCACGACGTTGGCGTCGGTAATGGTCGGCTCGGTGCCGCCGCCGCGATAGCAGATCGGGCCGGGATCGGCACCCGCGCTCTGCGGCCCGACCTTGAGCGCGCCGACGTCGTCGATCCAGGCGATGCTGCCGCCGCCGGCGCCGACCTCGACGACGTCGATCATCGGCAGCATCACCGGATGGCCGCTGGCATAGCCGCCGACGTAGTAGCCGGGCGCCAGCGTCGGCTCGCCGTCGCGCACCAGGCTCGCCTTGGCGGTGGTGCCGCCCATGTCGAACGAGATCACGTTGGCGAAGCCGAGCTTCTCGCCGACCCGCGCCGAGGCGATGATGCCGCCGACCGGGCCCGATTCCATCATCGCCACCGGGCGCTCGGTCGCGACCTCCGGCGTCATCACGCCGCCGTTGGAGCGCATGATCGAAAGGTCGCCGCGGAACCCGACGCCGCCGAGGCTCGCGTGCAGGCTCTTCACATAGCCGCCGACCGTGGGGCCGATATAGGCGTTGACCACGGTGGTCGACATGCGCTCGAACTCGCGATATTCGCGCAGGATATCGTGGGACAGCGACAGATAGGCGTGCGGCAGCGCCTCGCTCACCATGGTGCCGACGATGCGCTCGTGGTCGGGATTGGCGTAGGCGTGCAGCAGACACACGGCGACCGCCTCGACGCCTTCGGCGGCGAGCGCCCGGCAGGCTTCGGTGACGCTCGCCTTGTTCAACGGCCGAAACACCTCGCCGGAGCTGAGAACGCGCTCCTCGACCTCGCGCGTCAGATGGCGCGGCACCAAGGGGCGGTGCCGGTGAAAGAACAGGTTGTAGGCTTCCGGCCGGTTGCCGCGGCCGATGATGTAGACGTCGCGGGTGCCGCGCGTGACGATCAACCCGGTCTTGGCGCCCTTGCGCTCGATCAGCGTGTTGATGGCGGTGGTCGAGCCGTGGATCAGTTCATCGATGGTGCCGGCCGCGATGCCGCTTTTGCGGATGCAGTCGAGAATGCCCTGGCTGAGCTCGTGCGGCGTGGTCAGGGTCTTGGCCTCGATGAATCGGCCGGCCGCCTCGTCGAAGCCGACGAGGTCGGTGAAGGTTCCGCCGATGTCGATGGCGACGACGATCATGGCGGCGCCTAGCCGTGCTTCCGTCGCATCTCCGCCGACGAATTGACGGTGGCGTGCAGGTTGCGGGCGAATTCGACGGCGCCAAACACCGCCATGTCGGGCGCGGTCTTGACGTATTCCTTGACGCCGAGGATCGCCGGCCGCGGCGCCTTGAGGATCGCGGCGCACAGCGTCGCCACGGCGGCGTCGAGCTGGGCGGCCGCAACGACGTCGCTGACGATGCCGAAGCTGAGCGCGCGCTCGGCGCCGATCGCGGCCTGCGAATAGACCAGATAGCTCATCGCCTTGCGCGGCACGCGGTCGACGAACGACGACATCACCATGGTCGGCAGGATGTTGTGCGCCATTTCCGGCACCTGGAAGACCGCCTGGTCGCTCGCCAGCGTGATGTCGCAGGCCGCCGCGATGGCGCAGCCGAAACCGAGCGCGCGGCCCTGCACCACGGCGACGATCGGGATCTTGGCGTTGCGCATGGCGCCGTAGCAGTTGAACACCACGTCGCTGAAGGTGCGGCGCTCGAGCGCGTCGGGATCCTTGCTCGGCGTCGCACCCATCTGCGCCCGGCCGATGCAAAAGTCCTTGCCGGCGCCGCGCAGCACCACGACGCTCGATGTCTTGTCGGCGCCTTCGATGATGCCGGTCAGCTCGGCGACCATGTCGTCGGACACGGCGTTGCCGCGGTCCGGCTGGTTCAAGGTGATGTGCAGGACCGGACCGTCTTGCTTGGTGAGAATGTCAGGCATGGTTGCTCCTTGTGTGTTTCCGTCATCCTGAGGTGCCCGCGCCAACGGGTCCGGCCCGAAGTGGCCGGCCCGATGACGGGCTCCGCGCGGGCCTCGAAGGATACGGCCGAGGCGTCCGGGCCGTCGCCCTTCGAGGCGCGCCGGTGGCGCGCACCTCAGGGTGACGGAATAACAACATCACTTCTTCGCCGCATGAATCGCGCGCCAGACGCGCTCCGGCGTCACCGGCATTTCGATGTGGGTGACGCCGAATTCGGCGAGCGCATCGACCACGGCATTGACCACGGCGCCGAGCGCGCCGGTGGTGCCGCCTTCGCCGGCGCCGCGCACGCCGAGCCGGTTGGTCGGGCTGAGCACCTGGCTGATATCGGTGGTGAATGACGGCAGATAATCGGCCCGCGGCATGGCGTAGTCCATGAACGACGCCGACAGCAATTGGCCGTCCGCGTCGTAGGCGCACAGTTCCCACAGCGCCTGGCCGATGCCCTGCGCGGCGCCGCCGTGGGTCTGGCCGTCGACGACCATCGGGTTGATGGCGCGGCCGACATCGTCGACCGCCGTGTAGTTCACGAGCGTCAGCGCGCCGGTCTGCGGATCGATCTCGACCTCGCAGACATGGGCGCCGTACGGAAAGCCGAGCTGTCGGATGGTCTCGTCGCTGGTCGCAGCCAGCGGCCCGCCAAGGTCTGCGGGCACCGCCTTGCCGTCGGCGGCGGCCGCCGCAACGTCGAAAATCCCCACCGAACGGTCGGTGCCTTTGACGGTGAAGCGGCCGCCGGCGAAGGCGATATCGTCCTCGGCGGTTTCCAGCACATGGGCGGCGATCTTCTTGGCCTTGCCGATGATCAGATCCGAGGCGTTGCCCATGACAATGCCGGCGAGCCGCATCGAGCGCGCGGAATGCGAGCCGCCGCCTTCCTTGACGATGTCGGTGTCGTGCTCGACGACGTTGACGTCGTCGAACGGCACGCCAAGCCACTCGGCGACGCATTGCGCAAAGGTGGTCTCGTGGCTTTGGCCGCTGGACAGCGTGCCGACCACGACGTCGACCTTGCCGTGCGGATGCACGGTGATGTCGGCGCGCTCACGCGGATAGCCGCCGGTGGTCTCGAGATAGCTGCACAGCCCGATGCCGCGCAGCCGCTTGCGCTTGCGCGCCGCGGCGCGGCGCTTGTTGAACCCCTTCCAGTCGCCGAGTTCCATCGCGCGATCCATTACCGCGCGATAGGTGCCGTTGTCGTAGGTGATGCCTTGCGGGTTGGTGTAGGGAAACGCCGAGGGCGGAATGAGGTTGCGCTTGCGCAGCGCCACGCGATCGAAGCCGTGCTCGCGGGCGGCTTTGTCGATCAGCCGTTCGATGACGTAGATGACCTCGGGCCGCCCGGCGCTGCGGTACGGCGTGGTGCACATGGTGGTCGAGAGCACGGCGCGGGCGCTGATATGGGAGACCGGAATGCGATAGCCCGACGTCGCCAGCCCGACGCCCTTGACCAGCGGCACATAGGAGCCGCTATGGGCGCCGACATTGCTGAGATTGTCGGTGCGCAACGCGAGAAAGCGGCCGTCGGCGTCGAGCGCGAGCTCGGCCGAGACGGTGAGATCGCGGCCCATATAGTCGGTGATGAACGCCTCGGTGCGTTCGCAGGTCCATTTGACCGGCCGTCCGACGCGGCGCGACGCCCAGACCACCAGCGCGAATTCCGGAAAGAAGCTGTTGCGCGTGCCGAAATTGCCGCCGATCTCGCGGGCGATGACGCGGACGTCGTCAAACGGCACGCCGAGAATCGCCGCGATTTCCCGCTTCTGCCGCACGATGCCGCCGGAGCCGGCATACAGCGTGTAGCGTCCGCTTGCCGCATCGTAGATGCCGACGGCGGCGCGTGGCTCCATCGGCACGCCGGTGACACGATTGATCCAGGTGTCGAGCCGCGTCACGTGCGCGGCGCGAGCGAACGCCGCGTCGGTCGCCTTGGCGTCGCCGACCTCGGCGTCGATCATGATATTGGGCAGGTCGTCGTAGAGCCGCGGCGCATCCGGCGCGACCGCGGCCTTGGCGTCGGTCACCGCCGGCAGCGGCTCGTAATCGACCACGACTTTTTCGGCGGCGTCCTTGGCCTCGGCAATCGTTTCGGCGACCACGAAGGCGACCGCGGTGCCGACATGGCGGACGCGATCGGTCGCCAGCACGTGATGCGGCGCCGCCGGCACCGGCGAGCCGTCGCGGTTGTGCAGCACGATGTCGGGCGGGTTGCCGGGGGCGGCGAGGTGGGGAATGCGCGTGAGCCCGTCGGCCTGTGCGTCCGCGCCGGTCAGCACCGCGAGCACGCCGGGCATGGCGCGCGCGCCCTCGACGTGGATCGAACGGATGCGCGCGTGCGCATGCGGCGAGCGCACCACGGCGGCGTAAGCCTGTCCGGGAAAATTGAAGTCGTCGCTGTAACAGCCGCGGCCGGTGACGAGGCGCGAATCCTCCTTGCGACGGACCGTGTCTCCAATACCTGCGTTCATGAGTGGGATGTGGTTGAGATGGCCGAAGGGTGGGTGGTCATACTCTCACAGCCCATGGCTATCCGCCAGCCGGCCGCGGTGCCCGCGCGACGCCGGCCGGGTGGGCGACGACGTTCAGCGATCATGCCGCCGGATAGAATTGCCACTGTCAGATCAACGATAGCGTCGCCGTCTCGTATTGTGCCGCGCCCATGCCGCCTTCCGGAAAGATGTGGTGCTCGGCAATCCAGTCGCGGGACTGCGCGTAGACCTCTTCGGTGTAGGGCTCGAACACCAGCCGTTCGCCGGGGCCCCAGCGCCGCGTGTCCATGCGCGCATGGAAGCGGTCGGGGAACTCGTTCTTGTAGTAATGGGTGTACAGCTCGGGACGCAGGTCGACGTCGCGCTGGGCCTTGCGCAGCGCGCGGAAGAATTTGCGCAGGTCATCCGCATCCGGATCGCCGTGGATCATGGTGCCGATCATGAACGTGGTGTCGATGACCTTGCGGAAGCCGAGCTGCTCGGCGAAGTAATACGGCCCGCTGAACAGATTGACCGCCGGCGCCGTGCCGTCGAACAGCTTCTCCATGCGGCCAAACAGCATGCCGTCGGCGTAATTGAGCTTGATGTCCTCGGCCGGCAGGCAGGCTTCGAGCGCCTGCACGGTGGCGTAGTGGCTGCCGGACTGGTAGCCGACCGAGATCGGCACGCCGGCAAGCTCGGCCGGCGTCTTCACGGCGGAATCGGCCGGCACGAAAATTCCCGCCGGCGCCACCGAATAGACGTCGGTGTACATGCGGCCGTGGCCGTTGGCGGCGGCGACGTTGACGGTCCAGTGGCAGGCGCAGCTCACGTTCGATGTGCGCCCCGCTTCGAACGACTGGAAGGCGCCGACCTTGTCGCCCTTGGCGTGGATCTTGCCGTCGGTGGCGCGCACCTGTTCGCGGAATTCGTAGTCGAGGCCTTCGGCGCCAAAATAGCCTTTCTCCTCGGCCACCCATTCCTGCAGGCGGAAATGCGGTTCGATCAGAAATTTTGCCATGGTCTCCTCCACTGTCTGGTCGTTCTCAAGAACGGGCGTGTGACTGGTTGCGGCTGCGGGCGGCTTCGGTGACGCGGCGGGCGCGGATCATCTTGACGTGGTCGTCCATCAGCGCCCGCGCGCCGCTCGGATCGTGCAGTTCGATCAGGTCGGCAAGTTTGGTGTGAATCTCCAGGATGTGGCGCGCCAGCTTCGGCGTGGCGGTGACGTTGCGCCGCGGCCACGACACGTGCTCGAGCGAGATGAGCTGTACGATGAGCACGCGGTTGTGCGAAGCCTCGGCGACCGCGAGATGGAAGTCGCGCGACAGCCGGGTGAAGGCATCGAGGTCGCCGCCGGCCGCCGCCGCCTCGCGCAGCAAGCGGCGCAGCTTGGCGACGTCGTCGGCGGTGGCATGCTCGGCGGCCAGCTCGGCGGCCAGCGTCTCGATGGCGCGCTGCGCGTCCATGATCTCGGCGACGGTGACGCCGGTGAGGTCGAGCTGCACCGCGAGCGCTTCGGCGAACAGCCGCGGATTGCCGTGGGCGATGCGCGCGCCGCCGCCCTTGCCCATGCGGATCTCGACGATGCCGAGCGCCTCGAGGGTGCGCAGCGCGTCGCGCGCGACGATGCGGCTGGCGCCGAAGCGCGCCGCCAGGTCCTTTTCGGTGCCGAGGAAGTCGCCCGGCTTGAGTCGCTTGGCGAACAGCGCGTCGCGCACCTCGGCGACGACTTGCGCCGACAGCGACGACGAGCGTCCGGCAAACATGACGCGCGCAGTCAAATCGCCGCTGACCTGCCTCATCGGGCCCGTCGCTTCGGGTGAACGCTGCCGCGCATCCTATGCGCCGGCCTTAAGATAGTAAAGATAGCATCTTACATATAATCGTTCTCGCGGCGCTTGCGCCCGCGTTTTGCCAAGCCAGTCCCACGAACAATTTCAGAGCCCGACCTTCGTCAGATGCCGCCGGCGGTGGTTCTCGGCGTAATCACAGTCACGCTCTGCACGGTGTAGCCGGACGAGCGAAGCGACATCCGGGGACGACTGCTCGGCTCCAATGCCGCTCCCGGGTTTCGCTGACGCTCACCCGGGCTACAAAAGGAAAAAGGAAGCGGAACGCCGAAAGACGCTGAGTACCATCCTCCGCACCTTGCGGTGCGGCGCGCGCGAAGCGTCGCGCGCACGCCTTCCGGCGTTCCACCACGGCTCTCGCCAGAGGGACTCGCGCATCCCTGAGGCTCAGCTCGGGCCAGGCTTCCCGGAACGCGGCGCCGATAAGCGGCGGGTTACCCCCGCCGGCGCCGCACCCGGTTGCAGCGATGCACCTCGCATGCCGGTCATAGTGCCGGCAGGCATGATGCCCGAGCCGCCCGGGAGCGAAGGTGACGAGCCGTTCGCCCGCGGGCACCGCACTCGCTCCATCAGCCGGGGTCGCCGGCTGACGTCCTTTCGGTAAGCGAGACAGAGGGTTCGTAACTGAAACGGGGACGCATGTCAAGGGGTATCGTCACCATTATGGAGACCGTCTCAAGCCGCGACAAAGCGCATCATTGGCATTGTCAGACAGAGGAAACCGTAGGGGCGCCCCTCGTGGGCGCCCGCTATTGCCGAGGGGACGGCCACAAGGGCCGCCCCTACGAAACAAGGCGATCGACCCTCACCACCGGGCCCGACGAGGCTGGAACAAAATTGCCACCGCCGCGTTTGACGAACGGACGTTGTCGGGGATCCCATGTCTCGTATCGCGATGGTGCTGTCGGTGCTCATGCTAGCGGCTGGATTGCCGACGCATGTGCTCGCGCAGGCCCGGACCAGCGGCTTCTCGGGGCTTGCGGCCTATTACGCCGCTCGCGGCAACGGGCTGACGGCCGCGCATCGTAGCTTGCCGTTTGGCACTCAGCTGCGCGTGACCGATCCGAAGAC